>ENA-ORTW01000045-ORTW01000045.1-human-gut-metagenome-genome-assembly--contig:-NODE-45-length-170714-cov-8.203312_pt1 | contig 170714 bp, 124 predicted proteins | sample MGYA00242072_ERZ509193 | MGnify/ENA primary metagenome ERZ509193 (study PRJEB26280, sample SAMEA2338813) | human gut metagenome | biome: human gut; feature: human-associated habitat; material: faeces... | reverse complement strand
CCGCGCACCCACCCACGAACCGATCAATGCAGGCGCTTGTCCTCCCAGCATGTCAACAGTCGGCGCCGGTTTCATATAGTAACGGATCACCATCGGGTCTCGTGCATGCAAGTGATTGTTTGCACAGATATACTCCCAGATGTCCTTCTCATTTTTCTTGCACCAGTCGTTTTCCTGCTCCGAATACCCCATCACCTGACCGATATCTTCATAACCGAGCAGATGCTGCACGACGTAATTGATTTTGCCGGAATGCATCATCAGATCGACCAGGCAAGTACCTTCGTGATAGTTCAGTCCGTAACGGCTGAGAAGATAGAATGAGAAACAATCCGGTACAATCCGTTCCGGGCGCATCGAAGCACATTGATAGTCGTAATAGAAACGTTTATAAAGAGGATAGTCTTCTCCCATATACTTATCGAGGCTGATCCCCAGCAAGGTATCCACCAGAATAATCGATTCATTGAATGCGGATATCTGCGAATAAATAAATGGTACTTTCGTGTCGGGAACCTCCTTCTTCAGTTTCCGGAATCCTTTGGTGAGTCCTTTTTCTACTCCGTCAAGATTAGGATATTTCGCTTCGACATCGCTCAACAAACGAAGCAATGTACTGTCCGAATAGAACTTTTGCAGTCGTTGTGAAATGGTGTCGTCCTTCACCGTACCGATAGAAAGCACATCTTCTATCAGAATCTTTGTCGGCTGCCGATAGTCCATAGTCAACTTCTGCATAGCAGAAAAGCTGTTGGAGCGAACATATTCGCTCAACAGCTTATCGTATCTCAGAACAGAAATCCCTTCATCTTTCTGCTCCGCAACCTTTCCTGTGCTTAAGCCGCAGGAGGCGAAAAGCATACCTATTAATATAGTAAGAAGAGAGATCCGTAGTTTCATAACTTTTTATCCGTAAATGATATTACCATTTTCGTCCATGTACTCATCCAGTCCTTTCTCGTAAGTAGCCATTGCACGAAGACTCATACCTACGCTGGAGAAACCACCGTCATGGAATAAGTTCTGCATAGTCACCTTACGGGTGAGATCGGAGAACATGACGATACAATAATCGGCACATTCGTCAGCCGTTGCGTTTCCGAGCGGAGACATACGGTTAGCAAAGTCGTACAGTTTATCCATACCTTTCACTCCCGAACCGGCTGTAGTGAATGTAGGCGACTGTGAAATCGTATTCACACGTACACTATGCTCACGTCCGTAGATATAACCGAAGCTGCGTGCGATAGATTCCAGCAATGCTTTGGCATCTGCCATGTCATTGTAACCGTAGAAAGTACGCTGTGCAGCTACATAACTCAAAGCTACAATAGAACCATAGTCTGCAATAGCATTCAGCTTCTTGGCAGACTGGATCATTTTATGGAATGAAACAGCTGAAATATCCAATGTTTTATCCAGCATTCCATAGTCAAGGTCATCATAAGTACGTTTCTTGCGCACGTTAGGAGACATACCGATAGAGTGCAATACAAAATCAATTTGTCCACCCAGTACATCCATAGATGTCTTGAATACGTTCGACAAATCTTCCACACTGGTAGCATCTGCCGGCACTACCTGACAGTTCAGTTTTTCAGCTAATGCATTGACTTCTCCCATACGGATAGCCATCGGAGTATTTGATAATGTAATGATCGCACCTTCTTCTACGGCACGCTCTGCTACTTTCCAGGCGATGGACTGGTCGTTCAGGGCACCGAAGATAATTCCTCTTTTTCCTTTCAACAAGTTGTTACTCATATCTTCTAATAGTTAAATTTTGTGCAAAGATAGTATCTTTCTGCATAAAAACACGAGAAGTGTGCAAATATTAGACATAAATGACAAAAAATACACGTATTCTATCAATAACTCCACATCCGCCTGCAGTTTCCCCCCTATCTTTGCCAATGATAATTAAGAGGTTTTTTCATAATATTTATTTAAGGTTAGAATTAGGTTAACATGAATCATTTATTATTTCTTTCGCAGGCCACTCGGGAGAGCCGCTTGCGGGAGGATAATAAAAAAGGAAAGAAAATGAGAAGTTGAAGAAGCCTGTTAGTTAACAACGAATAACTGATAACTAATAACTTATAACTAAATATAGTATCACGGATGAACACATTTATCAAAAAACTATGGGTGCTTGTTGCACTGGCCCTTCCGTTGTTACCTGCACAAAGTACGGTAAATGCCCAAAACGGAAATTATATAGATGAAAGTATCTATGAGAATTTACCCTTCAATATGCCGAAAGTGGAACAACCCGCTTTTCCGGATTATACAGTCAATATTGTAGATTTTGGCGCTAAAGGAGATGGTATCGTACTGAATACCCAAGCTATCAACGACGCTATAAAGGCAGTAAATGCCAAAGGTGGCGGTAAAGTAATTATTCCCGAAGGCTTGTGGCTGACCGGCCCCATCGAGTTGCTGAGCAACGTCAATCTATATACTGAAATGAACGCCCTGGTATTGTTCACAGATGATTTCGAGGCTTATCCTATTATTAAAACATCTTTTGAGGGTTTGGATACGCGCCGTTGCCAATCTCCTATTTCAGCATGGAATGCTGAGAATATAGCGATTACGGGACATGGTGTATTCGATGGTTCAGGTGATAGCTGGCGTCCGGTAAAAAAAGGCAAACTGACTGCGGGCCAATGGAGTAGCCTGGTAAGTTCAGGAGGTGTAGTCGATGCATCCGGTAGCATCTGGTATCCCACTGCCGGTGCACTGAAAGGCGCTATGGCTACTAAAGATTTCAATAACCCGGAAGGCATTAATACGGACGAGGAATGGAATGAAATCCGCCCGTGGTTGCGTCCCGTATTGCTGAATATCGTTAAGAGTAAAAAAGTATTATTGGAAGGTGTAACTTTCAAGAACTCTCCCAGCTGGTGCCTGCACCCGTTGTCATGCGAGCATATCACGATTCACAATGTGAAAGTTTTCAACCCTTGGTACTCCCAGAATGGTGATGCACTGGACTTGGAATCTTGCAAGAACGCGTTGATTGTCAACAACATATTCGATGCCGGTGACGATGCTATCTGTATCAAATCGGGAAAAGATGAAGACGGTCGCAGACGCGGCGAACCTTGCCAGAATGTGATTGTAAAAAATAACACCGTATTGCACGGCCACGGTGGTTTCGTAGTAGGTAGCGAAATGTCGGGTGGCGTAAAGAACGTCTATGTAACCGACTGTACTTTCCTGGGTACGGATGTAGGTTTACGCTTCAAGAGTACCCGCGGACGTGGCGGTGTAGTAGAAGGTATCTATATTCACAACATCAATATGATTGATATCCCGCACGAAGCCTTGCTGTTCGACTTGTTCTATGGCGGTAAAGGTGCCGGTGAAGAAACGGAAGATGACTTGGAAGGCAGAATGAAATCATCCGTTCCTCCTGTAACGGAAAAAACTCCCGCTTTCCGTGATATCCACATCACAAATGTGACTTGCAGAAGCGTAGGACGTGCCATGTTCTTCAATGGACTGCCTGAAATGCCTATCCGTAATGTACACGTAAAGGATGTAGTTATTACGGACGCCAAGCAAGGTATCGTTATCAGCCAGGCTGAGAATGTTTCTATAGAGAACGTGAAGATAGATACCAAAGGCACAGCATTGCAGGTGAAGCAAGCCAAAGACCTGAAAGTAAACGGGAAGACTTATAATAATTCGGCAACCAAAGCTTTGAATATCGATTTATAAAGGTATATAATACCGCTGGTGTATGAAGAAAAAAGTAATCATACTGATCGCTCTGTGTTGTCTGTTTATCCAAGCAGCACAGAGCGATACTCTTTCCATAACAGACCTTCGCACGGAACAACTGACTAATCCTTTAGGTCTGGATACCCCTCAACCGCGTTTCAGCTGGCGGCTCCAAAGCGGGCAACGCAATGTGATGCAGACAACTTACCGCCTGTTCGTTGCGTCCTCCCCGGAACTTCTAAGCAAGAATCGGGCAGACGTGTGGGATTCAGGCGAGGTACGATCTGATGCGTCCATTTGGATAAGCTACCAAGGTCCCTCTTTACAACCCAACAAGCGCTATTATTGGAAAGTACAGATAACAACCGGTACAGGTGAGAGCGCCTGGAGCGAACCTGCTTTCTGGGGAATGGGACTGATGGGAGAAACACATTGGAAAGGACGTTGGATTGGTATGGACAGACCTATGCCCTGGGATAGTGAAACCATGTTTTCACGTCTGTCCGCCCGGTATGTACGCAAAGAATTCAAACTCAGCAAAGCAATAAAAGAGGCAACCCTGCACATCAGCGGACTGGGAGTTTACGAATGCCTCATCAACGGCGAACGGGTCGGTGACCTTGTACTGGCTCCCGCTCCTACCGACTACCGGAAAACCGTACTTTACAACAGCTATGATGTAACAAGTCTGCTTCGCTCACAGACGGATAATGCCATAGGTATTACGCTCGGAAACGGACGATACCACTTCATGCGCCAGAACTACCGTACTTATAAAATCCATAACTTCGGCTATCCAAAAGTCCGGATGAACCTGATCGTAGAATATACGGACGGCAGCCGGGAAACGATTGCCACAGATACGAACTGGAAACTGACAGCCGACGGTCCCATCCGCAGTAACAATGAGTTTGACGGTGAGGAATACGATGCCCGAAAAGAATTAGGAAGTTGGTCGGAAACCGGCTATGACGACAGTAGCTGGTTGCAGGCAGAACGCGTTTCCATACCTTCGGGATATCTGCGCGGACAAACCATACCGGGTATCAAGGTAGTGGAGAAGATCAATCCCCGAACCATCCGTAAATCAGCCAATGGCTATATCCTCGACATGGGACAGAACATGGTAGGCTGGCTGCGCATCCGGGTAAAAGGAAATGCGGGCGACTCAGTACGCCTGCGCTTTGCAGAAACCCTGCAACCGGATGGAGAACTATACACCGCCAACTTACGGTCAGCCAAAGTAACCGACCTTTATATCCTGAAAGGAGAAGGCATTGAAGAGTGGGCTCCCCGCTTTGTATATCATGGCTTCCGCTATGTAGAAGTCAGCGAATTTCCGGGTACTCCTACCCTTGCCAACTTTACAGGCGAAGTTGTAAATGACGACATGCCTCTCACCGGAACATTTGAATGTGACAATCCTATTCTGAACCAATTAGTGAAAAATGCCTTCTGGGGAATTCGTGGTAATTATAAAGGAATACCACTCGATTGTCCCCAGCGTGATGAACGCCAGCCCTGGCTGGGCGACCATACCAACGGTGCACTAGGTGAAAGTTTCTTGATGGAAAACGGTCCGCTTTATGCTAAGTGGATGGACGATATCCGCGATGCGCAACGGGAAGACGGATGCATACCCGATGTAGTACCGGCCTATTATTACTACTATACAGACAACGTGACCTGGCCGTCAACCTTCATTTTCATCAGTAATATGCTGTATGAACAATATGGAAATCCGGGAGCCATCTGCAAGCATTATCCCGCCATGAAGCAATGGATGGAGCACATCCGCACAGAGTTCATGAACCAATCGCATATCATCACCCGCGACCGTTACGGCGATTGGTGTCTTCCGCCCGAATCTCCTGAATTAATACATTCGAAAGACCCGGCCCGCATTACCGATGGTAAACTGATAGCAACCGCCTATTACTACAAGCTGCTGCAATATATGATAAAGTTTGCACAGCTTCAGTTAGATATGCCCCACACTCCGGATATTGCCGGACAGCTGCACCACCAGCAGTTAGCTGAGGATATTCAGGAATATCGGGAACTGGCAGAACACGTAAAAGAAGGTTTCAACAAAACCTTCTGGAATCAGGAAAAACAATATTACAGCAATAATACCGTTACAGCCAACCTTCTCCCACTGGCATTCGACATGGTACCGGATACGGAAAAAGAAACCGTTGCCCGGCAAATCATTCATAAAACAGTAGACTATTACAATGCCACCATTCAATGCGGAGTTATTGGCGTACAATGGCTGATGCGCGAGCTTGTAAGAATGGGACGCACAGATGTAGCATACGTTCTGGCTACCCATACCAAATATCCCGGATGGGGATACATGGCAGCCAACGGAGCTACCACCATCTGGGAGTTATGGAACGGAAACACAGCTGATCCGGCCATGAACAGCGGTAACCACGTCATGTTACTGGGCGATTTCCTCCCCTATTGCTATCAACATCTGGCAGGTATCCGGAATGCAACTCCCGGTTTCAAGGAAATCCAGATGAAACCTGCTTTCGAACTGGAAGAAGTAGGATTTATTCGTGCTTCTCACATTACACCTTATGGCAAAGTAACGAGTAACTGGTCACAAACAGCTACCGGGTATTCCTGGGAAATCAGTGTACCTGCCAATAGTACGGCTACTATATGGCTGCCCAATGCGGATACCTCCGCCCTCACCGAAAACGGAAAGCCATTGAAGCAATCCGAAGGTTTACAAATACTCCGCCAGGAAGACGGATACACAGTTTGTAAGATAGGTTCGGGGAAGTATAACTTCCAGATTAAAAAGAACATATCATACGAAAAAGGAAGAAAAGGCCTGCAGGAGGATGACTTTATCTGTCGGAAGCCTTCCTTCCCAGAGAGCCATGCGGCTACTATTGTAGAAGGACGTCGCGGAATAGTGGCAGCCTGGTTCGGGGGAACCAAAGAGAAGAATCCCGATTGTTGCATTTGGGTTAGCCGCAAGACAAAAACAGGCTGGACAGAACCACAAATGGTTGCGGACGGTGTATTGGACGGAACCAAATACGCCTGCTGGAATCCCGTACTGACCGAAACACCGAAAGGAGAACTACAGCTTTATTATAAAATAGGTGTGAACGTAGCCGGATGGAGTGGTCATGTCGTTACTTCGAAAGACGGTGGAAAAACATGGAGCAAATCCCGGGCACTTCCCGAAGGCTTCCTTGGTCCCATCAAAAACAAGCCCGTATGGATCGGCAAGCGAATGATCTGCCCCAGCAGTACGGAAGATGAGAACGGTTGGCGGATTCATTTCGAAATCAGCGATGATGAAGGAAAGACCTGGCGAAAGATTGGTCCTATAACTGCTTCCGAAATTGTGGAAACAGATCAGGTGAAGTTCAGTAATCAGAAGCATAAAACCATACAAGTGATACAGCCCACCATCCTGACACATAAAGACGGAAAGTTACAAGCTTTATGCCGTACCCAGAACAACGGCTCCGTTGCTACCACCTGGAGTGAAGACAACGGAGAAAGCTGGAGTCCGGTAACATTCATTGACTTGCCCAACAACAATTCCGGCATTGATGGAATCACGCTGAAAGACGGGCGGCACTTGCTGGTATACAACCACTATCGCTACATCAAAGGAAAACGGAAAGAACGTACTCCCATCAATGTAGCAATCAGTGACGACGGTATGCATTGGAAAGCGGCCGTGGTATTAGAAGATTCGCCGATCAACCAATATTCATACCCCTCAGTCATTCAGGGCAAAGACGGAAAGGTACACATTGTTTATACCTGGAGGAGACAGCGCATCAAGTATGCCTGCCTCGATCCCCAACAGGTAGAAGTCACCTCTTTTGAGGAAGCCGGTTGGAAGGAATAACTCACAAAGGCGACAGTATTTATATCAAAATGGAAAAGGAATTACGGTAGGTTTGCACTACTTTTGTAGCAAATTAGTTATATATTTAAAACCATGAAGAAGAATATCTTTACAGTATTGCTATTATTGTGCGGTCTTTCTGTCACAGCAGAAGCACAAGAAACCCAAAAGAGTTTCAAGGTGGAAGTAAGTAACACCTGGAACAAGGCAAAAGCGGACGAGCCGGTAGTAATCAAACTCAGTGAAATCAATCCACAGTTCCGGGTACGTTCGGCAGTAGTCATGAACGGAAGCGAAGAAATACCTTCGCAACTGGATGACCTGAATGGCGACCTCCGTCCGGATGAACTTGCATTTGTCATCGACCTGCCTGCCAAGAGCAAGAAAACAGTGACCGTCACTCTGTCTTCCGCCAAAAGCGACAAGACTTATCCTGCCCGTGTATATGCCGAGATGCTGGTAAGCGACAAGCGAGGCAAGCATGTCCCCGTACATTCGGTAACCATTCCGGGAACCAGTAATATCTACAATCAGATGCATCACCACGGTCCGGCTTTCGAATCTGAACTGGTGGCTTATCGCCTGTACTTTGACAAGAAGCAAACAGTCGACATCTATGGCAAATTCAATAAAGGCTTTGAAATCAAAGAATCACAGTTCTATCCCACCGACGAACAACTGGCACGTGGCTTCGGAGACGATGTCCTGTTAGTAGGCGGCAGCTGCGGTTTAGGTGCGCTGAAAGGCTGGGACGGCAAGAAATCCACTCATATCGAACCTGTATCCACGCTTACCGAGCGCATCATTGCCTACGGTCCGGTACGCACCATCGCCGAAATAGAAGTGACAGACTGGCAATATCAAGGTTCGGAACTACGCATGACGAACCGCTACACCCTCTACGGCGGACACCGCGATGTGTTTGTAGAAACCTTCTTTGAAGAACCGTTGAAAGACGAAATCTTCTGTACCGGTGTAATAGACATCAAAGGCTCTGTATCTTACTCCGACCACAAAGGCCTGATAGGTTGCTGGGGAACGGACTGGCCCGTAAACGACACCGTGAAGTACGCTAAAGAAACCGTAGGACTGGGCACATACATTCCGCAAAAGTACGTAAAGGCCGAAGTGAAAGACAAGGCTAATTACCTGTACACCATCGGTGCCAAAGGCAGCAAATATTTCACCCACAATATCACATTCACTTCCATGAAAGAAACCTTCGGCTATAAAACTCCCGAAGCATGGTTCGCCTATATCCGCGAATGGAAAGAAGAACTGGAACATCCGGCAGTGGTGAAAGTGATGAAGTGATAGGGTGATAAAGTGACATTCGTAACCAATCACTAATAACTAATCACTAATAACTAAAAACGTATCATGAAAGCAAGAAAGACCTTGATGAGTCTATGCCTGTTGCTCGCCCTTCCGCTGGCAGCACAGCAGAAAAATTATGTTTCCGAGGTATGGGTAGCCGACCAGGGAAACGGTAAGTACAAGAACCCGGTACTCTATGCAGACTATTCCGACCCGGATGCCTGCCGTGTAGGAGATGATTACTACATGACATCTTCCAGTTTCAACTGTTTGCCCGGATTGCAGATACTCCACTCCAAAGATTTGGTGAACTGGACTATCATTGGCGCTGCCGTACCTTACGCTCTGTCCCCAATAGAAACTCCCGAACGTCCTGAACATGGTAACCGCGTATGGGCACCTGCCATCCGCCATCACAACGGTGAGTTTTACATCTTCTGGGGAGATCCCGATCAAGGTGCTTTCATGGTAAAAGCCAAAGATCCGAAAGGACCGTGGACTGAGCCTGTACTGGTGAAACCGGGTAAAGGAATCATCGACACTTGTCCGCTTTGGGACGAGGACGGCAAAGTGTATATGGTACATGCCTACGCAGGTAGCCGTGCCGAGCTGAAGAGTGTAATCACCATTTGCGAACTGAATGCTGAAGCTACCAAGGCCATCACTCCGTCACGTATCGTATTTGACGGACATGAGGCGCACCAGACCTGTGAAGGACCAAAATTCTACAAGCGTAACGGATATTACTACATCTTCCATCCGGCAGGTGGTGTACCTACAGGTTGGCAGGTAGTGCTCCGTTCGAAGAATGTATACGGACCGTACGAATGGAAAACCGTGCTTGCACAAGGTAATAGCCCTGTGAATGGCCCTCACCAAGGTGCATGGGTAGATACCCCAACCGGAGAAGACTGGTTCTTCCACTTCCAGGATGTAGGCGCTTATGGCCGACTGGTACATCTGCAACCCATGAAATGGGTGAATGACTGGCCCGTAATCGGTATCGACAAAGACGGTGACGGTTGTGGTGAACCTGTAATGACTTACAAGAAACCGAACGTAGGTAAGACCTATCCCATCTGCACTCCGCAGGAAAGTGACGAGTTCGACGGTTATACTTTGTCTCCGCAATGGCAGTGGCATGCCAATATCAACGAGAAGTGGGCATACTACGCAGGAGACCAAAGCATCGTACGCCTGTATTCTTACCCGGTAGTGAAAGAATACAAGAATCTGTTCGATGTTGCCAATCTACTGTTACAGAAGGCTCCGGCTCCCAACTTCACTGCTACCATGAAACTGACTTTCAAGCCGGTAGATAAATACAAAGGCGAACGTACCGGATTGGTAGTGATGGGTATGGACTATGCCGGACTGATCCTGGAGAATACGGACAAAGGGCTGGTTCTCTCGCAAGTATCCTGTCTGAAGGCAGACAAAGGCACACCGGAACAAGTAAACGGTACGGTAGATCTGACAGACAACACCATCTATCTGAAAGTAAAATTCAGCAGCGATGCCAACAAGAAGATTTCAAAGAGTGAAGGCGGACATGATCTGCTGGTTATGTGTGACTTCAGCTATAGTCTTGATGGAAAGAAATACCAGCCTCTTGGCAAGTCATTCCAGGCTAAAGAAGGAAAATGGATCGGTGTCAAGGTAGGTACTTTCTGTACCCGTCCTGCAATTACTACCAATGACGGTGGTTGGGCAGATGTAGACTGGTTCCGCATTACGAAGAAATAAGATATTTCTAAGCGTGCAAGTTACGCTATAATACAGAGCCTCCGGATGTATAAGTGTATGACATCCGGGGGCTTTTTTGCTCATAACGGGAAAGAAAGGAATAAAAGTGATAAGTGTTTGGTGATAAGTGATTAGCGCCATTCAGCATATTATTTTTTAGACGCGGATGACACGGATAACGCGGATTTAAAAGGCTGCGCTATAAAAGTGGATAAAAAAAAGATCCGCGTCATCCGTGTCATCCGCGTCTAAAAGATTATTTATCATTTAGTTCATAACCGAAAAGAAATGAATCAACTCATTACAGATTGTTTGAACGAAATGCCTTATATTTGCGTTCATAAAGAAAAGAAAGTAAGAAAAATGAAGAAACTCGTAATTTTTGATTTAGACGGTACCCTCCTAAACACCATTGCCGATCTGGCACAAAGTACCAATCATGCATTAGCCGCCTTAGGATATCCCACACATGAAGAACAAGAGTACAACTTCATGGTTGGAAATGGTATCAACAAACTTTTTGAGCGTGCTCTGCCCGAAGGAGAAAAGACGGAAGAAAATGTCCTGCGCATACGAAAAGAATTTGTACCCTATTATGACCAACATAATGCAGACAAAAGCCGCCCCTACCCCGGCATCACGGAACTTCTAACCGAACTACAGACCAAGGGAGTCCAACTCGCAGTCGCTTCCAACAAATATCAAGCAGCTACAGAGAAACTAATTGCCCACTATTTTCCTACAATTCGTTTCATCGCTGTCTTTGGCCAACGTGAAGGGGTAAACGTAAAACCCGATCCCACCGTCGTATACGATATCCTGAAAATAGCAAAGACAGCCAAAGAAGATGTTCTCTATGTAGGAGATTCCGGCGTAGACATGCAGACAGCTATCCATGCAAATATAACCTCCTGCGGAGTGACCTGGGGATTCCGCCCACGCGCTGAACTGGAAACCTTCCATCCTGACTACATTGTGGATAAAGCTGAGGAGATTATCGAGAGCGTCTTGAAAGACTAAATTCAGCCTCTACTGCCTGAATCTTGCCACCGTATCAGCAAGGTCTTGCCAATAAATAGGCAAACGGTATGCATCATTTTTACTCCTTTTTAAATAGATATTACCCCTGAAAGTGCCGAAAACTGCCTAACCTTGCAACTGAAATACAAAAAATGAAAAACAATGATGAAGAAATGGTTATCGACATGCTTTGCCGCAATCTGCATAAGCAGTAGCTTGCAGGCACAGCTGGAAAATGAAACTCTCAAATTATGGTACGATGGACCCGCCACACAATGGGTAGAAGCTTTGCCACTGGGCAACGGACGTATAGGCGCCATGGTCTTTGGCGACCCTGTACACGAACAATTCCAATTGAATGAAGAAACCGTATGGGGAGGTTCTCCTTACAACAACACCAATCCCAAAGCCAAAGACGCTTTGCCACGGATCCGCCAACTCATCTTTGAGGGCAAGAATAAAGAGGCACAAGAGCTTTGCGGCCCCACCATCTGTTCGCCATCCGCCAACGGAATGCCTTATCAGACTGTAGGTTCCCTGCATCTTGACTTTGATGGAATCAGCAATTACAACGATTATTATCGTGATCTGGACATTGCAAAGGCAATAGCTACCACTCGCTTCACCACCAATGGAGTAACCTATACCCGTGAAGCCTATACTTCTTTCCCCGATCAGGTCCTGGTAATCCGCTTGACAGCTTCACAAAAGAAGAGCATCTCATTCACTGCAAAATATACCACGCCTTATAAAAGTAATGTGGTACGCAGCATCTCCTCCCGCAAAGAATTACAGTTGAGCGGAAAAGCTAACGACCACGAAGGTATCGAAGGCAAAGTGGAATTCACCGCCCTCACCCGCATAGAGAACAGTGGTGGCAGTCTGGAAGCAACATCAGACAGCACCCTGCAAGTCAAAAATGCCAATAGCGTTACATTATACGTATCCATCGGCACCAACTTCGTAAACTATAAGGATGTATCGGGCAATGCACTCAGCACTGCACAGAAATACCTGAAACAGGTCAACAAGAACTATGCGAAGAGTAAAGCCGCCCACATCAATGCATATCAGAAGTACTTCAACCGAGTATCTCTGGACCTGGGGCGCAATGCTCAAGCCGACAAGCCGACAGATGTACGCGTCAAAGAGTTCAGTACAAGCTTCGATCCGCAAATGGCTGCTTTATACTTCCAATTCGGACGCTACCTGCTGATATGCAGTTCACAGCCCGGCGGGCAAGCCGCCAATCTGCAAGGTATCTGGAACTACCAGCTACGTGCTCCTTGGGATGGCAAATATACTACTGATATCAATGTAGAAATGAACTACTGGCCTGCCGAAAGTACCTCCCTGCCCGAAATGCACGAACCTTTCCTGCAATTAGTAAAAGAAGCAGCCATACAAGGGCGCGAAAGTGCCGCCATGTACGGTTGTCGCGGTTGGACATTGCATCACAATACGGATATCTGGCGTAGCACCGGTGCCGTAGACGGACCAAGCTACGGAGTATGGCCCACTTGTAACGCTTGGTTCTGCCAGCATCTGTGGGATCGTTACCTCTTCTCCGGCGACAAAAACTATCTAGCCGAAGTATACCCCCTGATGCGTGGTGCCTGCGAATTCTACCTCGATTTTCTGGTACATGAACCCGAGAATAACTGGCTGGTAGTAGCCCCCTCCTATTCTCCTGAAAACAGTCCCGTAGTAAATGGCAAACGTACATTTGTTGTAGTTGCCGGAACCACGATGGACAATCAGATGGTTTACGATTTATTCTACAATACGATTGCCGCTGCCGGTTTAATGAACGAAAACACCGCTTTCACCGACAGTTTACAGACTGTAGTTAACAATTTAGCCCCTATGCAGGTAGGCCGTTGGGGACAGTTACAGGAGTGGATGCACGACTGGGATAATCCCAAAGACCGTCATCGCCATGTTTCTCATCTCTGGGGTTTGTATCCGGGACGTCAAATCAGTGCCTACAACTCTCCCATCCTGTTTGAAGCTGCCAAGAAGTCTTTAATAGGTCGTGGCGATCACTCTACCGGTTGGTCAATGGGTTGGAAAGTGTGCCTGTGGGCGCGTCTGCTCGATGGTAACCATGCCTATAAGCTGATAACCGAACAGTTGCACCCCACTACCGATGAAAAGGGACAAAACGGTGGTACTTATCCGAACCTGTTCGATGCACACCCGCCTTTCCAGATTGACGGTAACTTTGGCTGTTCTGCCGGTATTGCCGAAATGTTCGTTCAGAGCCATGACGGAGCTATCCATCTTCTTCCGGCATTGCCCGACGTATGGAAACAGGGAACATTGAAAGGTATCCGTTGCCGTGGCGGCTTTACAGTGAAAGAGATGAAGTGGGAAAACGGAGAATTACAAACAGCCGTTATCACTTCCAATATTGGCGGTACACTCCGCATACGGACCCAGACTCCTTTGTATCTGAATGGGGAAAAATTGACTCCAAGTGTCCAAGAGGTATCTGACAACCCGCTATTACAATCACAGAGCATCCGCAAACCACTGATTGCTGCCAATGCACCGGTTTGCATACCGGAATATGCACAGACTTATGTGTATGATATCGAAACAAATGCAGGAAACGAATACATTCTGACCGCAAGAAATCAATAAGAATAAATAGTAACCAAAACTATAGGGATACCGGCAAAAGTCAGTCGTCACTATGTTAAAACGTCAAGAGGGGAGCAATAAACTCCCCTCTTTTCTGTTATATAACATCATTTAGATAACTCACAAAAACATTATAGACAGTAAATAACAAAAAATACCACCCTAAAAACAGATATTACACATATATATTTTCACATCCCTATACATTTGCAGCAACGAATTAACAGTGTGCCCGAACACACATAACGAAAAAAATCATACTTAATTAATAACATGCAAAGAATGTCTAACAAAATGAAAAACATGCGCGCCGCGCTACTATTCTGTTTAGTAGCCGTGATATCGCTTAGCGTATCAGCGCAAAATGTAACCGTAACAGGTACTGTGACAGACAAGACGGGAGAAACCGTTATCGGTGCTTCCGTAGTACAGAAAGGGAATACCAGCAACGGTACTATTACCGATATTGATGGTAATTTCTCCCTTAGTGTTCCCGCCAATTCCACATTGGTATTCTCTTATGTGGGTATGACTTCTCAGGAAATACCCCTGAAAGGCAAAACAAAAGTTGAAGTAGTTATGGAAGACGATGCACAGGCTTTGGAAGAGGTTGTGGTTATCGGTTACGGTACAGCAAAGCGTAAAGACCTGACCGGCTCCGTTGCCACCGTAAGCTCTGAGACACTAGCTGCTGTTCCTGTTGCTTCTGCTACCGAAGCATTGCAAGGTAAAATGGCCGGTGTACAAATTACCACCACGGAAGGTTCACCCGACGCAACAATGTCTATCCGTGTGCGCGGTGGTGGCTCTATCACACAGAGCAACGAACCACTGTTTATTGTTGACGGTTTCCCGGTAGAAAGTATCTCCGACATACCTCCCACTGACATTGAAGACATCACAGTTCTGAAAGATGCCTCCTCCACAGCCATTTACGGTTCACGTGGTGCCAACGGTGTAATCATTGTGACCACCAAGAGCGGAAAAGAAGGTAAAATGAGTGTCAGCTATAATGCTTACTATAGCTGGAAGAAAGTAGCTAATAAACTGGACGTGCTCTCAGCCAGAGATTATGCCAATTGGCAATATGAATTGGGGCTGCTAACGGATAAGGCAGACAAATATTCCCAGTATTTTGGCAACTATCAGGACTTGGATATGTATGATGATGTAGCCACTAACGACTGGCAAGATCTGACATTTGGCCGCACCGGACATACTTTCAATCATAACATCAGCCTGAATGGTGGTAGTGATAAGATGAAATATGCTTTCAGTTATTCGCACATGGATGATAAAGCCATCATGCAGATGTCCGACTTCAAACGCGACAATGCGAATCTGAAATTAAGCCACAAGCCCATTAAGAACATAACCATTGACCTCAGTGCACGTTTCTCACGTACTAAGATTAATGGTGGTGGTGCCAACGACGCCAACAGTTCGCTGAATACTGACAAGCGACTGAAATATGCCGTACAATACACCCCATTCCCGGTTCCCGGCTTGTCCGATGAACTCAACTCCGACAACGAAGAGCCCAGTTCCTTGCTGATTAATCCATTGACTTCATTAATTGATAACGATACCCGCAAAGAACGCACTACTTATAATCTTGGTGCAGGCTTTACTTGGGAAATCATCAAGAACCTACGTTTCAAATCTGAATTCGGTTACGATGACTATCGCTACAATACTGATAGATATTATGGTCCCAGTACCTATTACGTACGTAACACTCCCTCCTCTACCAATCAGGGAAAACCGGCTGTAACACTGACTCGTCAAAGTCGCAGTACTATTCGTAATACGAATACCGTGAACTACGACTTTAAAAAGCTGATTAAAGACGAAAAGCATCACTTAAATGCCTTGATTGGCCAAGAATATGTGATAGCCAAAAATAACAAAATCACCAATACTTCACATGGCTTCCCCAGCACCTTTACTGCGGACGACTGCATTAACCTGATGACCCAGGGAACTCCTTTTGAAATCACCAATTATTCGGATCCGAATGACGTATTGCTTTCTTATTTCGGCCGTTTGAATTATGACTATGACAGTAAATATTTGTTCAGCGGAACGTTCCGCGCCGACGGCTCTTCCAAGTTTGCCCGCGGCAACCGTTGGGGATATTTCCCGTCAGCCGCCTTGGCTTGGCGTGTATCTTCCGAACCATTTATGGAAAGCACCCACAATTGGTTGGACGACTTGAAGCTTCGTTTCAGCTATGGTACTGCAGGCAATAATAATATCCCGTCCGGACAATTAAATCAGGAATACGAAGCCAAGGCTACTACCTGGATCAACGGCTATCCCTCTTACTGGGCTCCTTCCAAAACAATGTCTAACCCGGACTTAACTTGGGAAACCACCATTACCCGAAACCTCGGTTTGGACTACACCCTGCTGGGAGGCAAACTAAGCGGTACCTTGGAAGCTTACTGGAACACTACGAAAGATTTGTTGATTCTGTTCCCTACCTCGGGTACAGGTTATGACAACCAATACCGCAACATGGGTGAAACAGAAAACAAAGGTTTCGAAGCTTCCGTTAACTGGATAGCCATCGACAAAAAGAACTTCGGCTTGAGCTTCGGAGCAAACATCAGTTTCAACAAGAACAAAATCAAATCATTGGGTTCACTGAAAACCATGTCCAACGACTTGACACAATCCTACTGGGCTTCCTCCGAAATCGGTCAGGACTATTGGATAGAAGTAGGAGGCAGTGTAGGCAAAATGTATGGCTATGTAAGCGATGGCCGTTACGAAGTATCCGATTTCGAAAGATATGACGAAGTGACCGAAACCTGGATTTTGAGAGACGGAGTAAGTTCTTCTTCTGCTGTAGGAACAGCCCGTCCGGGTATGATGAAGCTGAAAGACTTGGATAACAGCGGTGATGCGAACGGTTCTGATGACAAAAGAGTGATTGGTGATGCGAACCCTCTGCATACCGGCGGTTTCAATATCAATGCACGCCTCTATGGATTCGACCTGACTGCCAACTTCAACTGGAGTTATGGAAACGACATCTACAATGCCAATAAGATAGAGTACACCAGCACTTCGAAGTATCTATACCGTAACCTGACTTCCGACATGGCAGGAGGGAAACGCTGGAACAATGTAGATGCGGCAGGTAATTTGGTAACGAATATGGCTCAACTGGCCGAAATGAACCAAAACACCACCATGTGGTCTCCGTATACCGACAAGTACATCTTCTCCGACTGGGCTGTTGAAGACGGTTCATTCCTCCGCCTGAATACACTTACCTTAGGCTACACAATGCCTACAACGTTAGTGAAGAAAGTCGGGATCAACAACCTGCGTTTCTACGTAACAGCCTACAACGTATTCTGTCTGACAAGTTATAGTGGTTATGATCCGGAAGTATCTACCAGCCGCCGTAACGGAAGTAATCTGACCCCGGGTGTCGATTACTCGGCCTATCCAAAGAGCCGCCAATTCGTAGTTGGCTTAAATCTTAATTTCTAACTCTACAAATAATAGAAAGTAATGAAAAAATTAATATATATATCACTCCTGGCATCAGCCAGTCTATTCGCCTCTTGCGAAGACCTACTGGATGCCCCAAGCAAGTCATCCATGGATGAAACCATCATCTTCAATACTGAAGCCTTGGCCGATGCAGCTGTCATGGGCATTCACCAGTCATTTGGCGAAACTAATTCTTACCGAGGACGCTACCTCGCTTATTTCGGTGTAAATACAGATTGCGAGATATTCAATAACTCCGGAATGAACAATGTAGAAACAGATAAGGAAGGTTCTTTGGTGACCTATTCTGCCAAGCCAGACAATACGTATATGAATACAGACAACAATGCATGGGCAAAATTGTACGAAGCCATCGAACGTGCCAACAAAGGCATTAAAGCTATGCGTGAAAACAGTGATTTGACCAATACTAATATGGCCCAACTATATGGTGAATTGTTGACCTTACGTGCATTTATTTATTTCGATTTGATAAAAGCCTGGGGAGACGTGCCCGCACGTTTCGAACCTATCACTTCCGAAACTATCTATGTTGAAAAGTCCGACCGTATGGTTGTTATCAATCAAATCCTTGCCGACTTACTGGAAGCCGAAAACTATCTGGGATGGCCGAATGAAAACAAATATACCCAATCCACAGAGCGTGTCAGCAAAACATTTGCCAAAGGACTGCGTGCACGCATCGCCTTATTTGCAGCCGGATATTCGCAACATCCTGACGGCATCCGCTACAACTTGGAAGATGCTGCGCAAAGGCAAGCCATGTATCAGATTGCTAAAGACGAATGTGTGAGTATCATCACTCAGGGATATAACAAACTGGGAACTTTTGAAGAGAATTTCCGTCAATTGTGCCAGGAAACGGGTACTGCCGGTTTGGAATCAATCTGGGAAATACCGTTCTCTGATGGTCGCGGGCGCGTAATCTACACTTGGGGTGTAAAGCACGAGAATGCCAACCAGTGGACAGCACTGAATAAAGGTGGATACAATGGCCCTACCCCGAACTTGTTCTATGACTACGATGTGGACGATGTACGCCGTGATATCACCTGCATACCTTATAAATGGACAGGTACTGGCACAGCCATCAAGGAGCCCAACAAATGTTTTGGCGGATGGAGCTTTGGTAAACTCCGTTTCGAATGGTTGAACCGTATCGTTACTTCTACAAATGATGACGGAATGAACTGGCAGGTTATGCGTTATGCCGACATCTACCTGATGGCTGCCGAAGCTATCAACGAACTGGATAATCCGACCAGTGCAGCCCCTTATCTGAAGCCGATTCTGGATCGCTCTTATCCTGCCGCCAAAGCAACAGCTATTCTGACAGCAGCCAGTGCTAGTAAGACAGCTTTCTTCAACGAAATCGTGGATCAGCGCAAATTTGAATTCGCAGGAGAAGCTCTCCGCAAAGTCGACTTAATCCGCTGGAATATGTTAGGATCAAAACTGAAAGAGACAAAAGAGAAGATGACCCGACTGACCAACCGTGAAGGAGAATACGCTGACCTTCCCGCCAAGATTTATTATAATGAAGGACTGGATGCCGCCAGCAACGATGCCGATACTTACGTCATCTATGGCTTGAACCACGGTGAAACCGATGAAGAAGGCAAAGCAATGGTAGATGCAGGAAAGTTCTCCACCAGCAAATCATGGATTTACTCATCGGAGGAGTCAAGCATTGCTACAACAACAAAGTTCATCTCCCAGCTTTACGTCAACGACCCCGATACGAAGCAGTTCTGGCCCATCTGGCAAGTGTTCCTCGATGCAAGTAACGGCACATTAACCAATGATTATAATTATTAATCTTATCACTCTGAACAAATATGAAAAATAAATTCAAAAATATAGCCCTGATATGTGGAGTCGGCTTAATGGCATTTGCTGCAAGCTGCTCTGATCTTGACGACGAAATCAAAAGCTCAAGCTACGACCGCCTATTCTCTCCAACTGCCGTGGAGGCCCGGGTACAAAACAAAACGAATGTACGCCTCGGTTGGACCAAAGTATTGGGAGCCGATTCTTATGTCATTGAACTCTTCGCCAATGACAGTCTACAGTTTGAAGGCTCTCCTGTAACCACTTACAATGAGGTTACCGACAACCCATACACCATTACAGGATTGGATGGCGAAACTAAATATTCGGCTCGTATCAAGGCCGTTGGAGAAAAGATATCCGAATCTAAATGGACAGGAGTTTTCTTCAAAACCGATGCAGAGCAAATTCTTGAAGCTGTTACGGACGACGATATCACTTCTAGCACCGTTACTTTGAGATGGCCCGCAGGAACAGCTGTTACAGCCATCACAATTAGTGGAGGATTGGAAGAAACCCGTACCTTGTCTGCCGAAGAAATAGCAGCGGGCACTGCAACTATCACAGGTTTAACTTATGAGACGAAATACACTTTCAACATCATGAATGGTACAAAATCTCGTGGTAAAGTAACCGTTACTACCATGCCCGATTATATTCCGGCATATCCAGGTGACGACCTCCAAGCCAAAATTGATGCAGCGGAAGAAGGGGCAACCATTATGCTTCTTCCATCTAAAGACGGTTCCACCAATCAGTTTATCTACCTAGATAATGAAACGGGAGATGCTTCGACTAAAGAGTTGACAATCAGCAAGAACATTGCAATCAAATGCCTCGGTACGAAGCCGGTGGAAGCACAGATTAAATTTGTATTAGAAGGTACAGACGGATTTACAACGGAAAACATCAAATTCATCGGTGTATCGGCAGACATTCTGATCAAAACAAGTAACTGTTCCGGAACAATCATAGTCAATAATATAGAAGCAAGCGGATTCGGCAACTTTGTTGTTGACCCGGGAACAAACACTTGTAAAGTAGATGAATTTACCGTGACCAATAGTTATTTCCACGATATGTGTTCCAGCAAACGTTTTGTTGATTCACAGAAGAAAAAATGTGCCATCATGCTCTTCAACATGAAAAATTGTACTGTAGCTAATTCCTGTTCAGGTTCTGACTTTTTACGTTTTGACTACAATGCCAACGCAGCAGGTATGATTATCAACTTCGAGAACAATACACTCTACAAGATTGAAGCTACTTCAAAAGGTCTGTTCTATATTCGTTCAAACAGTAATGGCGATAAAGCATTTACTGCAAATATCAAGAATAATGTCTTTGCGGAAATGGGAGAAAAAGTATTCTTCAGTCAGGATGCTAAGACGGACAACCTTATATTCAACAACAACAACTATTTCAACACTCCATCTCTGGTAGTCAACCCTGATGGTGGTTCAGGCAAGGTATTTGATACCACGGGCTTATCATTGAACCCAGAATTCAAGGATGCTGCCAACAATGATTTCACTATCACAAATGAGACATTAATTGACAAAAATATCGGAAATATCTGATAGGTAGACAAAGTTATAAATATCATAGAATAAGAGGCTGAATTCAAAAATTCAGCCTCTTATCTTTTCTTGCTATTTTAATCATTTCTTTATGTGATATTATCATCATTTACTCCAAAAGGAACAATATTTCCTCCTCTTTATAGCTATAAACTTCTATTTTTGCATACACATAAGTACAAACCACTATTGACGGAACATTTAAAATTAAAAGAATCTATATCATGAAGAAACTTTTTTTAGTCTTCTCTATTTTAACTGCCTCTATAACTGTTATGGGGCAACAGCCTATTCCGGTTAAGCCTCGCATTCTTATCAGTACGGACATAGGTGGCACAGATCCGGACGACAATCAATCAATGGCACACTTCCTTATGTACAGTGAGATGTTCGAAACAGAAGGATTAGTATCTTCTCCCTCCTATGGACACGGAAGTAAACAGAATCTTCTGGACATGATAGACCTATACGAAAAAGATCTGCCCAAGTTGAAAAAATACATAAAGGGCTTCCCGTCACCGGATGCCTTACGCGCCATCTGCAAACAAGGAAGACAAGGAGCAGCCCCATTCAAAGGTTATACTACTGCCACAGAGGGTTCTGATTGGATCATTAAATGTGCCAGAAAAGAAAGTACCCGGCCCTTATGGATACTCGTATGGGGCGGACTCGATGACTTAGCACAAGCTCTACATGATGCTCCGGACATTCAAAATAAAATAAGAGTATACTGGATTGGCGGACCGAATAAAAAATGGAGTACCAATAGTTATGTATACATTGTCGAGAATTTCCCCAACCTTTGGTTCATCGAGGCCAATGCTTCCTATCGTGGATTCATAACCAATGACAAACAACCTGGTAAATTCAACAAAGACTATTACGATGAATGTATCCGTGGAGCCGGATATCTGGGAAAAGACTATATAAAATATTACGATGGAAAAGTCAAGATGGGAGATACCCCATCACTACTTTACATGATGGATGGTGATCCGAATAATCCTCAGAAAGAAAGCTGGGGAGGGAGTTTCGAGAAATTCACTCATAGCCCAAGAGTCATTTTCAACCGGAGTACTACCCTGAAAGATACGGTTCCAGTATATGCCATCATTGAATTCCGCATAAAGGGACCGGAAATGAATATCCCCGCTGACTCAACCTGTTTCACCATGACAACAGATGGTCAGGACTGGGACGGTTTCTATCTGGGTAATGGTGAATATGCCGTCAGATATGCTCCTAAATCTACCGCAGTCCTAACCTACAAGATTACCTCTGATATTCCGGGATTTCCGGAACAAACCGGAGAGTTCGTCGTAAATAACACATGGCCCGGAAAGATTGATGCCGATGACTATAAATTAGGAGATTATTGGTATACAGACCGAAATGACGCAAACCTGTTTGAAGGAAAATGGCAGGGAAGTAAAACGGTATCCAAATGGAGAAAAGATGTTCTGCAAGACTGGGCCAAGCGTTGGGAATTGCTTAAATAAATACATATTCTAAAAAATAATAGCATGAAGAGAATACTATTCTATCTATGTTTTACCTGCTTTTTTTATCAGGTGTTTTCACAATCACACAACCTCCCTTGGAAAAATGGAGCCTTGCAAATATCCAGCAACTCCCGTTACCTTCAGCATACGAATGGCTCTCCCTTCTTCTGGCTCGGAGATACCGGTTGGCTGCTTCCTGAAAGGTTGAACCGGGATGAAGCGGAATACTATCTTGAACAATGCAAACAAGCAGGCTTCAACGTAGTACAGGTACAAACCATCAACGGAGTACCTGCCATGAACTTTTATGGACAATCGTCTATGCCGGATGGATTTGATTTCTCCAATATCAACCGACCGGGTATATATGGATATTGGGATCATATGGATTTTATCATCGATGCCGCCGCCCGCAGAGGGATTTATATCGGCATGGTCTGCATCTGGGGCGGGCTGGTAAAAAGTGGAAAAATGAATGTGGAAGAAGCCAAGGCTTATGGTACTTTTCTCGCCAACCGTTACAAAGATCGCCCCAACATCATCTGGATGATTGGCGGAGATATCTATGGAAACATCAAAACCGAAGTCTGGAACATGCTTGCCAACACCATTAAATCCATTGATAAGAACCATCTCATGACTTTCCATCCCTTCGGAAGGACACTCTCGGCAGAATGGTTCAACGATGCCCCCTGGCTGGATTTCAATATGTTCCAAAGTGGACACCGCCGCTACGGACAAAGCAAAGATGACAAAAAGACACTGTTACCACAAGGCACAGAAGAAGACAACTGGCGATATGTGGAACATAGTCTTGCTCAAAAGCCACTACGTCCGGTTATTGATGGAGAGCCGTCTTATGAAGCCATTCCCCAAGGACTTCACGACCCTAAGGAAGGTTTCTGGAAAGACAACGATGTACGCAGATATGCTTACTGGTCGGTTTTTGCCGGTTCATTCGGTCATACGTACGGTCATAGCTCTATCATGCAATTCCTAAAGCCGGGAGTTAATCCAGCCTACGGTGCTACCAAATTATGGTATGAAGCCCTGAAAGATCCCGGATTCAACCAGATGCAATATTTGAAAAAACTGATACTTGCTTTTCCCTTCTTTGAAAGAGTAGCCGACCAAAGTTGCATAGCCGGCAATAACGGTACAAAGTATGAACGTCTCATTGCAACACGTGGCAACGACTATATGTTAGTATACAACTATACCGGACGCCCCATGAAAATAGACCTCAGCAAGATTCATGGAAAGACTAAAAAGGCTTGGTGGTATTCACCACGCAATGCAGAGCTATCTTATATCGGTGAGTTTAGTTCAAAAGTAGAAACGTTCCAGCCTGAAGGTGGTCATTCAAACGGCAATGACTGGGTACTCATCCTAACAGACGGAACCCGGAAGTATATAGAAGCATTGCAATAGATAGTTTTAATAAAAACAAGAGGATGTCCCTGAAGACATCCTCTTAACCCTAACCAGTCATAATTTCTTGAATTCAAGTAATTATCATCTTCTTACCTTTACGACACGGGCAAAAGTATATAGAAAATACAAAATGTAACTCCATAAATCAGTATTTTCTGCATTATTTAGCAATCAATTGTTTATCAGCCTTATACAAGACTACAAAGATGTCCGTTTTGATGAATTCATGTATTTTTTGACGAATTGATCTTATTCATTCCCTTATCCCGATACTCCGTTGGGGTCATCCCCATCTTCTGTTTGAAGCATTTGCTGAAATAACGGGGATCATTAATACCCACCATATAAGAGATCTGAGTCATGGAATATTCTCCGGTTTCAATGAATTGCACAGCACGCTTGATGCGCATTTCCTTGATAAACTCAATAGGTGCCAACCCCGTCAGTGTCTTCAGCTTCTTAAAGAAGACTGAACGGCTGACTGCCAGTTCCTGCACCAAGTCGTCTACTACCAATTCTCCATTATCCATATTCTTCTCCATCAGTTCCACCAGTTTGTCCATAAACTTACGATCGTTCGGGGACATTTCCGGTCCTTGCTCTTCTACGGTTTCTTCCGTTGAGTCAGCCGTTGCATTTCCCGTCATCAGGTTATCCCGATAGATACCCTGTAACTTTCGGCGCTGTGTGAGCAGATTCTTTACGCGTGCTTTCAGATAAGTGGCACTGAACGGCTTAGTGATGTAATCGTCCGCTCCATACTCCAACCCCTCCAATTTGCTTTCAATGGAAGTCTTAGCCGTCAACAATACAATGGGAATATGACTGGTGGTCATATCGGCACGCAGTTCACGCGTCATGGTGATGCCATCTTTTCCGGGCATCATTACATCACTAATAATGATATCCGGAAGGAATTTCAAAGCTTTACTCCAACCTTGCATACCATCCACTGCTTCCACGATTCTGTACTCAGAAGCAAAGATGCTGCGCAGGAACAAACGGAGTTCCGAATTATCTTCCACAAGCAACATAGTCCCTTTGGCGTCCATACTCTCTTCCGATTCCTCCTCTATATTCTCTTCTTCAGAAGAATCCGGTATTTCACTAAGAATATCGGTCACTTGTTCTATAACTCCCATACCCACCGTAGCATCATCTTGCAAGAATTCCACCGATTCATCATAGTGTTCTTTACCTTTCAGGAAGTCCACCTTAAAGCAGCTTCCCTCTCCTAACTTACTATCAACGGTAATGGTCGCCTTATGCATTTCTACCAATTCCTTCACCAATGACAAACCGATACCAGTGCTGGACTGATTGAACAGATTGCGGTCTACCAGATTCTCAAAACGGACAAACAGCGACTTTTTCTTATTATCTGCAATACCTATTCCCTGATCTTCCACACTTACGGAAACTGATTTCTCATCTTCACGCACAAGCACCGTGATCATCTTTCCATTCGGAGTGTATTTAAAAGCATTGGAAAGCAGATTGAACACAATCTTCTCAAATTTATCCGCATCTACCCAAAGATACAGTTCTTCCTTCTCCGTTTCAAACAGGAAGTCTATCTGATGTTCTTCGGCAACAGACTCGAAGTTCGCCATGATCTTGCGAGTAAAAGCCACCACATCCATACGTTGAACCTGCATCTTCATTTTCCGGTTCTGTATCTTCCGGAAGTCCAGTATCTGGTTGATAAGCCTCAACATGCGGTTCGTATTCCGTTCTACCACCTGTAACTGTTCACGCGCATCATCCGGAAGTTTGGTATTCCCCAGTATATATTCCACAGGCCCTGAAATCAAAGTCAGCGGAGTGCGCAGTTCATGAGAGATATCAGTAAAGAAACGCAGTTTCATATCCGTCATTTGTTGCTCGACGGACACCTCATGCTTCAAACGATAAATAGTGAACAAGATATACACCGCCGCTACAATAATCATGATGAAGAAAAGCACATACAGGAAATAAGCAAACGGAGTTTCCCAGAAGGAAGGTAGTATCTCAATGTCCAATGTACGCGTGTTTTCAGTCCATATACCGTCACTGTTGGTAGAACGGACTTTAAAGACATAATGCCCTTTTGGTAAGTTGGTATAAGTAGCTACACGCTGTTTACCTACATAGTTCCAGGCCTTTTCAAAACCTTCCAGGATATAAGCATACTGTATTTCGGAAGGTGCTGAATAGTCGAGTGCAGCAAACTGTATGGTGAAAATATTCTCCCGATGCGACAGTACCAATTCTTTGGTATCATCCAATCCCTGTTTCAGTACGGAACCCTGTCCCGGCACCACGTCCACATTCGCCACCAGCAACTTGGAGAAAACCATCGGCGGCACATAATTACTCTTCCCGATGGAATCGGGATTGAAATAGAAAATACCTGTACTTGCCCCGAAAAGTATATTACCCGAAGCAGTATATTCTGAAGCCGCTTCACTGAAACGTACCCGGAAAAATATCTCCTTATCGGCATAATTCTCAAATTTCTCTTTGGAAGGAATAAACTTACTGATACCGTTTTCCGAACTGAGCCATAAGTTACCGGCTTTATCCTCCTGTATGGAAAGCAATACATCCGAAGGCAGGCCGTCCTGTACCGTATAAGACTTAAAACAGGCATTACCGCTCTCATCCAGCGATACTAACTTATTCAGTCCTCCGCCAAATGTTGCAATAAAGAGTTCCTTATTCCGGGTAGATACAATCCAATGCACGTCATTATTGCTTAGGCTATGCTCATTGTCCGGAACACGCAGGAAATGACGGAACTTCACATCTTCGGGATTCTTGAAGTCTGCATCCATCATCAAGGCGCCCACGGTAGTTCCTATCCAGATATGCCCCTGATCATCACCTGTTATAAAACGGGCCTTGTAACAATAATCAATAGGATATCCTTTCAGGTTATTACGATGGTTCACAAAAATCTCTTTACCACCCTGACTGTGCGCCATATAGTTGATGCCGCCTGCAAATGTAGCAATCCAGATGCGTCCATGCTTATCTTCGTATACACAATAAACATTGTCGTCACTCAAACTATAAATATCACCTTCCTGATGCTGATAACGGGTCAGCTTATAGTGATAGCTATCTTTCTGCTTTTCAGCTTTCACCAGGCCATCCCCTTTGGTTGCAATCCAGAAATTCTGTTTACTGTCCTGCAAGATGAAATAAACATTACCACGCAACGGAGTGCCGCTGTGCGACACAGTACCGTTTTCGGTCAGATAGCCCTTATTTACACGGTTCTTATCATATATCCGTAGTTTACCATCTTTCAAGCCTACCCATAAATTCTGGTCAGCATCTTCGCAAAGGGCACGTACTTCGTTGCTCAATGACTCATAATCATGTGGTACTGGCGTTACGATACCAAACTGAGACGGACGGAAAGTAACCTTCTCCAATCCCTTAGAGTGAGTGCACATCCATAGATTCCCCTGATTGTCGGAAAAGGCAGTATGTATTTTATTGGAAAAGCGCCAGTCATGCCCTGACAAATCATTATAGAACGGACGCAGACTATTACTTTCACGGTCAAAATATGAAAAACCGCCGCCATACGGATGTACCCAAAGCACACCGTTGATATCTTCATGCGCATGGAAAGCCGGACGAGAACGGTCCGTACTGGTAGGTTCCACAGCTATTACTTCACGCTTCAAGACCTGTGTACGCGGATTAAAGTGTACCACTGTACCCGGAATATGTTGCTCGAACCATACTTCCGATGCTTTATCTACATAAGTACCATGAATCGGCGCATCAGGAAAACGGGAGGCAGGGAAGTGTTCTGTCTTCTTTGTATCACATTTATAAGTAAAGAATCCGTCTTTTGAAGTAGTCAGTATGATCTCATTACCATCTATATGATTGATTGACACAATGTGGGATGAAACCGGCAGACTCAGCAACAAGAACTGCCCGCTCTCCTTCTGATAGCGCCATACGCGCCCGTTATCCGATCCGAAATAGATTTCAGAACCATGCTCCAAACAGGAATAAAAGGCTTGCCCGCCTTTCTTCTCCCGCTCTGCTGTCTCTGCAAAATAAAAGACCGGTGATTTCTCTCCGGGTGCCAACATCCCTAATCCGTTATCAGACAATATCCATTCATTACCTGCCCGGTCCTCATATACCTGAAACACACGTGAGGCAGAAAACTGTCCCGATTGGGTAGAATAATATTGGGAGGTCAGGCTATAATCCTGTGGATCAGTTGCCACCCGGATCACCCCTTCAGTCTCCGTCAGCAACCATACCGAACCACCCGGAAGGACTTTGATATTCGTTATATTGGCTGTGCCCCCCTCTTCATCATCACCCGGCGCACGCTCAAACGTTTCCGTACGGGGATCGAAGCGATAGGCGTGATTGTCATAGGTTTGTAGCCAAAGGAAGCCATACTTGTCTTCCAGCATATGATCTATACGATTATGACTCAACACGATACGATTATCAAGACGTGCCTTATATGTTTTAAATGAATAACCATTGAACTTATTAATGCCATCCCAAGTAGCAAGCCAGATATTTCCCTTGCGGTCTTGCAGGATGCTCATTACTGTATTTTGAGAAAGTCCGTCTTCAGACGAATAATGGGTGAAAAAACAATCCGGCTGCGCTTTTACTGACAACACACCTATCAACCCAAGAATCAGATATAAGATTTTTTTCATCATAACAGGCTTATTCTATGCGGTAAAGATACGTATTTCATAGAAAAATCATGTATCTTTGTTTAGATTTTAACAACCACTGACCATGAAACGCATTACAACCATTTTCTTGATTGTTCTCTCCGGACATCTCAGTATGATTGCACAAACTGACACCACCGCATATAGTGTTGTCAAAAACATGCCGGTTTTCTATGAGCAATTGAAACAACAACTCACTTACCCGGCAGCGTGGGGAAACTCCCCTATCCGCAAGTTTGATAAATGGCGTGCCCAGGCACGGGAAACCCTATTAGACTGTATGCAGATTTTACCTCCTGCCCCTGCCGATTATGCCATGACGGTAATCGCTACCGAACAGCGCAACGGATATAAGGCTCAAAAAATACTATTTAACGTATCGGAGTGGTGTCGTATTCCCGCCTACCTGTTAATACCGGATGGTGACGGTCCCTTTCCGGCAGTCGTCATGCTGCACGATCATGGTGCGCACTTCTCCATCGGTAAGGAAAAAATGGTACGCCCGTTCGGTGTAAGCGCTGAAATCATAGCGGACGCCGACAATTGGGCAGCAGGTTGCTACGACGGCCAATATACAGGAGACTATTTTGCCGAACACGGTTATGTGGTACTTTCCATCGATGCCTTGTTCTGGGGTGAACGTGGCAGAAAGGAAGGGGTGAACTATGACGGACAGCAAGCGTTAGCTTCCAACTTCCTGCAAATGGGGAGTTCATGGGGAGCGTTCATCAATATGGATGATGTTCGAAGTGCGGAGTTCGTGGCCTCCCTGCCATTTGTGGATAAAGATAAAGTAGGATGCGTAGGTTTTTCCATGGGAGCCTACCGTTCCTGGATGCTCTCCGCCATCACCGACTGCATAAAAGTCTCCGCCTCCATTTGCTGGATGAACACCACCGAACACCTGATGACACTCACCAACAACCAAAACAAAGGCGGATCAGCCTATTCCATGCTGATACCGAACCTGCGCCGCTATCTGGATTATCCGCATACAGCATGCATCGCCTGTCCGAAACCCACCCTGTTTTTCAATGGGAGCCGGGACAAGTTGTTTCCGATAGAAGGTGTTAAAGATGCCTATGACACCATGCAGGCTGTCTGGCAGAGCCAGAAGGCTACCGACCGCCTGGTTACTAAGATATGGGAAGAGAAACACTTCTTCAATAAGGAAATGCAGAAAGAGACTTTGGAGTTTTTCAATAAATGGCTGAAATAAAGCGTATCCAGTAATACACTAACCATGAGAAGAATCAGAATATTTCTAATCCTCTGCGTAATTGCCACCGGCTTCTGCTTCGGACAATTACCACATACCTTTACACAATATACCTCAGAAGACGGACTCTCGCAGAATACTATCATGAGTATCCTGCAAGATGACAAAGGAGTGATGTGGTTCGCCACCTGGGACGGTCTCTACAAATTTGACGGATATACATTTAACAACTATAAAGCCCATCCGGGCGACAGCATCGGATTGAGCAATAACCGTCTGGACAATATTAAAGAAGACAGATACGGATATATCTGGGTACAAAGCTACAATCACCAGGTCTATCGTTTCAATCCGCGGCTTGAACGGTTCCAGGCTATCCCTTACGACAACTACCTGTCTTTGGACATGTATGTGCTTCCGTGTGGAGACGTATGGATAATTACCGTACAAAATGAATTGATTCATATTTCCACTCATCCGGAAACACATGAAATGAAAGCCACAGACTTCTTCAAATCCCATCAGATTTCATACTCAGAGCCTATCAAGTCTATCTTTCAGGACAGCCGGGAGAACCAATGGATTCTTACCGAGAACGGATTATACCGCCTGACTCGTAACGGGAATGAAGAGAAACTTTCTTCTTACTTCGTCGCTCCTCCGGAAAAGGACAAACAACCTTTTTACGATGCACTGGAGAACAATCATAGCATCTACTTCACTTCCAAACAGGGATGCGTATACGAATATAATCCGGACACCGGCCAGTTTGTAAGGCAAGAGTTCCCCACCGACTCGTCTATCAAAACCATCCGACAACTCAAAAAGGACAAGCTATTCATTGGCACAGCCAGCGACGGGTTCTTTGTGTATGAACAAAGTTCCGGAAACCATCGTCACTATAATACCCGGAATTATCCTTCATTAAAGGACAACCAGATTAAAGCAGTCTATATCGATACCAACGGTGAAGCATGGATACGCCTCAACACCAAAGGAGTGACGCACTTCAATCCTGAAAACGAGCAGTTCGATCACTTCATTCTGCAAGACAAGTACGGCAAAGACATCGTCGATTCCCGACCGGAAATGTATATATACGAGGATGTTAACGGCTCTTTATGGGTACATCCTTCGGGAGGAGGACTTGCCTGGTACGACCGTAAGAACAACCGGATACGTCCGTTTTACAATCCGGCCCTGCAATCGGGCTGGAGCGCTGACAATAAGGTGACCAATGTCTTTACTGATAAACAGGGTAATTTATGGCTCGGTTCATACGGAAACGGCTTGGAGAAGATCTCTTTCAATACCAATCATTTCCATTTACTTATCGCTGCCCCGGATGACACGGAATTCCCGGGAAGCAACGTCCGTGCCGTTTATCAGGACCGCAACGGGTATATATGGACGGGCAATAAAGACAAAGTTATACGTGTCTACGACAGCCAATGGCGCTATGTGGGCAACCTCACATCCTCAGGGACTATCTCCCCTTACAGTACCGACAAGTTAGGAATCGGCTATTCTATCATACAAGATCACGAAGGCACCATCTGGATAGGCACCAAAGGCAACGGACTATTCGCCGCCAGGCCTCAAGGAAAGCCTTTGACTTATCATCTCGTTCAGTACAGCGCGGACGCAAACGATGTATACAGTCTGAGCGGTAACGAGATATACAGTCTGCATGAAGACCGGCAGCAACGAATATGGATTGCCACATTCGAAGGAGGAATCAACTACCTGGAACGGGGAACAGACAAAGAAGCGGACCGTTTCATCAACTACCGGAACCGGCTAAAGAACTATCCTATCAGCCAATGTTACCGTACGCGTTTCATCACCTCCGACACCAAAGGGAATATATGGATAGGCAGCGCCACAGGATTACTGATGTGCAAGGGCAATTTCAAAGAACCGGAAGAGATAGAATTCCAACGTTATTGCCGTATTTCGGGAAACGCCAACAGCCTCAGCAATAACGACGTGCACAACATATATTTCACCCGGAAAGGCGAAATGTACGTAGCCACCTTCGGAGGCGGACTCAATAAGCTACTCTCACTGGAGGGTGCTGAAGCCCGCTTTCAGGCATACACTATGAGAAACGGGCTTCCTTCGGACGTATTGCTATCCATCGAGGAAGACCCACACGGCAATTTGTGGTGCGCTACAGAGAAAGAACTGTGCAAGTTTATTCCTTCCACGGATAAAATAATAAACTACCCCTCCAGAGCCTTCCCCCTACGAATTAGTTTCAATGAAGGGGCGGCTCTGCGAACAGCATCCGATTATCTGATGTTCAACACCGTGAAAGGTGTTCTATACTTCTTTCCGGATTCCATCCATACAAGTACATACGTTCCTCCCATCATCTTCACCCGCCTGCAACAGGCCGAGAAGACGGTGACTCCCGAAGAAGGTGGCATACTGACCACTCACATCGATGATACGAACCTCCTGACCCTGCCTCACGATAAGAATGGATTCAGCATCCAGTTTGCCGCCCTGGATATGAAGTATCCCGGCAACATCTCCTATTCCTACAAACTGGAAGGCTTTGAAAACAACTGGAACAATATTGGCAACCAGCGAACCGCCACTTACACCAACCTTCCGAAAGGGCATTACACCCTGAAAGTCCGCTCTACAAACAGTGACGGCATCTGGGTGGAGAATACGCGTACACTGGACATCAACATACTTCCCTCCTTCTGGGAGACACCGTGGGCATATTCCCTGTACGTGCTATTTATCTTATTGGTCATTTTTACAGCCACCTATATTCTCTTCACCATCTTCCGGCTGAAGCATAAAGTATCTGTTGAACAGGAAATTTCAGATATAAAGTTACGTTTCTTCACAAATATATCGCACGAACTGCGTACACCGTTGACGCTGATTGCCGGTCCCGTAGAGCAAGTCCTGCAACATGGCAAGCTGAATGATGAGGAACGGGAACAGTTGGTACTGGTAGAGCGAAACACGAACCGGATGTTGAGGCTTGTCAATCAGATTCTGGACTTCCGCAAGATACAGAACAAGAAGATGAAGATGAGGGTGCAACAGATTGACCTGATCCCTTTCATCCGCCACATTATGGAAAGTTTCAACAGCCTTGCCGATGAACACCAGATTGATTTCAGTATGGATACGAAAGTCTCCAGCCTCAAGATATGGGCGGACTCCGACAAGTTGGAAAAGATATTGTTCAACCTGTTATCGAATGCTTTCAAATATACTCCCCAAGGGAAGCAGATCAAAGTGATGGTGCAGGAAGAAGAAAAGGATGTGATTCTTGCTGTGGAAGACCAGGGAATAGGGATTGCGGAGAACAAGCAAAAGTCCCTGTTCGTCCGCTTCGAGAATTTAGTGGATAAGAACCTCTTCAACCAGGCCAGCACCGGTATCGGCCTTTCACTGGTGAAAGAATTGATCGATATGCACCACGGCTCCATCAGCATCCGGAGCAAACTTGGAGAAGGGAGTTGCTTCAGCATCAGATTACAGAAAGGAAAAGAACACTTCGACGAAACCGTTGAATTCATCCTGTCCGACTACGTGGTAAGTGATACCTCACCGGCATACACCGGAAATCAGTTCTCTTCTCTCACCGGAAACGAAGAGGAGAACCTGAACAGTGAAAAAGAAACTATCCTGATAGTGGAAGATAACCAGGAATTACGCTTCTTCATAAGGACCATCTTTGCCCAGTACTTCAATGTGATAGAAGCTGAAAATGGTAACATCGGACTGGAAAAGAGCAAATTGTATATGCCGGATATCATCATCAGCGACGTTATGATGCCCGAAAAAGATGGTATAGAAATGGTGCGCGAACTACGGGAAGAGATGACCACAAGCCATATTCCCATCGTTATGCTGACGGCTAAGTCGACCATCGAAAGCAAGATAGAAGGCATGAAGCTGGGAGCGGACGATTACATCACAAAGCCCTTCAGCGCTGCCTACCTGAAGGCACGTATTTTCAATCTGCTTGAACAGCGCAAGAAGTTACAGGCATTGTATTGCGCCAGTCTGTTGCCTGCATCCACCGAACAACCTCTGGCAGGGAAAAAGGAAACCACCACTCCGGCCCTCTCGCCCAACGACCGGAAATTTATGGATAAAGTGATGGAAACCATAGAGAAGCATCTGGATAACGGTGACCTTACAGTGGAAGACATTGCCGGCGAAGTAAACATGAGCCGTTCCGTATTCTTCAAGAAACTGAAAACACTGACCGGTTTATCTCCCGTTGAGTTCCTGAAAGAAATACGTATGAAGCGGGCAGCTCAACTCATAGAGACAGAGGAGTATAACATGGCACAGATTGCCTACATGGTGGGACTGAATGACTCGCATTACTTCAGCAAGTGCTTCAAGCAGCAATATGGAATGACACCGACTGAATACAAGGAAAGCCGAAAGCAAAACTAAGTGCCGAGGTCCCATTACGAGTGAAGGTACTTCCCACTAGGACTGAAGCCACCTCCCACTAGGACTGAAGTACCTTCCCACTAGGACTGAACACGTGTTCCACTACGACAAATCTTAGTGGAACACTAAATGCTTTATCACACAAACTATTACGTTGATCGCTATACCTATATATTGTCGCTATCCCATCATAAACTCTTATTCAAAAAGGATAGTACGGCTTCCTGGACTTTCACTCCACAATCATGCGGCATATCCCACAGTTCCGTAACCAGTTTGTCGCCTGCCGAACGGCTTTCCCATACTTTCCGCATTTCTGCAAAGGCGGCATTCACTCCTACCGGAGGAAAGAGCTTGTCATGTTCCCCGTTCAGAAAAAACATCGGTTTAGGACATGCAATGGACGCAATATGCGGATAATCCAGATAACGGCGGATACCCGGCAACATATTGGCAAAACCTCCCCTTTCTTTTCCATACTCCCATGAGAACTGACAGTCCGTAGTCACCATCCAGCAGACGGCAGCTCCGGCTTTCACCTTGTCAGAGAGTGCCGAAAGCATCCAGGCACGGTAAGCTCCCATCGAAAAGCCCATGCAACCGATACGTTTGGAGTCGACTTCGGGCAACGTAGCCAGAAAGTCGGTGGTGTACATGTCTTCGTAGTTCATGAAAGCACTCCAACTGCGTCCCAGCATCATGAAGTTACCTGCCACAGCCATGTGTTTGTCACCGTCAACTCCTTCTTTCCGTCCGCGTTCCCCCCAGAACAGAGCATCAATAGAAATAACTACATATCCATGTGCAGCCAGATAATCGCCTACATATTGCCCACCGTAGCATTGTTTAGCCCAAGCATCGGCATCAGCCAGGACCTCGGGAGACACTCCGAAGGGACGGATCATTTTCTCCTTACCAATCGTATAATGACCTCCATGGTCATGCAAAAGCACTACCGCCGGGAAAGGACCTTCACCATCGGGCACCAGCATATAGGCGTTCACACGGGAATAACCGGTCAGATTGAAACGTAACTTCCGGGCTTTATACCCATTCCGCTGCTCTTCGGCTACAACCTCAGTCCGGTAGTCGGTAGTACGAGGCGGAGGGGCAAGCATGGCATCCAGCACGGCATTGCGTGCCTGTTTGCGCCACTTCTTAAAATTCTTAACCGGACTATTTCCCCAAGCCATGGGGTAAGTCAATTCTGCTTTCAGTTGATCCAGGAAAACAGGCATCTCTCTTTCCAGTTCGTAACCGGATAAATGCTGAGAAAGGGCGGCTACCGAAGTAGCCAACCCTAACATCATGCAAAGAATACATCTTCTTACCATATTACTGCTGCTTAAAACCATAACCATTCGTAATTCCCGAATTCAGCAATACCTGATAAATATTCGGCAATAAATGGATGGGGGGATTCTTTGCCGCATAATCGGCATCCGTATAACCGGCGAAGAGTTTCTTCGCGTAAGAATCCTCATATTTCAACATATCAATAGCCCAGGGAGTCTGTACATATCCATCAGCTTCCAAAGCCAGCGCTTCGGCAGAACCCGGTTCGATATATTTAAACAAACCTTTGATTGCAACGTTGGTCATCGTCACTCCTGCATAAGCAGGAACCAGACTTCCCCAATCATCATGCTGTCCGCGCCATCCCGGGAACAATACCGGATCATCTTGCTTGTCAGCCGGAGTTTGTGATGTCAGTCTATATCCATACTCGGATTTAGCATCGACCATCTTCGTCCAGATATAGGCAGGTATCTGATTGCCATTCTTAAACGTGTAGTAACCATCCTGACGTATGCCCTCAATGATAGCCGACATTACCTTTCTGTTTTCAACGGCAACTTCCGGAAGAATACCGGTGCGGATAATGTCAAAACGACGCACGCCTTCGCCACTGAATTCCAGAGCACGTTCTTTAAGCACTGCATTATACACAGAACCGCAATCCGAGATATATTTTTCAAAGTTCGGGTCGTTGTTGCCGGGGAACGCCCGGTTATGGACGATGGCAAGATACGTCTTGGCGCTGCCTTCATCGCCCAATGCCGCACACACTTCAGCCAACATCAGGTAAGCATCGGAAATACGCATATAAGAGAAATTGATACCGGAATTACCATAAGTTTTCGTATCAGGCGCAGTCATCCGGTTCCAGTCCCACTTATTGGTACCCGGACCGCATCCTTTACCCCATGCACTGCGGTCGAATGACTGCATCAACTCCTGACCACCACCTGTGCTCCCTGTTACAGCAACAGAAGCGTCACGACGCAAGTCGTTATTATCGAACCAACCGTAGTAGAAATGTGCCTGAATACGATCTTGTCCGCAAGCCACGCAAGGTGCCTGACCGTCACCACCCGACGAAGGACGACCAATATAAGCCGGACGGGAAGATCCGCCATTGTATTCATGAGGGAGTTCGTAGATAGATTCATCAGCCAATGTTATATTATCGGCGGCATGCATCTGCTGGAACATATACTGGTAAGGATTATTATACTCCTGTCCATTCTTACCTGTGGAACGGGGATCCGTTGTACGCAATACCACCGAACCGGGATTCATATAGATTGCCTGAAGATATTCTTTGGCTATGGCATACAAATCTTTCCAATCGCTGCGGCGTCCATAAATGGCACCGTTCTTTTCCACACTCCAATCGTCGAAAGTAAGCACCTTTCCGTCACCATCCACATAGAAGTCTGCACCCAGGTCTGTGCGGCGGGTTGCATAACCACCATTATACATGCAAAGACGTCCTATAAGTCCCTGAACATATGTACGATTCATGACATCCGCTCTCGTACTGCCTTCACCCGGACGATACATATGAGGCTCTACCTCCCTGAGTTTCCGGATATGATAGTCATAAATGGCATAACGGGAAGTCAGTCCTTTTGCCTGCTCACCGGCATTCAGTGCATGGGGCACATCGCCATACCAGCGGCACAATTCCCAGTAGCACGTAGCACGCAGAGCCACAGCCTGTCCGTAGATATCCGAAAGATTATTAGGTTCTCCGGTCATGATTGACTGGAAGTTATCAAGCGCCTCAAAACTGGATATCAAGGAATTGGCCACGGATATCGTTTCGTAAAGCTTGGTAAATACTTCGGTTCCTTCTCCCGAGTTAATGTTATAGTTACCCGTACCACCCGGATAATACCATTTTTCACAGATTCCGGCGCTACCTTCATCGTAAATGTCCTGAGAGTCTTCAATATCCGATCCCCAAACCGGATGCCAGAAGAATCCGACATTATGCACACTCCTGTTTGCACGGAGGGTTTCATAACCATAATACAATGCACCACGTGCAGACTCTTCATTTGAGAAGACAAAATCGCGGTCTACTACACTCGGAGACGAAGTGTCGAGGAAGTCTTGGCAGCCGGTCATCGCACATGCGAAAGCTGCTGCGAGAGTTATATTCAATATCTTTTTCATATCTGTTTCTCTGTTATTTTACAATTACTATTTAGAAAGTTATGTTAGCACCGAAAGTGAATGTGCGTGCACGCGGGTAAGTTCCGAAGTCCATGTTGAGCGTCGGGAAAATTCTCAGGTCACTGTAGAATCCGCTTTGTCCCGTAGGATTGGCATTCACTTCAGGATCTATGCCCGAATAACCGGTAATGGTGAAGAGATTGGTTGCAGTAAGATACAGGCGTATCTTATCCACATGCACTTTAGTCAACCAGTTCTTGGGCAATGTATATCCGAGCGTCAGCGTCTGCAAACGAAGGTAGGAACCATTCTCCAACCATTCCGATGAAGTTATACCACTCTGATGGTAGGGTAAATGATATTTGGCATTCGCATTCAAAGCTCTCAACTCATCGGGATTGGTAACGGCATACAAGTCACCGGCAGCATTCACATTGTAAACCTTGAAAGCATCGGCCACCCAGGATGCACGTTGTGCACCGATTCCGTCAAACTCCTGACCGGATGCATTGATCATAGCAGCCACGTTATATACCTTACCGCCTGCTGTCCAGTTGAAATTAGTAGAAAGATCAAAGTTCTTATAGTTGAAATTCAGTTGGAAGCTTCCCGTATGACGAGGCATCACTTCGCCCAGGCAAGTAGCATCATCCAGATCTACCGTACCACTTTCATCCACATCACGGAATTTGGCAGCTCCGGGGAATGCAGTCTGTCCGGCAGGCAGATCATAAGGATGCATGTATGTAGCGGTCAAGGCTTTCGTAATATCGGGTACACCTTCTTTCAGAACGTACTGGCCATTGGTGTAATTGAAATCATCCACGGTATAATATCCTTCGCTGATAAAGCCACGTACCAGGCCGATCGCTTTCCCTTCCACAAACATATAGTCGTTGGTAGGAACCAGAGAGGAAGAACCCCAGTATGAAGAATAGAGATACTGGTCGGCATTAGGCAGTTCATCCAGTTTATTGCGGTTGTAGTTATAGATGGCACCTACGTTGAAACGGAAATCACCTTTGTTTATCACATCTACATTCACCGAAAGCTCAATACCACGATTGGATGTTTTACCGAAGTTCTGGAACTGGTAAGAGTATCCGGTAGTGTTATCCACAGGTACGGCCATCAACAAGTCTTTTGTAGTATTCCAGTATACTTCCAGACTACCGTTAACACGGTTGTTCAGGAATCCAAAGTCAATACCGAAGTTGCGCGAAATAGTAGTTTCCCATTTCAGCTTAGAGTTAGCCAGCAAACCGTCCGGACGATAGAATGAACCGAGTTCACCGTTGATAGGGGTATGATTGCTGCCCGAACCAAGGCTCGACCAGGTTTCACGCCACAGATTGGAACTAATATTGTCACTGCCCGAAGTACCATAGGACAAACGAAGCTTCAGATTGGAAAGCCAATCTTTTGTGCCGTTCATGAAAGGTTCTTCCGAAAGGCGCCATGCGAAAGCACCTGCGGGAAAGTATCCCCAACGATTATCCGGTGCAAACTTAGAAGAGCCATCGGCACGGAACGTACCGGTGAACAGATAACGGTCCATGAAAGTGTAACTCAAACGTCCGAAGAAGGAAACCGTACGGGCAGGCACGCTATAAGAATTGGTTGCAGAGAAAGAGGTGGTTGCCGTATGGATCAATCCCATCGTGGTGTCATAATCAAATGTAGAAGGATAGCCACGGCCCGTGATTTGCGACGATTCGGAGTCCGACTTCAGGACTTCATTACCCAGCAATGCCGAGAATACATTGTTCTTGCCGATATTGAAGTTATAATTCAAAGTGCTCACCGAACGCAATCCATCTCCCATGCCCCGGTTAAGGGTGGCACGCTTATCTCCGTTTGTATATCCGTTCTCATAATAAGTACTCTTCGATGAACTGCGGGTAAGTGATAATTCACTGCGGGCCACAAGCCCCTTGATGATCTCCCATGACAAAGCTGCCGATCCTCTCAATGAACGGGAATAGGATTTATTCGTGATATCATTGATCAATTCTACCGGATTGTGCTTGTCGTCGATATTAGCCACACCGAAACTGAAGCCTGAGGCAACTTCCGAATAAGAGACACCACCCAACGGATTGTCAATGGGACGATAGCGATAAGCTCCCGACACATTAGAACCTTTACCGTTCGTTACATTCTCACGTCCATTCAGATTTGACTCCGTATAACGGAAATCAACATCCAGGTCCAGTGTCTTGGCAAGTTTCTGCCGAATCTTGAAAGAAGCATTCAGACGGTTGTAGTCCGAATTGATCTTGATTCCTTCATCGTTAACGTAGCCGAGTGTAAATATCACTTTCGTTTTATCTGTACCGCCCGAAACATTCACACTGTGGTTATGAGACAGTGCGGTACGCAGTACATCATCCGTATAGTCATGGGCTTTCACATTGGCATAGTCGGCATAGTGGTTGCCATACTTACTTCCCAGACCGAAGTATTTCTCAACAGCATCCTGGTTAGCAGTTCCTCTGGATGCGGCATAGCTCCAGTTATGAAGGATATACTCCTGAGCCGAAAGCGTCTCAAGCGTCTTCGATACATTTTTAACCTGTACATAACCATCATAGCTTACCTTAATCTGACCTTCCTTGGCACTCTTAGTGGTAACCAGGATTACACCGTTTGCACCGCGTGCACCGTAAATAGCCGTAGATGACGCATCTTTCAACACATCGATAGATTCTATTTCCGAAGCCGGTATATCGCCAATATTGCTGACCGGAAATCCATCGACTACATAGAGCGGATCATTGGACTGGGTTATGGACCCTCCTCCACGAACACGTACCGAGATTGTAGCTCCCGGACGACCGTCCTGCGACACTACGTTCACACCCGGCAGACGTCCCTGCAAGGCCTGTGCAACGTTGGATACAGGATTGGCAGCAACCTCATCTCCTTTTACCGAAGCTATGGCTCCCGTCAGGTCACGACGTTTCACCGTACCGTAACCGATAACAACCACTTCATCTAACATTTCCGTATCTTCAAGCAACTGAATATTGAAAAGACTCTTACCTGCAACCGCTATGTCCTGGTCTACATAACCTATATATGAGATGTGTAATATCCCATTAGCAGCCACAGTCATAGAAAAGTTACCGTCCATATCGGAAACGACACCGTTTGAAGTTCCTTTCTCTAAAATGGTAGCACCAATAATAGATTCACCGGCCGCATCTCTGACCGAACCGGAAATCTTAATTGTCTTCTTGTCATTGGAGGCTTGCTGCACACCGGCTACTGAAGTATGATCCACTGTCAGGGGAGCAGCTTGAGAAAAAGTTCCCAAATTGAGATAGGACAAAACCCCGAGCATTAACACGACCTTTTTCCTGTAATTCATAAGTAAATGATTTATTGATTAAACAAATTCTGAATTCACTACAAAGCATTTATGTCTGCCTTGCACTTGCAAAATAGCAGATAATCTATCTCTCTCAGGTGAAAAATATGCTTGAATCGGTGGAAAAATCGCTCTATACCACTCAAAACACCGCAGACAAAGGGATAGGGGGATTTTCTCACAGTAAAATCACAAAAAATCCCCCCGGATTCACTCTTTTCATTGAAGAGAGATCCGGGGGGATGAGAAATAAGATAGATTTTATTTATTTCAGATGCTTCAATATCCACTGCAACTGTCCGTATTCCGTATCATTGGAAGTCCAGTGCTCATTAATCGGGGTGATCAATGCTTCCTTCGGACAATCCAGCGTATTATAAACAGCATAGCTGGTGGTCGGCGGACACACATCGTCATTATATCCCCAGGTAATATAAGTAGGAACCTTTATCAGACGGGCAAAGTTCACTACATCATAATATGCCATCGTTTTTAACTTCTCCGGCGTATCCATCCCTTCGGTACGGAAAAAGTGGGGATATCCTCCGGCACGCCCTGCTTTATACCCTGCCATATCACTCAAAGCGGGGTGATTGGCTACACAAGCTGTTACACGAGGATCCAAACCGGTCGTAATCAAAGCTAAAGCTCCTCCCTGACTACCGCCCTGGACAATTACATTCTTACCATCCCATTCGGGCAAGGAAGTCAGGAGGTCGATGCTACGCACACAACCCAGATACACTCGTTTCATATAATAGTTGTCACGGTTATCAAGTCCATTATTCAGATAGCCATTCTCTCTACCGTTAAAAGCGTTGCTGATTTCCTTGAATGCCTCCTCTGTCAAAGTAGGATTCAATCCGTGTATCTCAATCTCAAAACGAATACAGCCTTGTTCTGCATAATATTTGTGCCGTAAAGGCTCCTTGATTGTTTTAATTCCGGCACCCGGAGGGCAAAGAACTACCGGACAAGAACCTTTTGTTGCATTCTTCGGATAGAACAAGTAGCCGTAAATACTCTGTCCGCGACTGTTCAACATCAGCTTAATAAGATAGCAATCCACCTTGTCGGTACAATATTCCTTTGCCAATTCCTTCGTATAAGTCAACGGATACTTGGCTGCCTCCGCTTTATTGTTTTCCCAGAACTCTTTAAAGTCCTTCGGCATCTGCGTATAAGGCTTAATCTTCTCCGGTGAGAAACCCAGCTTTACATGATGCTTATAACTTTTTCCATCCACAGTGGCTGTCAAGCGGCAGTCGCGAAAGCCGGGTTCTTTCATGGTTCCCACAGGAATAACCGCTTTTCCCTGCTTCAACGTAACCGAACCGGAAGTTTCTGCCGGCATCATATCACCGCCTATTTCATAAGATACAGTTACTCCATCCTGCGGAATACCATATTTATAGAACTGAACTTCAACCGTAGCCTTTTCTCCGGTCTTATAAATCCAGTCAGCATGATTGGGCACGGTAACCCAAAGCACATCACTCCGATACGGGTAATTCTCCGCACATACAAACGAAAGCGGAAGTATCAGAGCAAGCAGTAATACAAACAAATTCTTTTTCATCATTGTGTTCTAATTGTTATAAGTTTATTTATCAAATCCAAATATCAATCAGCGCTTTATGCTTAGCAGTTCATCCCCATTTTTCACCGGATTCCATCCGTCATCTCCGGCAAGTACGGTTTCCATCTCATACCCTTTGAGATTCTTCAATTGATGGGAATAAGGAACACGCGCTTTGGGGTTAGCACCCTCACCCGTGCTTTCATATTCTGCATAGAAAGCTGTCTTTTCCGCTTCTTTATTTCCCCAGTTATTCCAGCCGGCAGGAGAGATATGTTTGCCCAGATTGCAACGGATAAACACAGCCTGCGCATACGGACGCCAGGGACGTGAAAGAGATACATCCCGTACACCGTCATCCGCAGTCAGGCGACAATCATAAAATACGTAACCATACTTCTGTCCCTGATCCGTAGAAGGTGCAGTGACATACCCACCGCTCTTACTATGGATATGGCAACGATTGAAGACAGCCGTAGACCAGCCGAATATAAAGTCGACCGTACCTTCTATATAGCAATCTTCATAGTACTGACGGCAATTTTTCCCATACGTATAAAGTGTATCCTGAGAGCCAAGGAAACGGCAATTCTTGAAATAAGCACGATCGGCACTTACGAAACAGGCCACTGCCTGCCCTACCGGACCGGAAGAGTTCTCAAACGTAATATTCTCAGCATAAAAATCAGGAGCATAAATATAACAGGAAGACGAACCGGAGGTCCCTTTTTCTTCGCCAAAGCAGTTTTTCTTCTGCGCATAATCATCATACGAAAGCACTGCCCCGTCCTGACCTATCAGAGAAATATTGATCTTACTTTCCGGTATCACAATCTTCTCCTTATACACGCCTTTACGCACCAATATCGTAGTACGGATATTCTTGCGGAAATCAGGAACAGCATTAATAGCCTCCTGCACGGTAAAGAAATCTCCGCTACCATCCTGCGCCACTACAAAATCATAGTGTCGAACATACTTAGCCAGTTCCGGTACTTCCTTGGCAATAGCATCCATGGCCAAACCAGCCACAACACGCCCGCCATAAACATTCAGATGAGTGTTATCTTCACGTCCCTTCGGCATCGCGGCAACCTGATTGGCAGGTACCCACATAAATAATTTTCGGGAGTCTACCGGCCCCATGCCCTCTACAAGGTCATGCGTAATCTTATTCATATCCACAAAAGCCACACCCAATTCTTTCGCTACATTCCGCGGAGAATCCAGATAAGCACCGTGTGTATCAATTAGCTTGTCACCTTCAGTAACAGCAGGTTGCTCCGAAGCCTCCCGCTTTGCATCCGGATTCACTCCTTTCTGTATATCATCCTGACTAATAGCCTGAGCCACTGCATTCCCATTTGCCGTACCAAAATTACGGCGTACAATGGAGTTAAACAAAACAGGAATACCACCTTTGGCACGGGTTTCGTTTACAAAACGTCTCAGGTTCTCATCAAAAGTACTTCCCGGAGCCGTATACCGTTTCGGATCGGACTTCTCATCGTTATGTCCGAACTGAATAAATACATAGTCCCCTTTCTTCACCTGTGAGATTACCTTTTCCCACCGTCCCTCGTCAATAAAACTCTTGGAACTACGTCCATTCACAGCATGATTGTCTACACGGATTTCCTCGGAAAGATAGCCGGGCAACATCTGTCCCCAGCCACGTTCGGGGTTTCCACCTGTCAATGACTTATTGGCCATAGTGGAGTCTCCAATCATGAAAATCGTAATCACAGGCTTGTCAGCCTTGAAAGCCGAGAGCAGGAAAAACAACCCCAGCAATAATGTCAACTTGTGTTTCATAATTCATCAAAATATAAATAGTATTATTATTTTCCGGTGCAATATTACCCAAAAACAAAGGATCTGAAGTGTAAAAAAAGTCGCAATCGGTAGAAAAATTAATATTAATCGTATATTTGCCGGCAAAACAACTAATCTGGCAACAAAATGAAAAAGACAAGAAGTAACACTTTCATTCTTGAAAAAGAAATCGCATGGGAACCGGCAGGCGAAGGAGTAGTACGCCAAATAATGGGCTACGACGGGCAAGTGATGCTGGTTAAAGTAAAATTCGAGCAAGGTGCCATCGGCACACCACACACCCACTACCATACACAAACCACCTATGTGGCAAGCGGTAAATTTGAGTTTACCGTGAACGGTGAAAAACAAATTGTAGAAACCGGAGACGGCGTCTACATTGAACCGGATGCGGAACACGGGTGCGTATGTCTGGAAGCTGGTATTCTGATAGATTGTTTCAGCCCCATGAGAGCGGATTTTCTAAAGCGCTAATACCTTGTCTGCAAGGAGTTAACTTCTTGCCAACAAAAAGTTAACTTCCTGTCGACAAGGAGTTAACTCCTTGTAAGCAGGAAGTTGGCTCTTTGTAGACAGGAAGCTAAGTTATTAATTTTCAGGTTTCCAGTCACTACACATCCGATAGATGTAATTCAGATCATCGTATTGGGCTGCTTCTTTCTTGGTCAGCTGTTTCGCCCATTTTACCCGACCGGCTGCCGCAGCACCTTCTCCTGTACTATTGTACTCAGCATAGCGGGCTGTCTTCTCATTTTCCTCTTTTCCCCAGTTATGCCATCCTTCGGGACGAATATGCTTACCCATTTCACAATTGATAAATACGGTGGCAGCATACGGACGCCAGGGACGCCCCAGATAAACCTTGTCCACACCCGGATTGGCCGTCAGTTTGCAATTTTTAAAAACATAGCCCACCGCAATGTCTTCGGGCGTAGAAGCTGCCGTCACGTATGAATTTGTTTTGCTACGGATTTCGCAGTTCTCAAACAAAGCGGTAGAAGGACCGAAAATAAAGTCGGTAGTTCCTTCAATGTAGCAATCTACGAAATAAAGGCGTGTACCTGCGGCACCTGTATAAATGGTATCCTGATTTCCCAACAAACGGCAGTTGATAAATACCAGTTTATCCCCTTCCGTGTGAAGAGCAACCGCTTGTCCCAGTCTGGCAGCATTATTTTCTATGGTGAGGTTTTTGAAGGTAATATTGTTTCCCTGCACTTTTACAGTATAGGTACGGAAAGTACCCATCTTATTAATGTTGGCATGGTCATCATACGTGATAATCGTATTTTCCACACTTTCACCGATGAAATCCACATTTTGCACCCAAGAAGGAATTATCGCTTTCTCCTTATATGTTCCATTCTTTATCAGCACTGTAACCTTGTAATCCATAAAAGCACGAATGCCTTCCATAGCTTCCGTCAACGTGCGATAGTCTCCCGAACCATCACGGGCAACCACAAGCGTATCTTTATATTGAGACTGTGCCGATAGCGGCATGATCCCCACCAGGAGAAGAAGTATGCCACATAAATAATAAGTTAGCCGTTTCATTGTCTTATTTCTGATTAACGATTTCCTTTACTTGTTGCAAACGCTCCCATTCCAGACTTGCCATGATAAACGGACCTACTGCCTTGGGGTCGTTGCTGCGGATTGTTTCATTTATATAATAGGTGTAATCTCCCATACGGTAGTTTTTGCCACCCAGGCCGGCAACTGCACAGGCTCTGGTAATAGTCACCACACCGTCTTTATCTACTTCTATGAAGTTATCAAGAATACCTTGGTATCCTTTGAGAGCCACTTTCAGATACGATTTATCAATATATCCCTTACGAACAGCTTTGAACAAAGCATAGACAAACATAGTAGAACAGGAAGACTCTACATAGTTTCCTTTCTCACCACTCTTATCCAGCACCTGATACCATAATCCGGTCTTCGGATCTTGTATGCGCTTCACCTGTGCGGCAATATTATTAAGGATAACGAGCATGGAATCACGTCCTGCCTCATGTTTCGGAATAAAGTCCAGTGCATCTACAAATGCCATTGCATACCATCCCATCGCACGTCCCCAGCTATGCTGTGACTGTCCGGTAACGGGATCTGCCCAACGTTCCTTACGACTGACATCACAGGCATGGCGATAAAGTCCATTCTTCGGATCATACGTATGGCGTGCCACTGTAATAAATTGGTTCACAATATCTTTATAATCCTGTACACGATTATTGCGGAAAGCATATTCAGCATAGAAAGGTGCCCCCATATAAAGACCATCCAACCACATCTGGTTCGGATATACTTTCTTATGCCAGAAACCGCCGTCCTCATTACGCGGATGGGTGTCAAGCTGACTACGCAACAAATCAATAGCCTTCTTATATTTTTCATCTTTCGTCTGTTCGTAGATGCGGAACAGGAATTTACCTGAATTCAAGCGGTCGATATTGTATTCATTCAGTTTATAGGTCTCAATACTTCCGTCCTTGTGTATCATGGTGTCCGCATAAGCTAGTGCATAGTCAAACATCTTCTGATCTCCATACGTATCATACACATCCAGCATGGCTTGTAATTCCAGCCCATGACAATAATCCCATTTCAGTTTCGGCTGGAAATCCAGTTGCCAGGATTCCGGGCAACGAATCATCTCCGATTCTACCATACGTACCGACCACGGTTGCTTATCGCTTACTTTCTGAGCAGACAACTGAGTGGAGCAAATCAGCGCTCCCATCACAAAAGTTTTACAAAGCAGATTGTTCATCATTCTGTTCTTGTTTTTAGGTATATAGATTATATTAAGTAATGTGACAAAGATAGCGGTTCTCACCTAAAGCGTTGTGTACTTTTCGACTGAAAAGGTGCATTATTTATTTTCACCTTCTATAAACTTAGTATTTCGTGTGCGAGAACGAGTGTTTTCGTGCACGATAACGAGTTTTTTTGCCATTTATTTGCATTTCGAACAAAAATTGCAGGAAATTAGACGAAAAAAGTATTGATATACATCAAATAATGTGTATTTTTGGCCCCAGAAATAAGAATTAATAATTTTAAATCAACGTATCATGAGTTTAAATCAAAATGCAGTGGGAAAGATGACCAACTACAGGTGGACCATCTGCGCCATGCTATTTTTTGCGACAACAGTAAACTACCTTGACCGCCAGGTGCTGTCATTGACGTGGGATGAATTTATCAAACCCGAATTCCATTGGGATGAATCACACTACGGAACAATCACTTCTGTTTTCTCTATTGTTTATGCAGTCTGCATGTTGTTCGCCGGTCGCTTTATTGACTGGATGGGTACAAAGAAAGGTTTCCTTTGGGCTATCGGTGTATGGTCGGCAGGTGCTTGTCTCCACGCTCTTTGTGGTATCGTAACCGAGCATTTCGTAGGTCTGCATAGTGCAGCCGAATTAATGGGTGCCACAGGTGATGTGGTAGTAACTATTGCTACTATTAGTATGTACTGCTTCCTGGCAGCCCGTTGTGTACTGGCACTTGGTGAGGCTGGTAACTTCCCTGCCGCTATCAAAGTAACTGCCGAGTATTTCCCTAAGAAAGACCGCGCGTATGCTACTTCAATCTTTAATGCCGGTGCTTCTATCGGTGCTCTGGTTGCTCCGTTGACAATTCCTTTGCTGGCTAAAGCATGGGGTTGGGAAATGGCTTTCATCGTAATTGGTGGTCTTGGATTTATCTGGATGGGCTTCTGGGTATTCATGTACTCTAAACCTTCTGAAAGCAAGCACGTAAATAAGGCTGAGCTTGATTACATTGAGCAAGACAAGCACGAAGAAGGTGCTGCTCCTGTCGTAGAAGAAAAAGACGAGAAGAAGATGAAATTCTGGCAATGCTTCAGCTACAAACAGACTTGGGCATTTGCTTTCGGTAAATTTATGACCGATGGTGTTTGGTGGTTCTTCCTGTTCTGGACTCCTTCTTATCTGAATACGCAATTCGGTATCAAGACTTCCGAAGGATTGGGTATCGCATTGATCTTTACTCTGTATGCCATCACGATGCTTTCTATTTATGGTGGTAAACTGCCTACTATCATTATCAACAGAACCGGTTTGAATCCGTATGCAGCACGTATGCGTGCTATGTTGATATTTGCATTCTTCCCGCTGGTAGTATTGCTGGCACAGCCTCTGGGTACTATCTCTCCGTGGTTACCGGTTATCATGATCGGTATTGGTGGTGCAGCTCACCAGTCTTGGTCTGCCAACATTTTCTCTACCGTAAGTGACATGTTCCCGAGAGCAGCCATTGCAAGTATCACTGGTATCGGTGGTATGGCCGGTGGTTTCGGTTCAATGATTCTTCAGAAAGTAGCAGGTAACTTGTTCGTATATTCATCAGGAAGTACAATGGTAGATGGAAAAGAAGTGGAAATGACTCATGATTTACTGGAACAAGGTGCACAGTTCGTACGCCCTGCCATGGAATTTATGGGCTTCTCCGGTAAACCTGCGGGATACTTCATCATCTTCTGTGTATGCGCAGTAGCTTACCTGATTGGTTGGGTTGTAATGAAGGCTCTGGTTCCGAAGTATAAACCTATTGTATTGGAATAATACTGGAATAGTATATATAGATAATAAAAAAGGTGCTCAGCAGTGAGCACCTTTTTTGATATATATAAAAGACAGAAAAGTACCGGCACAAAAAAAGCCCCTTCTCACGAAGCGACTCTCTTCTGCACTCTCCCGTGAAAAACATGAACCTCAGTATACTTTAGCAAATCTACCTTCAAACGGTCCATGAGAGATACAGGAGCGCAAAACTTTAAGATGAAAAAAAGGGAAGTCTCACGACTTCCACAATTCTTCTAACCTTAAATCTAAATCTCTATGAAAAAAACGTTCGACAAAGATAAGGGTTTATTACATTCAAAAATACTAATAAAAGATATAAAGAAAAGAGGAACGTTTAAGATTTGCTAAATGGGACTCGGATTATCCTCCTGAAAGTCATAGTTCCTTCCATTTTAGAAAATACTATCCAACAAGTCCGCATAGATAGGATTTTGCCTTAACAGATGGGGTACACCTGTCATAAACAATTGCTTACGGGCACGGGTGAGAGCCACATTCAATTTCCGGTCAATCCATACCCCACCCTCTTCCGTAAGATTGGCAAGGAATTTCAATTGATAAGTACGGTTCACACAGAAGGAATAAATAATCACATCGCGCTCACTCCCCTGGAAGCGCTCTACGGTATCTACCAGGATATCGTTTAAACACGGAATGCCCAAAGCGGCTATTTCACTTTTAATAAGAGCTATCTGACTACGATAGGGAGTGATAATCCCCAAAGTCAGGGCAGGACGAAAACCGGAAGTACCGTCATATTGCCGATAGATAGCAGCTGCCAGTCTGGCTACGAGCTGTGCTTCAAAATGATTAATCTTTGCAGATTGCGAAGCGACCTCCGGCACTGAGGCAAGAAAAACCACACGACGCACCAGTATATCTGCAAATTCATCATTTTCCAACCCCGGAGCAAGTGTCAGTTCCCCTTGCTGGTGTTGCAAACCGACAGGTTCCAGTAGTCCACCATAAAAGGCATGATTAGGAAAACGAGCCACTTCCACATTCATACGTCCCTGGCGACAAAGCATGTCGTAGGAGCGGTTAGTTATGAGTGATAAGTGATGAGTGGTATCGGCAGAATTCCGGTAGAGGCGTTCAAAAAGGGAATCTTTCAAATTATGCAAACCGATGCTATGCAGGCAGTCCTCGCAGACTTCAGATTGGGATTCGGATTGAAGTACGACGGCGGGCAATTGTTTATGATCACCAATGAGAATAAACTTACCAATAGCATTTCCACCCGCCATATTACGCGCACAAAGAAGCCCCAGCAGTTGTGGTTCCAGTATCTGAGTAGCCTCATCCACAATAGCCACATCGAAAGTTTTCAGACGGAACAATTCCGTTTTGGAGGAGAATGTGGAGATAGTGCCTACAAAAACACGGCAACGCTCTATGCAGGCATGCACCTCACGACGTGAAGAGCAGGATTCCAGCACATTCTCCATCAGATGTGAACGGAAAGGTATATCGCAGGAAAGTTCACTCCCTATACGGATGAAATTAATCTCAGGCGTAATGGCAGAGAGGGTTTTGCAGATTTCATCCACTGCACGATTAGTGTACGAGAGCAATAATATCTGCTTCCCCTCACGATAGAAGGCTTCCACCATACCGCGTAGAGCACGGGAAGTCTTTCCGGTGCCCGGAGGACCTACCAAAAGAAAATAATCTTTAGCAGCCTGGGCTTTCAGGGTGATACGGGAGAAATCATCCGGAGCAACTGCAATGCGAGGATCGAAAGAAACGTCAAACTCCGGCTGTCGCTGGAATAGCAACAGGTCCCGGCGATCCTTGTTGGCAGAAAGAAAGGCAGAAAGTCCCAGATACATACTGCGGAAAGAAGTATCCATATAATCATGCTCGATGGCATAACGACTGTCGGGAGGAAGCACGGAAGTATTTTGTTGCGAAGCACGAAGCCGGATACGGATATCCCGGTCGGTGATTCGCTCTATATTTCCTTTGAATACCATTTTATTGGTTACGTTGTCCGTATCATTATTACGTTGATAGAGAACGATGGAGTCACCTTCACGGAAATTCGGCAATGTCTGCGCCGACCGCTGATTAGCCCGTGCCAACACAAGGTATGCTTTATGCAGATCCGCCGCATGATTCTCTGTGATTGTCAGATCGTATAATATCTCTCCCGCTTCACACTTTTCTTCAAGCGTAGAAAGCCACAAGGCGGCAGCACCTGTACGCCCTTCATAATCAATATCTCCCGATTTTGAAGTGTACAGTTCCTTCGTAATAAAATTATAAAGTGTATAGAAATAGCATTGTTCCAACGGTGTAAGCGCCCGAAGACGCTGCATCACGGCATCAATGGCAGGGTAAAGATAGCGTTTCCACAATGTATTGTTCAGGTGGCGTTCATTCAGTGTATCCGGATGAATATCCTTCAGCCGCTCTGCCGTATAGTGCGGACTATTACGTAATTGCATACCGTATTCATTCGCCACAATCCGGTTGCGCACATCCATTACACGGCGCACCATCGCCCACGACGGACGAGCGGGATATAACAACGGATAGCGGGTATAGAGCAGATAAGCTTTTACTTTGCGGTGATCCATCCCCATGGAATATTCCAATACCGCCTGATACAACAACATCTGTACCTTATTATTCTCCTTCGGCTCCACCTTGCCCCGGATAGAATACTCGTCAGCTTTGCCCGACTTCATTTCTATGAAGGAAGACATGTCGCGCTGCATATAGTCCAAGCGGCCTTGCAATCCCAGAGCTTCACAGATATAGGTAGGTTCCAGTACGGCATCCGTCTTATCCAGTTCATAACCGGGAGCACGGAAAGTCTCCGTCACCGTTTGTCGGATATGGTCGAAGTGCCGTTTACAATCAGCGAAGAATTCCTTTTCCTTTTCTTTATCCAACAAATCAGCACACGCGGCCAAATCAATGGAATAGGTACGGAACGCTTTCTTCATACAAGTCAGATAGTCCGGTTCCTCCTTGGCATAGATCCACTCATCCAGAAAAAGATTGGCGATGTTTCCAAGCAACAGCGGACGCGTATTGTCAGGAGATTGCAGGCGTGCCAGCAAATAATTGGCAGGATGATGCCCGTAATCTTTAAAGCACTCTGCCAACGAGCTGATATCCAACAGATAGTCCGGTTCCAGTATAATAAAGGAAGGCGTCAGTATACCAGCCTCATCTACAGCTACATCCAGCAGGTTAACCTGCGCATGACGCCACAGCAGTTTGCAAGTCTCGGCAAATTCCTCATTCACCTGAGATACATTGTAGCGTACCCTCAGCGGTTCATCGGCAACGGTATCTACAGGCAATACATATAGAAAAGTGTCGTCAGCATACTGGAAGCAGACACGCATCCGGCGTATCCGTTCTTTTGCAGGCGGAGCAACAATATAAGTGGCATCTGCACGGGGAAGCTGATGATATAGTTCAGCAGGGATATCCTCACCCGTCAACCGTTTCACAAAGAAGGTCAATGTCTTGATGTCACGCAACAGATTCTCGCGTGAAGGTTCGGATTGCCGATTCAGTACGGCATTGGAAGTCAGTCGGAAGGTGTGCAAGCGGTTTTGTTCCACTACGGAGAGCCCCACTTTTGAGGCCACAAAACTGACACGAGCGGAAAGGTCCGTCATTTGCAGGCTACCGTCCGGCATCTGCGTACGGCAAAGGCGTTCCAGAAATTCACGAAGCTGACGATAAACTGTTACCAGCGGAATATTTTCATCCTGGCAGACAGTAAGCAAGAAATGGTAGTATTCCCGTGCTTCTTCTTTCATTATTCCTCCTTCTCTTCATCAGTCTCGTCCGCGTCGGTCTTTTTATCCTTAATCATCAGGATACTCAACTCATAGAGCAGATAAAGCGGAACGGAAACCACAGTCAGGGTGAAGGGGTCGCCAGTCGGCGTAATGATAGCTGAAATAATCACGATAAGCACCAGTGCATGACGGCGGTATTTGCGCAGGAAAGATTTATGTACCAGTCCCAAGAGCGAAAGCAGCCACGTCACTAACGGCAATTCGAAAGCCAGTCCCATGCAGAGCACCAGCATCATGAAGTTATCTATGTAGGAATTCAAAGAAATCTGGTTCTCAATAGCCGCACTCAGCTGATAGGTGGAAAGAAAACGCAGCGTCAGCGGATAGACCATAAAATAGCCCAGAAGTACACCGAGGAAGAACATCACCGTACCAATGCACAGGGCTTTCTTCACGCCACGCCGCTCATTAGCATAGAGCGCAGGACTGATAAACCGCCAGATTTCAAAAAAGATATAAGGCGTAGCCGTCACCACCGACATCCAGAATGCAGTGGACATGTGAATAAAGAACGGGGCAGCCAGATTAATATTGATTAGTTTAACGTGGAAATCCTGTGTGAAGAAATCATCATGGAGATCAAAAACTTTTCCCACATAGCGCAGCACGTCGTAGAAAACGAAGTCATTGTGACAGGGAGCTAACACTACGTTATCAAACAGCCACGGCATCGCAATAAAATAACCGACAGCCAATACAAACCATACACCGAGTACCCGAAACAATACACGACGCAGTTCGTCCAAATGATCCCAAAAGGTTAATTCCTTATCTGCCATAGTAGTAAGTAGCTACGAGTTACAAGCTACGAGTGTCATGCGGCATAATCGCGCAACCACTTGTAGCTTTGTAGCTTGTAGTTCGTAGCTTATGTAACTCATTTATTTTTTGAAGCCGGCTCTTCTATATCATCCTTTGCCTTGTTTATTTCTTCTTTTGCTTCATTCACACCATCTTTGAAGCTCTTCACACCTTTACCGAGTCCTTTCATCAGTTCGGGGATTTTCTTACCACCAAACAACAACAGTATTAACAGGGCGATGATAACCCATTCGGAACCGCTGGGCAGAAAGCCTAATAAAAGTAAGTTTGTCATATCCGTAGTCTTTTAAATTTGTTGCAAATATAATAGTTTCACCACAGATTACACAGATTTACACAGATTAAAACGAAAACTTTCTGTGTCAAGCCGAATAACCGGGAAGCATATACAGCTCACGAACGGACGATTAATCCTGATAATAGATTCTTTTCACCCGTGTAGAAATACTTGTCAGCACCTCGTAAGGAATGGTTTCAAGAATATCGGAAAGTACCGTAATAGGCAGATGATCGCCGAAAATCTCTACGGCATCCCCTTCCTTACAGTCAATGTCCGTAACGTCAATCATGCAAACGTCCATACAGATGTTACCCACATAGGGCGCACGCTGGCCATTCACCAAGCAATAGGCGTGGCCGTTGCCAAGATGACGGTTCAACCCGTCGGCATATCCGATAGGCAATGCGGCAATCCGTGAATTACGTGTCAGATGCCCTTTGCGGCTATAGCCTACTGTGTCTTCCTGGGGTACATCACGTATTTGCAGGATGGTAGTTTTCAGTGTGCTCACATTATTGATAATGCTGTTATCAATGGGACTGACACCATACAAACCGATACCCAACCGTACCATGTCGAACTGTGCACCCGGGAAGCGCTCAATACCGGCCGAATTGCAGATGTGCCGGAGTATCTTATGCGGAAATGCTTCCTGCAACTGCATGGATGCCGCTTCAAACATTTCAATCTGTCCACGTGTAAACGCATCGAACTGTGCCGCATCACTACCCACAAAATGCGAGAATACCGAACGGGCAATCACTGCATTCTGTCCTTTCAGCCGTTCAATCAATCGCGGCATATCTTCGGCAGCAAAGCCCAGACGATGCATACCCGTATCCAGTTTTATATGAATCGGGAAGTTAGTGATTCCCTCCTTCTCCGCCTCTTTAATCAGTGCATCCAGCAGGTGGAAGCTATACACTTCTGGTTCCAGTTTATAGTCGAACATGGTCTTGAACGCGGTCATCTCCGGGTTCATAATGATGATGCTTGCCGTAATACCCGCTTTGCGGAGTTCGGAACCTTCATCAGCCACAGCCACAGCCAGAAAATCGACATGATGTTCCTGCAATGTCTTGGCAATCTCATACGAACCGGCTCCATAGGCTGATGCTTTCACCATGCACACCATCTTCGTATCCGGACGCAGCCGACTGCGGTAATAGTTCAGATTAGCTATCATGGCTCCAAGATTCACCTCAAGAATGGTCTCGTGTACCTTTTTCTCCAGTTCTTCCGTTAAAGCATCAAAACCGAACTGACGGGCACCTTTTATCAATATAATCTCATTCTCTAACCGCAGTTCTCCACGGGAAATAGCGCGCAACAGGGCTTCTGTATTAGGATAGAAAGCCTTCTCGATGTCAAAGCGTGCGGCACACGAAGATATCTCACTGCCTACTCCGATGATACGCTCAATGCCGCGGCTACCGGCAAGCTGCGATACTTTCCGGTAAAGCGTCGGCGCATTCTGTCCGGTTTCCAGTATATCCGAGAGGATAAGAGTCCGCTTCAGTCCGTTACTCTGCGAACGACGGTAAAGAAAATCGAGTGCAATGTCCAGTGAAGCGAGATCACTGTTATAGCTATCATTTATCAGCAGGCAACCATTTTTACCTTCCTTCACTTCCAGGCGCATAGCCACCGGTTCCAGTGTCGCCATACGTTCCGTAATCTTCTCGGCAGGAAGCATCAGATAAAGACAGGCAGCCAGGCAGTTAAGCGAGTTCTCAATGGAAGCATCGTCAATAAAAGGCAGTATAAAGGTATTATCCATCTCCAGATAACGATAAGAAATGATGGTACAATCCTCCTTTTTCTCCACCTTACTTATAAACAGGGGACGCTCCATATCTTTCCGGCTCCATGCTATTTCACGGGCACTGAGCATAGACTTCGCCACACAATTACTGATAAACTCATCATCACCATTATAGATCACCACATCGCAGTTCTTGAAGAGCGACAGTTTTTCCATGCACTTCTCTTGCAAAGAGAAGAAGTTCTCCTGATGAGCTCCGCCGATGTTGGTCAGTATGCCAATGGTAGGTTTGATAATATTCAGCAAGGCACGCATCTCTCCCATCTCCGAAATTCCAGCTTCGAAAATAGCGAGTTCGGACTGCTCGTTCATCTGCCAAACGGACAGCGGCACGCCGATCTGCGAATTATAGCTGCGTGGTGAACGAACAATCACCCGTTCAGGGCTGAGCAATTGATGAAGCCATTCCTTTACAATCGTCTTTCCGTTACTGCCCGTTATGCCGATAACCGGTATCTGAAACTGTTCACGGTGTTGTTCCGCCAACTTCTGCAAAGCCTTCAACGGATTGGCGACCACAAGGAAATTAACAGCTAACATATCCGAATTACTCATTGCCAATTGTCCGCTTTCCACCCATTTATAAGCTTCTTTGCTGACTACAAAATTGCGAACACCGCGTGAATACAAGTCAGGAATATAGCGTGCGCCATCATTGCGCTTGGTAGTTAAGGCAAAAAATAAGGTTTCTTCGGGGAAACTCAAGGAACGGCTATCGGTAAGTAACCAATCTATGGTTGCCGGCGTGTCCCCCACACGTCGTGCACTGATGCGTTCGGCTATTGTTTCAATCGTATATGACATATATCTTTCTCTTTTTTGAAATCTAAGTACGGGTATTTTTTGTTAAGTCGGTCGATTTTTAACACAATTTGTCCTAAAAAACGCTTATACTCGTCTGACTCCGGATGGAAGGGCTTATGAGATAGCGCTTTATTGATATTTTCACTTTCCTGCATAATCTCTAACGCGTCCTCAGAGAGACAGGTCTGCACGAACTTCTCCCATACATAGCGTACCGCCAAGGGAGATGGATGCACCATATCATCGGCATAAAAACGATAGTCACGAAGCTCGTCGAGTAAGAGTTCATAAGCCGGAAAATAAAAGACATGCCCGGGAAAAGAAGTCTGTAACTGATCGATGGCAAGCAGAAGTGTAGCTTTACTCAATTGATTAGCGTGCATCCCGTCGCGTACGTGGCGGATGGGGCTGACCGTAAGAATCACTTTCAACTTCGGATTCCGAGCAATCAAACCGGAGAAGAGAGAGGTATAATCCGATACAATCTCCTGCACGCTGAGCCGGCGACGGGTAAAGACAGACTCCGGTTGTTTATGACAATTAGCAACCACATGTCCCGTGGATTTCTGTTCGTACACCCATGCTGTACCAAAAGTCAACATCAGGCAGTTCAAATGGTGGATACGTTCGTGCGCTGTTTGCAGACGGATATTAATACGCTGCAACACTTCTTCTGCAAAGGGAGAAGAAAAATCACCATGATGCATCGGGCTATGCCAGCACTCACGAAAGAAAAACAGGTCTTCTTCTTTATACAGTCTGCCCGTCACCAACTCACGCAAAGCTGTTGAAACAGACAAAGGATTATAAAGAACCCCAAATGGATTGACATCCGGACGAAATCTGGCATCCGCAAGCAGTGCACCGATGTTGGTGGCAAAGCAGGAACCCATCAACAGAAGTTCGTCCGCCTGAGTAAAACGGGGCAGATCGGAAGGTAATTCAACAGGGGTAGAAAAGTTCATACGTTTACATCATCATATTCTTCCGGATAGAGAATTTCACGATAGCCATTGCCTGAATGGAAGCAAAGGGAACATCCATCGGTTCATGGTGCGGATTATAACTCACAAGTTTAATGCAACCCTCCTGCTCCGAACGGTTCACATACTTCACTGCCAGATACTCATCGCCATCAATATCGAATGAGACTAGATACATTTCACCATAAATGACATTGCTGAAGCTGTTCATTTCCTTGAAACCTACAATATCTCCCGATTTCAGGATGGGATACATACTGTCCCCACTAATATAAAGGGCACCGTCGCATACGGGAATACTAGGTATTTGTATTCTTCCCATCACAAACTGGTGCTTATTGGCAAGCAATGTACGCAGATTAGCGGCAGCAGTAATGTCGTACAGCACTACACTGCGGTCTTTCATCGCATCCGGCGTTTTGGGATTGTGTATTATCTCAACATTACCTGTCGCCAGTTCGTTATAACAACTTTGTAAATGACTTACAGGGGTTCCCTTCCCTAACAGCAACCAGTTATAATCCACATCCTTCATCTTGCTCAGCAATAACGGGAAGTCGGTGCTGTTTCGTGCAATCCAGTTACTAAGTGTAGAACGCGACACACCCAGGTAGGCAGCCAGATCAGCATCTGTTTTGAAGTTCAATACACGCTTGGCACGCTTCACGATGTCCGCTACATTAAAAAAGATATCCTTTTCCATATTTATTTATATAAATAAGTTCTAATGTTGCCTTCAACATACACTTATGCATTTTTTTAATGCAAAAGTCAATATATGATGTTTTCCATACGAAAACGAAGTTATACATTACAGCAACAAAACTAATCAATTTGTTTTAAAGGGGCAAATAAAAGTAAGGGAAACAATACCGGCACTATAACAGAATATCTTTCCCACTACGAGTGAAAGTATTTCCCACTACGACTGAAGGCACCTCCCACTACGACTGAAGGTACTTCCCACTACGACTGAACGAGTGTTTCACTACGACTGAATCGAGTGGCACACCCATCATCCTATCAGGCAACAGCTTAGAGGGAATTTACGGCTTTTGGAACATGATATCCGTCCCAGTCATATTCTTCGGTATAACTATCGAATGCAGGAGTTTCCGTAATGCACGCTTGTGCAAAAAGCCCGGCAATTTCCGCCTGTTCTGCCGGTGAGAGTCCACGTTCCTTGTGCAGGATACGGTAATAAGTGGGTTTTGGAAAGAGAGTACGAATCATCCCTTTCAACAGCAACGCTTTCTTATAGGGGATGTTATCAAAGAGGGTACTGATGCCCCAGGCATAACGAAGTTTCACAGTGCTTCGGAAGTAAGGACACTGACCGGCATCCATAGGATAATTGGCAGGATTCACCGTTACAATACTCTTCACACTTTGCGGCACATGCAACGTAACAAGATGGCGCAGGCAACTTTCACTTCGCTCACAATCAGGGTTAAGACAGTGGAGGTAATTTAAAGGCACCGAATCATAATTAAAGCAGTCTTCCATGATATTCTGTTTTTGAGGGGACAAATGTAGTGAATCTATTCTGACGGAACAATCCAAAGGAGAAGAGTTCTTGAAATATTAAGATAAAAAAGGAGAAGAACTAATGTTAAAGCGGCAAGGATTCATATTTTTCCCCAAAAAAGGGAATACCTTCCGTTTTCTTTTACTAATTTTGCAATTTGTAATCCTCAGAACAGAGATGAAGACAGAACCAACAACATATAACTTGCTAAATTCTATTTCTGATCCCGAAGATCTGCGTAAACTGAGCGTTGATCAGCTTCCGGAAATTTGCAAAGAATTGCGGCAGGACATTATTAAAGAAGTTTCGTGCAACCCGGGACACTTTGCAGCCAGTTTGGGGACGGTAGAACTGACCGTCGCCCTGCATTACGTGTTCAATACTCCTTACGACCGCATCGTGTGGGACGTAGGCCATCAGGCGTATGGCCATAAGATACTGACCGGACGTCGGGAAACATTCTCCACAAACCGGAAATTCAAAGGTATCCGCCCTTTCCCTTCTCCCGATGAAAGCGATTATGACACTTTCACTTGCGGACATGCTTCGAACTCCATTTCAGCGGCTCTCGGCATGGCGGTAGCGGCAGAAGAAAAAGGAGAAAAAGACCGCCATGTGGTTGCCGTAATTGGCGATGGCAGCATGAGCGGCGGACTAGCATTCGAAGGATTGAACAATGCCTCAGCAAGCTCCAACAACCTGCTTATCATTCTGAACGATAACGAGATGGCCATAGACCGCAGTGTAGGCGGCATGAAGCAATATCTCTTCAACCTGACCACCTCAAACCGATACAACCAACTCCGCTTCAAAGTATCCAAGATGCTGTTCAAAGTGGGCATTCTCAACGAAGATCGCCGTAAAGCACTTATCCGCTTTGGAAACAGCCTGAAATCAATAGCTGCCCAACAACAGAATATCTTCGAAGGAATGAATATCCGCTACTTCGGCCCCATCAACGGACACGATGTGAAGAACATCGCACGTATCCTGCGGGACATCAAAGATATGAAGGGACCGAAAATCCTGCACCTGCACACCATTAAGGGGAAAGGTTTCGAACCTGCCGAGAAGGCTCCGGGCATTTGGCATGCACCGGGAAAGTTCGATCCCGAAACGGGTGAACGCTTTACAGCGGATACACACAACCTGCCACCGCTGTATCAGGACGTTTTCGGTGAAACCTTGGTGGAACTTGCCGAAAAGAATCCACGCATCGTCGGCGTCACTCCCGCCATGCCTACAGGGTGTTCCATGAATATGCTGATGCAGGCAATGCCCGACCGTGCTTTTGACGTAGGCATTGCCGAAGGACATGCAGCTACTTTCTCAGGTGGTATGGCCAAAGAAGGGATGCAACCTTTCTGCAACATCTATTCGTCATTCATGCAACGTGCTTACGACAATGTCATTCATGATATCGCCATACTCAAACTCCCCGTTGTGCTCTGCCTGGATCGTGCCGGGCTGGTAGGAGAAGACGGACCGACCCACCACGGCGTGTTCGACCTGGCCTACTTCCGCCCTATCCCCAACCTGACAATTTCCTCGCCCATGAACGAGCACGAGCTGCGCCACCTCATGTACACGGCACAGCTGCCGGACAAAGGTCCGTTCGTTATCCGCTACCCCCGTGGGCGCGGTGTGCTGAAGGATTGGAAATGCCCGTTGGAAGAAATCCCGGTTGGCAAAGGACGCAAGCTGAAGGACGGTAAAGATATGGCAGTCGTTACCCTCGGCCCAATAGGGAACATTGCCGCAAAGGCCATCGAACGGGCGGAAAAAGAAAAAAACATCTCAATAGCACATTACGACCTGCGTTTCCTCAAACCACTGGACGAGGAGATGCTCCACGAAATAGGACGCTCATTTTCCCGCATCATCACCATTGAAGACGGCATACGGAAAGGCGGCATGGGGACTGCCATCTTGGAATTTATGTCGGACAACGAATATACACCACACGTACACCGCATAGGAGTACCGGACAAGTTTGTAGAACATGGCACGATACAGGAATTGTATCATCTGTGTGGCATGGATGAGGAAGGAATCTTAGAGGCCATAAACATAAATTGTCATGACAAAGAAAGAAGCAATAAAGATATTTGAGGAGAAAAAAGTACGTACGGCTTGGGATGACGAGACGGAGGAATGGTATTTCTCAATAGTAGATGTAGTAAGCATTCTTACCGAAAGTGTTGACGGTAGGAAATATTGGAATAAGCTTAAACAACGATTAAAAGAGGAAGGAAATGAAACGGTGACAAACTGTCACCAGTTAAAAATGCTGTCAGCAGACGGTAAGATGCGTTTCACAGACGTTGCCACTACTGAGCAAATGTTTCGCCTCATTCAATCCATCCCTTCCCCCAAAGCTGAACCCTTCAAGCTCTGGATGGCCCAAACTGCCAAAGAGCGGCTGGATGAAATGCAGGACCCGGAACTCACGATTCAACGTTCCATGATGGAATACAAAGCATTGGGATATTCGGACAACTGGATAAATCAACGCCTGAAAAGTATTGAGATACGCAAAGAACTAACCGACGAGTGGAAACGTTGCGGCCTGGAGGAAGGTGCCCAATTTGCTACCTTAACAGACATTATCTACCAAACTTGGGCGGATAAGACCACCAAAGAGTACAAACGTTTCAAAGGCTTGAAAAAAGAGAACCTCCGAGATAATATGACTAATAAAGAATTAGTGTTGAATATGCTGGCTGAACTCTCTACTAAAGAGATTTCAGAAACCAATAATCCGGAAAGCTTCAACGAACATGTTGATGTTGCCCGCCGTGGAGGAAGTATCGCTCGCGATGCCAGAATAAGATTGGAAGAAGAGACCGGACAAGCTGTTATTTCTCCGCTGAATGCAAAAGAGGTTCTGAGATTAGAACAAAACAAGGATAAGAGTAATAAAGAGCAATGAAAATTATTATTGCCGGTGCCGGCGCAGTAGGCACACACTTGGCAAAATTGTTGTCTCGCGAGAAGCAGGACATCATATTGATGGACGACAATGAAGAGAGGTTGAGCACGCTTAGTTCCAACTTCGATTTAATGACGGTCACGGCATCGCCTACCTCCATTCAGGGATTGAAAGAAGTGGGGGCTAGAGATGCTGACCTGTTTATAGCCGTCACTCCCGATGAGAGCCGTAACATGACCGCATGTATGCTGGCTACCAATCTCGGTGCAAAAAAGACCGTTGCCCGTATTGACAATTACGAGTATCTCCTGCCCAAGAACAAGGAATTTTTCAAGAAACTGGGTGTTGACTCATTGATTTACCCTGAAATGCTTGCCGCTAAAGAAATCGTATCTTCCATACGTATGAGTTGGGTGCGCCAATGGTGGGAATTCTGTGGCGGATCGCTGATACTTATCGGTACCAAGATGCGTGAAAAAGCGGAAATACTGGATATTCCTCTGCACCAGCTTGCCGAAACAGACAAGCCCTATCACGTAGTAGCCATCAAACGCTGCAACGAAACACTGATTCCGCGCGGTGACGATGTAATCAAACTGCATGACATCGTTTACTTCACCACTACCCGCAAGTATGTACCTTATATACGTAAGATAGCCGGAAAGGAAGATTATGCCGACGTACGCAACGTAATGATCATGGGTGGAAGCCGTATTGCCGTGCGAACCGCCCAATATGTACCCGACTATATGCAGGTGAAGATCATAGACAATGACTTGAACCGTTGCAACCGCCTGACAGAACTTCTTGATGATAAGGTTATGATTATCAACGGGGACGGACGCGATATGGATCTGCTTATCGAAGAAGGTCTGAAGAATACAGAAGCCTTCGTAGCCTTGACGGAAAACTCGGAAACAAACATTCTTTCCTGCCTTGCCGCCAAACGTATGGGCGTCAGCAAGACAGTGGCGGAAGTAGAAAATATAGATTATATAGGCATGGCAGAGAGCCTCGACATCGGTACGGTAATCAATAAGAAGATGATTACCGCCAGCCACATCTATCAGATGATGCTGGATGCTGACGTCAGTAACGTAAAATGCCTGACCTTTGCCAATGCCGACGTTGCAGAGTTCACCGTGAAAGCCGACTCTAAAATTACCAAACACCAGGTTAAGGATCTCGGGCTGCCGAAGGGAACCACTATCGGCGGATTGATCCGACAGGGCGAAGGAGTCGTAGTGACAGGTAATACACAAATTCTGCCGGGCGATCACGTAGTTGTATTCTGCCTAAGCATGATGATTAAGAAGATTGAGAAGTACTTTAATTAAATGAAGAACTAAAAAAAGAACATTCTTCATTCATATGATATGATTAATTTCAAGACAGTTATACGGATTATCGGTATCCTCCTATTGCTGGAGACGGTGATGCTATTGCTTTGCTCGGGCGTTTCATTCTATTACCAGGATGAAGCGTTGGTAGATTTCTGGGTATCAGCAGGCATTACGGCAGGCGCCGGACTACTCCTGGCAGCCATGGGCAAAGGCGGTGACCGCCAACTGACACGCAGGGACGGATATGTACTCGTCAGCTTTGCCTGGGTAGCCTTCTCGCTTTTCGGTATGCTACCGTTCTACATCAGTGGATATATACCCAGCATTACCAACGCCTTCTTTGAAACGATGTCCGGCTTCAGCAGCACAGGCGCTACAATATTGGATGACATCGAAGCACTCCCCCACGGTCTGCTTTTTTGGCGCAGCATGACACAATGGATAGGCGGCTTGGGTATTATCATGTTCACCATCGCCATTCTTCCGATATTCGGTGTCAGCGGTTTACAAGTGTTTGCTGCCGAAGCCAGCGGACCTACACATGACAAAGTGCATCCGCGCATCGGTATCACAGCCAAATGGATCTGGAGCATTTATGCTGGTATCACCTGTATCCTTGTCGCCCTGCTGATGCTGGGGGGAATGGACTGGTTCGACAGTGTCTGCCATGCCTTTGCCACTACAGGCACAGGTGGATTCTCCACCAAGCAAGCCAGTGTAGCTTACTACCAATCACCCTATATTGAATATGTAATATCCATCTTCATGTTCATATCCGGTATCAACTTCACGTTACTGCTGTTCTTTGTCAACCGAAAGTTCAAGAAAGTTATCCACGATGCTGAGTTAAAGTGGTATTTCTGGTCGGTAGTATTATTTACCGGCCTGATCGCAGTGATACTTTATTATTCCAACCCCATAGGCATGGAAGATGCATTCCGCAAGTCACTGTTTCAGGTGATTTCACTGCACACTTCCACCGGATTCGCCACGGACGACTATATGTTGTGGCCCGCCGTGACGTGGGGTCTGCTGACCATCGTCATGCTGATGGGTGCCTGTGCAGGAAGCACAACGGGTGGTCTTAAATGTATCCGTATGGTAATCCTCGGCAAAGTGGCCCGCAATGAATTTAAACATATCCTCCACCCTAACGCAATACTTCCGGTACGTATCAACAAGCAGGTGATTTCCCCCTCCATACAATCTACAGTACTGGCTTTCTGCTTTATATATGCAGTAATCATTATCATCAGCGTATTGATTATGATGGGAATGGGTATTGGTTTTGTAGAATCCGTGGGGTGTGTCGTATCCAGTATCGGCAACATGGGTCCCGGGCTAGGAGAAACCGGTCCCGCCTTCTCATGGAATGCACTACCCGATGTGGCGAAGTGGTTAATGGCTTTCCTTATGTTGCTGGGACGCCTGGAATTATTTACCGTATTATTACTTTTCACTCCGGAATTCTGGAGAAGAAGTTGATATAAGGCAAAAAAGTGCTAAAAAGAAACTTATTTGCCATCTCTATATAACAAAATAGCCAATATTTGTTATACATTTGCAGCCGAATGAAAAAGTAGTTGAATGAAACAGTGCATAAAATACTTTATGATTATCCTACTCGGCGTATTATTGTACGACGGTGCAGCTCAGGCGGCGGGTATATCGTGCACTTTGATAAGCAACGACAGCGAACGCTGTTTCCTTTCTCAGGCTCCTACCTCACATCAGCAAAACATTCGTAATATATACAATCATTTCTCGTCCATGCCCTTATATATGGACAATGTGGACAGCACACAGGTGCCCGGCAACAAGAGTTTTTTCATTTTGCTGAATTACTTCCGGATGTACTGGCTGGCCGATTCGCCGAGTAGAAATCCGTTGTTGCATTCCGCTTTCTATCCTGTGCCCGATCCGCTCTCCTATTATGTATTCGGGCTGAGAAAGATAATCATTTGATAAACTAAGTCAGGCAAGTTCTACAGGCTTGTCAAGGTCCGTCGAAGGCAATTCAGAGGTATTGCTACCTTCGACCAACTATCCTATTATATACATCTAAAAGTTAATTAGATTTATGAACTTTACTTTGTTAGTAGTCGTCTTGCTGACGGCAATTGCTTTCGTGGGTATTGTTATCGCGTTATCCAAGGCGATATCCCCCCGTTCGTACAATCCACAGAAGATGGAAGCGTACGAGTGCGGTATTCCTACCCGTGGTAAATCATGGATGCAGTTCCGGGTGGGTTACTATCTATTTGCCATCCTGTTTCTGATGTTCGACGTGGAGACGGTATTTCTGTTTCCATGGGCAGTCATTGCCCGCGACCTGGGAATAGCGGGATTGCTTAGTATCTTATTTTTCTTACTTATCCTGGTATTAGGACTTGCCTACGCATGGCGGAAAGGAGCATTGGAATGGAAAGAATAAAAAAGCCTAAAATAAAGTCTATCCCGTATGAAGAATTTACGGATAATGAAACGTTGGAGAAACTCGTTCGCGAACTTAATGCCGGAGGTGCCAATGTCGCCCTCGGCGTACTGGACGATTTCATCAACTGGGGACGCAGCAATTCGCTGTGGCCGCTTACGTTTGCAACAAGCTGTTGCGGTATCGAGTTCATGGCACTGGGTGCCGCGCGCTATGACATGGCGCGTTTCGGATTTGAAGTAGCCCGTGCCAGTCCGCGCCAGGCAGATATGATTATGGTGTGCGGAACTATCACAAATAAGATGGCGCCTGTACTGAAACGCCTATACGACCAGATGCCGGACCCGAAATACGTGGTTGCCGTGGGTGGATGCGCCGTTAGCGGCGGACCGTTCAAGAAATCCTATCATGTAGTGAATGGAGTAGATAAGATTCTGCCGGTAGATGTGTACATCCCGGGATGCCCCCCTCGTCCGGAAGCGTTCTACTACGGCATGATGCAGTTACAGCGCAAAGTGAAGATAGAGAAATTCTTCGGCGGAGTGAACCGGAAGGAACCGAAACCGGATAGTGACGAGTGATGAGCTACAATAACGAAACATAATCAAAATATGGATAATATACGATTTATAAAACCTACGGACTTGCATGCCGAAATGCTCCGCCTGCGCCAAGAGCAGCAGATGGACTTTCTGGAATGCCTGACCGGTATGGACTGGGGAGAAACAACCGACAAGGATACGCCGGATACACCGCGTGGTTTAGGAGTGGTTTATCATCTGGAATCCACCACTACCGGAGAACGTTTAGTTGTACGTACCGCTACCTTGGACCGCGAGAATACCGAATTACCCAGTGTCAGTGACATCTGGAAAGCAGCAGATTTCCTGGAGCGTGAAGTATACGATTTCTATGGCATTATCTTCATTGGACATCCCGACATGCGCCGCCTCTACCTGCGTAACGACTGGGTAGGATACCCTATGCGTAAGGACAATGATCCGGAAAAGGACAATCCGCTACGTATGGACAATGAAGAAACCATTGATACCACTACCGAACTGGCACTTAACCCGGATGGTACAATAAAGAATAAAGAACTGGTACTCTTCGGAGACGAAGAATATGTTGTGAACATCGGTCCGCAACACCCTGCCACGCACGGTGTAATGCGTTTCCGTGTATCACTGGAAGGTGAAACCATCGAGAAGATAGATGCCAACTGCGGCTACATCCACCGGGGCATCGAGAAGATGTGCGAAAGCCTCACCTACCCGCAGACATTGGCACTGACTGACCGTCTGGATTATCTGGGCGCACATCAGAACCGCCACGCCCTTTGTGCATGCATCGAGCAGGCTATGGGCATTGAAGTAAGCGACCGTGTGAAGTATATCCGTACCATCATGGACGAATTGCAGCGCATAGACTCTCACTTGCTGTTCTACTCTTGTCTCGCAATGGACCTTGGTGCTTTGACCGCGTTCTTCTATGGTTTCCGCGACCGCGAGAAGATACTCGACATCTTCGAGGAAACTTGCGGCGGACGCCTTATTATGAACTACAACACTATCGGTGGTGTGCAGGCCGATCTGCATCCCAACTTCCAGAAACGAGTGAAAGAGTTTATCCCCTACCTGCGTGGCCTCATCCACGAATATCATGAGGTGTTCACCGGCAATATCATCGCCCAGCAACGTCTGAAAGGCGTAGGAGTACTGAGCCGTGAAGATGCCATCGCTTTCGGAGCTACAGGTGGTACAGGACGTGCCAGCGGCTGGGCTTGCGATGTCCGTAAACGCCATCCCTACGGAGTATACGACAAAGTGGACTTCAAAGAAATCGTTTATACCGAAGGCGACTCTTGGGCACGCTACATGGTTCGTATGGACGAAATCATGGAAAGCATGAATATCCTTGAACAACTCATTGATAACATCCCCGAAGGCCCATATCAGGAAAAGATGAAACCCATCATCCGCGTACCCGAAGGACAGTATTATACTGCCGTAGAAGGTAGCCGTGGTGAGTTCGGCGTCTTCCTGGAAAGCCATGGCGACAAGACTCCGTACCGTCTGCATTTCCGTTCCACGGGATTACCGCTGGTAAGCACTGTAGATACCATTTGCCGCGGAGCAAAGATTGCCGACCTGATTGCAATCGGGGGAACGCTGGATTACGTAGTGCCAGATATTGATAGGTAAAGGAAGGTACAATTTACAATGTACAATGTACAATTTAGCTACGCATGAGTAGTCGGTTGATGCATTGCCATTGTAAAGTGCCTCGTAAATTGTAAATTGTAAATTGTAAATTACAAGATGTTTGACTTTAGTATAGTAACCAACTGGATACACCAGACGCTGACTTCCCTGATGCCGGAAGGTCTGGCGATATTCCTCGAATGTGTAGTGATAGGCGTGTGCATCATTCTGATGTATGCCGTACTCGCCATCATTCTGATTTACATGGAGCGCAAGATATGTGCTTTCTTCCAGTGTCGTCTCGGTCCGAACCGTGTAGGTAAATGGGGTAGCATTCAGGTCATCTGCGACGTGTTGAAGATGCTGACCAAAGAAATCTTCACTCCGAAAGCTGCCGACCGCTTCCTCTACAACCTGGCACCGTTCATGGTGATCATAGCTTCATTTCTGACATTTGCCTGCCTCCCTATTAATAAAGGTATGGAAGTGCTGAATTTCAATGTAGGTGTATTCTTCCTGCTGGCAGCATCCAGTATAGGTGTATTAGGTATTCTGCTGGCCGGTTGGGGATCCAACAACAAATTTTCATTGATCGGAGCCATGCGAAGCGGAGCACAGATTATCTCGTACGAGTTGTCTGTAGGACTGAGTATATTAACTATGGTAGTGCTGATGGGTACGATGCAGTTCTCTGAAATTGTAGAAGGACAGGCTGACGGATGGTTCATCTTCAAAGGACACATTCCGGCAGTGATCGCTTTCGTTATCTACCTGATAGCCGGAAATGCAGAGTGTAACCGTGGGCCGTTCGACTTGCCGGAAGCAGAAAGCGAACTGACGGCAGGATACCACACCGAATATAGCGGTATGCACTTCGGTTTCTTCTATCTGGCCGAATATCTGAACCTGTTTATTGTAGCCAGCGTGGCTGCCACCATCTTCTTGGGCGGCTGGATGCCGCTTCATATTGTAGGACTGGATGGCTTCAACGCCATAATGGATTATATTCCGGGCTTCATCTGGTTCTTCGGCAAGGCATTCTTCGTAGTATTCCTGCTGATGTGGATTAAATGGACATTCCCCCGCTTGCGTATCGACCAGATCCTGGCATTGGAATGGAAGTATCTGGTACCTATCTCGATGGTAAACCTCATTCTGATGGTACTGATTGTTGTATTTAAACTGCACTTTTAGATTATGAAAACATACAGTTATTTTGGCGGACTGATGCACGGCATCGGTTCTTTGCTGACGGGTATGAAAACTACCATGACCGTCTTCTGCCGCCGGAAAGTGACAGAGCAATACCCGGAGAATCGTGCGACACTGGAGATGTTCGACCGTTTCCGCGGTACGCTGACCATGCCGCACAATGACCGGAATGAACACCATTGTATAGCGTGCGGGCTGTGCCAGATAGCATGTCCCAACGATACCATCAAGGTAACAAGTGAAATGATAGAGACTGAGGACGGCAAAAAAAAGAAGATATTGGCAAAGTATGAATACGACCTCGGTTCGTGCATGTTCTGCCAACTTTGTGTCACAGCTTGTCCGCACGATGCGATTACGTTTGCTACAGACTTTGAGCATGCGGTGTTCGACCGTACAAAGCTGGTGAAGACGTTGAACCATCCGGGCAGTCACGTAGAAGAGAAAAAGAAACCCGCTGCTCCCCAAAGTGAAGCAACAAAGTAATTTGTAATTAAGTAATTTGTAATTCAAGAATATGGAAATAACCCTTGAAACCGTAGTATTCTACTTTCTGGCAGTGTTCATCAGCGTATGTTCCATTCTCACTGTGACTACACGCCACATGGTACGCTCGGCAACGTATCTGCTGTTCACGCTTTTCGGCACGGCAGGCATCTACTTCCTGCTGGGCTACACATTTCTAGGCTCGGTACAAATCATGGTTTATGCCGGCGGTATTGTCGTACTCTACGTCTTCTCCATCCTGCTGACCAGTGGCGAAGGAGACCGTACTACCAAGTTAAAACGTAGCAAACTGTTGGCTGGTCTAGGTGCAACCGTAGGTGGTGCTATCATCGTAGTATTCATTACGTTGAAACATAAATTCCTCGTTACTACCGATCTAGTACCGCTGGAAATCAACATCAAGACTATCGGACACTCTATGCTGAGTAGTGACAAATTCGGTTATCTGCTTCCCTTCGAGGCAGTCAGCATCCTGTTGCTGGCGTGTATCGTAGGTGGGTTGGTGATTGCACGTAAACGCTAAATACAATTGATTATGATTCACATGGAATATTATCTGATAGTTTCGGCTATCATGTTTTTCGCCGGTATCTACGGGTTCTTCACCCGCCGCAACACACTGGCGATACTTATCAGCATCGAGTTGATACTGAATGCTACGGATATCAACTTCGCAGTGTTCAACCGTTTCCTTTTCCCTGACGGAATGGAAGGGTATTTCTTTGCCCTGTTCTCCATTGCCATCTCGGCCGCCGAAACGGCAGTAGCTATCGCGATTATGATCAACATCTACCGCAATATACGAAGTATCCAGGTTAATAAGCTGGACGAATTGAAATGGTAGAATCAGTACAGTATCAATAATAGAATAAAAAAGAAAAGAATATGGAATATACAATCTTCATTCTCCTGCTTCCCCTCCTCTCCTTCCTTGTATTGGGGATTGGCGGCAAATGGATGACGCACCGGACGGCGGGCATCATCGGTACCACGGTATTGGCTGTGGTAGCCGTATTGAGCTACGCCACTGCCTGGCAGTATTTCTCCGCTCCGCGTCTGGCGGACGGCACTTTCGCCACACTTATGCCTTATAATGTGACGTGGTTGCCTTTCACTTCAACGCTGAGCATTGACCTGGGTATCCTGCTCGACCCCATTTCTGTGATGATGCTTATCGTCATCTCCACCGTATCGTTGATGGTACATGTCTACTCTTTCGGCTACATGAAGGGTGAGCGCGGATTCCAACGCTATTATGCATTCCTCAGCCTCTTTACCATGTCCATGTTGGGTCTGGTGGTGGCTACCAATATCTTCCAGATGTATCTGTTCTGGGAATTGGTGGGTGTTTCGTCTTACTTGCTCATCGGTTTCTACTATACGAAACCGTCTGCTGTTGCTGCAAGCAAGAAAGCGTTCATTGTTACCCGTTTTGCCGACCTGGGTTTCCTGATCGGTATCCTTATTTACGGTTATTATGCCGGAACTTACACCTTCCATCCCAGTGAAATGGCATTGCTGAAAGGTGGTGCGGCAATGATACCTCTGGCCTTGGGACTGATGTTCATCGGTGGTGCCGGAAAGAGTGCCATGTTCCCATTACACATCTGGCTGCCGGATGCAATGGAAGGCCCGACACCCGTCAGCGCATTGATCCATGCAGCGACCATGGTGGTAGCCGGAGTTTACCTTGTGGCCCGAATGTTCCCGCTGTTCATCGGTTATGCCCCCGACGTGCTGCATCTGGTAGCTTACGTTGGAGCGTTCACTGCATTCTATGCTGCTTCGGTAGCTTGTGTGCAAAGTGACATCAAGCGTGTGCTGGCATTCTCTACTATCTCACAGATCGGCTTTATGATGGTGGCACTGGGAGTTTGTACTTCTGCTGATCCGCATCATGGCGGTCTGGGCTATATGGCCGGTATGTTCCACCTGTTCACGCACGCTATGTTCAAGGCATTACTCTTCCTCGGCGCAGGTAGCATTATCCATGCGGTACACAGCAATGAAATGTCCGCTATGGGTGGACTGCGCAAGTACATGCCTGTGACGCATATTACGTTCCTGATTGCTTGTCTTGCCATTGCAGGTATTCCTCCGTTCTCCGGTTTCTTCTCTAAAGATGAAATACTGACAGCATGCTTCCAGTTCAGTCCTGTAATGGGCTGGATTATGACAGTGATTGCTGCAATGACGGCATTTTATATGTTCCGCCTCTATTACGGCATCTTCTGGGGCAAAGAGAATAAAGAGCTTCATGCTGAACATACTCCCCACGAAAGTCCGTTAACTATGACTTTCCCGCTGATGTTTCTTGCCGTTGTTACTATCGGAGCCGGTTTCATCCCCTTCGGTAAGTTCATCTCTTCCAACGGTACGGCTTACGAGATTCATCTCGACTGGGCGGTGGCAGGTACCAGCATTGCTATAGCTGTCATCTCCATCGCAATTGCCACAGCCATGTACGCACGGGCAAAGCAACCCGTTGCCAATGCCCTTGCCCGTCGTTTCCGCGGATTATGGACAGCTGCCTATCATCGCTTCTATATCGATGAAGTGTACCAGTTCGTAACTCATAAAATAATCTTTGGTTGCATCTCCCGCCCCATCGCTTGGTTCGACCGCCACGTAGTAGATGGTTTCTTCGACTTCCTTGCCTGGAGCGCCAATGCCACCAGTGATGAAATACGCGGTCTGCAAAGCGGACAAATTCAACAGTACACTTACGTATTCCTGTTGGGTACGCTGGCATTGATATTGTTATTGCTGCTATAGTAGAGAAATGTTAATCGTAATTTGTAATTCGTAATTTGTAATTCGTAATTTGTAATTATAAAAATGAACATATTAAGTATTTTTGTTCTCATCCCCCTGTTGATGTTACTTGGTCTCTGGCTGAGTCGCAACATCAAGCAGATACGCACGGTGATGGTGACAGGTGCATCGGCATTAGTGTTGGCCGCCGTAGGCCTAACCATTGCTTATCTGCAAGCGCGTGCCGCCGGAGACACAGCCGAAATGCTCTTCCGCGCGGATGTACCCTGGTACCCGGCACTCAACATACACTACTCCGTGGGAGTAGACGGCATTTCAGTAGCCATGCTGCTGCTCTCTGCCATCATAGTCTTCACCGGTACTTTCGCCTCCTGGCGTCTGCAACCGTTGACGAAAGAATATTTCCTTTGGTTCACCTTGCTCTCTCTGGGTGTGTTCGGCTTCTTCATTTCTACGGACCTGTTCACCATGTTCATGTTCTATGAAGTAGCACTGATTCCGATGTACCTGCTTATCGGTGTATGGGGATCAGGACGTAAGGAATACTCTGCCATGAAACTGACACTGATGTTGATGGGTGGTTCCGCATTCCTGCTTATTGGTATTCTGGGTATCTATTTCGGTTCCGGTGCCACCAGTATGAACCTGCTGGAAATTGCCCAATTGCATAATATTCCTATCGAACAACAACGCATTTGGTTCCCGCTTACCTTCCTCGGTTTCGGTGTACTCGGTGCATTGTTTCCATTCCACACATGGAGCCCCGACGGCCACGCTTCGGCGCCTACTGCCGTAAGTATGCTCCATGCAGGTGTACTGATGAAACTTGGTGGTTACGGTTGTTTCCGTATCGCCATGTATCTGATGCCTGAAGCTGCTCAGGAACTCGGCTGGATATTCCTGATACTGACGGGTATCTCCGTTGTCTACGGTGCTTTCTCGGCTTGTGTACAGACAGACTTGAAGTATATTAATGCCTACTCTTCCGTATCTCACTGCGGCCTCGTGCTCTTCGCCATCCTGATGATGAACCAAACGGCTTGTACCGGTGCTGTCCTGCAAATGCTCAGCCACGGATTGATGACTGCCCTGTTCTTTGCCCTCATCGGTATGATCTACGGTCGTACACACACACGCGACGTACGTGAGCTTTCGGGATTGATGAAAATCATGCCTTTCCTTGCTGTCTGTTATGTCATTGCCGGACTTGCCAATCTCGGACTTCCAGGACTCAGCGGTTTCGTTGCCGAGATGACAATCTTCAACGGTGCTTTCCAGCATGCAGATGTTTTCCACCGCACGTGGACTATCATTGCCTGTACCAGTATCGTGATTACCGCAGTCTATATCCTCCGACTGGTTGGCAAGATACTGTATGGAACTTGCACCAACAAGCACCATCTGGCGCTGACTGATGCTACCTGGGATGAACGCACTGCCGTTATTATTCTCATTGTCTGCGTTGCAGGCCTCGGTCTTGCTCCGTTGTGGATCAGCAATATGATTGGAGACAGCGTGTTGCCCCTGGTGAGTATATTTCAATAATGGTATGCTAATAACTTATAACTAATAACTTATCATTCAATAGATATGGACTATTCCCAATTCCTTATTCTCAAAGAAGAGCTTTCGCTGATAGCTGTCATCGTGATCCTCTTCGTGGCCGACCTCTTCATGAGCCCCGATGCTCACAAGAAGGACGGTAATCCACGACTCAACACCATGTTGCCCGTCGTGCTGCTCACGATACACACGCTGATTACCATCATACCCGGTCCGGCTGCCGATGCTTTCGGTGGTATGTACCATAACGCCCCGATACAAAGCATCGTGAAGTCCATCCTCAGCGTCGGTACGCTGATTGTTTTCCTGATGGCACATGAGTGGCTGAAACGACCGGACACTGTAATCAAGCAAGGCGAATTTTATATGCTGACGCTCTCTACCCTGCTGGGTATGTACTTCATGATTTCCGCAGGACACTTCCTGATGTTCTTCATCGGACTGGAAACAGCAAGTATCCCGATGGCTGCATTGGTTGCTTTCGACAAGTACCGCCACCACTCCGCCGAAGCCGGTGCCAAGTACATCCTCACCGCACTTTTCTCCAGCGGACTGCTGCTTTATGGCATCTCGCTTATTTACGGAACAGTAGGTACTCTCTATTTCGATGATATCCCGGCTCACCTGGACGGCAGTGCCCTGCAAATAATGGCATTTGTCTTTTTCTTCTCCGGCATGGGATTCAAGCTTTCCCTTGTTCCTTTCCACCTCTGGACGGCAGACGTGTACGAAGGTGCCCCGAGTGTAGTAACTGCTTATTTAAGTGTTATTTCTAAAGGATCGGCAGCTTTTGTATTGATGACTATCCTTATCAAGACATTCGCTCCGATGGTGGATCAATGGCAGGAAATTCTTTATTGGGTTATCATAGCTTCTATCACCCTTGCCAACCTTTTCGCCCTGCGTCAGGAAAACCTGAAACGCTTGATGGCATTTTCCAGTATCTCGCAGGCAGGCTACATCATGTTGGGTGTGATTGCCGGAACGCAACAGGGTATGGCATCATTGGTGTATTATGTACTTATTTACATGTTCGCCAACCTCTCTGTATTTGCAGTGATTACGATTATCGCCCTTCGTGCCCAGCGTTTCACGCTCGAAGAATATAACGGATTATACAGTACCAATCCGAAACTGGCATTCCTCATGACGCTTGCTTTGTTTTCATTGGCAGGTATTCCTCCTTTCGCAGGCTTCTTCTCGAAGTTCTTTATCTTCGCAGCAGCTTTCCAGGGCGGTTTCCATCTGCTGGTGTTCATCGCATTGGTGAATACGATTATTTCACTCTATTACTATCTGAAGATTGTGAAGTCCATGTATATCAACAAGAGTGATGAGCCTATCGCCACTTTCCGTAGCGATAACTACACGCGTGCCAGCCTTGTCATCTGTACGCTCGGTATTATTGTATTGAGCCTTGCGAGCGTGGTTTATCAGTCCATCGACAAGTTCTCGTTCGGACTGAATTAGTTACGAGCTACAAAAGCTACGAGCTACAAGTTACGAGTGGTTGCGCTATTACACCGCAAAGCACTTGTAACTCGTAGCTCGTAACTCTTATACCACCGGCAGAATAAACCAGAACGTCGATCCTTTACCCAATTCACTATCCACACCAATAGTGCCTCCTAGTTGCTCTATAATACTCTTACTGATAGAAAGTCCCAGGCCGGTGCCCTGAACAAACGAGTTCAACTTTATAAAGCGGTCGAATATCTTCTCACAGGCTTCCGGGGCAATACCGATACCTGTATCCGATACATATATTCGTAAATGCTTTGCATCCGGTTGGTCATATCCGATACGGATATAGCCGGTTGTAGTGAACTTAATCGCATTATTTACAAAATTAGCAACCACCTGGTGCAAACGATTAGGATCACTCACAATGACGCATGACGGTAAAGTCGGTTCGAATAAAAGCTCAACACCCGGCTTCACACGCAGTTTCATAGAGCGCTGAACATCTCCACACAGAGTATTCACATCCAGATCTCTTATTTTAAAGTCGAAAGTTCCCGCCTCAATCTTCGATAAATCCAGAATATCAGAAATCAATTGCAGCAGAAGTTCATTATTCTCTTCCACCATCTTTGAGTATTCCTGCTTTTCTTCCTGATCCTCCGTCTCCACCAGCAAACTTGAAAAACCTACAATAGCATTCAACGGTGTACGTATCTCATGACTCATATTCGCCAGAAAAGCACTCTTCAAGCGGTCTGCCTCTTCAGCTTTCTCTTTGGCTTCAATTAGCTTTTGTTCTGTTTCCTTCAATTCAGTGATATCGTAGTTAACACCGATCAGTTCAATCAGCCCATTCTCAGGATCATAGCGGTTGAGCACTACATTCATACGTACCCAGTTCCACTGGTTCAATGTTCCGGGTTTGAGCACGCGCATTTCACTTTTGAAACTCGTAGCTTCCCCTCGTTTGGCCTTCTCAAAGAAAGCCAATACACGTACCCTGTCTTGCGGGTGCATTTTATTATAAATTCCTACCACTTCAACCAATGGTGTATCTTCATCTTCACCCATATTCTTATACCATTGCTTGATGGCATATCCATTACGGGTAAGCAGGTTCAGTTTGGCATACCCTACTTTGGCATATTCAGAAATCAACAGGAAGAAGTTTTCAAAATCACGTATCCGGTTAATGGAACTGATACGTTCCGTATTGTCTATATTGATAAGTACAAAACCATTGTTATCGCCCTGCTTATCGTATATCTTACTTATTTTCGTATAAAGTTCTATTCCACCTTTCTTCTCCGATTCATAATAATCGCTCACATTGGAGAATTCATAGTCCTGCGAAAAGTCAAGTTCATCTTCCACTTTCACCCTTTCACGGATATCGGGCGGCACATTCGGATTCTCATAGAAGTTCACTCCAATCGTGCTTGACTTGTCCTTAACCCCAAATATCTCCATATCTTTATTATTAAGATCTATCAGTATCCCATCCTTATCATAAATCTCCACACCGACTGGAATGTTGGAAAAGAGGTTTCGCAATAGTTTCTCGCTGTGATCTAAGGCCATATACGTACGGCGCATCTCAGTGACGTCCATATAAAGACAAACCAATTCATCCGGTTCGGGAGAATAAATAATACAATGACAAGTCCTCTTTGACTCTTCAAAATATTCATCCAGTTCCCTGTACAGACCATGCTTATGTATATCCGCAAGAATCCGAAGCTTGGTTGACAATTTGTCTGAAGAATAGATTTCTGAAGCAAAACGCCCTTTATAGCTCTCTAAAGGCGAACCGCACAAATCAGCACTGAACTGATTAGCATCTGTGATAAGATAGTCATAAGGTTCACCTTCTTCATCGCAAAGAATGGAAAGGCGTACATAGCCCATAGGCATATACTTATAGAGATTACTCAGGAAATTACGTTCACGGTCGGCCTCATCTCTGGCAAGACGCAAGCTGATACAAATATTAATGATATCGGCTAAAGAGGAGAACCATTGATAGTCTTCATTCGTCCATTTATAGTACCTATCTACCAAGTCAATACCGATATATCCCCACACCCGTTCGGTATTCCGGAGCGGAACCACCATAAGTGACTTTATATTCTGCATAGCAAGTATCTCAGACTCCTGACGTGCCACCCGTGGCAAATCCGATAAAGTATTCAATAGGATGGGTTTGCCTGCCAACATTTGTTTAAGCCACCACTCCATGCCATTAGTAGGAATTTGTTGCAGCATGTCTATTTCCGGACTAACTCCTTCAGCCACTACCTCGTAGGTACAAGTTTGTGTGCGATATTCAGCATCGTATTCCACTATATAGACACGTCCACCATGAAAGAGTTCGAGGACATCCTTCAATACTCCCGAAATCACTTCACTCAGGCTTTTATCTTTCAGAAAATTACGTAAGGACTGGGACACTGAATGCTGTCGGAACAGCAATTCATTAAACTGTTTCAGAATATCACCGGATTGTGCGTCTGCAGGGGTATTGACCAGTTGAAGGATACCAAATGCTTTTGGATGCCCATCTTCTGTCAGCCACTTTTCGCCCAGACGGGAACAAACCCACACAATGCCTTGTGAAGAGTAAATAGGAAAAGTTTGCTCATATACCTCGATTTCTTCTATCGAAAGGAATTCACGTGTGATACGGCAACGGTAATCTTCACGAATCAGTTGGCCGAACTGGCGAAAAGTCAGAGTGTCTCCCTCCAAGCCTAACAAATTACAAACATATTCGGAACAAAGATATTCCCCTGTAGCGAAGTCTGCTTCCCACCAGCCTATTTGTCCAACAGATGAAAGGAGCTGAAAACGTTTTGCCTCATGTGATTGGTTGCCACTCATACGATTGTGCTTTTAATATTCGTAAATAGTGCAAAGATAATGCTTACTTATTAATTTCCACTCTATTCATATCAACAAAAAAAAGAAAGTTTGGGTTCGTTAATGTAGTAAGTCAGAAGAGTTTATCAACCATTTTTTTTAACAATTCAGCTTGTCATTTAATTGTAACCTAATTGAGAATCAATTGTATGACATGTGTATTATGGTTGTAATTCCCTTGCCGCATCTTTGCACCGGAAACAAGAAACGATAAAAGATGAGCATGAAACTGGATTTTGGAAAAGTATTTTTCTTCATTTTATTATTGGTGCTTTCCACCATGACCGCCATGGCTGGAAACATCAAAGGAACCGTCCTCGACAAGCAGACGAAAGAGCCACTGACCGGAGCTACCATACAGATAACCGGGACAGCGCAGGGTGTGGTAGCCGATATTGACGGCAATTATACACTGAATGTAAATGACGGTACATATACCATAACCGTGAGATATATAGGATACAAAGACATCCTGCTCAACAGCATAAAAGTCAAGGCCGAAACTTTGCTGAACTTTGAGATGGAAAGTGATGCACAAGCATTAGGCGAAGTCTCCGTAGTGGCCAAAAAGAATCTGGAAGGTGAACGAGCCCTGCAGATGGAACGGCAGAAAGCCACCCTTGCAATCGAAAATCTCGGTGCCAAAGAAATGAGCATCAAAGGAATCAGCAATGTGGAAGAAGGTGTAAAAAAGATAACCGGTATCTCCATCGCCAGTGCCGGACAGTTGATTGTGCGCGGTCTGGGCGACCGGTACAGCACCACCACTCTGAACGGACTTCCCATCGCCTCTCCTAATCCAGACAATAAACTGATCCCTCTGGATATCTTCCCTGCATCTACCGTACAGAATATTACCGTGAGCAAAGTATATGACGCCAGTGCATTCGCCGACTACTCGGGGGCACACATCGACATCAGTACCAAAGAGAATGTAGGCAGTGATTTTCTGTCCATCAGCTTCAATGCAGGTGGCAAGTTCAATACGCTAGGCAAAGATTTCTACCGGATGGACTGCGACGGCTCTCTGTTCAAGACTCCTTCTCTGGATCAGAAACTGATAGACATGTCATTAACAGACTTTGAAGAGTATGCACGCCACAACCGCCTCTTTAGCACCAGTTTTCAGGTTAGTAAAAAGACCGCCCTACCCGAATTCGGCGGAAATATCGGCTTCGGCAAACGTTTCACCCTGGGTGGAAATGAAGTCAGCGTTCTGGGCTCCATAGGAGTAAGCAACGACCTGCAAACCATGGACAATGCCTCCATACGTACCTTAGAAGCTACAGGAAATACCCTGAATGAATTTAACTACGACAGCTACAGCAACGAGTTAAAGATTGCTGCACTGGGTAATCTCGGCTACAGTTTCCGCACTTCCGATCACATCGGATATACCTTCTTCTACGCCCGCAATGCCATCGACACTTATATGAGGCGCGAAGGTGTGGACTACGAAGACCACCATCTGATAGGCAGCAACAACGTGACACACATCTACAGTCTGCAAAACCATCAAGTAAACGGCAAGCACTACTTCGGTAAACAGTGGAACCTCAACTGGAGCGGCTCGTACAGCAAGACCTCCAGCGACGAACCCGACCGCCGCCAAGTAATGTTCATCCGTGAAGATGACCAGATAAAACTCTTCAAACTGAACCGCCAAGAAACCATGCGTTACTTTGGCTCACTGAATGAAGATGAATGGGTGGGCGACCTCACCGCCAGCTACCGCTTTGGCGACAACAACAAGTTGCAGGCCGGTTTCACCTATAAAGACAAGAATCGTGACTATATGGGTACACGCTTCTACTACAACCTGAACAAACTGAACCCTACCATCACCGACATCTACGATACCGACTCCTTCCTCAACATGGAAAATGTAGAAAACGGTTCCATCACCATAGACCGGAAGAAGCAGCCCAAAGACAGCTATACAGCCGGTAACAGCATTTATGCAGGATACATTGCCACTGAATACTACCCCGTAGCCCCGTTATTGGTGAACCTGGGAGTACGCTACGAAATCAGCAAGCAATGGGTAGACTACTATACCGATGGCGGAAAAGCCGAACGCAGTGAACTGAACAAAAACGACCTTTTCCCCTCACTGAACATGAAATACCAGATGAACGAAAAGAACAGTCTGCGCTTTGCCTTCTCACGCACTGTGACGCGTCCTTCGTTTATCGAAATGGCCCCCTTCCTCTATCAGGAATCCTACGGTTCGGCACAGATACGCGGTAACGCTGATTTGCAAAACGGCTACAACTATAACATCGATCTGCGCTACGAACTCTTTGAAAAGAATGGGGATATGCTCTCCATCACCGCCTACTACAAGCACCTGAAAGCACCGATAGAGCGTGTACAGACTCTGTCAGGCGGTTCCGCCGTGCATTCTTTCCGCAATGCGGACAACGGTATGGCAACGGGGGTGGAGATAGAATTCCGCAAAGAGATAGTGAAAGACCTGCGTTTCGGCGTGAACGGCTCGTATATGTACACTAACGTGAAACTGCCCGAAGGTGGTGCCTATACCAACAGCCAGCGTGCCTTGCAGGGAGCATCGCCCTACCTGACAAATGCAGACCTCACCTATTCACCCGCTTTCAGCAACGACCGCCAACTCAGCGTTGCCCTGCTCTACAATCTGCAAGGTCCCCGCATCCACTCCGTAGGTATCTCCGGTCTGGGAGACATCAAGCAGCAGCCGGTACACACGCTGAACTTTACAGGCAGTTACCGCTTCAACCGGCGTTTCGCGGTGAAGTTGCAAGTCAACGACCTGCTGAACCAAGACATCCTCTTCAAGCAAGAAGTGCCTACCACCGGAGATAAAGTAGAAGTGGAACGCTTCAGAAAGGGTACAGGCTTTGAAGTTGGCTTCAGCTATGACCTGTAAGAGAAAAGAAAAATTTTGAGAGAGACAAACAATAGAAACTCATTTTATCAACTAAACGATTATTAGTATGAGAACATCAAATTGGAAATTCATGACTATGGCCCTTGCGGCAAGCATGACCTTATTCACTGCATGTACCGACAACAACGAACCCGGAAACGGGGACGGCGGTGAAGACAACAAGTATGAACTGACGAAAGACATCGAAAGCGATACGGAACTGGAAGCCGGAAAGACTTACACGCTAAGTGGCGGCATACACGTAAAGAATGGTGCCACACTGAAGATTCCCGCAGGCGTCACTATTATTGCCAAACATGACGATGTGGTAGACTACATCCTCATAGAACAAGGAGCCAAGATAGATGCACAAGGCACTACCAGCAACCCTATCGTGATGACTTCCGAAAAGAAAGAACCGGGCGCATGGGGCGGTATCCACATCTGCGGATACGCACACACCAATGCCGAAGGCGGAACAGGTAGCTCGGAAATAGGCGGCGCACCCTATGGTGGCAATAATGACGCCGACAATTCCGGTACATTGCGGTATGTTCGTGTAGAGTACACCGGATTTGCCTTCGACGAAGAGCACGAAGCCAACGGTATCACCTTCTACGGTGTAGGAAACGGGACAACGGTAGAATATTGCCAGGCATACATGGGTTCCGATGATGGTTTCGAATGGTTCGGTGGTTCCGTCAATGTGAAGTATCTGGTATCTACCGACTGTAGCGACGACTCTTTCGACTGGACCGAAGGCTGGAACGGCAAAGCACAATTCCTCGTAGCTTACCAAAGCCCCAAAGACGAACTGGGATACGACTGCGACTGCCTGATGGAGTGCGACAACAACGGCAAGAGCTTCGGTGCAACGCCCGTAGCCTGCCCCACACTTGCCAACCTGACACTGATAGGTAACGGAGAGTCTAAGCAAGGTATCCGCCTGCGTGCCGGTACAAAGGCAAAAATCTACAACGCCATTGTAAAAGGCAAAGGGCAATGCCTCACCACCGAAACTACAGAAACAGAAAATGCTTTGATGGATGGTAGCTCCGAGCTGCAATACATCACACTGGCCACGGACATAAGCTGCAAGGAAGGTATTTATTCTTCCAATGAATTCACCAAAGACGGTAACCACAATATCATCAATTATAGCGTCATGTTCACCAACGGCTATGTAGGTACTATCGAAGGCGGGAAAAACCTGAGCGACGACAGTTTCTTCACTCAAGCCGCCTATCAGGGTGCAGTACCCGCAAGTAACGACTGGACACAAGGCTGGACACTGAAAAGCGGTATAGCCGAAGAGACCATTGAAGAGCTGAAAGGTGAAATAACCACCAGCAAGACTCTGACAGAAGGAAAAATCTACTACCTGACCGGAGAATACAAAGTGAAGAATGGCGCCACACTGAAAATAGAACCGGGTGTAACCATCATCGCCAAACACGATGACATCGTAGACTACATCCTCGTAGAACAAGGTTCCAAGATCGATGCACAGGGTACTGCCGAAAACCCCATCGTAATGACCTCCGAAAAGAAAGAAGCCGGAGCCTGGGGTGGTATCCACATCTGCGGATATGCACACACTAATGTAGCCGGCGGCACAGGCAGCTCGGAAATAGGCGGTGCCATTTACGGGGGTAACAACGATGCCGACAACTCCGGCACACTGCGCTACGTGCGTATCGAATACAGCGGATACGCTTTCGATGAGGAACACGAAGCCAATGGTTTCACCTTCTATGGCGTAGGCAACGGCACCACAGTAGAATATTGCCAGGCTTACCAAGGTTCTGATGACGGTTTCGAGTTCTTCGGCGGCTCCGTTAACATAAAATACTGCGTATCTACCAGTTGCAGCGATGACTCCTTCGACTGGACTGAAGGCTGGAACGGAAAAGCCCAGTTCCTTGTAGCCTATCAGGAAGCAGCGGAAACACTGGGGTATGACTGCGACTGTCTGCTGGAATGTGACAACAACGGTACGAACTTCGCTGCTACTCCCGTTGCCCACCCCATCCTCGCCAACCTCACACTGATTGGCAACGGTGGCAGCAAACAGGGCGTACGCCTGCGTGCCGGAACACAAGTGGAGCTTTACAATACGCTTATCACCGGCAAAGGGCAACCTCTGACCGTAGAAACCACAGAAACTGAAACAACCCTGAAAGAGGGTGTATCTAAACTGGAGTACGTAGCTATCAGCAAAACATTGTCTTCCAAAGAAAGCATTTACACCAACGATATGTTCGCAGCAGCAACGGGCAACCTCACTGCACAGAACTTCACTTGGGAAAATCTCTACGAAGGCACTATTGATGGTGGCAAAGACCTCAGTGCCGACAGTTTCTTCACCAAAGCTGAATATAAGGGAGCTGTAAAAACAGGCGACAACTGGACAAGCGGCAACTGGATCAAACAATAAAACGAGAAACACACATAATTCACGAAGCAATAGCTTCTACAAAGGCAACGCCGGACAAGTTCAGAGGAACTGTCCGGCATAAATTCTCATCTAAGAGAGAAAAGATCGAGAATCCGTGCCGATTATCTCAATTAAGCCTTTCGCGGAAATCTTCACCGGATGGTGACTGGAATACGTGAAGATCAAACTCAGAAATAATAGCCAACAGATGGTCGAAGACATCAGACTGCAAGTCTTCATAAGGTATCCAGGATGTGGTTGCAGAGAAGAAATACAGTTCCAACGGTATACCGTGATCGGTAGGCTGAAGCTGGCGCACCATGCAAGTCATATTATGATTCACCCCCGGATGGCTCTTCAGGTAACAATTCAGATAAGCACGGAAGACACCAAGATTCGTCTGGCGACGACCATTTACAAGGATGGAGTTATCGATATGATGTTCTTCATTATACTCCTTAATCACTTGTTCCGTCTGTTCAACATAGTTTGCCAAGAGCTGTATCTTGCGATACTTCGCCAACATTTCAGGCGTACAGAACCGCACACTGTTCATATCGATATTGATAGAACGTTTGATACGGCGTCCGCCACTCTCCTGCATACCACGCCAGTTCTGGAAAGAGTCGCTTACGAGCAAGTAAGGCGGAATAGTAGTGATGGTTTTGTCGAAATTACGAACCTTCACTGTATTCAATGACACTTCTATTACATCACCGTCCGCTCCATACTTAGGCATAGTGATCCAGTCGCCTACTTTCAGCATATTGTTGGCAGAAAGTTGCACACCGGAAACAAAGCCCATGATACTGTCTTTGAATACTAACATCAGCACGGCAGCCGAAGCTCCCAGACCGGTGAGTAATACACCGGGCGAACGGTCAATCAGTATGCTGACAACGATGATACCACCGACAAAATAAAGGATGACCTGTACTGTCTGCAAGAGTCCCTTCAAAGGACGGTCGCGAAACTGTTCCTTCTCGCTATATACGGTATAAACCGCAGTAAGCAAAGCGCTGATAAAGCTAAGAAACATTATAATAATAAAAATGAGACAGAAGCGCAGGATAAGCGCCAACGTTGCCGACTCTGCGTCGGAAAATGCCAGAGGAAGCAGGATATAAATAAGAATAGGTGCCACCATACGGCTAAGATGCACCATCACTTTGCGGTCGAAAACAATGTCATCCCAGGTGGCTTTTGTTTGCTTTACCAAACGCGAAACGACTTTCAGCAAGATCTTCCGGCAAACAGTATCCGCCAGATAAGCTACCAGGAGAACTCCCAGGAATGCTATAAATTGATCTAACTGGGCAGCCAATGACTGGCTGAAACCTAAAGCCTGAAGTCCTTCGTTAATTTGTTGTACAATGCTCATGATACTAAGAATTAATTTTGGTGTTAATGGTTAGTAATTAACGCTCCCTGTTCAGGAAGTCTCCTATATCTTCTTTTAACCACTGATACAAGTAAAGGTTCTTGTATCCGCTGTTCTTTTTTAACATCAAGCTGACGTTGGTCTGGCTATTCTCATAGCTGGTCAGTTCGTTATGGAATTGCTCGTTGTGGGCAGCCAGACGCTTAATTTCCTGTTCGCGCTCGCGACGCAACACAGTACATACGGGGATAAGAAGTTTCATCACAACACCATCCATGAGGTGATGCCCCTGTATGTAGAGATAAGTAGTATCAGGATTCAGTCCCAGCTTCTCCAGTTCCACACCCAAAGCCTCCACCGACTTGATATTTCGCGGAAAACGTCTGCGCATCTCGGAAAGTTTCTTGGCAACGGCACGCTGCACGGGCTCCAGTGTTCGTTCGGGATGATGTACATTGACTTCCTGCAAGCGGGTGCATGCATTGAAGTCATACATCGGGAAAGTATACGTATCTCGTTGGCGATAGAACCAGACGTTCCAGAGAAAGAGCGGATAGACAATTTGCGAATAACGCTTCAGGAAAGCAGGAAAGTCTATCAGCATACGGTCGTTCAGCGTAGCTTGCACGCAAACTTCATGCAAGCTTTCAGCATAACAATGGAAATTCTCGATGGCATATGCGTACGTCTGGAATATGTAGGGACTACTGTTTATCTTATGTGAAACGCTCGTTTTGCCTTGTAACAGAAAATCGTAGTCACTGTCCACACAGGCTATCAAGCTCTTGCCCAGTTCAGTAGTGTTCAGCGTATTCATCAGCACCATCTTCTTACCCTTGGCAAGAGAGGTAGCCGAAGGCAGCATCACCTGAAAATAATATTCATCTGTCTCGAACTCAGCCAACAATGTGCGCCAGAAAGCTACATCATCGTAACTTTCCACATACGCCACAATGCGACGCCGCGCCTTCTTAGGATAAAGCTTGTTGGCGGCATTGAAATAGGCGGATGTAAGATTATGTTTTAAAGAAGTAGCCATGGTTATATTATCACTTTATCACCTTTATTTATATCTCAGTCGAAATATCGCTCACTTCCGTCACCGCATCCAGCCAGCCTTCCATGATGACGGCGGGAGAATGAGTGGTAAGTATCAGTTGCACATTGGGATTCAATTCACGTATCATACCGATAAGTTTTTGCTGCCACTCGATGTGAAGAGAGGCTTCGGGTTCATCCATAAAGAGGACACAATGGGCATTGTCGCGCACCAGCACGGTGAGCAGGATAATCAGCATCTGTTTTTCACCGGAAGATAGTTTATAGGGCAACAGGCGTTCACCGTCCTGATAGAAGATGATTTCATTACTGCGGCGATCTATGGTTTTGCGGGTATAGCTGAATAACTGATCCATCAGATCCTGGAACTTCCGCTTGGGAAGGGATAAGGAAGCGGCTTGTGAACGCTGTTCCTCATCACCGGAAAGGAGTTCGATCATCTTGTTGCCAATATTCACCTGGTAATCGAGGTATCGGCGTTGCAAGAGATAAAGTTGCCAGTCCAGTTCGGATTTGACGTTCGGATCGGCCATGCGGGCGGTAAAGTCGCCCATAATCAAGGGGCGGTCGTAACTACGAATTACGTCGTAAGGAATATACGTGGCATCCGGACGGTCGAAGGTAACACGTACGCCCTCTATCTCGCCGTTCTTTATCTCCCCCGAAAGTTCTTCCAGATAGTGGACGGAACGGTTAAGGATCGTGGTTTTCCCCACTCCGTTGATACCGGAAAGGATATTCACGTCGGGACGTAAGTCCCAAGCTATGTCAAAGCGATCCCACAACCTGTGTATCTCTATACGTTTGATGTAATTAGCTTGTTCTTCCATAGTTTTTGCTTTTAATTAAAGCAAATATACGTGATTATCTTTTATTTCCACGCCCGGAAATAGAAAAATCACTTCTCATCCGGTAAATCAATGCAGAAACATGCGCCATCCCGATAAGATGTATCGAGATAAATGGAACCACCCAGACGAGTGACAATGAGGCGACAGGAATAAAGACCTAAGCCTGTGCCAGGCATGAAGTCATCCAGTTTGGTAAAACGGTCGAATATGTATTCGGCTTTGTCGGCAGGGATACCGATCCCCGTATCACTTACCATAATACGAATCTTCCCACTGGTACGCATCAGATTCATACGGATAGTACCGGCAGTTGTAAACTTCGCGGCATTGTTCAGGATATGTTCTACAACGTGTTGCAGATATTTGTCATTCGTTTTTACAAGGCACTCATCCAGTCCGGATTCAAACAACCAGGTGATTCCGGATTTTTTCGTTTTTCCCTTACACATATCCAGAAGTCCTGCACAAATCGGCAATATATCTATCCGTTCCATAGGAAATAACTCCAGCGAACTGCTTAAATCCGATACTTGCAGGATATCCTCGAACAATTCGGTCAATTGATTAGAGTTCTTTTCAATGATGACCGGAAAATCTTTCTTGTCTTCCTGATCCAAGTCTTCATTCAGCAACAAAGTACTGAAACCACAGATAGCATTTAGCGGAGTACGTATCTCATGACACATGGATTGGAGGAATTCCGTCTTCATACGGTCACTCGCTTTGGCACGTTCACTTTCCTCAGCCACTTTTTCATTAGACAGAATCAACGCCTGCTTCGTTGCCTTCAGTCGTTTCGTCAACAAGTACTGATAAAGCCCCCAGATAAAGAAAACCAGAAGCAGGACTATGAGCACAACAAAAGCAACGCGATGATAACGTGCCTGAAGCTCTGCCTGTTCTATCTTCAATTTATCCACTTCAAACAACGAACGCATCTCGGCCAACTGCTTATTCGTCTCTTCCACATGATTACCTTCCATCAGACTGGTGTACTCCCAAAAAGCGTCAAATCCTTCTTTGTAATGTTGTTTCCATCGGGTAACCAGGTTAATCTTCTTCGCCAACAACTCTGTCCGACTGTTCGTATCGGCAGAATCCGTTTGTTCCAGCAGTTCATCGATGGTCCGCATGGCAAGGTCATACTGTGCCGTATAAAAATAGTAACGGAAAGCGGACGGCAAAAGCCACTCTTTATTCTCTTCCGGCGTCTTGACCTGATAATATTCCTTCATCCGGGAATAAATTTCATCAGCCCTTTTCCTTCCTATGATATCTCCGAAGTAAAGAAGCTCGCTATAAACACCCATACGCAAGGCTTCACGACTACGGGTGCGGATATAAGCACGTCTCTTATAGAAAGGCAATTCAAACTGATTGTCATAGAGTTGTTCCGTTTGTTCCAAGGCCTCCACCGCTTTAGCGGCTTCCTCAGCTTTTCCTTCCGCACGGTATATGAATTCGATACGGGTCAGATAATACCAATTGAACTTATAACTGACCTCGAACGGCAGACCGCTGACCAAATGGTGAATGTTCTTCAAATGAACAATGCGGTCTTCTGAATTGGCAACAGACGGTGAAAAGTAACTAATGCATTCCATTGCCGAACAAAGTATCATTTCCCACTGCACTTCCTGCGACTTATCCGAGAGATTTACCTTATGACGCTTATACCGTGAGATTTCTTCATTGGCTTCATCAGGTTTCTCCGCCTCATCCATCTTGCAAACAGAAGGAAAAGCTTTGAGCCATGCCATATAAAAGTCCTTATAAGCCCCTTCCAGACACTCTTCTCCTATCTGCTGATAGTAGTGCAAAGAGTCAGGTTCATCTTTATAACTGCGACAAAGAATATCCAGTGTCTCAAAAATATATATCTGATTTTTCAACTGAATGGCCAGTTGCAACGATTCGTTAATATAGGTACGTTTGCTTGTCACATCATCGGACAAGTCGTACAAGTCAATATACAGCTCCATCCTCTGCTGTTTGTCTACGGAATTGTCTTGTAGTGTTTGCAACAGGTGTTTTCTGGTCTGATTAACATCAATCTCCTGAGCAACACTAACTTGCAGACAAAAGAATATGAACCAGTGGGTCGTTATAATTTTTATCAAGTAGTTTATCATATTCGGACAATTTGAAGAACTTGTCACTTAAGTTGCAAATATAGAATAAATTGGAGGTTAGAGCAAATTTATTCGTATTTAACTGTCGTGAGAAGTCTTTCTATGATTTCACTACAAGTAGGCGTTGAAGGAATTGATATCTATATTATTGACAATCAGCATTGTTGTATATGCATATCCAAACTATCCGTAGCTGATAAAGCCAGTTTATTTTTTATACGCTGTTTAGCTTTCAATACAGACCGGGGAACTATATTAAAAAGAAGAGCGATTGTCTTATTATCCAAACGGGCCCGTATCAGATAGCATAACCTCAATTCCTGGACACTTAAACCAAATGACATCAATTCTTCTGACAGACCCCCCCCATAAAATAAATCTATGACGATAAACAGATCCCTCCATTCGGCTTCATCCTTAATTATGCCATAGGAAGGCTTTTGATGGAGACACAACAACTGTCCCATTGCCACTATCAAAGAAGAAGAACATTTTGTTAATGCCGAAACCTTCTGGTAATCCTTCAATTGCTTTGTCAACTGTTTATTACGGTACTGCAAACAAGCATTCCAACTATCCTTAGACGTATCCATATCCATCACGTTATATCATATTCATCTATCAATCTTCGTTTTACACCAATCATCTCCTATCTTTTCCACTTCGCTCCTCATTTCCCTAATAGCGGTGGAATAGACTTTCGGCTCTTTAGTCAATACAATCCGTTGCATCTTCTCAAACTTCTCTCTATTCCGGTAGCCCGGCTCCGCATAGAGTTTTGCCAGCAGATAGTAGGGATAAATCCGCCCCGGCAAACGGTGGACTGACGCCCAATAATAGGTTTCAGCCTTCCCATAGTATTGCATTTCCTGATAATTCTTACCTATTATATTCAGTATCATTGGGTCAGTGCTATATAAGGCAGCTTGTTCCAGAAACGAATTAGACAGATCATAACGTCCTGATTTATATAAGCTGTGTCCATATTCAAATAAGAATTCCCCTCTTTCGTCCAACTGCGGATAGAGCTTATGGTAAGCCTCATTGGCAGCAGTATAATTTCCCTGATGATAAAGCATCCTCGCATACACCCAATCTCGGCAGGCATCTTCCTCCCGTTGCCATTTACCGTTAAGCCCCACTGTCCATATCAGCGCACAAGTGCCGCAAATAAGAAATTTTCCGCCTACATCTCCGGCCCCACAAGCAAACAGCAGGCATATACCGGTTACCATGAAAACCGGGAAATGCATGGGATAAGAAGAAAAAGAGAAAACGAGCAAGGATATGAGTGCTCCGCAAATTTCATAACGCCCCCATTTTGTCCCTAACCACAGACCTGCCCCAATAGTCGAGAAGAACATGACACCAAGCATAACTCCTGCTGTTAACGCCAACTCCAGATATTCATTGAAAGCATATTCCGGACTTCCGGCCACGCGCTCTTCCCAAACAGCATAGTCTCCACTACCAAAGTATTTTTCCTGCGCTTCGCCATAAGCATAGACAAATCCTTCACGACATCCCCAAGGATGCTCTACGATAGCTTTACAAGTAATTTTCCACATAAACAGACGTCCCATAGCAGAGTCAGGCTTCAAAAAGAAAATACCAGCACCTCCTAATATCAGAACAAAAAGCCCGACCACTCCCCACGTAAGGTAACGTTTCTTATATCTCCGCCACAATACGCTCCACTTACGTCTGTCACGATGCATATACGCCACCCATGCACAGCTTATTGCAGCAGCAATCCAGGCAGAACGGCTCATTGTGGCCGGCAGTACACATAAGATCAGAATACCGGCAAGCCCTGCCGTCACTTTTTCTATTTTATGAAGAACATCTGTGCTTTTCCACTCACAGGCACGTAAATACAAATGCAGGCAGACAGGTAATATCATCGCTAAATATCCCCCATACGGACCGGGATTGAAGAAAGAGCCTGTCAGTGCATACCGTGAATGCCCGGAAACAGAAAACCCATATAATTGCCGCAAGCCCCAAACAGCTTCAATTGCCCCTAACAATACTAGGCTCCAAGCCACATGAACAAAGAAATTCCGGAAACACAAAATATCTGTCCAGGAAGTTTTTCCTAGAAGTTGTAGCAAACAAGAAGCAGTGATACAACCGGTCGAAACCAACACAGCTTTCCCAAACCACCCCCACTGGCCGATGGTTTCTCCCGCAGGCAGTTCAGGAGTTGTCGCACACACCATACTCAGCAAGGAGCAAATAGCTACAAACTGTAGCAAAATAACTGTAGCTTCTCTCATTTTATGCATCCATCCTATCATCATTCTATCTTTTTGAATATCCTATTCCATCGTACTCTATCCGTCCTCTTATCCACTGATTTCCATATCCTGACAGCCTTTCCAACAATATATTCTTCCGGTAATAACCCCCAATAACGGGAATCTCTTGAATTCTCCGCCCTGTCGCCCGCCATGAAGTAATAGTTCTTTAAAAAGCGATATTCAGCAATGAGGCTATCACCTAAATATATATTCCCCGCTTCATACCGAAGACTCTTTTTCTGCTCCCACTCCACCATATTCTTGTAAAGTTTAACAGTGCGTCTATCCATCGGAACAATGTCACCTGATTTAGGAATATACAGAGGCCCGAACTTTTTCACCGTCCACCTTATCAGAGAATCTTCGGGATATGCCCTCACACCAATTGCATCATCTGTAAGGCCCTGTTCCCTTATCAGTGCCATGAACCTGTCCTGCGCATCCACGCACCCCAATGTCCCTGCATAGCCATTCACTTTGTAGCGTCCGTTTACAATGCAGAACGTGTCTCCCGGCAACGCGACACACCGTTTCACATAATACTGCATCACATCCATTTCAATCTGTCTCCACTTTTTAGGACAAGGATAATTGAAGACAATCACATCATTCCTTCGGACTTTACCTATTCCCGGCAAACGTTTTATCTCCACCTGCTTTCCTGCAACGGCTTCCATCACATTGAACAATCTTGCTCCATATACTAATTTATCCACCAGTATTACATCACCGGCCAATAGCTCCGGCTCCATCGAATCACTTGGAATATGGAACGAGGTCACACAAAAGACTTGTGCCAACAGCCACAATGCCACAATGCCACAGAACCAAAGGAAAAGATCAATTCCCTTATCTACGATTTTCTTCAAGGATACGCTTCGCTTCATCCATCCATGGAATTAAAATCAAAACAGTAGTTCCCAATATTCATCTTATATAACTCAAATTACTGATAAATACTTGTTTCCCATCTTTTATGTGAAAGACCTGTTCTTCCTCACCACGTGTCAGGCAACGCAAATGAAACAGTGCTCCACGAGGCATATTGTCATAGACCAATTCCGGCGCTGAAGCCGTTTTGCGTCCTAACGAAACCCATCCGTTCCTGCCGTCATGGTAATATAACTCGTAGGTGTCGCCAATGCGGATAAAATTGTCATCGTTACGAGGAATAAAGATAAAGCGATCCATTTCCACCTGCTTTCCAAAATCCAACAGCAAAGTGGCTCCCGGCAATCGGGTACTATAATAAGTCAACGGATCATCATCAAACATCCGCTCCTGCACATTCACCGGATTTTCTGCAGGCGCTCCTTTCACGGTCTTGGGGAAATACCTCGTTTCTCCTCCCCAGAACAGCAGTTCGCCTATGTTTGTGTTCTTCCATTCCATAGCCTTATATCGCACATAACGGCATTGCAGTTGCTGTGGAAGCACCACTTCGTTGTAACAGATACGTGGGGTGTCCGAAACCTGATAAGTGTATTTTAGATGCCTGAAATCCTCCGTATCAGAAAAATCGAAGCGACCGCCGCAAATCTCATCCAGATAAATACCGATCCAACCCATCAGGGGATGCTTACGATACAAAGTGACCTTCTCTTCCCGTTCCTTGTCAGGAGTGTAGAAATGAGGCTGCTTCCCGTCAAAATAAAACGGATAGTCCACTGTGGCGAAGACACCGTTCTCATTTTTCTCTAATACGGCATAAATGGCATCAGACTCCACATGCGGAAAAACAGCCTCGCCACGGCATACCTCTGCAACGTCAGCAATCACCCATTTCCCCTTAGGATGAAAAATGCCCAAGAACAGATATTCCGGACTCCTGCCTGACACTTCTACCCTCAGCGTATCGGGAAAGTAGTCGGCAGAGGCGTCCACATGCCGGGGCGTACCGAAACGCTTGCGGAAGATCTTACCCGATTTCCGTCCGTCACGGTACACCTGTCCGCGTTTCCACTCTTTGTCTGTCACCCACATACCCCAGAAAGCCCCCGTGGTATCACGTACAGAGTTCCACGTATGTCCCTTGCGTGTTTCCGAGCTGTATACATAATAATCCACAGCTACCGGAATGCCCAGCGAACGCATAGCATACAGGGTGAGGTCGCAGGCATCCATGCAAGTCCCCACGCGGTGGTTCATCAGGAAAGACGCCCCCAGATGCGGCAAACCGAACTCCCAGTTATACTCAAACCCTTCCTCTTTCAAGCATCTTCCCACTGTGGCGGCAGCTTCCACCACATCCGTTCCCTTGTAGACGGAATCGAGCAGGAAAGCATACCGCTTCCCGTAAAGTTCGCGCCACTCTTCCAGCGGTTCATCGTCTATCCTATAAGGCAAAATCAACTCACAAAAATCATCAAAAGGCAGATACTTGTTCCAAGGGCGCTGCTTCCATGAATCGAACGCATGGTCTATGTTGCGTATCAGAAAGTCAGCCGTAACCACGTGGGCATCATACACTTTCTCCAACGCCTGCATATCAGGATGTCCCCATTGCCGCACAAGTTCGGGAAGTACCATTCCCGTTGAATCCACCGTTGCCAACGCCGCCTTTCCCGAATCTACGGACATCCCCCGCCGCTCATAATATTGCGGCATGTTCTCTATCAGAAAACGGGCGGCATCATACTTCTGCCCGCTGTCCTTATAATGCGCAAGCACCTTTTCCAACTCACCACGATTGCTGTCCGCAAACTGCAACGCATATTCCAACAATCTGTCGTTCCTGCCGCAAGCCGTAAGCAACATCATTGCCAACAGCGCATATACGAACAAATGTCTTTTCTTTACCACGCAAAACATCTTACTATCTTTATTTCTTATCCCCCATTTGGAGTTCCTTCTCTATCGGGCTGTACCGGTTATTTGCAAAACAATAGGGGAAGACGCTGCATTGCAATATACAGTTATGGTTTTATCAAAATGCTCCGGATGCTCCGCTTTATACGTGACGCATAATTCCAAGCTATTATCAGGCCTGACAGGCTCTTTTGAATACTCCACGGAAGTACAACCGCACGAAGTCGCAACATTCTGTATAACCAAAGGCTTATCCCCCGTATTCTTCAATACAAAAACAGCTTTTTGCTCTTTCTGCCAATCAAATTTGCCCAACGAGATTAATGCTTTGGATATATCTACTTTGGTCCTTATCGTCTTATCTTCATCCTTTTCTCCAATCTTCTCGCCTTGAATAATTTTCAGATAGAGTTCTTTTACTTTAGAATTATGGATAGGGTTGCCGATGGCAACGACTTTATTTTCCTTATCCAATAAAAATGTGTGGAATGCCATATCAGTTGGGAAATGATTCAACTTATTCAAACCATCCTCTTCATCAATACAAATAGGATAATTAAATGTATCACGGCGAATAATAAAATCTAGTTCTGCTTTATTTTTAGGATAAAAATAAAATAAAAAAGGTACTTTTTCAGAGCAGTCTGTATTCAATTCTAAGACAAACTCTTTCCAACGTAACAGTTGCAATTTACAACTCATGCAACCAACAGAATCCACATAAGTCACAATTTTATAGTTCGCATCATTTCCGAGATGCTCTACTGTATCCTCTTGCACAGTAAATACAAGATCCACAGGGAAAAGAATTTCTCTACCTTCCCATTCCTTCACCAACGAAACAAATCCATCCTTATCGCTATTCCGGCAAGAAGAACCAAATAAAACAAGAACAACTATATATACGCAGAAAGAAAACCTCATCATTTTTAACATTTCAAACTACATTATATAAACTCCAGACAACCTAAATAAAAACTTTCTCAAAAATCGATTTCATATCCAAGCAGTAAAGCCTTTTCATCTTCTTCGCTATATGTCACACCATATATCATCCTATTTTTCGAATCAACACAAAATGCAGACAAATCTTCATCTATCATCAATATCTTTACTAAATCCCCACCCCAATTATACACTTCTATTTGATTAGAAAAGTTTTTCCGTGAATCTCTTACGGTCTTTCCGCTGTACAAAAGAAACACATACTCATCTGACACACAAGCATAAATATATCCAGTTATATTATCTACTGTAAAATTTGATTCTATTTCACTGTTGTCTTCTACAGGAGTATACTGAGGAAAAATAAAATTTTTACACACAGAACTCCATATCTTGTTTTCAGTTCTATCTAACTTATAGAATTCTACTATTTTGCCATATAACGAAGCATATACAAATTCATCCTTTAACGGATGCTTCAATAAGTTGCCCTGATAAGCCAAAGCTTTTTGCCTCATTGGCGCCACAATTCCATCATCCGGATACCCAAGTTCACTTGGATACAAAGCCCCATCATTTACAACCATTAATCTGGCGGTATCTAAATAAGTCAGTCCAACAAACAAACTATCATCAACCCTTAATACGTTATTTAATCCTACAAAACATTTATCTGTAATACTACTAATATTCATTGTAGCCAACGGTGGAAATGAAATTTCCGACAATCTAATCAAAGACCTATCAAAAACAGCTATTTTACCTGGCATAAACCTCATAGACTCTGGAAAAATAAACTCCCCCGGTCCTTGCCCTACTTCCCCAAAAGTGTTAATTAACTCTAAAGCCGTCATTTTTTGCTTAAATACAGAATATATCATGTCATTTCCACGATCTCCTATCATAAAAAAGGAATCACAATAAGCAATATCCCGTGGGATGAACATATCATCTAACATATATGACACATTCGCTTTTATATGTATTCCATTTTCACTCTCATTTTTTTTATTACCACAAGACGTAATAAGAAATAGAAACATAAAAGCCACTATATAATTAATCATTTTCATCATATCCAATACCTATTATAAACCTATGTATAAGCAATTATTTATATTCAGCGAGAGAGAAATCTCTCGCTGAATACATCCGAATTAATTGTACTTCTCACCAGGAATAGGCGTATTGTTAATTAATACACACGTTCCTCCCATTGCTTGATTACATTTAATCTGATCAACTTCATTTCTAGCCAAAGCTTCTACATTAGCCAAAGCTAAATCGGACATAACATCTGTTTTCAGATTTGTGTAAACACCATAACCTGCAATTGCTGCAAAAGCTGCAACAAAAGCTATTCTCATAAACTTTTTCATCCTTATATTATTTAAAATGAAAATATATTTAATTACCAATATCAAGTACGCATATATTGTACAGTCGAGTATCAAGATACAGAGTATCTTATTAGAGCACATTTCACACTGCACTATCGTAACAGCGGAAATCAATTTCCGTTTTGCTTAAAAATTTGTATCTTTGCCAGGCTTCTATATTTTAGGGGTTACGGAGCATTCGGTATTCTATTGCACCAACAAGTCGTTTACCGTCTGCTCCTTTTAATTAGTTATTACTCTATATAGTTTTTATACTATATTCTAATATAGGCTCATCCTCATTCACATCCGTAGCATAAATAACTCCACGCTGCTCATCTACCGATATGCCACAAATGTAATGGTCTAATACATATCTCTTTAACGGTTTTCCCGCTAAACTAAACACATAGATAAATTGCCCGCCATCCGGATGATTAATACCATTCCGAGCATCTCGTGCTATATCCTTGAACGAACGCCCATGAAAGACTGCATAAATGGCCCGATCCGTCACCTGCACATCGCTAAATCCCATGATACCCGTAGGAATACCATATCCCCCGGACACCTGAAATTCTGGCTCACCATGCGGCCCCATGCACACAACATGCGTACTGTCTTTCAGATTATAAATTTCGAGCACTTCACCCAACTGAGTAGCAACAGCAAGTATCCCATTTCGGGAATTGTAATCTATAAAACTACGCCACGCTTGCGCCAAAGCCGGACGGGCATTCTGCAAAGCGTCTTCATTGACAGTAGGAATAACACCAAACTTATGCATCAATTTTCCATCTCTGCATACTTTACAAAAACGACTATCACCCGAATAATCGGGAATAATAAAGGTAGAGTCCTCACATATCACAAAATCAAGTGCCCTGAGAATATCCTTATCCAGATTCACCGCTTCCTGACGAAACAGTGAATCACCGGATAAAGCAAACCCAAACCTTGTTAATTCTGACTTATTAGAGTCTAATGTCCACAAAAAAGCCCCATTCCACCGAAAATTTTCGGCAGAGAGCATGTCCTGCGGTGCATCTCCACGCCTCCCGAAAGAAGACAGATAACGGAAATCAGGGTAGCTGAACGTATGAAAAAAATAGTCTGTTCCATGCAAATCAAGCACCACAGCTTTCCCGTCCCTGATATGCAGACGAGAAGGATAGCGGAATAAAGCAGTATCCAGCCGTATCGTCCTTGCTTTCAATTCTTGTTCCTGTGGGAAATCAGTATATGGCTTTTTGCCGGAAACAACCGGATTTGGAGTACAGGAAATGAATAGCAGGATAGATATAACGCTAATAATATAAGCTATACGGAGCATCATACATATACACTTTGTCGTGATTAAGCGGACAATCAACCAAACCTTTACCAAAGCAGTGAACACCATCAGTTTCTGAATCCGCTAACGCTTCTATATTCTCCAACATTAAAGAAGACATCTTGACAGATGACTGTTTACTGTAAACATGTCCTCCTATAACAATAGCTACAACTCCCATAAATACCAGAATCTTTTTCATCTTGTTTTTCATTTGATTATTATGTTTTTCATCAATGATTATTATGCCGGCAAATGTAAATAATAAATAGATTCAAAATGCATTTACGGGAGTAAAAAAGGGGAGTAAAATTTTCATTACTCCCCCTTTATATTCTAATAATAAGGCACTTATCATTCTTCAATAAGCATATAAAAGCCCTGCTCTTTTTGCTCGTTTTGACCGGATTCTATTATCACATGAGACTTCTCAGTGTCAAGTAACTTCCTGAGCAGGCTTACTGTTACTCTTCTGTTTTGATTAATATTGATATTTTCTAAGCTCCAACCACAAACTTCAACAATCCGGTTATTCGATAAGAAATGACTTTTTGCATGGACAAATGCAGAAAGTAGTTTATAAGGTTGCATAGAACATCTCACCACACTTTGATCTCCAAAAGTAAGCGTACACGCCTCTTCATCAAACAGGACTCCGCCTATTTGATATTTATTTTCGGAGATGCGTATTACGAAATCATCCGGATCGGCCGCTTCATCGTCGTTATTCTTTTTTCGATTATTCCAAAAGAGAAGGACAAATATGCATAAACAGAAGACAACTACAATAGAACAAGAAACAATACCAGTCTTCCCCCAATCGGCACACAACCATGGGGAAGGAAGCGAAAGATAAGCCGTCAACTCAAGAAAATACATATCATCCAGATAGTAGGTTCCCAACTTAAACTTATCGGCCATCAGCGTTGAGTCTCCGGCCATAAACTTTTTTCCTTTTCTGTCACCCGGTAATTCCGATTGCAACATAAGAGCACTGGAACAATAGGTGTGGCTATCATCCAAATCTTCTTGCCATAATTCATTCAAAACACTGAAAACCGCTTTGTCCACCAAAAACAGAAAGCGAATCTTCGCACTTAGGCTATGTGAAGCAATCAACCGCTTTCCTTCTTTTATCGAATCGACCGCTACCACTGTCTCTCCTTCCGCTAGCACTATACGACGCTGCTTGCTTTCCTTATTCGGTTCGCCTCCTCCAACAGAATAAGGAATTCCAAGTTTATCAAATTCCCGATTTGCCCAAAGTTCCGTAGCGGATTTCAGTGAAAATTCCGCCTTTTGCTTACATATTCGGCGTCCTTCCATTCCACTCTCATATACCTGAAAAGCAAGCATTCCCACCACAAGGAACAAGATTCCCCCTAATACATATGAAATTTTCCTATAACGCTTCATAATACAAACTAAGTATTTATCCAATCAATAAGTACACAAATATTTTTAAAGACAAAGTACAACAAGCATCACCTCTACAGACAGAAGATATTGATTAACTCTTTTTTTTACAGAATACAAAAATAGCTCATAAAAATTAAAAAACGTCTTTCAACATGATTTAAAAGAAGATTAAGGCGATTGTTTTATTCATTTTCGGTTATGAATTAATTCACCACAGAGTAACACAGAGTTTCACAGAGTTTAATCAATTTGAAATCAAAAGAATAGAACTCCGTGAAACTCTGTGTTACTCTGTGGTGAAAACTCATTACTACATCGTTATGGACTATAAATGAAGTATCACTCCGTATCCGCTATTTTTGAGAAAAAACTCTTTCCGTTCTTTCAGACCTCACGGAATCCCCTGTCCATCGGCGTTACGGCTGAAACTTCCAGTTTTATAGTAGTTTCAGGTATCTTTCAGCTGAAATGCCGATGAACAGGGAGTTTAGGAAAAGCTGAAAGACTGAAAGAAGAAACAACACTTAATTGTATTGAATACATCTGAAAACAAGCAGTCTTATGATCCGGAATAAGCAATGTTATGAATGATTACATTGCTTGTTCTCATCCACAACAAGCTATGTAATTTCAGGCAAGTCCGATTCCGTGACAGAATACGTAAGAGGTATGTAAGGAAACAAAGTAATATATGTATATAAACGCCCTTTTTGTATAAGTGATTTTTATCATTGATTATCAAGATGCTACAAAGTATCAATTTCTTGTCGACAAGAAATTAAGAGTTTGTCGACAGGAAGTTAACTTCTTGCTGGCAAACTCTTGACTTCCTGTAAAAAGGAGAAATAGTAAATCTTCCGGTTTCCTTACACTGCATGAACAGCATGATTGATAGGACGAATCGTATTAGAAGGCTAAACGCTCTTCTTCATCCTGTTCCTTTAGCGTCTATATATCGGTGGCGTTGGATATATAGATACGACACATCCGACATATAGATGCAACACGTCCGACATATAGATACAACAGACTACAAATATATAAAAAGAGAAAAGACTTTTTAGTTTCAAAAAATAGTTGTTCTTTTGCAGCCTCAAAAGAAAAAAGAGTATGAATAAGAATGTACAAGGGCACATATTCGCCCTGACTGCCAATATTTTATGGGGACTGATGGCGCCCATCGGCAAATCCGCACTTATGGAGTTTTCAGCCTTATCGGTAACTACGTTCCGCATGGTAGGTGCAGCCGCCTGTTTCTGGCTACTGTCTGCATTCTGTAAGCACGAACACGTGGATCACCGCGATATGCTGAAGATTTTCTTTGCTTCACTTTTTGCACTGGTGTTCAATCAAGGAGTGTATATCTTCGGGCTTTCAATGACTTCACCCATCGATGCCTCCATCGTGACAACCACACTTCCTATCGTAACCATGATTATCGCTGCCATTTATCTGAAGGAACCTATCACGAACCTGAAAGTACTGGGTATTTTTGTAGGGGCCATGGGAGCGCTGACACTTATATTAAGCAGTCAGGCCACAAGCAACGGTAACAGCAGTATTATCGGGGACTTGCTTTGTCTGGTAGCGCAAATCAGCTTTTCTATTTATCTGACTGTGTTCAAGGGCTTATCGCAGAAATATTCTCCCATCACATTGAATAAATGGATGTTTATCTATGCCTCCATGTGCTATATTCCATTCTCTTATCATGATGTGGCAGGTATTCAGTGGACGGAAATTTCTACCGCGGCATACGTACAAGTAGGCTACGTGGTAATAGGTGGTAGCTTCCTTGCCTATATCTTCATTATGACCGCCCAAAGGTTGCTGCGGCCCACAGTGGTGAGTATGTACAACTATATGCAACCCATCGTAGCTTCTATTGCCGCCATTATCATGGGACTGGGTGTATTCGGTTGGGAAAAAGGTGTAGCTATCGCCCTGGTATTCCTTGGCGTATATATCGTAACGAAGAGTAAATCGAAGGCGGACTTTGAGAAGGAAGGGAAAAAAGCGTGAATTAGTCACGAGCTACAGAGCTGCAAGCTACAAGTGCCTTGCGGCATGATAGCGCAGCTACTTGTAGCTTGTAGCTCTGTAGCTCGTAACTAATTCTTCTTCAATTCTCCGAAATAGGTATCTAGCAAGCTCTTTGCTGCAACAAAGGAAGTGAGTTTGCCTTGCAGTACTTGCTGTTCTTTATCACTTAACATGGCTTCTATGGCCGGATTGTGGTAGAAACTATCGCGCAGACGTTCATTGATGCTTTCGTACATCCAGTATTTGCTTTGCTCGTTACGTCGATATTCAAAATAACCGTTATCTTTCACAAAAGCAATATAGTCGTAAATCATCTTCCAAATCTCTTTCACACCCAGGTTATAGAAGCCGGAATAAGTCATCACCTGTGGCGTCCATCCTGACTCGGGAGCAGGAAACAGATGCAGAGCATTGCGGAATTGCGATGCGGCCAGTTTAGCACGCTCCAGGTTATCACCATCTGCCTTATTGATAACAATACCGTCCGCCATTTCCATGATACCACGCTTGATGCCTTGCAGTTCGTCGCCTGTTCCAGCCAACTGGATAAGCAGGAAGAAGTCGACCATAGAGTGTACAGCCGTCTCACTTTGTCCCACACCTACCGTCTCTACAAAGATCTTATCGAAACCGGCAGCTTCACAAAGAATAATCGTTTCACGCGTCTTACGGGCTACCCCACCCAAAGAACCTGCCGACGGACTGGGGCGGATGAAAGATTTTGGATGAACGGAGAGTTGCTCCATACGCGTCTTATCACCCAAGATACTGCCCTTACTGCGCTCGCTACTGGGGTCGATGGCAAGCACTGCCAGCTTACCTTCGTATTTTTCCAACACATGCAAGCCGAAGACATCAATCGAGGTACTTTTTCCGGCTCCAGGCACGCCACTGATCCCCACACGGATAGAGTTCCCTGAGTAAGGCAGGCATCTCTCAATAACTTCCTGTGCTAATGCCTGGTGTTCGGGCTTCACACTTTCCACTAAAGTAACCGCCTGACTCAGCACAGTGACGTCTCCTTTTACAATACCTTCTACAAACTCCGCTACGGAACGCTGACGCTTTTTAGGTTTCGGGCGGCGATAGGGATTGACAGACGAAGGTTGCTCAATGCCTGCATTGACAACCAATCCTTTATAGGATTCATCGTTTTCAGGATGTTCCATGATAAGATTTATGATTTCTAATTTATGATTTATGATAAGATTTATGATTTATGAAATCATAAATCTTTAACTCGCTTTGATATTCATCTCAACCTTAGGCTGCATCGGATCATTCGTAATCATCAGAATGCGCAGGTGGCGTTTCTTCTTGGCGATATTCCTCTTATCTATCGTCACACGCAAGCGGGTGGTTTCGCCCGGCTGCAACACGCTCTTCTTCAGACTTACTCCTAAAGCAGGATTGAACACCTGCAATTTACTGATTTGCAACGGAGAGCGTCCGGTATTGGTGATCTGTATATCATGTTTCACCTTATTCTTCTTAGCCAGTTGTGCGCTCAGGTCTATATCTGTCTCCGAAAGACGGATTACCGGAGCATTCGCCTTGTCCGTATCGGTCATACCGGAGAAATCAGGCAGGAGAATAGCAGAAAGAGGTATCTCGTTTTCATCACTCACCTTGTCACCTGTGAAGCGTGACAAGTAAACTGATGCCTGTGTCAGTCCCAAGTCTGTCAGTTTCTCTGTGTTGAGAGTTAATGTGATAAGCCCTTTCTCACCTTTCTGAAGCACGTTCGGTTCCACTTTCATATCCAGATAGGAAGGCAGGTGCATCAATACCGGTTCATACGAACGATCCGACAGATTCACTACGCCAATCCGTATGACAGGTTTTTCGCCACGGTGCGTATCAGGGAAATCAATCTCATTTTTGTCAATGCGTATCTGTCCGATAAGATAAGGATAGGTTTTCGTAAAGTCTTTTATCTCGCGCACCACCTCACCTGTAAAGTGCAGATAAGCCAGATTGGGCTGCGCATTGGAATAAACAGCTATGGACTTATCAAAATGCCCCAATGCCTTAGCATCAAAATCGACGACGATCTTCCCCTTTTCACCGGGAGCAATGGGAGTTTGTGTCCACTGGGCTACGGAACAGGCACAGGAAGGGTCTACATCAGTAAGCACCAGAGGTTGATCACCCGTATTGGTAATGACATACTGCACGCTAACGGGATGTTTCCATTCGATCTGTCCGAAGTTGTGAGTTTCTTTATTGGATGAAAAACGCGGTTGCGCCGTAGCAGTCAGTGCTACGGCGGCAAGCGCATATATACATATCAAGGTTCGTTTCATTCGTTTTCATTTTAGGATGCACAAAAGTAGGTGTTTTAAATGAGAGTTCCTAAAAGCAAGTTTTAAAATTTCTACTCCACCTCGACCTTCACTGATGCTGAATGAGCTGCATACTCGGGAGCATAGGCACATTGAATTGTTGCCAGCCCGGCTTCATACTGCCCGCTACGGGCAACGCGGTAACTGTATTCCAACACATATACACCCTTGCTCAGACTATCGAAAAAGAAATTAGTGGAAGCATCTTCTATCTCCACATAATAACCTATTCCACCGTTCCAGCGATAACCGGAAAGTGAATTCATCGGTTCGAAGCAGGCACCACGCTGATCTTTCAGTTGAACGAAATCCATGGCACGGTCCAGACGTATCGTCAGACGGGAAACCACTTTATCACCTACCGCCAGTTGCGTGGAAGCGGTAATGGGTTGCAATTCTTTCTTTCCACCTGTCAAAGTACGCTCTACATAGAGTTTCTTTTCTACAGCCAGTTCACCACCTTGCTGTTTTACATCGGAAATAGGCGACAGATATTGTGCATAGACTGCCCCCCAGGCAATGCCTGCATCCCTCTTTTCCACAGTAATGGACTTGGCACGCAATTCAGGACTACCTTCTGCAAAGCTTTCCTTGATATATCCCAATCCGGGAACTGTGGTCTTGGCAGGTGAGAATGTTTCCAGCACTTTACGGCCAAGAACAATGCGTACATCACCACGTGATGCCAACAAGTCACTCCCTTGGCAAAGCAATGCATAAATAGCGTCTGCCGTTGCAACAGGTGAATTCCAACTTGTAGTTTGTTTCTGCTTCAGTAACCAAAGTTTCATTTCTTCCACCAATGCATCATTGCCTCCTGCCATCCTCAGGGCTTCCATTACCTCCACATGAACGGAAATAGGTTGTGTTCCCCAAAGGAAAGGTCTTTCATAGAAAGCAAAGTATGCACCCCGTTCATCGGTTTGCACCAGATGCTCTTTAATAGAAGCGATAAATTCGTTAGCCTCAGCCGTGCGACCTGCCTTTTGCAGAATGATAGCTGATTGCGCCTTGACTCCCATTGCATTTGAACTCAGGTTCTTGCCGACCATAGAGAGGAAATAGCGATAAGCGGCTTCATTGGCAGAAGGCACTCTTTCACCGGAGATAGCTATCAGATAGAGATACGTCATTGCCGGATATGAAAGATTATCGATCTTCGTCCCGTTTTTCTCTGCTTTACGGATATTCTGATATTCCTGCAATGCCTGGCTATGCAAATAGTTGAAAGCTCTTTGCTGCATGGAAAGGGCATCAGCGGAGTTCTGTTGTCCGGTAAGCAACGGCAAGCGGACAAGGAGTTCGGTGATGTATCCCGTCATACTGCGACTACCCGGCATACCTTTGTACCAACTCCAGGCGCCATCGGCATTTTGTAATTCCTGTAGTTTAATAAGGGTGGTCATATTATTGTTCGACAGATTATTGAGATCGAACAAAGTAGCAATACGCGCTTGCTGTTCAGCTTCAGTAGTAGCTTCCAGCAACCACGGGCTTTCTTCGAGAAGGATATTCTTCACCTCTTGGTTCTTCTGTAACTGGCTGAGGAAGTTTTCTTTCTTACCGCCTTGCATGCGCCAACTGTCGAATACAGCTTTAATGCGCGGCTGACTGTTGGCAATGTAAGAAGCAAGGGAATTAGCATAATAAGCGGCTGCCCATGCTGTAGCATTATCTGTACGGGGCTGACTCAATACGGGTAATGCCTGTACGGCATACCAAGCGGGATTACCTGTAAATTCTACTGTCAGTCGGCGGTCGGTGGCCGTGCGGCTGTTGTAATTGAACAGACTGTCCAAAGAGAACGTACGGGTTTCTTCACCACGTACCGGCATGGCAAGGGTTTCAGTAATGTATTCCTTATTGCTCAATACAGGCAACAAGTGCTGTTCGCCATCACTGAATGTGCCACCGTCAGCAATCATACGTACACCCAACATATCCTGTTTATCCGTCACTGTGAAACGGAAGCTTACAGGAACCGTCTTCCCGGCTTCTACCGTGAAAGCTTGGCGTTGAGTGGAAATCACTTTATCCGTCATCGGATCAAAAAGAATAAATTTCGTAGTTCCCTTCAAAGATTTACCTGTCAGATTGGTAATGGTTGCAGCAATGCTGGTCTTATCCCCTACCCGTACAAAACGCGGCATATTGGGAGACAGCATGAAGTCCTTCGCCGTAACAGCAGAAGCATCCAACTGACCGGTCAACATTCCCTTTGTATGGGAATATCCGCAGAAATTCCAACGCGTCAGACTTTGTGGCATCGTAAAGGAGAAGGAAATCTCACCTTGTTCATTAGTGCGCAGTTGCGGATAGAAGAACGCCGTTTCAGCGAAGTTTGTACGTAGTTCGGGGGTATTGCCCGACTCTACATCATCAGCCGTCTGTCCAATTTCCTGCGACATTTCTTCTTCAAACATTAGACCTGCCGCTTTTCCGGCCAACATATTTGTCAGATCAGCAGAAGCATTATCCGCCATAGCCATCATTTTTGTCTGCGGAGATGCTATGCCCCTCACCTGTACGCTTCCTGTTACATCCGTTCTCTTCACAGAACGATATCCGATTATCATTGCTTCATTTATGCCTTCTTCCGAATAAAAAGTATCGTAGATAAATGCTGGAATTTTCCACTCCTTCATCGAGAAATGACAAGAATAGAAGGCTCCACCTGTATATCCATAAGACCAATATATCTGAGGATTGAAACGGGGATAGTTCACATTAAAATTCTGACGATTGGGATACAGCTTATCCAAAGAAGCATCGTACATAGTAGCAAGCATCTCAGCATCAGCCGGTGTACCTTGCGGTGTCTTTATCGTCAGACGCCACTCCTCTTCTTGTCCGGGACGCAACTTATCACGGAATACATCCCATTTCATTGTCAGTGCTTTATCCGGCATACGCTTTTGCAAGTTGACCTTTTCAGAATAGAATTCACCACCCTTGACAAAAGCAAACAGGTACTCTATCCCGTCTCCATACTCCTCTTTATAAGGAATATCAAAACGAACAATAGAGTCGGATAATTGAAGCACCGTACTGCTTAAACGCTTTTTACCGCTGAATACATCCAGCATGACATAAGCATCCTTATAAGAAGTCCCCAAACAGAATTTGGCAGGGTGTCCGGCATCAAACTCTGCATTGCGTGCATAGAACCAGACTGGTGAATCTACCGGAGGGCGATTGTCGTCATAGGAAAAGAGTACGATATTTTGCTTGTAATCAACATCCCTACCCTGATCGTCCTTGGCTGCTAATTGTAGTTCGTAAGCACCTGAAGGTAAATTCTTCCATTCCGGCAACAATACTTCCACATTCGAGGTAAACTGTCCGCTGAAACGGACTTCCTGTTTTCCATCTACAGTTTGTACCAGGCGATAATTACCCTTCACGGCAACGGGTTGCATATTCAGGTTCCGCGCCACGAATGTCAGGCGGATACTGTCATCCTTACAAATGCGCTCTTCCGTTTCGACAGACAAAACAAGCGAACGGTTGCCTGCTGACAGCGTGGTCACACTACTTTGTGTTTCACCGGCCTGGTTGGTTACAGAGGCTTCTATCTGATAGGTATAAAAACCGGCATTCTCCCCTTTCACACCTTGCAGGCGGACAGGAATAGAGAACATTCCGTCATCTCCTATCGTCACTGTGCCGGAAGCCAGTGAAGTGGAACTCTGCCCATAAGATCTCCACCACGAAAACAGACTACGGGTTACGGTATAGTTCAGTTCCAACCCTTGCAAAGGCACACCATTAAAGGAACTCACCGTACCTTTCACCTGTACACTGTCTCCTACTTGATAGGAATCCTTCTGAGGATCAAAAACTATATCGAATGTAGGACGCTTATATTCTTCCACTTGTATAAATGCCCGGCCATCAGTTTCCTCAACTTCAATCGTGTAAGACCCATTCAGGCAGGCAGCAGGCAGTATAAACTCTGTGGTAAACGAACCAAATTCATTGGTACGGACTTTTTTCTCTCCAATATCATTACCATTCGCATCCGAGAGCTCCACCGTATAAGTTTCATTTGGAAGAACCTTGGCGGTATCTCCCTCTTGGGCATAAGCTATACCTTTTATATAGATAGTCTGTCCCGGACGATATATGGAACGGTCCGTTAAAATCTTCACTTCATCAAACTCTTCATCTGTGCCATTCCAGACTCCATTAGAGCTATTATAAATACGCTGCAATGGCATTGCTGTATCAGTGCCTTTCGTAGCACTCAACGCACGGAATTGCTTAACCCACGGCATTACCACTTTGCCCGAAGCATCTGTAGTTTTCTGCTCCAGCACCTCATTGTTCTTTGTTCCGTAACTGGAATAGAAAGTTATTTGAGCATCTGCAATAGGCTTTCCAGTCTCAGCATCCAAAGCTACAACCTCAAAATCCTTATTCGATAAAGGTAAGGTCAACACCTTGAAGCGAGTAAGATAGAGATAGTTTTCAGCAGTTTTTCCTTTCTTGTCATCAGGTACAATCTGCATAACATAAACACCTGGTTCGCCGGGCATCAGCATACTGTATGTACTATCTGCCGACTGGTAATTATCCGGGCGCAACAAAGAGAAGTGTTCTGCCTTCACTTTACGGGCATATTTCTTATAAAAAGAGGTATTGATCCGTGGCATATCAGTTTCCTCTTTCAATAAAGTAGTATGAAACAGGTTCACTGTAAATCCATCCAGATTACGATGGGTCACTCTCAATTTCAAAGAGTCACCGGGGTAAGTAGCCTTGCTTGCAGTCAGGTTAAGTTGAGGTTGCAATATGCTTTCTTTCAGTTCACGCAATGCGGATATGCGTTTGTAGTCAGGGTAAAGACTAATAGCCTCATCACAGGTTTGCAATGCTTCCGGATATTTACGCATATTACGGTAATAACGGGCCTTAGCCAGATACGCCTCTGCACATACATCACGTTTAGCATAGTCTTTAATGATACGGTCTAATGCACGTAGATATTGGTTCGGTGCTTCGCTCTCACCTTCTTTTACAGCACGGGGACGAAGCAAGACATCTCCTTCACGGTTACGCCAAGCCATATAATCCAGCATAGTCAGTACGGCAGCATCTTCCCGATCAGGCATCTTCCGATAGGTATTTATCATCTGCCCATAAATGCCCATAATGTCTTTCTTCACCAAAGAATCCGTATCAAACCACGAGACTTTCTGTAAAGCATCGATAGCACGTGATGCCAGCAAATGATACATTTCATGATGGTAGTATTCACTTGCATCCCCTAAAATCACAAAAGGAATATAAGTACGTGAAGATGTCTTCAGTAACTCAGTAGAGTCTTTCAAGGCTTCACCGGTATATTTTATTACCTGATTCACAAACAAATTGGCACTCCATTCGCGGATATCCGCCGGTAGAGCCGTCTCTCCCAAATTAAGCGAAGTACGATTCCGCAATTCCCAGCGGTTATTATCTGCATAATTGGCATAGATACTCGCTACCAGTGAATTCAACACTGCACGGCTGACCGGATTTTGCTCACGCAACGCCCATTGTTCCAATCCTTTCAGATTGACATAGAAACTATCGGGCGTCAGTATATTCTGATACGTATTCCGGCACATATAGGCTTTAAGCATCTGCGGGGTATTCTTTTCGCGTTCCTCCTTCCGGAATATCTCATCCGTCAGTTTAATCACAGTTTGCGGCAAACTCTTTTCCTGTGCTTGCTCCACTTGCTTCCACAACTTATCAAACGACTGCGCATGCAGCACAGGCACACAGCCCCAAAACGCTGCCAGCAACACCAAACTACAAATTCTTTGAATTTTTTCCATGGATACTATTCTGTTAGTCTTTGTACTAACAACAAAGAAAGGGAATAAAGTTTAAACAAAAGCTGTTTTTTATATAAAAAAGCTTTCAAAGGGATATAAAAAGAAGCGAGAAATACGTTTTCAAGACGTACTCCTCGCTTCATAAAGTTTAGTTCAAATGCTTTTTTACTTCTTCAGGGTATAACCCATCATCAACATCTCATTCCGACCTACTTCGGCGAGAATGTTTCTCCATGTTTTAAAAATCTTTTTTTTCATAACCTTAAAAATTAAACTAATACCTAAAAATCAAATACACACTCATAAAAAGGGGGTTAATAAATTGTAGAGTAACCCCAAACGTGCTTATCAGCTTCGCTGATGTGCTTAAAAATTTTCTTTAACATTTTCATTTTGTTATCCTCCTTAAAAATCTTGTTATCCTATTAAAATCATGTTTTATAACACAAAAATAATACCTTTGTTCGAAACTTCGAGCGATATATTACATAAAAGTATGTTTTATAACATATTTCTTGATCTACATCAAAAATAAGAAGATTAGACAAGAAGAAAATAAGCAAGAATGGCAGGAAATGAAACGAATGACAAGGCAGGAGACAAGATGGCAGAAAAAGAGTGAGGCCGCTTCCCACTGGAAACAGCCTCACACAACAACATTTTACTTTTCACGATGGTGAAAAAAAGGACTAGTCTTCACAGAGTAGTTTTCTCTTTTATAATGGCATCATTAATTTTATGAATTTGAGTCCATCAAACAGAGACGCCATCCGCCTAAATAATTTACAGGCTTAAAGTACCACTTATTGGCAGCTTCCGGCACTGTTCCGTCAGCTTCCCTCATTACTATAGTACATTTCACCTCATTCATCAAGGCTGTTTTAAACTTTATATTGTTTATACGATAACTCAACACTGGAATCTGCTTCAACATACAGACTACGTTGCTCATTTCTTCATTGCTAAGTTGGAGAGGCTCATTCCATGCATCTTCAGGATCAAGCTTGTAAAGCATGGAAACAGCTTGCTCGTATTGTTTGTTTTGCACACAAGTCATAAACTTATCCACTAAATTTTCTACAGCTAGAGTATCTTCCCGAACCAATCCACTAACGAAATCATTAAATTGTTCTTCAGATAAATCCACTACAGCCTGTTTTTTATCCACTGATTGACAGGATAAAAGATTAAAAAGAGCGGCAAGTACAAAAACAAAAATCAGATGTTTCATCTTTTATTATTGAAAAGTATAAAGAAGTAAGGGTACTACTTACCCTTACTCTTATTTATGATTCGAATGACTCCGAATTAGTTAGCTACTGTTGCAGCGATTTTACAGATTACATATACGCGGATTGTACCCCAATCATACTTAACATCAAACGGAACCTTAATCTGGAAATCACCTACGGTTGTATTATTATTCTCATATACCAGTTCACCGAAGTAATGAGCAACAGCTCCCTTACCATTCTGAATATCATTTTCTGTCGGTTCTATAAAATTGAACTTAATCTTCTTACTTGCAGCACTTAGCAAATCTTTAAAATCACCAGAAGTAGAGTTCATATCAGTTCTGATTTGATCTTCCAAACAAGAGATAGACTTGATACCATAATATTCATAGTAGTTTTCTCCCTTAGTAACCGCAGTATTATCAAAGTTATGATCACGCCAATCGGTGAAAGTCAATTTCAACATAGCTTTAGAGCCGCCTGTTTCACCATCCAAGAAATTAGTTTCATGAGGATCAGCTACACTAACAGGACGCAAGAACTTCGCAAAGAATGTATTGTTAGACAAAGCAAATGGAACATAGTCACAATTAGCTGCATTTATCTGAATTTTTGCAGTAAAGGTTTGCTTATCCGCCAATTCATTGTGATCTGCATAGTTCAAGATATCCTTAGCCCATTCATTAGTAGCGTTATCCGCATTATATTCTAATGTAGAAGCATTGATAGTTACAACAGGATATTTAATAAGAGGAGCACCTACCTTATTTGCATACAAAGTCTTTCCATTATTACCTACTGTAATATCATATTTCTGACCGGAATTACCTGTAACCGGAGTCAAAGCAGTTCCTTGCGGATTTACGAAAGTGAATGTTTTAGTCAACTTAGCATCCGTAAATGCAGTATAAACAGCATCAATACCAGTAACTGTCACATCGTTACCCATAAATGTGTTCAAGATATCAGATTTGAATTCATCGTCTGCACCTTCCTGTCCCACGGTTTCAACATTAGCATGAATATCACTATAGCCAGTTCCAGCTTTCGGATCATTTTTGGCATACCAATAAGCTCTGTTCTTATCAGCGTCAGCCAATGTACCGGCCGGTGTTACATTACGTTTTGATGGAGTCCAATTCAACGTCACATATACATATTGATTGATACCTTTAGCAGCATCGATTACTTTAGTATAACGAACGATGGCTTTCATACTTTCCTTATTTTTAAACACTTGGTAAGCTTGGTTATTCTTAACCATCCATTTCAATATCTGAGTTTCGTTACCGCCATCATCTTGAATAGATTGAGATACGATACCATACTTAGTTGTCGCAACTTTAGAAGCAGGCAAAATTCCATCGTATTGAGTAGCATCATTTACACCACCATCCAATGTAAAGTTATCATGGAAATCCTCTTTAGAAATGCCTTGCTTTTCGAGTTGGGCAATAATTTGTTCTTCAAATTGATGCCAAGTAAGTTTCAGTTCTTTTTGAGTTTCTGTACAATTTACAGTATAGATATCAGCAAAGTCAAAATTCGGAGTTAATACAACATCACTTTCTGTAATAGTGTCAACAATCTTAAATTTCATATACCCTACTGCTGCAATCTTATTACTCTTAATATCAGTTAAAGTAATACGTACCAACGGTTCACGACCTTTTTCAGCCTTATTCTGTTCTGCTCCAAATTCTTGCTGCAAACCATCCTTCGGCATTTGTGGTCTAAGAATAGCACCATTCAAAGCAGCATGAGCACTTTCCGAAGTTTTATTATCACCTACATGATAGCCAACCAGTTCATAAGAATATTTGAATCCGTAACTTTCAGATGTCTTATCAAAAGCATACTTATCCAGTTTCTTATGAATATCTTTAGTCAAATCTTCCGGATCAACTATTTCATCAAAATGAGTATTGATAAGCTTAGATAAATCTTCACCCTCATGATTCCAAATAATCTCACGAGTAGCTGTAGCATTTATAGCCTCAGCAGCAGTCTTATACAAATGTACCGTTTCATTTTGCTCGAATGGCTGACTTAGAGCCAATGTCAAATTATGAGCATTCACCGCTTTTATTGCAGCATAATCAGAAGTAATGATTGTGTCTTGCTTGCCATTATTATAATGAGCTTCCAAAGCTAGTACTGTAACTTTACTATCCTGTTCTATATCCTTAACAGTACCATTCACTAAATGAGAATTTACAGTCAGCAGACCTTTGTCTCCTTTAAAGTTGTCAACAATAGCTTCTACTACACCATTAGCTCTTGTTTTATATTCTTTATCAGCAGAAATATAAGTCAATTTAGTAATCTTTTTCCAATCTGCAATAGAAGGATTCATATGATATTCAGCAACTAAGCCTGGAGTCATAGAAGTAGCAACTCCGACCTTAGGGGCATCGGTTTTAAAATCTCCGTTTGCATTAATCTTATTAACAGTCAAGACGTTATAATTATAGGAATAAGCTCCCATAGCTTCGATACCTTGATAATAGAAAGCCGGTTTAAAGATTAGGCTGTTCAAACGAGCAGAGAGCACACCTAACAAAGTATTCAACTGATCGCTTACTTCCTTTTGCATCTCCTCATTAGCTTTCTTCAGAAGATTTTCAATTTCTTCTTTAGAACCTAAATTGGCTAACTCTTTCTTCATAGCGTCCAACTGCCCCTGAAGGGAATCAAACTTCTTGCCAGTAGCTTCTTCAAACTTCTTCAAAGCATCAATCTGAACCTGCAATGCCTGATCGGCTTTTGCCCGTGCTTCTACTTCTGCATTCAAATCAACGCCTAAATCTTTCAAGTCCTCTTTCATTGTATTCAGGTCACTCTGAATACCATCTATCTTACCTGAAAGTACAGAAAGTTCCTCATCTGTTGCTACATTTTTCATTAACTCATCAATGTAAGCTTTAGCCTCTTTGATAGCCTCAGCTTTTGCGTCGCTTGCAGCTTTTTCAGCAAGTGCTTTAACAGCTGAAGCTTCAGCAACAGCTTTGTCTGCTTCTGTTTTAGCAGCATCAGCGGCAGCCTTTGCAGCATCTGCAGCAACCTGAGCAGCGTCAGCATCAGCTTGTACACCAGCTAAAGCTTTTTCCAAGCTCGTCTTTTGTGCGCTAAGTTCAGTGTTCAGATCCGTGTACTTTTGCTCAAGACCGTCGATATCATCGTCATAGTCCTTGCAAGACGTAAATACACCCGTAGAAACCATCATCAAGGCTCCAAACAGGGCTACACTCAAATACTTCTTGTTCATAATAAAAAACTTTAAATTTATAAATTTAAAAAAATAAAGAATAATAATAGTCTGATCAATAATCTTCGTCCCATTATATACCGTTACTTTATAGGTAACGGAATTGTTGAATAAAAAGAAAAAACGTACAAGAAAACTCTAGAAAAAGGCTTTTATTAGTCAAATAGTACATCGGGACATGAAAGAAATTACCTATCAAACTAATTTGTAAGAAAAGAGTAGATTGAATAAAGTGAGAAAGAGGAACATTTAATAAAACCAACTAAAGAAGAGTACGATATTTTACTGATATACAGCGATATACTCCAACATATAAGTTATAAAAAAAGAAACAAGAAAAACCGCCGGAGAAAATATCCCAGGAAATTAGCTGATTATTTGCATTTCTACAATAGTCAAATATCAGCGTTTTATAATGAAATTCTATAAAATCCGCCCCACTCTTTAGAAGACAGCAGCATACCCTTTCACAAAGGAGATAACTTCTTGATTAGCTTGATCTATCCTTTGATTTTGAAAAGGCTTCAAATAAGTTTCCGTAACCTTGATAGATGAATGTCCCATCGCTTCTGAAATGATGCCCGGATGTATTTCACAATGATAAGCCATTGTCGCCCACGTATGGCGAATAGTATACGTACTTAGATGAGCATGACTTCCCATCCATTTCTTCAACACAGACAATTTATAGTTGAAAGCCCTCAATGCCGATTGATATTCATGATAGGCCGTTTCTGTGCCTTCAGGACTGGATAGGAAAGAGAATAGGTAAGGAGAATCTTTATCTGTATTAGCTACCATTCGAATCAATCTCATAGCCTCAGGTGTCAACGCCACTGTCAATGATCGACCGGTTTTCCGACGACGGTATTTCAAAATATTATCCTGGATATCCGTTTTACGCAAATACACCAGATCAACAAATGGGATTCCCCGCAGCAAAAACATAAGCGCAAATAGTATCTTTGTTTTTTGTACGTCTAAAGGTAAAGTACCATTAATAGGTACTTTCTCTGTTTCATAAAGTAAATTTCCAATATCAGAAGCATCTAAAGATCTTCTCTGATCAGCACATACACTTGTATGTACGTGCCTGAAAAGCCTTGGTATGTACAAGGCATAACCATTATCTACTGCCCGGTTATAAACCGCCCGGAGCACCTTCATATAAGTAGATACCGTATTCCAACTACATCTTCGCTGGCGCAAATAAATTTCGAAGCGTTTCAAAAGGTTCGGATTCAATTTGCAGAACGGTACATCCTTATCATCATTAAATGCAGAGAAAGAATTCCGTGCGCTCCGGTATACATGTGCAGTGCCCCACTGACCATTGGCACGAAGTTCCAGAATAGTAGAGGATAGCATCTCCAATAATAATTTTTGTTTCATAATTGAATGTTTTTTGAATACAATTACTCTTTTTTTTAAGAATTATAGAAAAAAGAACAGCTTTATTTGCACATTTATGGAAAAACACTTATGTTTGCACCATATTTTGTGCCGTTACCTATAAAGTAACGGCATTTTTTTTAATAAAAATATCAAATAAAAAAAGCGGGGAGAATGTTCAAAAAAACATTCTCCCCGCTTTTAAAATCTATAGATATTTCTCTACTTTTCAGGTGTTTGTTCCAGTGTTGCTACCAGAAAATCGTAAAATTTAGGAACTGTAGGAATTAATGCACGTTCATCCGGTGAATGCGGAGAACGCAGTGTAGGTCCGAAGGAAATCATATCCAATCCCGGACAATTGGCACCAATAATACCACATTCCAAACCTGCATGGATTACTTTTACAGCAGGTTCTACTCCAAACTGTTGTTTATACGACAGCTTCATAGCATGCAAAATCGGAGAATCCACATTAGGCTGCCAGCCGGAATATCCTCCACTTAGTTCTACCTTCATACCTGCCATGGCAAAACAAGCCGTCAAACTGTCTGCCAGGAATTCTTTCATCGTATCGCAAGAACTGCGTGCCAGAATACGTACTTCCGCTTTACCACCACCAATGATAACAATTGCCAGATTAGATGAAGTTTCCACGGTATCGGGCACTGTAGGAATCATACGCATCACGCCATCCTGACAAGCCATCAGCACATTAATCATATTGTCCTGAATTTCAGCAGGTACAATAGCTGTAGGAAGTTCAACCGACTCTATCGTCAAAGTAATGCCACTTTCAATTGGAGCATATTCCGCATTGATTTGCGCCTCATATTCTTTAATATAGTCTTCCAGCCCTTCCGTATCTTCCGGATTGAACACCAATACAGCACACGCTTCGCGAGGAATGGCATTACGCATATTTCCACCTTCGAAACTTGCCAGCTGAGAATCAAATTCAATCAGCACATCATGTGCCACGCGAGCCAAAAGTTTATTGGCATTACCACGTCCCTGATTTATTTCCAGACCGGAATGTCCGCCACGCAAACCTTTCAAGGTAATCTTACGGGCCACAGAATCAGCAGCGGGCGCTTCTTCCTTATATTCCAGTGTAGCCGTCAGGTCAATACCTCCGGCACAACCGATATAAAGTTCGCCTTCATCTTCCGAGTCAAGATTCAGCAAAATTTCCCCCTTCAGTGTCCCCGGTTTCAAACCGAAAGCACCATACATGCCTGTTTCTTCATCCTTCGTAATCAAAGCCTCCAGCGGACCGTGCTTCAAGCTATTATCTTCCAGCACTGCCATGATAGCAGCAACACCCAGACCATTATCAGCTCCCAGCGTTGTACCTTTAGCTTTTACCCAATCACCATCGATATAGGTTTCAATAGGATCTTTTGTAAAATCGTGAACAGTATCATTGTTCTTCTGAGGCACCATATCCATGTGTGCCTGAAGAATGACGCCTTTGCGGTTTTCCATACCCGGAGTAGCTGCCTTACGAATGATAACATTGCCTATTTCATCGACAAATGATTCCAAGCCCAAGCCTTTTCCAAAGTTTACAAGGAACTCTGTTATTTTCTCCATGTGTCCAGACGGACGGGGAATTTGAGTCAGCGAATAAAAATGCTTCCACACATTCTGTGGAGCTAATTGCAAAATTGTACTCATAACGTTTAAAAGTTAGTTTTCGCAAATATACATTTTTATTCTTAAACCATGCAATAAATACTGTACGAATTAAATCTATCAAAAAGCATACTTACATTCAACTTTTTATTTTTTCTTTCTGCAATGCCTCTTTCAACATTACTTTATCCAGCAGTTTCTTCTTTGACTGGATCATGCGCAATGCACACCGCCTCACCACATTCGTAATAGCCCCACCGGACAACTCCGTTTCCGCCGCCATAGTTATCAATTCTTCCGCATCCTTTCCCAACCATTTCCCAGGAAGCATGTTCCGCCATAACTCAGCCCGTTGTTCCTCCGTCGGCATCGGAAAATAAACTACCGACTGGAAACGGCGGGAGAATGCCTCGTCTATGTTCGAGCGTAGGTTTGTCGCCAGAATGACCATGCCGGGAAAATCTTCAATCCGTTGCAACAGGTAAGCCACTTCCTGGTTAGCATGTCGGTCATTGGATGTATTGGTGGATGTACGTTTGCCAAACAAAGCATCCGCTTCATCAAAAAACAGAATCCAGTTCCGGTTCTCGGCAAGGTCGAATACCTTTGCCAAGTTCTTTTCCGTTTCGCCGATATACTTGGATACAATCATGGACAAGTCTATCCGGTACACGTCCATCTCATTCTTCTTGCCCAAAAGAGTCGCAGCCAATGTTTTTCCTGTACCCGGAGGCCCATAAAACAGCGAACGGTATCCAGCTTTCAGAATACGGGACAGTCCCCAATCCTCCATGACAGTCTTACCGGAGGAAATCCATACATTGATTTCTTCCAATTCGGTAGCTACCTGATAGTCCAGTACCATATCTTCCCATTCCAACTGCGTGGTAATGCGTTTGGCGGGAAAGCCGATGTTATAATCAGGTTTATATTCCTTGTCCAGCAAGACACGGCTTAAGAATTCTTCCGATACACGCAATTGCCCACTGAGAAAGGGTTCACCTTCTCCGGCGCCTTCCAGACGGAGGATATTCTTTGTGTAGAACCAGTGATCCTTCTGGAAGAACCGGATCACCCCTTTCCGTTTTTCCGTATCTTCTCCGGCAAGGATAAAAGAGGCAGTCTCACCAGTTGGCAGAAAACCTCCATGTGACAAGCCTTTCCAACCACCGAATTCCGTATATTGCCGGTCGAAGTTCTTGTTTTGTACAAAAAAGATGTCCAGTATCTGCGGACAGACATGCGGCATCAACGCCAACATGACCACCATCCGTTCGTCAAATGTCAAGTCGGGAACGCCAGTCACCTTTTCCAACCATCCGTTTACAGGTGGTTTTACTTCTTCCAGCGAGGAGTATTCACACTCCTGTTGGAAATAAAGCTGGATAGAAATAGTCAAAACTTGATTGAACCATCCGATAAATTCATTCATAGACTATTCTTTTACAAGCTATTCGCTCTGGCACCCATTACGTCCGCCTCATGTTCTAAATCTATATTGTCGTTGACCGGCATACCACCCACTTCCGTAGTAGGTTCAACACGTCCTGCCAGCTGTTGGACTACATGCCATGCCTCATGGGGCAGATGCATCTCTTGGCCGGGTGCCACATGGATGTCCGTTCCTTGCGTATAAGCTAGTGCCTGGACAGTGGCAGGCTGTGAAGAATTATAATGTACTTTTACATCATCCATTGAAAACCCCGAAAGACTTTCGACCCCAGCTTTCAGATTATCAGGCAAACCGGTATTATTCGGTTTCTGTTGGCATACAGTATCCGATTTCATTTGCACGCCCTCTGCATCATCTTCCACACGCTGAACAGTAGGTTCAAATTTACCCTGCAAGGTATCTTCTTCCTCGTCAGACTGTAACTGGGCAGTTTTCATCTGAAATCCTTCTTCATCCTCTAAGCCAACACGTTGCAAAAGTGTGTTCACCATACGGTTATCAACAAATTGTAATGCACCGCCGCCATCCTGCTTTTGCTGTATGGTACGTGCTACTTTTTCCTGATGTACTTTCTCTGCTTCCATACGATTTCTTTATTTAATATTTAATATCAGAATTCCTGCTTATCGTGCCATTTTACTTGTATGTATTTCTTCAGCCACGGTAAACGTATCTGCCGGAATCCCCAGGGAACGGAATCGAGTAGAATGTCATGCGTCTTGTCGTCCACGGTAAGTAGCCATTTTTCGTCCTGTTCCTCCAAGCGACCTGTACGGGTAACAAAGCTTTGCAGAAATCCTTTCAACGATGTTCCGTTCATCTTGGACCAATGCGCTTTTACTGCCGACAGTAAACTATCAGCGATTTGTTTTTCCTCGGCAGTCAGTTCCAGCCGTTTTGGCAACGGGATATGCATCGGCAACCCAACAAGCAGACGATTGAACACCAATTCTGTTTCCCGGTATTCCTTTTCTTCTTGACAAGTGAGGTATTGTAACAAGAACATGGCACGAATTCTTGATTTCGTATCTTTGATATCCTTCCTTGCCTCGTTCAGATAATCGAGCATACTCAGCAATCGGAGAAACCATGCAGACAGCAGACAGAGACCTGCATTATTAACAAAGAATATTTTAGAATCAGACACCGGTTCGCCGGTTAGCCAATTCTTGTCCTCTTTCGGCATTAATTTTTCACTTATCATATTCACTATGTCTTTAAGTTCATTTTCTGTTTTTTCTTGCAGGATAGGAAGTGATTTCACAAATGAGCGAATATTCTCTTCCCTGCTATTGTACGCCCATTCTTCCGAAGGATTTTCAATGATATAGGTTACCAGAGCAGTCTCTAAATGTTCCTTTTGAACCGGATAACTTATCAATATGTAATCCATAACTTGCTGCAACAGTTCTGCTTGCGAAAGAGACAGACTTGCAACCAGCCGCAGCCATTCTCCGGTACTCATCCATTCCAACCATTTATCTGTATGCAATGTATTCCGTACCACAGACTGACGAATGTAGGCCAACAGTTCTTTCGGTCGGAAGAAGATATGGTTGTAGAGCATTCTTTTTCGTACACTTTCCGGCAAAGTATCATCTGCAATCCACTCTATCGGTAATCGGGCTACGTTTTTACCGAGCAGGCGGGAAATGAAATAATCTTCCATTTGTTCCGGCGTTTGTTTTTTCCAATTTGTTTCCCTTACCCATAACAGCAATATTCTAGTTATATCTGAAGCAAATACCCGATCATTAGCGAATCGGCTGAGCCAGCTTGTCAACTGCCTGAAATCATCAGGATATTCAAATCCTGCAACGGCAGACAAAAACAGACTCAATTGTTTCAGTATGGTTATATCCGATACATCGACAATCCGTTTTATTAAAACCAGATCAGCATCCTTCTCCAGCCATGCCAAAAATTTCTCCGGATACTTTTCCAGAACGGAAACAATATGATGACTGAATATGGTATTGCTTATATTCTTTTGTAACAATACATCAGCAAACTCGTCCTCCCGTACATCTTGCCATGCCTCCATTTCCAAGTCAACAGCCAGATTGACCGATAAATTCGTCCATTCCGCATCGCTTTGGAAATCAGTCTTCCCGGTATAGACAAAATACAAATGAGCCAGGAACTTTTTTACCACCTCTTTTTCCGTTAAGGATCTTCCACCTAATGTATCTCTATCTTGCATAAAGAACAGCAATGCTTCTGAAAGAGCCGTTGAAAAAAGCCTGTCATTTCCGGTAAGGAATGGAATCCCATCAGCTTTGCATTGCAGCCATTCAATCGTTTCCGACAATACCGCTGCTTGACGGAAGTCCGCTTGTGCCACGCTTTGCAGAAGAAGAGGCGCTGACAAATAGGTTGCAACAAATATTACAGCCTTGCTTTCTTCGGGTTGCCTACGTAGTAGCCCCACCCATTCATGTACTTTTTCGACAACCATTCTCTGTAACAACTCACGCTTATCATCTGTAAAGATGGTAGCGTCTTCCAGCCAATCGGTAAAGCCATTTCCAACGTTCCAGCGGTTTTCCAACAGTATGGGAAGGATGTCGGAGTCTTTTTTGGTTTGCCGTACCCATTCCTCAAACCTTACTTTTGCAGGATTCCCGTTACCTGCCTCGATAGTCATCAGCAGGTCCAGTACTGCTTCCATATCATCATATTCCTCATTCCTGGTTTCTGTCTCCCTAATGCTTCCTTGAAATACCAGTTTAATGACAATCGGTATATTTTCCTTGCCAAACAATGTCATAAGAAATAAATAAAGAATTTCTCTCGCAGTACCCTCCATCCTCATTGACGATTGGGAAACTTTTGCCAGCCATAAAATCATCTGTACCTTCAGTCCGAATGTCCTATCCTTCAAATATGCTGAGAGGGCCTGTTCGTTAGTTACCAGCCAATCAAACAGGGATAACAATTCCGCAATATGAGATATACCGTTCATCCGCACAACCGACCGCCTGATAATTTCTTCTAAAACCGGCTGACTTATTAAAGTAAGTGTATACTCCAATACTTCATGCTCGTGTAACAGCCATATGGCATTCTCTTCATTTTCTATGGATTGTTCCAAGAACAATGCCGTCATTCTACGTTTTACAAGTTCCGGTATACTCTTGTCTGCTAATATCTGTCGAAGTTTCAGAATGTCGACACGTATTTTACCATTTCCTGCATCTTGCTTCCAAACATCTTCCGACAAGTACAATTTTTCAGATAATATTTTGATAGAAGACTCATTACTACCACTTGAAAACTCCTGATATAACTGATGTAGAAGTTGTTCGATACGTTCCGACTCCGAAAGACCGCAGTGTTCGTTTTCTATCCAAAGCAACACTGCTTTGCAAAAAATAAAGTTAAACTGAGTTTCAGAAATCCCTTTTAGACATTCTGTTTTCGATATATGGTTCAGTAGATAGGTTCTTACCTGGTCAACCACTTCCATCGCCATGAAAGAAACGGAAGAAAGCAGACGGTTGAGAAGATCAGTATCAACCATATTAGCTATAACACTAAGTAGAGCGTTGTCTTTGGCAGCCTCCGATTGTAACCAATCCGTCAGTATTTCCGGCTTTTCCTTTATCAGTAGCCTAAATAAGCTTCGTTTGTCCGCCATATTTTTCTGCGTATCATTTAGATATTCTGCCACCATTTCCATATCTGTAGGATATGCCGTTTGCTTCCACCCGGAATCCAGATTCTCTTTCGGACTTTCTCCCGCCATCGGCAGACGAAGTAGAGAAAGTTGTAAAAAGATACGATACAATTCCCGGTTTAAATATCCGTCATACACAGGTGAACCGTCTGCATAGTGCGGTTGGAGGTCATAGATAGCATTTAATACATCCCTATAATAATCAGGTCCGAAAACCTCAAGCAGGAAGTTGACTGTCAGTTCCATTTTGGAGAGATAGAAAGAGTAGTTTCGCTTACGGATGAATGTGAGCAACCGATGGTGCAGATGGCGGATAAAATCTCCTTTACCCCCAAAGATAGCAATCCCGTTAAAGGGATAATAATTGATAAGCCATTCATACAAATAATGCCAGTATGGGGGCAGATCGACTTCGGCATGTTCTTCCGTTTCTGTTTCCATTATCCGACGGACAGACAGCGTATCGAGTAGTTCCGCCATATTTTGCAGCCTGTTGTCATCATTATCCTCGTGAATAAAACGCACGGGTATACCGGGGTTCATCTCCAGAAGTATTGCAAGGAAACGACGTTTCTCGTACAAGCCAAACGATGACATGGAAAGTAAGTCGGTATAGAGTCGGATAAGAGTATTGTCATCATTTGTCTGCCATAGCAAACGACACAAAGCGTGATCTTTTCTCATACAGAGAGATACTACACCCTCTGCATGAAGCGCCTGTTGCAAAACGGCCCAATCCAATTCTTCCGTCAGGTTAAAAGCACTATTGTCCCATTCCACCTTCTGATAACCATGTTCCAGATAGAACAGTAGATTTTCCAGGCGTGAAGCATCCGTCTTTTTCCGTTCGCTCTCCGTCGGTATGCTCCATGAAGGCAACACTTTCAGCAGTTCCGCTTTGAGGCGCCGGGGAAACTCACAGTAGAAGTTTTCCTCGGGGATACTCCCCAAATCCAATTCCAACAGTTCTATTTCATGCAACACCTTGTCTTTATCCAAAGGAGAAAGGCATTCATCCACCGTTTTTTCAAAATAGTTACGGCAAAAGCCATCCCAGTCCGCATACAAGTCGTGTACGAACCGTTCGTCCGCAGCAGCGAACTCAAACGATATATGTTCAATTCGTATCATCTAATATCTGTATTTCCACGGCTTTGCCCAGCAACTCGTATATGACTTCCAGCAATTGGGCGCTGTAATCCGCCAAGTCATTGTTGGTCAAAGCCCTCATTAATAATTTGTAACAATGTTCAAAACCTTGCATACTTATCTCATCCATCCAGTATATCCGGCCTGCCAGGTGGGCGGGAATAATAGAGCGCAATAATTCCCTGCACATCTCCCTGAAGCGCGGCGAGTGGAAACGAAGTGTCCACATAGGAAGCACAATCAGTAGCCGGAAAGGTTCCGTTTTTCTCACCAATACCGGTTCCAATACGTAAACCGTTTCACACTCCCGGTTCAATTCCAGTAAATATCTCCGCAGGATGTTCGCCAGCGTATTCAACCTCTTTTTGTTATCGGTACGTCCAAGATTGGTCCATCCGCCTTTCTCCTTATTGTGGACCACCAACAGATACTCACCCTTTTTAGCTTCTACAATCCGGTAGTTACCAAGAAAAATGCCGTGGCGGAATAAGTCGCCGCTTATCCTGTTCCGGTTGAATATCGGCAGTTCCGCTCTTAACTGGCTATATTCTTTACGCTTTCCTTCCTCATCCATTGCCAGTTGCTCATAAGTTACGGCCGTCACGTGCTCCGGTTCCAGCATACGTTCATCAATAAGCAGAGCATCCAGTCGGTCCGCCAGGGGACGGTCGGGTTTCTTCTCTATCAGTTGTAGATTATGCCCGGGAAGAACATTGCCCACGGTATGTTCCTCGTTCCCGTTAATGCCCAACAACCTGCAAAACCACTCCTTCACTATGGGAGCGTTATGCTCTCCCTCCGACATCGTAATATCCCGCGCCTTTGCTCTATTTTTTATCAGATAGGCAACATGACGCAAGAATGACATTCGCCGTCCAATCGTCTCACTCTCCATTTCACCATAACAGTTTGACTCTTCCAACCATTCGGGCTGGCTCTCTACTCCGTACAGGTGATCAAGAAAATCCAGATAACGACTTTTCAGTGCATAGATATTCCGAAAGGAAGAATGACGCCCCATGTCTTTCTCTTCAATGGAAAGCACGTTCGGAAGTTCTTTCACTTCCTCCAATCCTTGTTGTATTGTCCGATCATACAGTTTCAAGTATGCCTCAAAGGAAGCATGAGTTTCCTGTCCGAGTGAGAGACGGTAACATGCGGGGAACTCTCCGGCTATGGGGGAATAGGTGAAAATGTTGCGGTACGTTCCTACCATATTTCCCCAACCAATTCCTTTTACGTCGCTTTCATTCGTGCTGATACGCTTCTGAGCATAATAAAAGGTTTTCAGATATCTTGTGAACTTTTCCATATCGACTCCCATAACAGAGCGCCCCTGACGGATACGTACTTTCAGTTCTTTCTCCATACATGGAATTTTCAAGCTGAACCCTTCGGAGAAATCGGTCTGTGGCTTTCCATCCTTCATCAGGTAACAAGTACTGAACGACCGGATGCCTTCCACCTGACAAAGTTTCTTATATAACTCATATTCGGTATTCTTTTGCATAGGAATTACCACACGCACAATGCCTTCCGCCCCCTCCAACCACTCTTCGGGTGACAAGCCGGAGGTTTCCAGCTCTTCCGGCGCACAGATATACACTCCGCCGGAAAGATAATGCAAGATGGTTCCGTAGAGCCTAGCCAACACAATAGACGCATCTTTGCCCGGCTCTATCTCAAATTCTGCATGAAATTCCAGTTCTGCAGACCTCACGATGATTACCTTGTCGAGATATTCGCACAGGTTACGGTGGCTGTTGTAAATCTTCGCAACCTGCTTTACCACCGTTTTTCCGTTATCCTCTTCTTCAAAGGGAGAAAGAGCAATCTTGACAGTGTAGCCACCGGTTGCCGCATTACATTCCACCCATACGTTTTCCAGTTCCGGAATGCGGGCGAAGAACAGTCTTCGATAATCCTCCAGTGTAACAGGGGCAGTGGTATACACCTTTTCGGGCGGAAAGAGTCCGAAACGTTCAGGTTCGAAGATTCCATCTTCCCCGGTCAGGTAATCCATCGTACCGAAACCGAGCTTGTAGTCCATTTCTGTCAACGCATAGTTGGCGATATCCGCCAGGGTCACCCCGGGATCATGAGCGTTGAAATCCGTCCATACCTTTCCTGAGAGGCGGTGCACTTCTTCAAGTGTCTGCCTTTGCAGGTATGAGTACAGATTTTCGTTTTCCGCCAACTGCCTGATATAGGGTCCATTATTACCTTTTCCCATCAGCTTATCCTTTATACATTTCCACCACTCGGCAATGTATCTCACCGGATGGGAGTTGCTTTTTGGTACGTATTTGCAGGTATATATTCTTTTCCCGCATCTGCCAACGGAAGCGGACGCTGCCCGTCCATCCCCACCAGTGCTTCTGGGGTGATTCAATTCGCTGTTGCATAAAGTTAAGCCAAAGCGCAGTAACACGTGTCAGTTGGCAAAGCCCCGTACCCTGTTCACGAAAAGAGGCATATACAGAGTATACACGGCAACCGAAACCTTCGCGCGACACATCGATTGGCAAATCATGCCACTGTTTGTCGGCAGGGACAGTCAGATAGCCTTCACCGCTGGGGGTGATTCCCCCTCCGCCTGCCGTCTGGTAAGCCGTTGCGGTAATTTCGTCTTCCACCTTCAGACTACCATACAATACTATCGATTTGTCTTGCAACGCTTCCATCACCGCTTCTCCCTTCGCATTCCTTACAGTCAGCTTCTTTTCGGGTGTGACAGCGAGAGTCCATGCGGGTATATTCACTTCTGTGAGAGGTTCTTCCGTGTAAAGCCCGATATCCAAGTGACCGGCTTGTCCAGGGAAAAACGCCCATCCACTGGGGATTCTCATCACCTGCCCATCCTCCACAATGTTCGACACGGAATCTATCAGTTCAGCAAACTGTTGTTCTGTGGGTATAGCACCTTTCTGAAAGTAGCTTTTCAGCACACTTCGGTTCCGCCTGTTATTATTCTTTTCCATAAACCACTATCCTATTATGAAGTTACTCCCGATTTCGGCTTTCTCTATGCCGTCGTGGGGAGAAAGAAGTTCTATTTTTATTACCGGAAGCAATACACTCCAAGGGTGCTTGCCTTCGAAAGTGAAGTCCACGGTATCGACATCTATACGCGACAAACTCTTACCGTTCACTTCCAACGTGACCAGCCGCATCAGATCCTCATGATTCACCATTCGGGCATGAAGTTCCTTGTAGGAGTAACGTTGCCTAAGCATTGGAATTTCTTCTTTCCGATACCACGGTGCGATATAGTTCTGTGCCAAAACAACAAGTTGCCGGACTGCCTTGCCTTTATCCGGCACGCTGTCCCACAGGATTGCTTTGCAGTGAACATTCACACGTTCGTAAACGGGATTAATTACACGCAAAGAAGCAAACGGAGATGCATATTGCCGGACAAGCTGCTGTATTTCCGCCAGTTTCCATGCCGGAGAGAGGAAATAACGGCTGTCTTCCGCACGGCTGAATACCACCAGGCATATTTTCGATGCTCCTTTATTCTGCGGAATAGGAATGCACTGTATCTTATCCACTTCGGGAAAAAATTCCAGTAAAAGATGCTCGTAGTCCTTTATTATGAGGGCACGGTGACGGTTACTGATGCGTGAAGTTTGTCGCACAGCCACCCCAGTTGCTGTTTCGGCAGGCTTGCCTCCGAAGCCACTCAAGGGCTGGGTGACACTTTCAATCCGTTCATCCGGTTCCTTTATACCTTGTATCGTTCCGGCAGGCAACGGAGTACCATCTCCATTTTGGGAAATGAGACGAATACAGTTTGTCCGGATACCTCGTACAGCAAGGCAGGAAGACAAATCGCCTGTCACGGCGGCACGTATCCATGCCCTACCTTGTTTATCCATATGGCTACTGCCTATTTTCTCCGGCAGCTTGATTTCTATAAATCCGCTTTGCGTCAGTCCTAACGTTTCTTCGGCAAGGACGGATTCTATGGTAATGGGATGCCATTCGTTTCCGCTCCAATATTCCCATGCCAAAGTTACCTGCCTACCCGGTTGCGGGTCATAGAATGGGATCTTTTCCTGAGGCAATACCATATCGAAGAACAACCGCAGGTTCTGCTCTCCTAGTGCATGAGGTAAACCGAAATACAACAGATTTTCAGCCGGGACAGAAGGCAGAAACGGTTGCTTCTCTCCTTTAGTAATGGGAAATGGTTCCTGCCGGGATAGTGCCGTAATACGACTTAATCGAATGAACGAACGTTCCATATCACTTAAAATCGTCTCTTCCGTAGCGATATAGGAAAGTTCTACATCCGCCATCACAGGGATAACCGGTTCGGAAGGTAAGTCTTTACGTTTCTTTTCCTTACAACCACTGTTGTGTACCATCGTTTCAGAAAATAAGGTGCGGTAGGCTTTTGTGCCAAAGCCGATGGAAGGGGACTCCAAGGTGATACGAAAGAAACCGTCTTTGTCACGACTGTATTCGTAAGGAACGGCAATTTCATCGCTGGAAATGGATTGTGGCTGCACTGTAAAGCTAAATACTATCTCGGCAGAATTCAGATCTCCCTTTTCATTAAAGCTAAATAGCTTTTGCTCATCACCGCATTTTTTCCACCTGCCACCTATCTGATATTCGGTGGAAACTTTGAATACGTCCGCATCTATTCCGTATTCCTTATACATCTTGTTGAATCCTTCTTCTGTTTCGGGCAATTCCTTCCATATGCCTTTCAAACGGACTTCCTGCAAGTTTTTCAGACTCATTTCTTCGTTACCGAAGAGAAAACAGGCACCACACTCTGCCTGTATACCGAAGGGATGGAAGGGCCGCGTAGTGTCTACTTCACCCAGATCATTATAGAAGCTGAAGTTGCGAATACCGTTCACTTCCGTCTTTATTTCCACGCTGTCGAAAATGAGTTGTTGTGCCCACTTGTAAGGACAGTTCGCATTATCTGTCAAGATACGGATGACAGGATATTCTGTTGTTGTGCCATGTACTTCTTCCATACAGGATGCAGGAGCAACTGCATTGTATGGCAAGCTGAAGCTGAAACATAACCGACCGGATTCGATATAGCACTCGCTAGTTTGCTCCATCCAGCCTTCCGCTCCGCTCAGTTGTAGGACAAAACCTTTTGTATTGTTGGGTATAGAACTATCGGCTGTAAGATGGAAATAGATACTGATATTCCGTTCTCCTTCGTTCAACACAAGCATAGGGGACTCCACTTGCCAGCCTATGCGTAATTCTTCACCATGTGCGAACAAGGTTTGAGCATCGGTTGTATCTTGAAGTTGTATAGGTTGTTTATAGAGTTCCAAAGCTCCTCCATAAGAAGGATTGGAAAAACCGTACAGTGCATCCGCTTCCACACACTGTATGGGGCTGATATATTCTTTTTTTTCAGTCCGATAAATAAGTTCTTCTCCTGTGGCATTTTGCCCGGCGGGGAATGGCTCATCCTTAGGCAAGGTAAAACCTCCGATACCTTCTGTGGGTGTGATAATGACATAGACGTTGTCTTGTACCGCATCCTGTGGTACGGCATGCAGGATGTCCTTACGATAGAGTTCAGGCAACGTAGCAAGGCGGCGGTTGAAAGCCTCAGCAATGCTGCCATAGTTTTTCAGATAGACAATGAGCAGGGACAGTGCCGGATTCATATCGCCACTGTCCTTTATTTGATTCAGATAGTAATCGACATTCTCCTGAATAGCGGTCACGGTGCGAAGCATCCGGTAATAGTTATTGTTTCCATCTAGTTCATCGGCAGACAATGACTGTTCCAGACGATCCTTCAACCAGCGGGCGGTTTCAGCGGCAGGGCTGCTGTTATTTCCTGCTTGCCAAGTGTTATGCAGATAGCTGTCCAACCGAGCTATCCACCGATTGATGTCCTGTCGTAGTTTTTGGGTATAGGCAGCCCGTATTGCTGTACCTTGTACATTGGCAAAGCTGTTACCATAGTTCGACAGCTTCTTGTGAGCAATATCAGCAAGCACGATCAGCACCTGGTTTTCAAAGTGGAGGCACAATGTATCTTCCTCTCCGTCACCATAGTATAGAAAAACACCTGCCTTGATCAAACGATATAATAGCCTATTCCAGTCGCTTTCCAGCACCAGAAAGTCATCCAGCCGTGCACGGCCTATCTCAAAGTCTGTACGGAGCGTACCTTTCAGTTCGTATGTCGTTCTTTCTATTATCATCTCACCCTCTTAAACTATACAGTAAAACCTGATCAGATTGGTTCCCATTCACTCCAACTCCCATTATCCTATATATCATGTCACTATCATCTTCAGTAACTACTTACCTCCCGCATTATTCACAACTATACAGATAACCTAATTATCTCCCACCTACGCTCATAATCGCATGAAAATGATTGTTCATTACCACCCACATGTAAACTTTCAGACTTTTCTTTGTTCAATCTTCGCATTCAATCGAATTTGCAATCCGACTTATATTGTTATTTTTATTACGTTGTTTCGGATTGAAAATCTACCGAAACAGAAGAAAAATCAACTTATTGTACCATCTGCTTTGAATCTTTTTTTCACATCTTTTCCTGAAGCGACTTCTGTTCCATCACTATATGTATGTTTTTTAGGTGCGGGTATTGATGACCAATTTCCGTCAAATCCTACTTTGTCAACGAATAATTTACCTTCATCAGCTCCAGATCCAGTTCTTGCAGTACCAAGCGTCCCTTTTACTTCAAAATTACCTAATGTTTTATTTTTTTGCTGTGCATAGTTTTTTAGTTCTTCTACAAAAAGACTAGCAAACGATTTCTTTGAAAGAAATCCACTTCCAAAGAGCCCCTTATATTCAACTGCAGTATTACATCCACTTAAAGTTATTCTTCCTGCATAATTATCAGGCAAATAATTGCCATCTATAAGTATACTTGCAAATTTTTTAGGGCTATATCCTCCAAATATTGGTTCACTAAACAGTCCACCAGCCCCTCCATGTGACTTAAAAACAATAGTTTCATTAATATTTCCAATATCGGGTCCTTTAGAAGGATTTCCTCGTTGAAACAAACCTCCCAATCTCTCTGTAACAGTTTTATGAAATTCGTCCACATTTTTAGTTACAGGCGCATATCCATGCTGCTTATGATTTACCCGTTCTGCTGCTGCAGATAAGAATGTTGTTTTAGGATTTCTAAACAGACTTAAATCTTCAATGACATAAACTTTAACCATTTGCATTATCGCTTGATTTGAAACACCGGCATTTTTCCTGTTTTTCGACTGGACTGTTGTTATAGTTCTTTGAACTTTATCTTTTTGCTTTGTTATATAATCACTCATAACACAATAATAATATAAGTAAATATTAATAATATTTCGTTCGTAATCTAAATTAAGAAGTGACAAACTTCATTCTGATTCAAAAATATCGGAGCCACCTACAATGGATTTTTTGTCAAATCGTTAACGGCATTTCCCATTTCTAAAAACCTGTCCTGCAATATAGTACACAAATAGCACATCCCTTGCTGCTTGTAGAATATTATATTCCGGAATAGCATAGTCCTAAGTTTTTAAATCATCATTAAATCCGTACATTATGCATCATAGACCTGTCCCTTCATTCAAATAGAACGGATAAACCATATTACTCCGATTGTTCGTCCTAACAATGGTATATACCAGTTTTATCAGTAACACTCCTTCCTCCTCCTTTTTTTCAAAAGAAACTTCCTCCAGCGTGATACGCGGTTCAAAAAGCATAACCGCCCTTGTGATGTCATTCCGCATCTGCGTTACTATTTCCGTATTCATCACCTCAAAAGTATACTTACGGAGTGGACAACCATAGTCATAGCGGTTCACCCGTTCGCTGGGCGACGTACTCAACAGAACATACAAGCTTTGCTGGATATCCTCCTCATAAGACACCATCTTTACACCGTTTTCTGTCAGCGTAGGCGGAAAGTTCCAACCTTTTCCCAGAAAGCCATCATTGTCCAATATATTATTCTTTTCGCTCATACTCTTCATCCTCCTATCATCACTGTTGGACATCCGGCGACTATCGTGCCACCATGTGCGGTACTGTCACCCATACGAGCTGCAGGTTTGCCACCTATCATTACAGTGGATGAACCTTTTACTATTGTATCCGGTGGTCCCACGCAGACGCACATGTCACCTACGACGGCTGCCGGTATTTTCCCTATCAAAACATTCTGCACACTTGGTCCGACTATTGGGCCGCCCACATGCGGTATCGGCGAGGGAAACGCCGGGGTTTGCATGGGGCAGGTGTGCATATCAGTTATTCTTGCTGCTGGAGGCATAATTTTCAAATTAAAAGTTATAAATTAAAAATCCATTTCCTAATTGTCCATTAGTTTATCATGACCATTGCACCTTTAACAGTAGTTTGGCCCGAAGCTAAAAGTTCCGCCTTGGCGTTGCCTTTAACAGTTGCACTCACTTTAGCCTCCATTTTCACGTTCAGTCCTTCCAGGCTGACATCCTGCTTGGCGGTGGCGTTGATTTTTGAAGTGGCCTCTATTGTGATGGCGCCTTTCGCTTTCAGTGTGATATCTTTTGCCGACGAGAGGGAAATACCGCTACTGTTCATCACAATTTCGTTCTTATTCTGGTCGGTCAACTTGATATGCTTGTCATCATCGCTGATTTCCACCGTGTTTTTTCCGGGAGTAGAAATCGTTATCACCTTCTTTTCCTCATTGAATTCTATTCGCATCTTCTCACGGGTAACGATGGCTTTCGTATTATTCTTTGCCTCGTATTCATAAGGCGGTTTGTGCTTTTCACCATACACCCCGCCCAATATGATGGGATGCCCGGGGTCTTCATTCATAAAGCCCACCACCACTTCATCATCCGGTTCGGGCAGGAAGAAGTTACCTGACGCATTTGTGGCGTACATAGTGGAGAGCCTTGCCCAAAGCAGCTTGTTCTTTCCATCCATCCATGGCAATTCTATCTGAATACGGTATTCTTTCAGCGGATCGCCGTCCAGTTTCCTTACCACTGCCGCATGAAGTCCCTGCAAACCGGGCAGAAAACCGGAAGCGGAAGGCGATACCACATCCGTTTCATCAGTAATGTTCAGGGATGAAACGCCTGCACCCGCTTCGGTCATCCATTCGTTGTTCTCGATAGTATGCGTCACTGAGCCGACAAACAGATTGCCGTTGAATCGTTTGCCCAAGCCTTTCAGTTCGATGATGCAGCCGGGCACCACCTTGGCGGAACCGTAAAAGCTGCATGATCCTTGATAACGTGCCAATCCAGTTTTCAATGCCATGCCATCCGCCCATTGCTTCAACGCTTTCTCGTCTGTAGGAGCATCAGTTTGCAACAAAAAGCTATCGCCTGTGGCAATGTTCTTTGGCTGCAAGTCCCCTTGCTTATTGAGCGAGGGGGAACTAGCGGACACTTTCACAGCTTTCTGTGTAGCGGGATCCCAAGACATCGCTTCATATTGCGTAAACTGGTCATCAGCGGACAGTTCAAGGTCAAAAGCAGTCAAGTCGACACCATAAGTTACAGTCAGTACAGGCGACGCACTCACATCGGGTTTCTTCACCTTAATCTTACTACCATCAGTAAAGATGAACAGGCCGTTGGCATCGGCACGCGAAAGGGCAAAGTCCCAATCGGAACAATAATACTGTACCAGCGTGGGGTGCTGATAGGGTGTGGAGTCTACTTCCACACTACCGTAAGCCAACAATACTTCCTTAATGATGTCACAGTCCTTCTTCTTCTCAAAAATACGATTCTTACGTCCTTGCGTCGCGGAATAGGCATAATCACGACACTCCACCAACATATAGGAACGAAAATCCCTATCGGTGATGATGCGTAACCCAATAATCACACCATCGAATAGCGTATCTTCCTTGTCAATATCGCCTGCATCCAGACGGATAGTATTGCCCGGCTTGAAAAGGTCGGCATCACTCTCGTCAAAAGTCTGCTTGTCCATATTTCCGGCATTAAACTTCAATGTTGCTTTGCCAATGCGGTTCAGTTCCTGATGCACCATAGCGGAAACCAAAGCGTACTCATCTTTCAGTTTGCTCCCGTTACAATAAACGGAACAAGCTAGTACGCGGTCTTTGTGTACAGAAGGCGATTCAGCCATAATTTTAATTATTTTTTTAACATCGGCAACAGGATCTTGGTACCGCTGGGTACGTTCCTGTAACCGTTCAGGTTATTAAATCGGGCAACTTCGCCCACAAGGAGCGGGTCACCATAAACTTCATTACATAGGGCTGCCAGTGTTTGCCCTTCCTTCAGCGTGACCATCCGAGACACATCGGGCGAACGTTTCGGGAATCTTTTATTTTCTTCCTTCTGACTGCAATAGCCCGTCAGTGTCACTTTCAATTCAGCGCGAAGAGGTATACCATCCAAGTCGAACAAAGTATATTCCGTTTCGAGCGTCTTGAGTTGCCCGAAAAAAAGAATGTCACCGTACTGCACCTTGACGAACGATGGACGATGCCCTTCACTATTATAGCAATAGAGGCGTTGTTCCAGATCGTTCACCACATCGTGGACGGGTTTCTTCTCACGATCATCATCCAAGGCATTGGTCATATCGAGCAGGCACTCAAAGTAAAGGGTCTCCGGACGGTAACGTGCATATACGTTCGACCCGTTCAAGCTCCCTAACTGCTTGTCCTCCGCATATTGGATCCCTTTCGTGAACTTCACCTTATCGGGATTGATGGGAAGTTCCAGCGCAGATTTATATTCGCTACTGAAATTCTCGTCCGTATAGGCTGTGATGGTCATCTGTCCCATTTCACTTTTTCTTTATGCATTACTAACGCTCATTTTTCTTTCTCTGCCACTGCCGGGAACCGGGTCGGATGCTATCTTCTGCATCCAACCTGTCCCTTACGCGATTTTCAATCTTTCGGATAAGCTCTTCCGAAACTTCCACCTCCGTGACGATTCGTTTTTCTACAACCGTCCTGATATGCATTTCTTTTATAACAACAGGCATAATTTCTACAGTTTACGTTCTAACCGATTACAATTCAGAGTGACAGTTTCCATTGCAAGTCCACTTCTTGCGGCATCCAATCCACTGAGTGAGCATCCTATCGGATAACAGTGCGAACACAGCCAAGCTGCAACCGGAACATTGGCCTGACTTTGTAGTGTAATGACCATATCCAGGGCAATAATCTGATCTTTGGCATTTTTCATGTTCAAACTGTTACAACAGTCATTCACCCAGATTTCAAACGGTGCAGCCAAAGGCACAAGCGGTGATTTCAAAGTTATTTTGCCATATTTGATTGCTTTAGGCAATTCTTGGGCAGTATTCTCCGCTCCCGTCTGTGTCTGTTTTTCATAGTTCCACCCTAAACCGCTGACTTCCGTAAACGAGGCGTAAAACAGTGAGACAAGTCTCTCCATAAAACACACCCGAAAGTAAAACTCATAGGGTGGCAGAAATTTCCATGCAAGGTTCTCAATCATAATCTATAAAAATCATTCACTAATCTGTATTCCTTCGTGTGCCAGAATCAATGTTTCCATAGCTACTGAGTTACCATCGGCCTTGAAGCCTTCCACCGTAATCTTCTTCGGCCAGGCATTTGTCAACGACCAGGTTTTTACGGCTGAATGTGACTCATCCAGCAAACTGATGGTTACGTTTTCGCGTTGGATGATATTCATGTTCACATTACCAATCCATTTCCATAGTTGGGAATCAGAAACGAATATACCTTTTTTCAAAGTGATGTCACTCACTTTCTTCAGCCCGGGCATCTTCAATTTTGTGAAATCATTGCTGTCACCGGCGCGATAGGTGATTTCCTCGAATTCGGTTTCAAGCCCCGACACTTCACTGAAAGATATTTCACCCACACTTCCCAATGTCACTTTGAAATGAAAACTCGGTAACGGCCACATCTTAGTGTCCTGACTCTGTGCTGATCCATTATCTGCCATAATATTCTAATTTTTAATTTTTAATTGTTAATTTTTAATTATTCTCAGCTCTTCTGCGCCTGCTGTTGGAAAGTGATTTCGATAAACTCTGCCGGACGAGTAACAGCTACCAATACCGTAATGCGCATAGTTCCTTCCAGTATATCATCATTTGTCATGGTATCACCCAGACCGACATGCACTTCGTAAGCTTCTTCAGGTGTTGAACCCGCAAGTCCACCACGTTTCCACACACTGCGCAGGAAATTCTCAATCATGCACTTCATGTTGATCCATGTATTGGCATCGTTCGGTTCGAATACATAGGCACGAGCGGCATTCTTAACCGATTGTTCCAGAAAAATCATCGTGCGGCGAACGTTGATGTAACGCCAGTCTTGCGAATTGCCGTCCAATGTACGGGCACCCCATACCTTGATACCTTCGCCGGGGAAAGTGCGGATGGCATTGATAGCCTTTCCGCTCATTGGCATATTCAATACTTCCTGGTCTTTGTCTGTAACAGGGACAGCGGGCTTGTTCACGTAGCTAACGGATACATTGGCGGGAGCTTTCCACACACCGCGTGTATTATCTATCATCGTATAGACACCGGCCATTACAGCCGAGGGAGGCAACAGGTTCAAATAGTCTTTCACTTTCTTCGCCAGCAATTTGTATTGCGGCCAATTCTGCAACAGGGCATTATGAAGATCTGTCTTAACTTGTTGAATATCGCCCGCTTTCAATACCTTACCGGTAGCATCCTTCTCTGTGCTTATCATAGTAAAGCACTTTTTGATATACTCATCCACCTTCGAATCGCCACTAAAGGTCATTGAAATGGTATCTACATTATAGGTCCAGACCAGCACCCTTCCATCAATGTCAGTGTCCGATAATACCGAAGTTTCGAGCCAGGGATAATAAGCTGCCGCATATTGCAGGTTTGTAGTACCTATGCCTGCTCCAAACGAGTCTGAAATTTCCTCTGTCTTAGCACCCGCTCCCATTGGCACATCCAGCAAAGCAAAATATTTTTGCTTATCGGCCAATTCCTTTAACAAATCAGTATAGACATTCATACAGTTGGCTGAGTTTACCGCTTCCGGCACTACCACCATTGTGATGTCCTGTTCTTTTTTGATATTGGCAAACACAGTGTCCTTATTAGCCGAATACGACTCATAAAAATCAGCGTTATATCCACCCAATGAAACTACATAGCACGTTCCGCCGCCATTGGCGAAAAACAGCACCATGTGATAATACAAGGTATAAATATGTTCCGGCGCTTTGCATTTCAAAGCCATTTTCTTTTCATTATCAGGAAAACAAAACAAATATTTATCCTCATCATCATCCTTAATCTCTTCAGAAGAAAGTATGAACTGAGGTGTGGGTGCACCTCCGAAATACGTGTTGTACTCCGTCATTGATGAAATCCGCACCGGCTTGTTCAGCAGAGACGAGGTTCCATCCTGAGCTGCCCCGGTAAGGCCGATAAAGACCGGAATAGCGGTTTCAACTTCCACTATGGAATTACCGAAGGCATTCTTCTCTTTGATGTAAACACCGGGGGTCTTATATTCTCCCATGATTCTTATAATTTAAGTTCAACAATCGGTTATCAACTCTTTTGTGCCTGCTGCTGAAATGTAATCTCAATGAATTCGGCAGGATGGGTAACAGCCACGAGAACTGTAATACGCATGATACCGTCCAATATATCTTCAGCAGTCATGGTATCGCCCAAGCCTATATGCACCTCAAAGGCATCTTCAGGAGTCGCGCCCGCCAGTCCGCCGCGTTTCCACACACTACGCAGGAAATTTTCAATCATGCACTTCATGTTAATCCACGTACCGGCATCATTCGGCTCAAATACATAAGCGCGGGCAGCATTCTTTATTGATTCTTCCAGGAATAGCAGGGTGCGGCGTACATTCACATACCTCCAATCCAAGGAATTTCCATCCAGTGTACGTGCTCCCCATACCTTTATACCCTCGCCACGGAACGGGCGTATCACATTGACAGCCTTTCCATGAGCAGGGGCATTCAAATCGGCCTGCTGATCGTCGTCGATGTCTTCTACCAGACTGTCCACATAGCTCAACGTTACGTTGGCAGGGGCTTTCCATACACCGCGACTATTATCTACCATAGTGTAAATTCCTGCCATAGCTGCAGACGGGGGAAGCTGGTTCAATTTTTTCAGCACACCTTTTATAGCCTGCTTATAAACGGATGAACCGTTGTACAACGCTTGATGGAAGGCCTGTTTATCTACATTATTTGGAAATATCCATATTACCTTCACACTTTTTCCTATAACCTCTTCACTCTCAGCATCCTTAATGTCTTTTATACTTTCTATCCAGCCTATCGCTTTTGTTTTTTTCGTGTCCTTGTCAGCATAGATATCACCCACAGCAACTTCTTCAAGTTTGAAAGTATGATTATTCTTTACTACACTACTTTCTATTTCAAGCTCCTCTGTCTCTTTAAAAAGAGATTCCACTATCTTGGCAAAATCATCATTTATCTGTGTCCTGCAAGTGTATACATTATTAGTCCATACAAACACATCGCCCGTCAAGTCCCGATCTCCCACTACCGAAGTATTCAACCAAGGGAAATAAGCTGCGCCATAAGACAAAAAATTGGAACCGATATTAGTACAAAAGATAGTTACTTGGTCTTCTATGTTTGTATTTTCATCTGCCTTCGGATAAATATCAAGCAGCGCGAAACGGTTTTTCATTCTGTCACCACAATGAGAAAGCATCTGTTGCTGTATATCCCTAAACTCTTCATTACTATTCAGATTTACAGCTTCAGGTATGACCACCAGCGTAATCTCCTGCTCAAGGGTCAACTTTTCCAATCCAGTGAGCATAGCATTTTTGTTCAAAGCATCCTCATAACTGCCAACTGAAACAATGTAGCAGGTACTACCACCATTGGCAAAAAACAACATCATGTTGTAGTATAATGTATAACAGTTTTTTCCTTCAATACAGAGTGAGCCATCCTTTATATCTACCTCGAACTTCAAGTCAGGCCCCCCACCGAAATACTGTATATACTCCGTCATCGATGAAATTTTCCACGGCACATTCTTCAGGTCATTATTCCCGTTCACGGCCTGCTTGGTATAGCCGATAAAAGCCGGAATAGCGGTTGGCGCTTCCACCACTGAGTTCGGAAAGGCGTTCTTCTCTATGATATAAACGCCGGGAGTTTTCATGCTTCCCATAATTATCAGTTTTAAAATTTATAATTATTGTTCTTTAATATAGCATACTTCTCTTAGGGTATGCGGAGAATCCGACTGGAATTTCCCTATTTGCGGCGGTGAAATGAACCGGCTTTCCAACATCCTGCCAATATAAAGTTGCATCGGCATGTCGTACCGCTCCTTCGCTTTGATCCGTCCTGTAGAAACAAGTCTCCAGACATTGGTTCCCAAGCTTGTTTTCTCATACTTTTCCGGCGCTCCGAAAGCCACTACATTTTCGCGAGTTCGCAGTCTGAGATCCTTTCCCCGCATATCATTCTCATCCTTGAATACACACAGATACTCCCAATAATACGCACAGGAACAAAATCGGATAGTAAATTTCGGACAACAGATTTCCTGCAACTGCCTTATTTCTTGTTTTATGGCTGCGAATTGTACACTGTTTTCTTCCCGTATCTCTTCTTTTCCCAATTGCTCTACTTTCATATAGAGCATTCGCAACCTCTCCGATGCCATTTCTACCGGTTTCAAAACAATCCGGCAAAACTCATTTTTCAACTTCTGCCCGTTCGTATCCTTTCTCCATACAAAGTCGGCATTCACTTCCACCAATCCGTTTTCCGCATTGAATTTGTAAAAACTGTCGGGATCATATCCGTCACTCTCTATCTGTTGCAGAAAACAAGGGTCCTTCACAATCATAGATAACTCCAGTACATCCTTATCTGCAAATCCCGATGCATCATCGGCCATGATCCATTGCCACTCATTTCCACGACTTTGTCTCAACATCACTCCCCGCTGTTTCATCAACTTTTTGGTTTCGGACGTCGGCTCTAATCCCACAAAGCTGTTTTCGGGCGGATTGTAATAATTGTGTTCGATACGTATGGCAGCTATGGCTATATATTGGCTCATTTGTTTTTTCTCCTTTCTATTTTGTTACGCTGACCGATGGTTCACGGGCAATACCACCACTGTTGACGGCTTCCTCCGCATCCACCGCAAGCCTGCGCAGCTTGCACATCACCGACGGATAATATTGTCCGCCCAGCGTGGTCCAGATATTATTAATGTCCTGTACCGAAAGTGTGACGATCTCTACCGTATATTTCTGCCCATCCAGTTCAAAATAGGGATGCGACTGAATAAAAAGTAACGATTCGTACAATACGGAAAGCGACTCGGCGTATCGTTTCTCGTCATATACAGCAGCAAGCATCAAGTCGAGGTTCAGCAATAACGGCGCAAACGTCCGCATATAGTCCGAACTGTTACGACTGAAGCCTGCCGAGATACCTCCTGCCGTTTCACGCTCAATGTTGACAAGTGAAACAATCAGTTTGCAAGGCTTTTCGCCCGCACCACTGCCAATGAATCCCACTTCCGCTATACCTTCGGGCTGCTGGAACTTGTGGTGCAAGTACTCATCCAGAGAGGCTGCATAATATGTAAGAATTCGCCTTATCATTATTCTTCGAAATAGAGGTTATTGATACGGTTGCACCAACCACGTCTGTATTCCTGAAGCCCATACCCAGTCTACCAAAATATTGGCAACAGATTGGCTTTTTATCTGATCGGCTTTCCACTTATCCCAATACAAGCTCTTCAAGATATCGATCCACTCATTATTCGATAGATGTTTCAAATCGTCTACTGTAGGTTCGGAAAGTCCTTTCCGTTTGCGATATACCTTGTAGGTCGCTATAGTAACACCCATGTTGGTTGCTCCTCCCAAGTCATCGGGATCGTCTACGAAGCCACCCTCCCACCTCTGGATGAATGGTGCTAATTTCTTGACATCTGCCATAATGCTTTCTTTTTGAGTTTCCATAATAACATAACAAATAAGGTATTAATTAATAATAGCAATTATCTGCTCTTCAAAAATAGGGGGAAAAAAGGCAATATACATTTCGAATTCAGTATTTTGATTTACAATTTGCGCAACAAACTACCTATCAATATTTTAAATCAAAAAAGAGACTATAATTCAAGCTGTTTTTTTACGTTTTAGTGTTAATTTTGACGAAATAGCAAGTGTATATAGTACCCCGATATAGAAAAAAACGGTGAGATATAGTCCCTCAAACCATATTCCCACCGTTCATTTTTATAATCACGATATTTTTATCGCATATTCATCGCATTAGCTCCCAAAGCTCCTAATATAGCCGAAGCCACTGCTATTACAATTTTCAAAATCTTATTCAAAACCGCTTTTTTCATGTTAATTACTTTGTGCTTTAATAATAAATGGACCGCGCAGCCCCAACTCTCAATTCTCCACTTACCCAAGTGGATTCTCATCGAGACCTCCGTCACCACCGGCATTTCCTCCGTTACCATCATCGGAACCTTCATTTCCATCAGTAGCAGTTCCACCCGTCCACTTTTCAAATTCCACACCTTGCCACAATGCACGCGTGGTTCCCAATGCCGCCGGACGTGTATATTCAGGAGTAAACATGAAGTGCAGGGATGTTACCTGATTCGGATTCACATCCTTCTCTTTATCCACCCCCTTGCCCCGTGTCCGCGCGATCACCGTAAATGTCCCCAAACCATCCAAACGAACCGTACGGCTATTCAGCAACTGCATCCGCATCACCGACATCAAGTTCCTGATTACGTTGTGTACATCACCCGGCGTTGCCGAGCACTTCTCAGCTACCATCTCTCCCAACTGTTGTAAACTTACAGCTCTTCCTACTTTCTTCAGTGTCAGGTGCCACTGCTTAACCCCATCTTTCGTTTTCAACTGCGATTGTCTCGCATAATACAATAAAGGCATAATCTTCCTCCTTTTACATTTTAGTTCAACTTCGTTTTACGTATTCTTGTGTTGGCCAACGATGCAAAGGTGAGGATATATTCAGGAATAGCCAAAGAAAACTGGATAACCAGGACGGTTATTTCAGAGTTTATCATAAAGTACTATGGGTAAGGTATTTATCTACAACAAGCACAGAGTAATCCATTCATCAAACAGCTTACATTTGCTACGAATAGAAGTTAAGCCGATCTCCGAAGCAAGGCAAGCCCCATATACCACTTTGTTGTAACCCGCAATCGCCTTCATCAAACGTACAGATGGAGCAGTAGCCGGACCATTATTTATTTCTTCCGGTGTATCAGCCGATTTCACAGCCTCTTCTAATTCACTAAATTGCAGTTCATCGGAAGTGAAATTATTCTTAAATACAGAAATATCACTAAAAAGCAGTCCTTCAAATTCGTGTAACTGAATATATGGTATAAAACGATCTCTTAATTCTTCCGGCATATCATTCTTCATCCGGCAGAACAAGCACTTCATTTTATCATAGACATTCTCTATTTGTTTCGCTTCCTCCCAGCCAGGAAACAAATAAGAATCCCTGATTCTATAATAATCAATAAGCATGGAAACTGACACCTCTCCTTCGTGCAAATGATTAATCAATTGTCTTTTCAAAGTAGCCCAAGGCACAATGCCACCATTAGAATGTTTAATTGTGGGGTATTCTATATAGATATTCTTTTCTCGAAAATAGGACGCCAGCACATCCTTGCAAAATTCCTGCTCCGTCTCACCTTCACATACTATAATGAGTCTGTTCATTCAGGTTGCCCTCCTTTCACGATATTCTGCTTCCACAAATCGCCCAAAGTATAATCTTCCAGCCAATGATTCAGGTCTTCACTATTGAGACGAACCATCTGAGTAGCTCCTTCAACCTGATTAACTGTAATCACTTCTTCAGGTTCAAAATGACAGAGCAGGTCGGTGCTTTGTGTAGCCACAATAATTTGTGTACCTTTTGAAGCTGCGACATGCATCATACCTGCCAATTTTTGTATCGCCACGGGATGCAATCCCAACTCGGGTTCATCTATAATGATAACTTTGGGAGGAGTAGGTTGCAAAAACAATGTTGCCAGAGCTATAAAGCGAATGGTACCATCCGAAAAGTCAGTGGGTCCATACACCATTGAACTATACTTATCTCTCCATTGCAGACGCAACGTATTGGCGGCTGTCGGATGAAAATAAAAATCGGAAAAATAAGGAGCGATACTTTGAATCACTTTCACGATACGATTGTACACAATTGGAGTTTCCTCGTGAATGGCATAAAGGAAAGCTGCCAAATTATCTCCTTTTTCATACAGATAATAACGATCATTCTGTATGTGGCTTTCTTTTGTAAACGGAGAGGTTTTGCCAGTATCATGGAAATGATATTTCTTTATTTCTGTCAGATAGTTATTGATATAGTCTCCACGCTTCAGCCCTTTGTATTGTTTGATGCCTGCTTCATTGGTATAGTTGGCTATATCATTATAATATATCATACTTCCAGCAGCATAGCCCAATTTTTCATGAGCCACCACAAATCTGCCGTCTCCTTCTTTCAACTGAATTTGATAACGGTTAGTTTTCCAAAACACTTCTGCCTGAATAACATCTGTTACTTTGCTCCCTTTATGAAAGAACTTGTCCACCCCACCGTTCAACGCTACATATTCAGTCATCTTCTGTTCGTATATTTTATTCAAGAACTCAAAAAACGACAAGAAATTACTCTTACCGGAACCATTAGAACCAATAAGTATATTAATTTGCCCCAATTCAAGTGTTATGTCTTGAAAGGATTTATACCCTTTTATACAAACTTTCTCCATTCGGCTTACATCTACATTTTTAGCAAAGGACGAAAAAAAAAATGGAACGAGCAAGATTTATTGCCATATTATTAAAAGTACCGATAGCCATCGGCAACAAATACATACAGCTACTAATGTATTCTATGCTTCCTTTAATTGTAAGCATCCGTTTTATATTTATTTTATGTCACAACTAAATAAAACAACCGGAACCACTCCTTATTACGGAGTAATCCCGGCTGCTGCCTAAAACAAAATAACCGCTGTTACCTGTCGTTTCTTTTAATGTATTCTCTTACGTACGATTAATGGTGCTCCAAGCTCTTCCCTCTCCAGTACTTCCAAGAATCCACTCTGTTCCAATTCAAAAAGAGCGGGATATACCCGTAACTTTTCAGCACCGGAATATTGAATGATCTTCTCTACGGAAACACCTTTAGGAAAAGAAGTAATATAATCAATGATTCGCTGGGTATCAATAAGCTTATAATTTACATCCATCAATTTAGCCCATTATTATTCTGTCATTTGGCTCTTGACATATAGCTTTTTTACAAACCGCATATCATGTGTCACCATAATCTTTACTAATTCAGAAAAACTCGTTTTTATCGGATTCCAACCAAGTAACGTTTTCGCTTTTGTCGGATCACCCAACAACTGTTCAACTTCACAAGGACGGAAATACTTAGGATCAACCTCAACCAATGATTTACCAGTCTTTACATCAATTCCTTTTTCATTCACACCTTCACCTTCCCAACGTAGTTCAATGCCAACCTCTTTAAAAGCCAAAGTTGCGAACTCACGAACCGTATGCATCTCACCAGTAGCTATCACAAAATCCTCTGGAATGTCATGCTGTAGAATCAACCACATACATTCCACATAATCCTTTGCATACCCCCAGTCACGGAGCGAATTCAGGTTACCCAAATATAACTTATCTTGAAAGCCCTGAACTATACGGGCAGCAGCAAGCGTTATCTTTCTCGTCACGAATGTTTCACCTCTACGTTCACTCTCATGATTAAATAAGATTCCATTTACAGCAAACATTCCGTAACTTTCGCGGTAATTTTTAGTAATCCAGAATCCATATTGTTTTGCTACTCCATAAGGACTACGAGGATAAAAAGGTGTTGTTTCTTTTTGAGGAACTTCCTGCACTTTCCCAAACAGTTCCGAAGTGGAAGCCTGATATATCTTTGTTTTTCTCTCCAAACCAAGAATACGTACCGCTTCAAGCATACGAAGAGTACCTATTGCATCTGATTCCGCGGTATATTCAGGTACATCAAAACTTACCTTCACATGACTTTGAGCAGCGAGATTATAAATTTCATCCGGTTGCACCAATTGAATAATTCGGATCAGCGAACTACTATCCGTCATATCTCCATAATGGAGATTTATTAAACGGTCTTTCTTCATGTCCCGTACCCACTCATCTAAATAAAGATGTTCAATGCGCCCTGTATTAAAAGAGGAAGAACGGCGAATGATACCATGAACTTCATAGCCTTTCTCTATTAAAAATTCAGCAAGGAATGAACCATCTTGGCCTGTAATACCAGTTAATAAAGCAACTTTTTTCATCAATTACGAGTATTATCTATATTGTTTATTTAATTAGTTTTTCGAAAGAGTTTTACATACATCTTTGTTCTAACATTATTAGGAATGATTCTCACTAAAAACCGAACGAAAACATTTCGCACATATTCAATCAAAGAAAGAAATCCCATACTTCTCAATGTTCCCAAAAAGCTTAATTCATGCATCGCATATTTCCAGCCACCTCGCCGTTCAAAAAGATCTGATGAAAAACGAAAAAACAAAAGGCTTTCCTGAATATTATAAAACTTAGCTCCATTCAGTAGCATTCTGATCCACAAATAATAATCTTCAAAAAACGGAAAATGCTGATATCCTCCCGCTGCTAATACAGCTTCTTTTTTAAACATCACAACCGGATGATTGATTGGATTACGTAATTTTGCAAAATGTACTATCTCATCATGCCATTCCGGTAGCTTACGAGTTGATATAACATGAGACACATCACCTTCAAATTCATCTATCCAGGCCCCAACGACATCTATTTCTGAATATTTTTCAAAGATATCTAACTGGCGCTCAAAACGATTAGATTTAGCAATATCATCAGTATCCATTCGAGCTATCAAGCTAAAAGTACAGAACTCCATACCTGCGTTTAGCGCATTCCCTAGTCCCTGATTAGCAGACAATTCAACTACTTTTATAATAGAAGTTATTTTCAAATACTCATCTATCACATCATTCAACAACTCCGTTAAAGGACCATCCTTCACCAAAACGATTTCTCCAGGCAACTTAGTCTGACACAGAAGACTATCTATGCACTGACCTAAAAAAAGAGGAGATTCCTTATAATAAACTGACAAAAGAACAGAAAACATTCTTCTATTTTTTAGCAAAAAAATAATATATAATCAAAATATAAATAGCCTTGTGAAGAGGCAACAATCTAAAGGCAGAAGCACTAAAATGATGATCTTTTAGCAACCTCATTAATGGGTGACTCTTTTTCAAAAAAGCTCTACGGGTAGAATTTGAATAAAATAAAAGCCACATCGTATCTAACTCCGCCTGAATCTCATGGTAATAATTTTTACCTTTAAAATACTCTTCTATAAATAGGGCAGCATTTAATGTTTCTATAGCCAATTCTAAAGACTTTTTATGAGAAACAGAACCTTCATACTGGATATAATTATAAATAACATCCTCACAACCAACAATTTTTTTCGCCCGAGATACCAATTGTACAAAAGCCGAGGCATCCTCACCTATACGTAGCCCTTGCGGATAGGTTAAAGGTGCAAAGAGCAAGCTTCTATTATATGCTTTTCCCCATAATTCCCACCCCTCTTTGCCTGTTAAAACAGATTTTAAATAAGTTATATTATCCAATAGTGAAAATGTAGTTTTCCTCATTTTCACTATTTTATTTCCAGCAATAACACACACACCACCAACCACTATATCAGGAGCACCTTCAAATACTATTTTTTCGTACAAAGTTTGTAAGGCACGAGGTGTTAACACATCATCAATATCAATAAAAAGGAAATAATCACCTCTCATATAATGCATTCCCAAATCACGTGCTTTAGCCACCCCCATATTTAGTTGAGAATATACAGTAATCCTGCTATCTCTTTCAGCATATTCATTAAGTATTTCTAATGAACGATCAAGGCTACCATCATCTATACAGATAGCCTCCCAATCTTGAAAGGTTTGGCATATCAATGAGTCCAAACATTGAAGAATATATTCCGCTCCATTATATACCGGAATTACAATTGAAAACTTCATTACGATTAATCAATAAATTAGTCTATTTCCAGAAGATTGTTTTATATGGAACATAAAAAGAGTGCGTTCCTTTTATAAATGGAAAAGACAACAATAAGAAAAAATAGGATATAAATAAAAAGTAGAATAACTTAGTGAAATATTTCCTGTATTCATATTTTTCAGAGTCAAGAATAGCAGGAATAAGCAACACATAATATATATAAAAATACAGCGAAATCCTTTCTCCCAAATGCGGTCCAAACATCAAAGCAAAAGTTATTCCTAAAAAAATGATTTTTAAGAAATAAGTCACATTATCAGGTTTATTCCTGCTACAAATCAGTATACAAAATACAAACAATAATATATAGAAGTATAAAATAAAACTTCCACCTTGAGGAATAACACCATCTTCAGACAAGTAAGAAGTATACAAATCCAATTCAAGAAACAAATTAAAGAGAATAGATTTCAGGACAAAAAATATTATAGATAACACAAATAATACCCTAAACTTTATTTTATGCAACCAGAAGAAAGGTAATACAATCAAAGCCGAAGAATGAAAAAGAGCAGCAATCACCACAAAGCATAAATACTTAAACAACTTTCTCTCCACAATATATCTATATGCATAAAAGCATAAAGCAACAGCCAAAGCCTGTCTGATTACACTCAAAAAGTTAATCAGAAATAAACAGATAAAAATAAAAACCGATAATGAGTAATTTCTTGAATTATTACTAATACCACATAAAATCAAAACAAAAGTAGGAATTCCAAACAATATAAATATTAGATGAGGAGAGTCAAAATAGACCGCTATATATGCCAGATAAGCACTAAACGGAGAGAAAAGGAATTCTATTAACTCCATATTTTTGTCCTCTACAAAGCTATAATATGTGTGATAATCATATCCAATGTCATAACGACAAATAACCAACAAAACAAGAAGAATGGAAGAGGTGACCTGGGCAACTTTAGATATTGGCATTTTCTTGGAATATATATACAGTAGCATTCCAATAACCACCAAAAAGAAAATATAAAATATCATTTATTTAGCTTAATTCTTCTTCTCAGAATACGATACCACATCTTTGAGGGAATTATTTTCAAAATAGCTTTTTTAAGCAAAAATCGGAAACACAAAAGACAATAGAAGAGTCCATAATTAGTTTCTGTATTATAAATCTTCTCAAGCTCAATTAATTCCTTCAAATGCTTTTTATAGTTCATATAAGAAGGTGATGCTGAAATACCCGTTAATTTATCAAAAGATGCAATAACCTCCGGAACATACTGAAAGCCCACTCCTAGTCTATATTCTCTCAAAAAGAACTCATAATCTGCTACAATTCGAAAATGTACATTGTAAGGAGATTGTTTTAGTAACGAAGTCCTGACAAAAGCCGATTGGTGAGAAAATGCCATCCCTTTCAATATATGTGGTAAAGAATAAGGTTGTTGAATTATTTTCTCATTGGCAAAACGAAATTCAACAGCCCCATAAATAACTCCTACCGCTGATGAATACTTATCAGAAAAGACCTTCTCTATAACGGTTTCATCATAAAACCAATCTCCTGAGTTCATAAAAATCGCCCAATCTCCACTCGCATATTTTAAACCTTTATTCATCGCATCATATATCCCTTCATCTTTTTCACTTATCCAATAAGGTATTCGACTATTATATTTCTTTATAATTTCGATTGTACCATCCGTACTATCACCATCTATTATAATATATTCAACATTAGGGTAGCTCTGACTTAATACAGACAATATTGTTTCCTCTATATTATTAACATCATTATATACAACTGTTATCACTGATATTTTCGGATACATATCAAAAATAAATTATTCAATACATTAAATTACTGTTATACAGAAATTATATAAAGTACAATAAACTCCAAAGGAATCAGACATCTATATATTCTCTCCAAAACGAATCATACTCCCATTTTTCAAAAGCATGACAGCCAAAGGGTAATTTACCTATTCTATTATAGAGAAATGAAGGATTAGTTTCAAAAGCAAAATCAGTGGCTTCATCAAAGGAGGGTATATTTACTTTGGCATTCCATGCAAGAGTAGCCCAACTACCGAAAATAAAATCTTCATTAATTTTATTGCTACAGATAAAATAGCCCAAACTGTTTTTTATCCCAACTGATTTAAAAAATACCTTAACAATAATCCAAATTCTTTCAACCATAATTGGATGACAGCGAAAATATACTAATTTTTTCTCATAGTAGTTCATGAGGCTTGAAGGCTTCAAATAAGGCAAATGCTTATTCCTGGACAATATCTGAAGACAATACTTAATACGCCGTAAAGAAAAGCCGCCATTACCTACGCCCATAAATTCTTTAGTTACGTTTTTCCCCTGCGAATAGAAATGAGGAGCACCAATATAGTCATAATTTTTATCGCACCAATACTGTAAACTATCATTAAACACCCATGCATCTAATTGATATATTAACATATAATCAAATGCAATATATTGCAAATAGAAAGTGGGAGTTAAGCATAGCCTATTATAGCCTTCAACTGATGAGAAATAAGACTTATCAAAAAAATCCACTAAAAACGGTTTCTTATATTCTTCAAACACCACTTTATAAACAGCTATGTCTAAATCTTCATAAGTAAACAAATGAATTGTATGATTATTCAGCACTTTTAGCACCTGTCTCAAGGAAGCTATTTCAACAGGTTTAGGGTTAGCACTATATACCGGTATGACTACAACACATTTTGTCATTTAAATCACTAGTGTCCGGAATAGAAATCCAAGACATTTTTAATTAATTAATATTCAACAGTTTATAATAGTTTGTCACTTTTTTCGATAGAGAATCAATACTTTTGGTAGATGTAATCCTCTTATTTAGAATCATCATGCCAACTGGAAAGACTGTCTTTGCTCAAATCATGGATATTGTTCCTGATTATGAACTCGAAAAATGTACTATCTATTTTCTATCGGTTTAATACTATAGCGAAAAACGAGTCTAATATTCACCCCAGCAAGACGTCTAAATTGGACGCTTACAGCCTATTTTTATTATCTTCAATATTCTCGCCGGATTTCCAACAACAACAGAATAGGGAGGTATATTTTTAGTCACTACTGAGTTTGCCCCTACAATACTATTATGCCCAATGGTAACATTAGGCAGCACACATACATTCTCACCAATCCAGACATCGTCCTCAATAATTACAGGTCCTTTTGAAAATAAGCGTCTTTCAGCAGGACTATTTTCTATATCAGAATCATTATTATACCCATGAGAATGATCTGTTATCAACACATTACTACCTATCAATACATTATTACCAATTACAATCCTATTAATAACACCCACATGGCATCTAAAATTAAAGCATACATTCCTACCAATGCTAATACTAGGAGAAAAACTGTCCCCCCCATACTGATCCAAACATTCCAAACGTAATCCAGACCGAGAAGAGAAACTATCGTATTTAATATATTTATGCCCAAATATAAAAAATGGTCTTTCCATAAAAACTCTACCCGTATTTCCTGTAAGAAGACTAAAACGCATACTTACAAAAAAGTTCAGTAGACGATCTATAAATCGGGATGCCCTATAAGGAAATAGTAATAAGGATAAATTCCCTATAAAACGCAATACTAAATAATTCATACAACCCTAATGTTTGGTATAAAATTTCGGAGCAAGCACTATTTGACAAAGTCCTAATAGCTAAATATTTTACCTTTATTTTCTCTAAAGAAGATTTCGATCTCTATTAAATGAAATTATATTACTAAAATTCATCTTACCAAACGAAAAGCAATCTTTGTTTAAATCATAATTCTTACTTTTGATTATGATCTCAAACATTATTCTCTCTGTCATTTACATAATATCTTTTGATAATTATCGATTTCTACCCCTATTGCATATTTCAATACGTTATCAATCTCCTTTTGATACTCATCCTCCGCAAGACTTCTAATCCCACCCAAACATTCAAGAAAACCTTCTAAAGTTTCAAATACATCTTTATAGCCGGACATCAAATCAAATGTACCATCATAAAAACGTAAACAAGGAAGCCCACGCATTAAAGCCTCATAATAAGCAGTTGTATTTATAGCAATAGAAAAATCATATTCAATATTATTTAAACATTCATCAATAGTCACATCTTTAGGAATAACATGCATATGGCAATTCCGAGCATATTCTGAATAGTAAGAGAGGTCGCATGATGGATGTAATTTAAGCTCAAAACAACAATTAAAAGATACTTTTGAGAGCATTTCCAATAGCTTCATATTAGTAGCTTGAAATGAATCTCTGGCAATCAACACCATACATTTTTTATAAGAATTATCCTTTTTCATTGTATGTAGCTCAACCTTCTTTGGATAACCAGCCAAACTTAATCTTTTGGGAGATATCCCATAAGATATATACTCATCTACAGAAAATTGCCCCCAACACAATAAATTATCTGTCTCAAAATTTTCGTATTGAATAGAATCCAATGGCGGATTTTTTTTAAAAATGAAATAAACTCCTTCCTGAAGTGAATAGGTAGGGATATTCCTCAGTTTGAAAAACTGAGTCAGTAAATTCTCCAAATCAAGCACACTGCATTGGCAAAGATACTTCTGTACACCAGTAAAGTCCATGTATTTGAGTTCTTCTATGATGTTGCAGTAATGTATACACTCTATTATCAGTTTCCATTTGCTCCACAATGACAAGGAGGTATCGCGCAGATTAATAAATACAAATTTCAGAACCTGACAAATCACTATAGGATGAACAGACAGTTTCCAACCAAAGGTTAAAGAATTATTATAAGAAGCTTCTTCATCCAACCTTTTCAGGACGGTGTTATATAATTCCAAATGATCTTTGCGCACATAACGTCCATAAGTAGAAAGTATCGTGTTCCTTTGAGGATTGAACTTCATCTTTTTTACATCAATCGCCAGAAATGCAAGAGCTATACGTTTCCACGAAAAGTTATATCCTCCGTTGGCAACAAACCATATAGGCAAAGCCAACACTCTGTTCAAGCAAATGCCTTCATATACAAAATTGAATTTTTCTTTCAATGATTTATATCTATCAAAATCAGTCATAACTGCACTATTTTAAAGTTAAACCATGGCAACTTATATACATGCATTGCATACCATGCAACCGAGACAAAAGTCAGGGCGCTGACAACGGCCGCTGAAACTGCCGAACCGATTGCACCCATTTTCACTATCAACAAATAGCTCAAACCTATTTGAACAACACTCCACGAGAAAGTAAGAGCCCCCAGCCCTTTTGTCTTGAATGTATAGTGAGCAAAACATACAAACATCAGGTAGCATCCGCTAAAGAACTGCCCGAGCATCACCCATGGAAGGAAATACAAAGAATCGAAATAGGAAGAAGGATACATGATATGTATCAGCAACACCGACAACAAATAGCAGACCACAACAAAGAAAAAGGTCACCACTAAACTTATCCAAATAAATTTTACCAATCGCACCTGTTCTTTGACCGTTCCCGACTTATTCTGGTCGAAGAGTGCCAGTTTCCTATAAAGCGAAGGTGCATAAGCATTATTAAACGAGACCAAAAACATGGTTACAATAGCCCCCCAGGTTAAAGCAACGGAATAGTAGCCATTGTCCGCAAGGCTGCACATATTCGTCAAATAGATTTTGTCCACCCCGCTTTTAAACCAGAAGGACAAGGCATGAGGAATAATAGGAAGTGCAAAGAACAAGGTCTGTTTCAAATAGGCCTTATCTATATTCCATCCCAAATATCCACGCCTATAAAGGACAAAAAGGCTGATCAGTCCAAAAGCAACCGTTGTAAATATCATACTATAAATCCGTCCCTGCCATCCAAGTAAAAAGACAATCACAAACATAACTGTGCTCAGTGCATTCAGAACGGATTGGGAGATTTGATAAATACCGAAAAACAAAGGCCTTTCCTCACATCGCCACAGGAGCATATTAACATTGGTAATCCCTGCAAACCATACCAAGAACAAGACTGATAGTTGATAAACAAAAGATATGTCCAATGCATCTTCTATGATTTTATACAAAGGAAGAGCGAAACATACACAAATGATATTGGCCAACGTATTCAGCAATATCATGTTGGAAACATATTTCTTTATCTCTTCTTTGCCCAATTTGGCAAACATTACAGGAAGTGCACCTGCCGTACACAAATAGCCAAAGACAGAAACTATTTGAACCAGTACGTTGTAGTTGGTGACCACTCCGTAATCAGCAGGCGTAAGATAATGTGTAATGAAAGGCAACAACAAGAATGGAATAGCCTTGTTGATGCCGTCACAAAATACATATACAAAAGAGTTACGAAGGACAGGGGAAGAATAAATTCGCTTTAACATTTATCGCTTCACTCTTCCTGACAGCTCACCCGCCATCAATAATTCCACTTCTTTTAACGAAACCCTATTAAAATCCCCGTATATAGTATGCTTTAAACAAGAAGCCGCAACAGCAAAATCCAAAGCATGTTGCAAGTCATCCTTCCAAGTTAATAAACCATAAATCAAGCCTCCCGAAAAAGAATCACCTCCGCCCACTCTATCTACAATATGAGTGATATCGTATCGTGAAGAATGGTAAAAACAGTTCTTGGCAAACAATACACCTTGCCAAGTATTATGATTGGCGTTCAAAGAACCTCTCAATGTCAATGCTACGACCTTACTATTAGAAAAACGAGATTGCATTTGGGAACATACGGATGCAAACTTTCCCGCATCTATATCTCCATTGGTTTGTTCTGCATTAAATCCCTTTGCACGAATGCCAAAGACATCCGAACAATCTTCCTCATTTCCGATAATGACATCGCATGCCTGAACTAAAGAGGGCATTATATCAGATGCTTTCCTATCGCTACTCCAAAGATTTTTTCTATAATTCAAATCACAGGAAATTGTCATCCCCCTTTGTTTAGCCACCTTAATAGCTTCCAGACACACTTTTGCCGCATTCTCTGACAATGCCGGAGTAATGCCTGTCCAATGAAACCAGCAAGCATCCTTGAAAATCTTTTCCCAATCAATACTATTTGTGGTAATTGTAGCAAAAGAAGAATGCTCACGGTCATAATAAACCTTGGAAGGACGGACATTGGAGCCTGTCTCCAAATAAAGGAGGCCTATCCGTTTACCGCCACGAAGAATATGATCCACATTTACACGGCAAGACAACAACTCACTGAGACATTTGTCGGCAATCGGATTCTCCGGAAGACGGGTGACGTATTCTACCGGAATGCCATAATTGGCAAGAGACACTGCGACATTTGCCTCGGCACCGGCAAATGACATATCAAGTTGATGGCATTGTGCCAAACGCAAATAATCGGGAGCACCTAAACGGAGCATTATCTCCCCAAAAGTAACAACTTTATTCATCATTCCAAATGGTATTCTGTTACGTAGTCTATTACCCGCTGAAGGTCATTCTTGGCATCAACTGCAATCGTATCTGAATCAACTTCAACGTATTGTACTCGATATCCATTTTCTATAAAACGTAAAATTTCAATATCTTCTACAGCTTCCACCTTGGCTTTGCCATACTTTTCACCATATTCGCAATAAAACTTCAAGGCCGTAGGAGTGAAACTATACACGCATACTTGCTTATAATATTTTACTTCAATGCTACCTTTAGGAAAGGGAGCCGCTGAACGGGCTAGATCCCCCCGCAACCATCATTGGAAACTATTACTTTAGGAACTGTGAAATTTATCAAATCCACAGGATCCTTTATTACGGCTATCAAATTGGTAACTTCAATATTTGTATCAGGATTCTCCAGAAAAGGCAAGATAGCCTGCCGAATCGTATTGGGTTCAATTAAAGGCTCATCTCCTTGAATATTCACATAGAGGTCAGTGGATATTTTGGAAGCAATTTCTCCTATGCGATCTGTACCGGCACGGTGTTTACATGAAGTCATAACAACCTTCATTCCTCTTTCCATACATGCACTGTAGATACGTTCATCATCGGTAGCAACATATACTTCTGAAAATTCTTTTACTTGAATAGCACGTTCATAAACGCGCTGGATCATCAACTTGCCACAAATTTCAGCAAGAGGTTTACCTTCAAAACGAGAAGATTGGTAACGGGCGGGAACAACTGCAATAATTTTCATGCTGCGTCTCTGTTTGAAACGAGAGAAGCAATCGTTAAAATATCATAATTCACCCCAGGGTTTGTTTGATATAATTAAATTTTCATATATTATCTCGGCAATAATAAAATCGTCCTCCCAATCAATATCGAATGAATGGATTCTATCAAGTTCAAACAGTAAAGGAGACTCCCCTATGCGATCATGCAGTTTCAAATAGTTCTCTCTGCTATTGATATAAAAAGCATGATTTATTTCATATAAAGGAGACAAATCCTGAGTACGAGGCCATTTCACTAAACTTCTATCGAAATTAATGCATCTGTTTTCTTTCTTAGACCATAAAAATTGCTGAATCTTTGAAACGCTAAGCAAACTATCGAAAGATTTCTTGCGCAACACTTCTGACTCATAGCAATCCAATGCTGAATTCAAGACCTCAACATTAGCAAAAGGAGCAGTAGCATGAACCCAGAAAATATGCTCAGCATCCACTATACTCGGAATGTAGTCAATAAAGTTTTCTATGACAGTTGAAGACAGGCACAGTTCATTAGGACGTTCTATTATTCTAATCCTATCATTATGGAAAGAACAAGCTATATTTATTGTAGACTCATCATTAGTAGAGATAATGATATCACTAACACGTTCAACATTGAGCAGTTGTTGAATCTTCAATTTTAGAATTCCTCCCTCTATTCCAGCAAAAGTACGAGTGTTCTTATCTACCACACGTTCACTGCCCTTGCGGGTAGGAAGAAAAAATGCATATTTGTTCATTGTTATAGATATTGATAAATTGATCGAACTTGAAGCGACTTATAAAGAGAAGGAGTCAGAGAATATAAAGTTACTGCCGTATTCTCTTGAAAGGCTTCAAATAATGTCTTATTCTCATTAGAAAGCTCCATCTCCTTTTCTGATAATATTTCACCTTTATAGCCGTCATACCCAACTACATATAGTTCGGAAACGCCCATCAAAAGTGCCATTTCCAGAGCCACAGTAGTACAAGAATCCGGATAAGACGAAGTGAAAGAAATACTTGGTATCTCAAAAGTTGAAGTCTCAGCATATTCAGGTACATCAGTACCCATTAAGCGGGGATAGGGAGGCAATACACAAATACCACTAAATTCCTCAGCAATTATGTTATGTTTCAACCGCTTTGCTTCATTACCAACCAAACAATAATACTTCTTATTAGAGACATCTTTGTAAAAAGCGGCATGACGGGCAGTAACAAATATTAAGGACATATCAGGATGCTGGCATATATATTCTTTGATAGCGCCAAGATGTCCAACACTGCTATTACCACCGCCAATAATCAATATTTTTGGTGATTGTTCAGGAGTGAATATAGGATAACGGGCATTATCTTCCAACTTATTTTTCTTGTTATTTAAAGCACGCACGATGCTATTAAAGCTATAGGCACGGTTCGTCACCCACTCCATCACTTCTTTCTGCGGAATTGAATTGGCGCCGGAAATCATATAAGGAAGATTTGCGCCCCACTTGTATTGTTCAAACAACGGCTGAAAAGCGGTAACAGCATCGCCCAATACGTTAAAATCAACATTCAAATTACCTTTATTCAAATAAGTTAGCAGTAATTCCATATTCAAATTACCGGCACCGCGCCCCATACCAAGAATGGTTGCATCAACATAATCTACGCCGCACTCAATGGCTGTTAGAGTGTTGACAAGTCCCATTTGCAAGTTGTTATGTCCATGAAAACCGATAGGGCAAGACATTACATTCTTTACCTTGGAATATATTTCTTTCACATCTTTGGGAGTAACACCGCCAAAAGAGTCCACCATACAAAAAAGATCAGCTACGTCATCCAGTTGGGACAGTTTATCAAAGAAACCTTTGTATTCATTCCACTTGGACATATACATGGTATTAAAACCGACTTCAAACCCTAAAGACTTCACAGCTTTGGCTAAAAGTAACGCTCTATCGAAGTTCTGGGGGTCGACAGCAAGACGCACCATATCCACTAATCCGACAATAGGCTTCAGCAATCTGTCCAAATCAGCGGGAAGCGTATTCTTCTCATTGAGCATCACTACAAGTTTCTTGGTGCAAGTAGCTCGTAAATGCGTCAAAGCTGAAACCGGTGTATATCCAAATTTCCCGATATATTCTTTGGAAGGGTTATTACGATAACCAACTTCCAGATAATCTACAGGAAGGCTATTCATGGCCTGAATATAGGAATCTACTACCTCAGAAGAGAAATCCCAATTGGTATAATAACCGCCATCTCGTAATGTACAGTCTAAGATTTTCAACATACAATTGTTATTTTAAGCTTATAATAGGTTTAAAAAAATCTTCAACAAGAGAAGGAACATAAACAAAAATAGGCATATTTCTATTTATATAAATCTACAGAATAGTCAAACAAAAGATAAGCATTATTCAATATAGGAGTTTTTTGATCTTTCTCGCTCAATACAGCCTTATCTATTGGTATTCTCCAATCAATCCCCAAGTCAGGGTCATTCCAAGCAACGGTTCCCTCGTATTGAGGAGCATAGAAATTATCACACTTATATTGAAATACGACTTCCTCACTCAACACACTGAAGCCATGTGCAAAACCTCTCGGGATAAAGAACTGGCGATGATTTTCTTCTGTAAGCTCTACGGCTACATGCTGTCCGAAAGTCGGAGAACCTTTTCTAATATCCACAGCAACATCCAAAACAGCCCCTTTTACTACACGCACCAGTTTACTCTGGGCTAAAGGAGGTTTCTGAAAATGCAAACCACGAATAACACCGTAAGACGATTTGGATTCATTATCCTGCACGAATATCGTCTTACAGACTTTTTCTTCAAATTCTCTCTGATTGAAGGATTCAAAAAAGTAACCGCGAGAATCATTAAAGACATGAGGCTCTATGATTACAACTCCATTTATAGAAGTCTGAATTACATCCATCTGCCTATTCATTTTTTAATTAAAATTTCTTTCCAAACACAATATTCATAAACGTCATAAACAGTATCTTGAAGTCAAAGAACCATGAGCGACGTTCCAAATAAAACAAATCATACCGCAACCGACGTAACATCTTCTCCATTGTATCCGTATACCCATTATACAAAGTAGCATACGAAGTAACTCCCGGGCGGATTTGAAATAAATAGCGATAACGAGAATCATGCTCCATGATCTGATCTATATAGAACTTCCGTTCCGGACGAGGACCAATAAAAGACATGTCACCAAGAAAGACATTCCAAAGTTGGGGAAGCTCATCTAAATGGTGTTCACGAAGAAATTTACCGATTTTTGTTAAGCGTTCATCTTTACCACCGGCATAAAGTGCCGGACCATACTTTTCGGCATCCAACTTCATACTACGGAATTTGTAAATGTAGAAAGGACGACCAAAACGTCCAATACGTTCCTGTTTGAATATGGCTGCACCACCATCTTCATGCTTTACTGCAAGATAACAAATCAAAAATAAAGGCGAAAAAATAATAAGACCAATAAAAGCCAGCAAACAATCGCCAACGCGTTTTACACTGCGTTCAAAATCATTCATTCCATCAGGAATAAAATGATCATTTTGTTCCATAGATTCCATACGGCATAAGTATTTTTGTCATTGTAATATCTCAAAAGGATATTGATTCTCTTCAATATTCTTCAATTCTTCCATAACTTCCGCTTGTTCGGAAGTTAAAGTTCCTTTGTCCCACTGATCCATAATGGAATGAGCTTCTTGAAGCAAACCCTCTTCATAAATTTCGCCATAACAGTAAGTCAGCAAACGAACTTTAAGCAAGGAAGCTGGAAGTTGTTCCAGAATGTTATAAGCGCGGTCTAATACAGATTGCTTCTTCTGCTCTTTATCTCCATAATCGTAGATCGTAGCATTGTAACCCATCAAAAGTGCCAGACACAGATTGGCTTCTTCTTCGATATCGGAACTCTTAGAGGAAAAAAGAGAATTGGACTTAACGAGAACTTCCTTATTCAACCGACAAAAAGTATCGGAATAGATAGGTTCACCGTCCATACCAAGATACATCAGCTCATGAGCGACATGTTGAAGCTCAAAAGCACAAGAAAGTAAAGAATTCATGGAGATTAATATATAATTAGTTGATTAGCTTCAGATAAGACTTGGGGACTTTAATACTTGCAACTAAGACACCCTTGATACGAATAACAACATAGGTTTTATTGGCTTGTGTGGCAATCTCACCTTCAATGCCGCTAAAATCCCCTTTGATGACCTTTACTTTATTCCCTATAGCAAAGGGTTCGCTATCAAAACTGACTCCATCGGGATTCAAGTCCATAATAAATATAAAGTCTTCCATTTGTTTATTAGGGACCACCAACATGGAATGAGTGAAAAGGTCTTTCATATAATAAAGGCGAACACCATAAACATTGGAAAGATCACAGGCAGTTTGCTTAGTAGCGTAGATAAAGATTAAATTTCGAATAACAGGAACCTCAGTACGCTTACGGCGATACTTCAGCTGAGATACCACAGTTCGCGTGGGAAGATAGTAATCAAGATCCAGACCCTCTTCTGCCTTAAACTTATCTAGGGATTTTCGGACAGCAAACTCTTGCTTATCACGAGTACGGGCGGCAAACCAATATTTCTGATTTTCAATCACTTGCAAGAAAACTATTGAGGATTTCAGTATAGTTCCGGGTGCGCTTCGCGGTTTGAACGAGACATATTCTCTTTCAAACCGAAACAAATAGTTTTTTAACTTAATAAGATAGAAACGAAGACATTAAACTCAAAAAAGTATTTTTTAATCGTTCGTTTAATGGGCGTCAAGATTTGAGAAAAATAAGAAATTCAAAAAGGACAAAAATGAAAGGATATTAAACATATTTATCGACAAAAAAGTTAGACTGATAATCAGCGATATAGCAGTAAAAAGAGCCTATCATAAAAATATTTTTATTAAACATTTTGCACATTCGAAAAATACCCATTATCTTTGTGCCCATTAAACGAACGTTTTTTGGACACCCCTATAGGTACAACGTATTACTCTATTATACAACAAATTACCCTCATATTTATTATTAGCAAAAAAACTTTTTCTATCACTCCTATTGCCTGTAAACAAAAGAAACGCTTACCTTTGCCCGTTTTTCAAATCAAACATTTAATATATATTTTATTATTACGTTAAATAAGTGAAATTATGAAACAAAAAGAGATGGCTAAAAGCCTTGAAAAAAAGGCCTGAAACAGGCAGAAAATTCACCTTTAAGAGGCAATGTATCAGAGATTAAGAGAAAACCCGGACGCCCTAAAGGTAGAGTGGTAAAAGGGATACTTCCCAAATATCGAAAAGAAGGAATGATAGAACTGCTCAATTGGAGAGACAAAGGATTTTTCGGTAAAAAAGAAAACATATCCATTCACGAATTGGCAGACAAGGGTGCTGAATGGGGACTTTTTCTCTCCGACAGCAATACTCCACTATCAGCCAAGACAATAGAAATAGAATTGGGAGAAATCTGGAGAGGTGAACATCTACAAAAAGTGATGGAGAAGAAGAGTAAAAACAAGAATAAAGATAAGAAATAAATGGACAACAATTAAATATTGACACCCTATATACAATCTACTATATCTTTGCCCCCGCTTTAGCAAAGATTAAGCCCCGCAAATCGAGAAGATGTCGCTTTATCCCCAAAGTGATATCTTCTCTTTTTTTATGCCCGACATAAACACCAACTAAAGAACTAAGAATTAATAATTTAAAATTAAACACAATGAGAAAACTAAAGAAACCCGCTTCAATCTATGAAGCACTCAGAAAGAAATGGAAAATACGAATCATGCTCGAAAAAGCCTATACGGAAGACGCAGCACTATGGATGACCGACAGAATTGAAAGCCTCATCAGCCACATGCAGTATGGATATGCACTTGTGGCATACTACAAACAGGACGGAACCTTCAAGTTTGTAAAAGCAACACTACTTCCATACGAAAAATGTTTCCGTCGGAAATACGATATACATCATATAGAAGGGCACATCATCTACTGGGATGTAGAACTACAGGCGTGGAGAAGCTTCCAGCTGGAAAACTTTCTGGAATGGAGACCGATCAATTGACAGTTGACAATTAATGATTAACAATTAAAGAATGAAGTTATGGCAATGATATACAATAGCATACCTTATTTTCCTACTCAGGTGAGCTTCTTCGAAGAAGTGGCTATGGAACTGATAGAAGCCAGGTATGGAATGAAAGCGGAAACGGCAGTCATGAAATTAGTGTGCAAGATATACAAGGAAAACGGATACTACATGGTATGGAATGAAGAACAGTGTACACTCTTCACCAACAAAGTGGGAAGGGAAATTGCGAAAGAAGAGATGCAGGGAATTGTGGAGACACTGATGGAAAAGGGGTTCTTCGACAAAGAAACCTATAAGGAACACGGAATACTGACTTCCGTAGAGATCCAGAGAGTATGGCTCGAAGCAACCAAACGTAGGAAAAGGGACTTAGAGTCCCTACCCTACATGCTGGTGAAGACGGAAGAAAGTGATAAAGGCGGTAAAGACGGCAAAGCCGATAAAGAGACCGATGGTATGCAAAACCCTCAAAATTGCATGCAGGATGCAGACAATTTCACCGAAAATGCCGACAATTCCGAACAAAACAAAACAGAACAAAACAAAGCAAACGAAAATAGAGAACTTCCCCCGACATCCTCCCCCGCCGGGGGAGGATGTCGGGGTATGGAGGAAATATTCTTTCATTGAGTTTCCGGGATATGCCTACAACAAGAATACCCACAACCTGGAATGTCTCTTGCTCGCACTGGACGGGCTGCATATCAACGATCCAAATGATACGAAAGCAATATTGAAGTTGTCCGACTACGGACGGCTGGGAAACGAGGTCTGGAAAATAATACACGCAACCAAGTGGAGTATAGTGAACAGCAAAGGGAAATATCTGATAGGAGCACTGAACAAGGCACGCACACAAGGATAAAAAAACGCAAAATCAGAGGTTAAAACAGGTGCTGATTATCAGAGCATTACAAGGAGTTAACTTCCTGCCGACAAGGAGTTAACTTCTTGCCGACAAACTCTTAACTTCTTGTAGACAAGGTATTGTAGTCCCACAATTTATTTAACGGGTTCTATCTTCCAATCAGCCAGCGTATGTCGTTTCGTGTCGAAATTTATCCCCACCTTCACTACCGGAAGTCCGCACAGCGCAAAACGTTCGGGATAGTTTTTCAGGTCAATCTGCTGCATAGCCGCATCAGCGCTCTTATCAAGTTTCAACTCAACAACATAGAGAGTCGTCCAACTGCGCATCACCATATCCACACGACCACGGGGAGTACGTACTTCTACATCAACATAATATCCCAAAAGGTTAAAGATGATGAAAAAGACCTGTTGAAAATGCCCTTCATAATCAGTATTATCACAATAAGGAATCGTAGAAAGAAATTTCTGTAATAAACGCAAAGCAGCATCCATGTCGCCACGAGATAAAGCACGTGCCAGGTCTACAACCATAGTAGTGGTAGTCAACGTATCATTTGTGATATATGAAGGAATCAGATTACGCATCAATCCAATACGAACTTCCTTATTAGGAATATCAAGCGTATATATGTCGAAAACACTGTCATAACCTTTTATTGTGATATAGCCGCTTTGATAGAGCAAGGGAGTAATATTGGTCATACGCTCCGTGGGAGCATCAAACTCCGCAGCAACAGCCTCTATTCCGCCTATTTCAGATGGAAGAACGCCAAATTTATTCAGCATCTCTATCAAATAAGTAGGAGTACCGCTGCCAAACCAATAGGAGTTAAATTTGCCATCGTTAAAAGCATTGAACAGACTAAAAGGATTGTAAATATCTGGTGAAGGCCAGGTAAAATGATAACCATCATAGTTCTCTTTCAATTTTACCAGCACTTCATCACGCGTTATTTGCATTTTTTCCGCCAACAAATCCAGATCATAGCTCATTTGCTCCTTTATTTCTTCTTCCGTAATGCCGCAGATGGCAGCATAAGGTTCGTCCATACTGATGTTCTTGATATTATTCAGTTCACTGAAGATGCTCAGTTGGGAAAACTTCGTGATTCCGGTCAGAAACACATAGCGCAAATAAGGGTCACAGGCTTTCAGCGGGCTGTAGAAGTTACGCATCACATTGCGAAGTATAGGCAGATTCTTATCCTCATGCATTACATCAAGAAGCGGAGCATCATATTCGTCAATCAAGACAACAACTTGCTTGCCGGTCTGCTGAAAAGCGCGTTGTATCACCCCCTGCAGGCGTTGGTTAACTTCAACATCACCTTTACCTCGCCCATATATTTCTTCATATTCCAAAAGTTTTCTTTCCAGTTCACTGTCCAGCCGTTCTTTATCCATGTGCTTCGCTGTACTCATGTCAAAGTGAAAAACCGGATATGACATCCATTCCGTCTCCAATTTCTCGATAGCAAGTCCTTTGAACAATTCTTTCCTCCCCTCAAAATAACAATGAAGCGTACTGGCCAGCAACGACTTGCCAAAACGACGCGGACGACTCAAAAACATATATTTGGAAGCAGAATGCGTCATGCGATAAACGTATTCAGTCTTGTCAATATACAAATAATTCTTTCCTATGATTTCTGAGAAAGTCTGTATTCCTACCGGATAAAATTTTTGTTGCTGTTCCATACCGAGCCTCCATTTCTTTAATTACAAAGTTACAACAAAAGAATAGAACAACAAATAAACAAGATTATTTGTCTTTTTTCATTCTTTTTTTTCTGCTTATGAATTCTGTTTCGTACGATTTACCAACGACAAATGTAACCAGCCATAAATACCCAATATAATAACCAACAATGTCTGTATACCATGTACTATCAGGGCAAAAACTCCCGCATCAGTATCATTGACACCGTATAGCATCATCATTGTAATGACAGCGAAATGCCACGGTCCCGCCCCATTAGGAGTAGGGACTATCACAGCAAAAGTGCCGCCTACAAACATCACCAGACCCGCCAGAAAGCTGAGATGTTCAGTAAAAGCGAAGCAATAGAAAGCTATATAAAAGTGATAAAAGTAACATACCCATATCAACACCGTGTAAAGGAGGAAAAGCGGTATATTCTTCACACTCTTCAATGACATCACACCTTCCCATACATTCAGCACCACTCCTTTCACTTTCTCGAAGAAAGAAAGCATACGCAGAAGGAAATAGAGTAATACTAATACACCAATGATACTAAAAAGAACGACATAAAACCAGGGAGATGTCACCAGATGCACCAGCGAAGGGACTTTCGTACCTGTATCTTCAAAAAAACGAAGGAAGACGGGCATCTGCATCAGAAAAGTAATCCCGGTAATCAAAAGAATGGTCAATGTATCTATCAAGCGTTCCGTTACCACTGTTCCAAGCGATTTGGCAAAAGAAACATCGTCATATTTGGCAAGCATACCGCAACGGGAAACTTCGCCTACACGGGGTAAAACAAGATTAGCGGCATAGGAAACAAAGATAGCATCCACACAATCGCTCGTCTTTGGATAAGCTCCGAGCGGCGCAAGCGTCTGTTTCCAACGCCAGCCACGGAAAACATGGCTCATCACACCAAAAAACAACGAAAACAGCATCCATCCCCAGTTCGTTCCATGCAGAAGTACCTCCTTGGCGCGTGCAAAATCAAAATCTCGATACACCCAATAAAGAATAAAACCGCCCAAAGCGACCGGTAAAAGGATCTTCAGTGTCTTTTTTAATAGTTTATTCATGCAGAATTCGTTATTCTTCGTCGAAAAGGATTACCTTTGTGGGCTGCAAATACAGCACTTTCCCAAAAGGACGGTCTCCGTTTGCGGTGCAAAAGTAACGATTTAGTTGATAAATGAAATTAGTAAAGCCTAAAAAGTTTCTCGGCCAGCATTTTCTGAAAGATCTGAAAGTGGCACAGGATATAGCCGATACGGTAGACGCATGTCCCGGCCTCCCCATTCTGGAAGTAGGTCCGGGCATGGGTGTATTGACCCAGTTTCTGGTGAGAAAAGAACGTCCGGTGAAGGTGGTGGAATTGGATTATGAGTCCGTAGCCTATCTGCGTGAAGAATATCCGTCGCTGGAAGACAACATCATTGAAGATGACTTCCTGAAAATGAATCTCCAACGCCTGTTCGACGGGCAACCTTTTGTACTGACAGGAAACTATCCTTATAATATATCCAGCCAGATATTCTTCAAGATGTTGGATAACAAAGAACTGATACCTTGTTGTACCGGTATGATACAGAAAGAAGTGGCCGAACGTATTGCCGCCGGACCGGGCAGTAAAACGTATGGCATCCTGAGCATATTGATACAGGCATGGTATCGTGTAGAATATCTTTTCACTGTACACGAACATGTATTCAATCCGCCACCCAAAGTGAAAAGCGCAGTCATCCGTATGACGCGAAACGAAACGAAAGAGTTGGGTTGTGACGAGAAGCTGTTCAAACAAGTAGTGAAAACGACTTTTAATCAACGCCGCAAAACCCTGAGAAATTCAATAAAGCCGATACTCGGCAAAGATTGTCCGCTGACGGAAGACGTTTTGTTTAACAAACGGCCAGAACAACTATCAGTACAGGAATTTATCAGTCTGACCAACCGGGTTGAACAGGCCTTGAAAGAGATTAGAGAAACAAGTGATGAAACCAAGAAATGATAATTAAAGATTTTAGGCGCGGATTGTGCGGATGAGCGCGTAGCTTTTAATCCGTGAAATCCGCGTAATCCGCGCCTAAAATTATCACGGCTTAGCCCGCTAAATTATCATTTTAAAAAGAGGAGAAAGATTATGGAGATGGACGAAGAATACATTGACAATGTCAAAAACCTCATAGAACAAAAGGACGCTGAGAACGTCAAAGCACTCCTTATAGACCTGCACCCTGCGGATATTGCCGAACTGTGCAATGACCTGAGTCCTGAGGAAGCACGTTTCGTATACCGCTTACTGGATAACGAAACGGCGGCAGACGTGTTGATGGAAATGGATGAAGATGTCCGTAAAGAATTCCTGGAAATACTCCCGTCGGAAACCATTGCCAAACGCTTTGTGGACTACATGGATACGGATGATGCCGTAGACCTGATGCGTGAGCTGGATGAAGAGAAACAGGAAGAAATTCTTTCTCACATTGAAGACATCGAACAGGCAGGAGACATCGTAGACCTGTTGAAGTACGACGAAGACACCGCCGGTGGTTTGATGGGTACTGAAATGGTGGTCGTAAACGAGAACTGGAGTATGCCGGAGTGCCTGAAAGAGATGCGCCAGCAAGCTGAGCAGTTGGATGAGATCTATTATGTCTATGTCATCGACGACGAAAACCGCCTGCAAGGAGTGTTTCCACTGAAAAAGATGATTACCTCCCCTTCTGTATCCAAGGTTAAACACGTGATGAGGAAAGACCCCATTTCTGTACGCGTAGACACATCTGTGGACGATGTGGTACAGACCATTGAGAAATATGACTTGGTAGCCGTTCCTGTTATCGACAGTATCGGACGGCTTGTGGGGCAAATCACCGTAGACGACGTCATGGATGAAGTTCGTGAGCAATCGGAACGTGATTACCAGTTGGCATCCGGTCTTTCCCAGGATGTGGAAACGGATGATAATGTAATGCGCCAGACCAGCGCCCGCTTGCCATGGCTTATTATCGGTATGCTGGGGGGTATCGGCAATTCCATGATTTTAGGTAATTTCGATGCTACTTTCGCAGCCCATCCCGAGATGGCACTCTACATCCCGCTGATCGGTGGTACAGGCGGAAACGTGGGAACACAATCTTCGGCTATCATCGTACAGGGCCTTGCCAACAACTCGCTGGATGCAAAAGATACTTTCAAGCAAATTACCAAGGAATCCGTAGTGGCCCTTATCAACGCTACTATTATTTCCTTATTAGTATATATATATAATTTTGTCCGGTTCGGTGCAACTGCCACCGTCACCTATTCCGTTTCTATCAGCCTGTTTGCAGTAGTGATGTTCGCATCTATCTTCGGCACACTGGTACCTATGACACTGGAAAAGTTGAAGGTAGACCCAGCCATCGCTACCGGTCCGTTTATTGCGATTACCAATGATATTATAGGCATGATGTTATATATGGGAATTACCGTACTTCTATCCTAAAACAAGAAAAATGAAAAAAAACTAAGGAAAAAAGTATGAAGTAATTGTTTTATTTCATTAATTTGTGACCTAATGTAACCCGAACGGGTAAAACCGTTTTTTAAAATGTATGTACAATGATGGACACTCATGACACTAATCTCCCCGAAAAGGCGGTGGAATTAGAAGAAGAAAAGAAAGCAGCTGAGGTTTCAGAACCGGCTCTGACGGAAACTCCGGCTGAAGAAGCAAAGCAGGAAGAGCAGCCGGTAGAAGCCGCACAAAAGCTAAGCAAGGAAGAAATCCTGGCTAAATTGAAAGAGATTTCCGCAGATGTGGAAAACGCCGGCAAACAGGAGATAGATAGTCTGAAACAGGCTTTCTATAAGCTTCATAATGCCGAACAAGAAGCGACAAAGAAGCTGTTTATCGAAAACGGGGGAGTAGCAGAGAATTTCATTCCGACAACGGATGCTGTTGAAGAGGAATTCAAAAATATCATGTCCGTCATTAAAGAAAAGAGAGGTGCATTGTCAGCTGAACAGGAACAACAAAAAGAGCTGAACCTGCAAATCAAACTTTCCATTATCGAGGAACTGAAAGAACTGGTAGAGTCACCCGACGATGCCAACAAATCCTACTCAGAATTCAAGAAGTTACAGCAACAGTGGAATGAAGTGAAACTTATTCCGCAAGCCAAAGTCAACGAACTGTGGAAGAGTTATCAACTCTATGTGGAGAAGTTCTACGATCTGTTGAAGCTGAATAATGAATTCCGCGAATATGACTTCAAGAAAAACCTGGAAATAAAGACACATCTATGTGAAGCTGCCGAAAAGCTGGCTGATGAAGCAGATGTAGTGTCAGCTTTCCACCAGTTACAAAAGCTACATCAGGAATTCCGTGACACGGGTCCGGTTGCAAAAGAACTGCGTGACGAAGTATGGAATCGATTTAAAGCTGCTTCCACAGCCGTAAATCGCCGTCATCAACAACACTTCGAATCATTGAAGGAAGTAGAGCAGCATAATCTTGACCAGAAAACAGTGATTTGTGAAATCATTGAAGCAATAGACTACAACGAATTGACCAATTTTGCTGCGTGGGACAATAAAACACAGGAGATCATTGCCCTGCAAAACAAGTGGAAGACCATCGGTTTTGCACCGCAAAAGATGAATGTGAAGATATTCGAACGTTTCCGTAAAGCGTGTGATGAATTCTTCCGCAAGAAAGGTGAATTCTTTAAAGCCCTGAAAGAGGGCATGAATGCAAACTTGGATAAGAAACGTGCTCTTTGTGAGAAAGCTGAAGCTCTGAAAGATAGCACCGACTGGAAAGCAACCGCTGACGAACTAACCAAACTGCAAAAAGAATGGAAGACTATCGGTCCGGTAGCAAAGAAATATTCTGATGCAATATGGAAACGGTTTATTTCCGCTTGTGACTACTTCTTCGAACAAAAGAACAAGGCTACTTCCTCCCAACGTTCCGTTGAGATAGACAACCTGAATAAGAAGAAGGAAATCATCGAAAAGTTGGGTGCCATTGATGAGAATATGGATACGGATGAAGCTACTCAGTTGGTACGCGAATTAATGAAGGAATGGAACAACATCGGCCATGTACCTTTCAAGGAAAAAGACCGTTTGTATAAGCAATACCACGGACAAGTGGACAAATTGTTCGACCACTTCAACATCAGCGCTGCCAATAAGAAGTTGAGTAACTTCAAATCTAACATCAGCAGTATTCAGGAAGGCAGCCCGCAGTCACTCTATCGCGAACGCGAGAAACTGGTACGTGCAGCAGATGCCATGAAGAACGAATTGCAGACTTATGAAAATAATCTTGGCTTCCTGACAGCTTCTTCAAAGAAAGGCAATAGCCTGCTGACAGAACTAAACCGCAAAGTAGAAAAACTGAAGGCAGATATTGAATTGGTAAAACAAAAGATTAAGGTTATCGACGATTCCATTCGTAGCGCCGAATAATTTTAAGCCTATATATACAAAGAGGGTGTTTCAACATTTTGAAACACCCTCTTTGTTATTTATATCTTATCTTAATGATGGAACAGACGAATACCTGTAAATGCCATAGCGATACCGTATTTATCGCAGGTTTCAATAACATGATCATCACGTACTGAACCTCCTGCCTGGGCAATGTATTCCACACCAGTCTTGTGAGCACGCTCTATATTATCTCCAAACGGGAAGAAAGCATCTGAACCAAGAGCTACTCCTTTCAGAGTATTCAGCCATTCGCGCTTTTCCTCACGCGTCAGCACTTCCGGTTTTTCTGTAAAGAACTGCTGCCAAATACCGTCAGCCAACACATCATCATGATCACCGCTAATGTAAATATCAATCGTATTATCACGGTCGGCACGGCGGATTTTCTCTACCCAGGGCAAGTTCAATACTTTTGGATGCTGGCGAAGATACCAGATATCAGCTTTATTTCCAGCTAAACGGGTACAGTGGATACGGCTTTGCTGTCCTGCCCCGATACCAATCGCTTGTCCGTCTTTCACATAACATACAGAATTGGACTGCGTATATTTCAAAGTAATAAGCGCTATCATTAAATCACGCTTTGCAGCATCCGGAAAAGTCTTATTCCGCGTAGGAATATTAGCGAACAGTTCGCTGCCATTCAGCTGAATCTCATTACGTCCCTGTTCAAAAGTTATCCCGAACACATCCTTACGCTCAATCGGTGCAGGTTTATACGAAGGATCAATCTTAATCACATTATAAGTACCCTTACGCTTGTTCTTCAGAATTTCGAGTGCCTCATCCGTATATCCCGGAGCAATAACACCATCGGATACTTCCCGGTTAATGAAACGGGCAGTCGCCTCATCACAGACATCACTCAAAGCTATAAAATCTCCGTAAGATGACATACGGTCCGCACCACGGGCACGCACATATGCACTGGCCAGAGGAGAAAGCGGCAAGTTATCAACAAAATAAATCTGTTTCATTGTCTCATCCAAATCCAGACCAATAGCTGCACCTGCAGGGCTAACATGTTTGAATGAAGTCGCAGCCGGCATTCCGGTAGCCGCTTTCAATTCTTTCACCAACTGCCAACCGTTCAGTGCATCCATAAAATTGATGTATCCCGGGCGTCCGTTCAGGACTTCGATAGGTAACTCCCCCTCCTGCATAAAAATGCGGGCCG
>ENA-ORTW01000035-ORTW01000035.1-human-gut-metagenome-genome-assembly--contig:-NODE-35-length-182336-cov-26.161981_pt1 | contig 182336 bp, 161 predicted proteins | sample MGYA00242072_ERZ509193 | MGnify/ENA primary metagenome ERZ509193 (study PRJEB26280, sample SAMEA2338813) | human gut metagenome | biome: human gut; feature: human-associated habitat; material... | reverse complement strand
CCGGGAACAGAAAAAGCAAGGAAAGAACTTGAAGAAAGACTCGAGAAAAGGAAAGCAGAAAAGAAAGAGACAGAGGAAAGACTGGAAAAACAGCGTGCCGAAAAACAGGAGCAGGAAGAACGGCAATATAATCTGAAAATTGATGGAAAAGATGTAGCTGACCTGACAGGAAAAATGGTGGAATTGCTAGGTGCTTCAATTCCTATAGGAGTGACGGAAAACGGAGTTTCGGCATTTGATGTATTGGCATAGGAATTTTGATATGAAAGTGTAAGGGAGCACAATGTTATGACAAAAATAAGCAATACAGGAAACGGTTTTGATATATGGAATCTGATAAATCAGCCAACTGTAAACAACAGAGAAAAAACAAAACCAGAACAACTACAAGACAGATACAGCAGATGAAATCAATGCCCAGTTCGGATTTGAAAGAGTATTCGGTAAGACTAACGGCAATGCAGATGCTGATACAAAAATTACAGAATTTGGCATTTCTTTTAATAGTGACGGAACTACAACATTCTATGCAGAGTTAGAAAAATCATCAGCCAGTCAGAAAGAATATCTTGAAAAAATTCAGGAAAAGAAAGCTGCTGAGAAGAAAGAGATAAAAAAAAGGAACAATCCAAGCAAATCGAAGTACGAAAAACTACGGTTCAGGCAAATTCAAAAGAAGAACTTTTGGATAAGATCAAAAACGTTGACTGGGATTCCATCAAGTCGGAGGAGAATAAAATCGGCGGAAGATTTGATTTTTCAGTTTAGTTTATTCAGATGAGAATAGAAGCAATTTCATAAAATCTTACATACACACTTGACAATATCTCTCTGAGCGTGGTGTCGGGGAAGGGTCCGCACCTGTGGAATCCCGAGAGAAGACTTATTTGTTGTGTCAAAAGTTGCAGCAGAGCACAAGACATATGAGCAGGCAATGGCGGGAATCGATGAAACCTTAAAGAAGATGGGACTGTATTATCAGGATTTTTGCCGTGTTTTTTGCATTTTAAACTTTCAGTTAAAAATACATATTTGAATATAAAATACACACAATTTGAATACAGATAAATAATAAAAAGAAAAAATAAAAATATTTCGCAAAATAGTTGACAATATAAAACACATATGGTAATATACAGTCAACAAAACAAACAAGACCTAATTACACAAGACTTCCAATCGAACCAAGCGGTTGGGAAGCCAATTGGAAATAAAGAGAAGCTTGGAGTAAGCAGGAATTGAATGAGAAGAGGAGGTACAGTCCAATGGGACGATAAGTAAAATCCAAAACTTCATGGTAAGTGTGGTAGTGTCTGATAGTTTTCAGCAGGAAAAGCCTTTTCAAATGGATGAGAATAATTCTTAAAGTTATTAGTAGAGGATAACAGAGACGATGGAAGGCAATGGATATGTACAGACATTTTACAGATGAAGATACTGCGGAAAGATACCACGGAAGGTAATTTGAGGGTAGGATGTGCGGAAGAAGTTCATTCTATAAAAAGCGAGAGAGCATACTTCAGATTATTATTCAATATAGAGCATACATATCACTAATTTTCTAAACAGGTGGAAGCATTTGTGAGCTGGAAGAATTAAATTACAAAAGAAAGGAATAAAAAATTGAATAGCGAAACCGAGTAGAACGGTCACTGTATTTTTAAAGTTGAAAGTATGGTGACCGTTTCTTTTTAATTTTAAAGTAAAATAAATTGCACATTCTACGAATTAAGAGTAAAATTTTATAAATAGTGAAAAACGGGATGAAACAGGGAGAAAAAATGTTGAAAAAATTAACGCAACAGGCTACAGATCTGATATTACATTCCATCGCCTCCGGCGAAGTCATGGGTGCTAATTTTCTCATAAAAAAAGGAAATGAAGAACTGGTCTATGCACAGGCTGGAATGGCGGACCGGGAAGCGGAAAAACCAATCGAACGGAATACGATTTTCCGGTTATATTCCATGACAAAACCGGTTACAGCAGTGGCGGCAATGATTCTGATGGAAAGAGGAATGCTTGATCTGTACGAGCCGGTAGCGGATATCCTTCCGGCATTTGCACACCAGAAAGTGGAGCGAGACGGAAAATTGTATACACCGGAGAGGCCGATACTGATGCATGATCTTTTGGCGATGACTTCCGGGCTGGTATATCCGGAGGAACAGACCATGGGTGGACGTGCAGTCACAAAAGTGTTTGAGGAAGCATGTGCGCGTCTGGAAAGTGATCACCCGGTGAGCACACAGGAAATGGCAGAAAAAATTGCGGCATGTCCACTGGTATTTGCACCTGGGACAAGCTGGCAGTATGTCGGCAAACCAGCAGCAGGCAATGCAGCAGTGGATCGGACTGGAAGGGTATACCTATGCAAATTTTATGCGGAGATGTGTGGCACCTGAATTGCAGCAGGGAATCTGTGTAAAGGGAGAATATGGCTGGGATGGCTGGCTGGGCGCATATTTTGCAAATCTGCCGGAACAGGATATCACGATCCTTATGGGAGCACAGAAAAAAGATGCAGGCACGTTTTCCCTGACACGCCGGTTGCGAAACCTGTGTCTTTCAAACATTCTGTAAATTACAGGAGGGTAATACATTTGGAACAGAAAAACATGCTTCCGGGACTGACGCGGGAGGCCGAAGAACAAAAACTGCAGGAGATTATCGGGATTGCACAGCAAAATCTTGAACGCGCCAGAGCAGATATCCGGAAAGTGAACGAGGATCTGGAAGACCTGCTGGACGTGTATGAGGCACAGGATAAGGAAGGCCTGGCGTTGTGGAATAATGCAACCGCGCGTCTGAAGGAAAATGAGTATGATCTGGTGCGTTATGAGAAAGCGCGCAGGAAACCGTATTTTGGACGAATTGATTTCAAAGATCCGAATGTAAAAGGGGACGAGTCTTACTATATCGGAAGAGTGGGAATTGCAAAAAATAACTCGGAACCGGTCGTATTGGACTGGAGAGCACCGATTGCATCGGTATATTATGAGAGTGGTCTGGGGCCATGTCAGTATACCGTCAGTTCGGAGGGAACCTTTACGATTGACCTGAAACGGAAACGCACGTATGAGATTGAAAATGATCATCTGAAAGATTTTTTTGATTCCGATGTGGTGGCAAATGATGAACTTCTGACAAAGTATCTGGCGAAAAACAAGAAGGCGGTGCTCGGTGAGATCATTGCAACGATTCAGAAAGAACAGAATCTGATTATCCGGCGTTCGCCAAAGACCAATATCATTGTACAGGGTGTAGCCGGTTCGGGAAAGACAACCGTCGCCATGCACCGTATTTCCTATATTTTATACAATTACAGCGATGATTTCCGGCCGGAAGATTTCTATATTATAGGGAGCAACCGGATACTCTTGAATTACATTACGGGGGTATTGCCGGAACTGGATGTGTATGGCATCCGGCAGATGACGATGGAACAGCTGTTCATCCGTCTGTTGTATGAGGATTGGGATGAACGGAAATATCGTTTTCACCTCCTGGAAAAAGATGATGAAAAAAATGCGCAGAAAGGAAACCGTGAGTGGTTTCATGATCTGGAATTATATTGTGCAGCTTATGAACAGAGGGAAATTTCACACGAGGAAGTTTATCTGGAAAACACAAAGACACTTCTGGTCGGGCATGTGCTGATCAATACTTATCTGCGGGAACATCCCGATCTTTCCATGCAGAGCAAAATTCTTATGCTCAACGAGGTTTTATATTCCAAATACGAAAACGAAGTTCTGGGAAAACAAATATCCTATTCGGCAAAAGTAAAAAAGGCACTGGATAAGAAATATGCTTCTTTTTTTGGAGATGGAAAATGGAAGACATCTATTTACGATTTTTACCGGGAATTCTTACAGGTGCAGGCAGTTGCCGGGAAAGAAGTAGATATACCAGAAACTTCTTTTGATGTATACGATCTTGCAGCGCTTGCCTATATTTACAAGCGGATCAAGGAAACTGATCCGGTGCGGGAGGCCAGTCATGTGGTCATCGATGAGGCACAGGATTTTGGAATGATGGCATATTGCTGTCTGCACTATTGTCTGCGGGGATGCACATACACGATCATGGGGGATACCTCCCAGAACATACATTTCCGGTATGGGTTAAATGACTGGGAGGAATTGCGGAAACTGGTGCTGACCGGCACGTATGATGCGTTTGGGCTGTTGCGGAAAAGTTACCGGAATACGGTGGAAATTTCCGAATTTGCAAATGATATTTTGCGGCATGGAGATTTTGCTGTGTATCCGGTGGAGCCGATTATCCGGCATGGAGCAGCCGTGCGGGTGGAGAAACAGCCGGATGCAACAGCGCTTTTAGAAGAGACGGTACACACGATCCGGAAGTGGCAGCAAGATGGATATGAAACGATTGCGGTGATCTGTCGTGAGGAAAAAGAGGCAGCAGAGCTGGCGGAACAGTTGAAATCTTATATGGAGATTGTGGACTGTAACCCGGGGACTACGGAATTTGGAGCCGGTGTTATGGTGCTTTCGGTTGCCTACACGAAAGGACTGGAGTTTGATGCGGTTCTTTTGTATGATCCGACGCAGAAAAAATATCCGGCAGATAACGGACATGTGAAACTTTTGTATGTTGCGGCAACCCGCGCGCTGCATGAGCTTGTGGTGTTGTATCACGGAAATCTGAGCAGAATTCTGACAGATCCGGTTTCAAAAGAGAAAAAGCAGAAAGTGTTTGCAGCAGAAACACTGACCAAGGCAAAGGAATATGAAAAGAAAATCTTTACGCAAAAAGAAATAGAGCAGCAGCGACGGACGGAGGCAGATAAGGAACGCAATGCGCGAAGTTATATCGGTCCGGAACGGATCGAGGTGTCTGCACCGAAGGAAGAGGAACCTGACATCCATCCGGTTTCAGAGAAGTCAGTACCCAAGAAAGAGAAACCTGTCATCCATCCGGTTTCAGAGAAGTCAGTACCCGAGAAAGAGAAATCTGTCATCCATCCGGTTTCAAAGGTGTCGAAGGCCCCGGAGATTGCGCAGATCAATCCGTCTCCTTATGCATTTGGGGATCTGCCGGATAACCGGTTGCTACCGGTACGTGGACATTCCCGCATGAATTATACGGTGAAATGGGCCAAAAAAACGAAAAAGCATATAGACATTGCAAGTATGGCAGGAATTCTTCGGCTGACACCGATGACACCCGAGGTGATAAGGGTAAGTTTCGTCAAAGGTGTGACGACAGAAATCAAGGATACCTACTGGAAACCGGAGGCAACGGATGTTTTTTCGTGGAGTGTCAGAGAGTCAAAGACGGCATTAAAAGTTTCCACGGAAAAAGTCAGTGCTGTGATTGATAAAAAAACAGGTGCCATACAATTTGAAACAGCAGATGGTACGGTACTGTTAAAGGAACGTTCCGTGGAACCGCGCCTGATTATGGATCAGCAGACCTGGGAATTTTTTGAATGGGATTCTTCGGAAAAGATTAACGCAAAGGGAATTCTTTCTACGGATCTGCTCGTGCTGCGTGCAAAGGCAAAGTATATTTCTTTTGGAGGAAAGCCGATGCGGATGCCTCTTGTTTTATCCAGGAAGGGGTATGGACTTGGAATTGCGGCAAAAGAAACCGTTTTGCTCTGTAATATCAAAACCTATGGTCCTTATATCAGTACGCTGGGCGAGGATCAGATCGACTATTATTTTATTTACGGGGAGACGAATGAAGAAACAATTTCCATGTACAAAAAACTAACTTTATAGACTTGTTCTTTTCCATATTTTCTTATTGAAAAACTTTCTCTTTTAGTAATTTACGTGTATAATTAAGAAAAATTATCAATAACACAAAAGAAAGAATGCAAAGGATAAGACAATATGACATTAAAAGAATTGGAAATCGGGAAAAGTGCAGTCATTAAAACCGTAGGCGGTGAGGGTGCGTTACGCCAGCATTTCCTGGATATGGGAGTGATTCCGGGAGCGGAAGTGACGGTGATTAAGTTTGCCCCAATGGGCGACCCGATGGAACTGCAGATCCATGGGTATGAGCTGACTCTTCGGCTGGCAGATGCAGATCAGATTACAATTGAGCAGATTTCTTCCCGTACCAGAAAGCATGAAGGAGCCAGAAACATTAATCAGTCGGTTCATCCGGGACTGGGCGAAGAAGGAAAGTATCATGTAAAAGGGGATGGAAACCCTTTGCCGGAAAAGACGAGGCTTACATATGCGCTGGTGGGAAATCAGAATTGTGGAAAGACGACGCTGTTTAACCAGCTGACCGGTTCAAACCAGCATATCGGAAACTTTCCGGGGGTTACGGTTGACCGCAAGGATGGACCGATCAAAGGATACCCAGACACTCTGGTGACAGATCTGCCGGGAATCTATTCGATGTCCCCTTATAGCAGTGAGGAGATTGTTTCAAGAAATTTTGTGCTGGAGGATAAACCAAAGGCGATCATCAATATTATTGATGCAACCAATATCGAGCGGAATCTGTATCTGACGATGCAGCTGCTGGAAATGGATATCCCGATGGTTGTGGCACTCAATATGATGGATGAGATGACCGGAAATTCAGGATCGGTGGATGTAAACGGGATGGAAGCGATGCTGGGTGTGCCGGTGGTCCCGATTTCTGCTGCAAAAAATGAGGGAGTGGATGAACTGGTAAGGCATGCACTGCATATCGCAAAATATCAGGAGCGGCCGGGACGACAGGATTTCTGTAGTGAAAATGAGTTTGGTGGAGCCGTGCACCGCTGTATTCATGCAGTCAGCCATCTGATCGAGGATCACGCAGAGCATGCGGGAATTCCTCTGCGTTTTGCAGCTTCTAAGATCATTGAAGGGGATCATCTGATTCTGCAGAAACTGGAACTGGACGAGAATGAGCAGGAAGCAATTGAACATCTGATTGTACAGATGGAAAAAGAGCGTGGGCTCGATCGCAGTGCGGCGATTGCGGATATGCGTTTTAATTTCATCGAAAAGGTGTGCGAGAAAACGGTAGTAAAGCCGAAGGCAAGCCGGGAGCGCATCCGCAGTGAGAAAATCGATCGGATTCTGACCGGAAAATATACAGCAATTCCATGTTTTATCGGTATTATGCTGTTGGTGTTCTTCCTTACGTTCCATGTGATCGGCGCTTTTTTACAGAACCTGCTTGCCATGGGGATTGACGCACTGTCTAATGTGACAGACCGTGCGCTGACGGCAGCGGGAGTCAATGAAGTGCTTCACGGACTGATCATTGACGGTATTTTTGCCGGAGTCGGAAGTGTACTGAGTTTCCTGCCAATTATCGTAACATTATTTTTCTTTCTGTCATTGATGGAAGACAGTGGTTACATTGCGCGAGTTGCATTTTTTATGGATAAACTTCTGCGAAAAATCGGACTTTCCGGACGAAGCATTGTACCGATGCTTATCGGATTTGGATGTACAGTTCCGGCGGTGATGTCGACCCGCACGCTGCCGAGTGAGAGAGACCGGAAGATGACGATTTTGCTGACTCCGTTTATGAGCTGTTCGGCAAAACTGCCGATTTATGCATTTTTTACCAGCGCATTTTTCCCGGAGTATGGAGCACTCGTGATGTGTGCTTTGTATCTGACCGGAATTGTGATTGGAATCCTGGTTGCGTTGTTGTATCGGAAAACACTGTTCCGTGGAGATGCGGTTCCGTTTGTCATGGAGCTGCCAAATTATCGTCTGCCGGGGCTGAAAAATGTTATGCAGCTTTTGTGGGAGAAAGCAAAAGATTTCCTGCAGAAAGCATTTACCGTTATTTTTGTAGCAACGATCTGTATCTGGTTCTTACAGAAATTTGATTTGCATTTTAATCTGGTGGCGGATTCTAAAGACAGTATTCTTGCGATGATTTCAAACTGCCTGGTTCCAATTTTTGCACCGCTTGGACTGGGAGACTGGAGGATCTGTACTTCATTGATCAGCGGCGTTATGGCAAAGGAGAGCGTGATCTCAACTCTGGAAATTTTATTTGGAGGAGCAGTAAAGGATGCATTGACACCGGTAGCGGCAGCTTCACTTCTGGTATTTAGTCTGTTGTACACGCCGTGTATTGCAGCAATTGCTTCCATTCGCCGGGAACTTGGACGAAAATGGGCAGTTGGCATGGTGATCTGGCAGTGTATGATCGCCTGGGTGGCAGCATTTGCGGTAAGGTGGCTGATGGTTTTATTTATGAGATAATGAAAATAGAGCAGAAAGTACTTGAAGGAATCGGAAAGATAGAATAAAATAATAACAAAAAAGGATTATTTATTTATGCTCAGACAAATGTGGAAAAAGAGGGTTTGTTTTGTTCTGGCTGTGATTCTGGCAGTAATTGCTGTGACACCAATGGAAATGGAGCACACAGATGCAGCAATGGTACATTCGGTAACAGCATTGATGACGGGAAATCTGGTAAACAAGTCCAATGCGGACAAGCTGACTTACAGACAGCTGGAGACAAGCGCCTATGAGAGAAAACTGATTTCAAAAAGTGTGTATAATTACACGATGCAGCAGGTCCCGGCATTGTATGAGGGCAGGAACGTCATTAATGTGTCCGGTATGACCGGAAAAGCAAATACCAGTTATGTGGATGATGATGGTGTTGGTGAAAATGTCTCGTTTGTAAAATTTCAATGTAGAAAGAGCGGTAAATACCAGTTTACGGAAAGTGATTTTAAGGGAAAATCCAAGAATGAAGTGATCTATAATGATAACAATTATCTCATGTTTCTGCCAAAAGAGTTAAAAAGCGGGTATGAGATTTATGACCCATGGAACAGTACCTACTATCAGTTTCTTTCCAGAACTTTTGCAAGTGGTTATGGCAAAGTATGGTATGATGTCAACGCATCGAAAAAACTTACGAGAAGTGCGAAGCGTGCAATAAAAAATTCGGCAGGGTATACAAGCGCTATCCAGAGGGAACTGCAGAAGAAAAAAGACAGTATTTCCAGATACAGTATGGAATCTGAAAAAAATACGTATCGCTTAAAGAAAGGAAATACATATCTGCTTGTAATTTTTACGCCGGATTCCTTCCGCTTCCGGAAAAAAATAACAAACGGAAACAATTATTATAAGGAACAGTATCTTTCCGATATTCCATGGTCGTTCGATCTGAAAATTACTTATATGGATGAAAAAGCAGATTAGCAAAATTACCCTATTGTATTAGAAATCAGAACGTGGTACAATGCATAAGAATAGAAAAAAGCATTGACGGAACAAGTAGTGAAATTGAAACATACAGAGAGAACGGTAGATGGTGTGAGCCGTTTATGGAAAGATTTCATGAAGACCACTCCTGAGCTGTGCGCGAAAGAAGCGTCACCGTGTAGCTGCGTTATAAGCCAAAGAGTAAAAGAATTAAGGTGGAACCGTGTATAAAGCACCCTTAGATATGTCATGCATATCCGGGGTGCTTTTTTATTTCCATACCAAAAGAAGGAGAGTTAACGTAAAATGGTAAACTTTAAGGAAAATGAAGAATTAAAAACACTGAATCATTCCTGTGCACATCTGATGGCACAGGCGATCAAGCATCTGTACCCACAGGCAAAATTCTGGGTTGGACCGGTTGTTGCAGAGGGATTTTACTATGATGTAGATCTTGGGGAAGATGTAATCCGTGATGAGGATATCGAAAAGATCGAAAAAGAGATGAAAAAGATTGCAAAATCCGGAAAGAAAATCATGCGACGTGAAGTTTCTAAGGCAGAGGCTATGGAAATGTTCCAGAATGATGAGTATAAACTGGATCTGATCTCCGATCTGGAAGATGGAAATATTACCGTATATGATCAGGGCGATTTTACGGATCTGTGCCGTGGACCGCACGTAGACAATGTAAAACTTTGCAGAAACTTCAAGCTGATCCGTCACTCTGGTGCATACTGGAAAGGTGACAGCAAAAACAAAGTGCTGCAGAGAATTTATGGTGTATGTTTCCCGACCGCAGAGGAGCTGGAGGCACACCTTAAGCTTTTAGAGGAAGCAAAGGAAAGAGATCACAGAAAAATCGGAAAGGACATGAACCTGTTTATGGTTGATGATCTGGTTGGCCGTGGACTTCCGATGTTCCTTCCGAAGGGATATGTGATCTGGCAGGAGCTGGAGAATTATATCAAGAACAAGGAAAGAAAGCTGGGCTATCTGCATGTTATGACTCCTTGTGTCGGTACCGTAAATCTGTACAAGACATCCGGTCACTGGGATCACTACAAAGAAAACATGTTCCCACCAATGGAGATGGAGGGAGAGTCTTTCGTTCTTCGTCCGATGAACTGCCCGCATCATATGATGATCTATGCAAACAGAAGACATTCCTATAAGGATCTGCCGATCCGTATCGGTGAGATCGCACATGATTTCCGTTACGAATCCAGCGGAACGTTAAAGGGTATCGAGCGAGGCAGACATTTTTGTCAGAACGATGCGCATCTGTTTGTAACACCGGAGCAGATTGAGGATGAGTTTACCAAGGTTGTAGACTTGATTTTTAGTACCTACAAGGATTTCGGAATTACCAATTACCGTTGTGTACTGTCTCTGCGTGATCCGGCAAACAAAGAAAAGTATCATGATGATGATGCTATGTGGAACAAGGCAGAGGATGCACTCCGCACGGTATTGAATGATCTGAAAATTGATTATACAGAGGAAATTGGAGAGGCTGCTTTCTATGGACCAAAGCTGGATGTAAACGTACAGCCTGCAGTCGGCAATGAGATCACACTTTCTACCTGCCAGCTTGATTTCTGTCTCCCGGCAAAATTCAATCTGTCTTATGTAGACCGCGATGGCGAGAAGAAGACACCGGTTGTTCTGCATCGTGCAATCCTTGGTTCCCTCGATCGTTTCATGGCATATATTCTTGAGGAGACCAAGGGAAATCTGCCGACATGGCTGGCTCCGGTTCAGGTTCGTGTGATGCCGGTTAAGACAGACAACGAGGAACTGACTGCTTATGCAAAGGAAATCTGCGATGCATTAGAGGCAAAGGATGTCCGTGTAGAACTCGATGACAGATCCGAGAAGCTTGGCTATCGTATGCGTGAAGGACAGGTGCAGAAGGTGCCGTATCTTCTGGTTGTCGGCTTCAATGAGAAAGAAGACAGAACCGTATCCTTCCGTCTGCATGGAGAAAAAGATACCACAGTTCTTCCACTGGATGAGTTTGTGGAGAAGCTTGAGAATGAGATCAAAAATAAGCTGAGAACTCATATCGGGGCTGAAAAATAAATAAAAGCCGATTTGAAACAGTAAAAAATGCGCGCAGCAAAAAGTGGTGCCCCCCTTTTGCTGCGCGCTTTTTTGCAGGAAAATATATTTTTACTTTCATGTTAGAAAGTCGTTGTATTCTGTTCAGAAACTTCCAACTTCCGGATCAACTGGAATTCATGTATAACCATTGCCAGTCCAACTGCAAAAGATAACACATCCGCAACCGGACTCGCATAAAGAATTCCCTTAATTCCCCAGAAACGCGGGAAAAGCAAAAGCAGAGGAAGCAGGAATAAAATCTGTCTTGTCAGAGAAAGAAACGTTCCCTTATATGCTTTTCCGATCGAACTGAAAAACGTCGAGGAAATCGGCTGCATAAAATTAAGCCATGTAAACAGCAGGAAAATCCGGAAATAGTTTACACCGAAATCAAAATATTCTTTGCTTCCGCTGCCAAACAGACCGAGGATCTGTCGCGGAAAAATCTGAAACAGCAGAAAGGATACAATGGATACAATGGCACCGACCGTAATCGCCAGACGATACGATTCCTTTACCCGGTTGTACTGTTTCGCACCGTAGTTAAAACTCTGGATCGGCTGGCTGCCCTGTGACAGGCCGATAATCACGGAAAAGTAAAGCTGGTTGACTTTCATGACAATTCCGGAACAGGCAATCGGAATTGACTCTCCGTAAACGGACTGTGCACCGTAATGCTTTAGTAGGTTGTTCATCGTAATCTGCACGATCATCATGGCAACCTGGTTGATGGCAGAAGCCATGCCAAGTGAGCAGATCTGTGCCAGATGGGAAGCATTCGGCCGGAAATGCCCGGAGTGCAGGGTTACTGTGCGGTAGTGTGACAGATAGCAGACCGCAATAATCGCAGAGATGACCTGACCGATCACGGTTGCCGCTGCAGCACCGTACATGCCCCAGTGGAATCCCAGAACAAACACGGCATCCAATACAATGTTGATGACGGCGCCGGAAATGTTTACAAACATCGCCATCTTTGGGCTGCCGTCTGCACGGATTAAGTGTCCGCTTCCGATCGTAAGAATTAAAAAAGGAAAACCGATCGCCGTCACACGGACGTATTGCCGGGCAAGCGGGAGAACATCTGCAGGGGAACCAAATCCGACCAGCAGAGGATTCAAAAATAATTCGGTTATGGCAAAAAGAAGGATGCCAACGGTAAGAAGCATTGTGATGGCGTTTCCGACAAAATAGGGAGCTTTTTCTTTTTTGCCGGCACCCATGTGAAGGTTGAAGCTTGCCGCACCGCCGATTCCAAACAGAAGTCCAAGTCCTGTGCACATCATGGCAAGTGGGAATGCAATGTTGGTAGCGGCATTGCCGAGTGTGCCGACTGCATTTCCGATAAAAAGCTGGTCTGCAATGTTGTATACCGCACTGACAAGCATGGCGATAATGCTCGGTACGGAAAAGCGCAGAATCAGCGAAGAAATTTTGTCCACGGCAAGTGGATTTTGTTGTTCTGAAGTCATATGTTTCGCCCTTTCTTATGTTAATATCTGTATTTGCTTTTATATGGCAAACTTATATTATTATAGCTTTTTTCCTTTTTTTTTTCAATGAAGCCGGGCAGCAGAAAAATAAAATGGAAATTTTTGTATTTCTGAAACTTTTATGTGTGATGAATGGTCTAATAGATAGAAACAAAAAAGGAGGAAAATAAAATGAGTAAACTGAGTAGTGTATTAAAAAAGACAGGTATTGCAGTAGCTGCTGCGGCAATGCTGGTGACAATGGGAGCAGGAACGGTGGTTACACAGGCAAAAACAAGTCTGCCGGTTTATAAAGTATCGCTGGCAAAGAAGTATACCAACAACCAGAAGGGCAAACAGATGGAAGCCAGTGTAAAGATTCCGAAAGTGAAAATTACAGGTACAGACGGAAAAGTCATGAAAAGCGAAAGTGAAAAACTGAATGCTGCAATATCTAGTTATCAGAATAAATTTATCAAAGATTATAAAAAAGATGTGGCAGCCATAAAGAAGGGAGAGAAGGGAAACGAGAGCCTTACTTCCGGATATAAGGTTGTAACCGACAACGACAAGATGTTTTGCCTGCGGATTGATACGGTAATTGCTATGGGCGGCTCCCAGAGTTATGCAAAGATTTTCAGTGTGGATAAAAAATCCGGAAAACAAATCACTCTGAAAAATCTGTTCAAAAAAGGAAGCGGCTATATTGACCGGATTTCCGACAATATCAAAGAACAGATGCGGGCACAGATGAAAGAGAATGCAGATGTTACCTATTTTGTGGACGATGAAAACAATAAGTTCAATTTCAAGTCCATCAGCAATAAGACGAATTTCTATGTCAATGAGAAGGGAGAACTTACCCTTGTATTTGACAAGTATGAAGTAGCACCGGGATATATGGGAATGGTCGAATTTTCCATTCCGACAGGTGAGATTGTAGATATGGTTACAAACGGATATCTGAAATAAAAGGCATATAGAAAAAATGGCTCTGTGGGCAAATCCCACAGAGTCATTTTTTCTATTTGGTGCAAAGGAAGAGGATGCAATTTCTGATTTTTATGGTATACTGTCTGTAGAAAATAAAATGACGTGAGAGTATACCTATGAAAAACAGGACAGGCCATAGGCTTAAATATGTTAGAATATGCAGGTGTAGGGGAGTGAAGCATGCAGTTCGTGTTGACTAATTTGTATAACAGCTGATAAAATGATTGGGAAAATTACGGCATCTGATTCATTCATCTGCAGAGCATTTGGTGAAAAAGATACGACGGTAATTGTGTTGAACAATTTTAATATAAATGAATAAAAACTCTGACGGCAAGGATGATCCGAGCAGGAATAGTTAAGAAATAAGGATTTACAGAACCATCTTTCTGACAGATTGCCCGAAAGATGGTTTTTTGCGTTGAAAATAACAGGAGGATAGCATGTTAAAGGTAGCAGTATACGGAAAGGGCGGTATTGGAAAATCCACAGTGACTTCCAATCTTGCAGCAGCTTTTGCAAATATGGGAAAACGTGTCATTCAGATCGGATGCGATCCGAAAGCGGATTCCACCATTAATTTACTTGGTGGTGAGCCACTTCGTCCGGTAATGAATTATATGAGGGAAGAGGACGAGGAGCCGGATGAGCTGGCGCAGATTTCAAAGGAAGGCTATGGAGGAATCCTCTGCATTGAGACGGGCGGACCGACACCGGGACTTGGCTGTGCGGGGCGTGGAATTATTGCGACTTTTCAGCTTCTTGAAGACATGGAACTATTCGAACATTATAAACCCGATGTGGTTTTGTATGATGTATTAGGTGATGTTGTGTGCGGTGGATTTGCAGCACCGATTCGTGAGGGATATGCGGATAAGGTTCTGATCGTTACATCCGGTGAAAAAATGGCACTGTATGCTGCCAACAATATTTCCAGTGCAGTCAGAAATTTTGAGGATCGCAGTTATGCCCGGGTATTTGGCATCGTGTTAAATCACAGAAATGTGGAAAATGAGAAAGAAAAAGTACAGGCATTTTCAGAAAAGATCGGGGTGCCGATTGTGGGAGAAGTGCCGCGAAGTAATGAAATTATTCACTGGGAAGAGCAGGGAAAGACTGTGATCGAAGGAGATCCGGCCTCTGAAATCAGCAGATGTTTCTTTGATCTTGCCACATTGTTATGGAAAGAAGAGGAAAACGCATGAGACAGGAAGCATATTTTTGTACGGTAAAAGAGCTGGATGAGCTTGGAAAAAATAACATTCCCAGACAGCTTATTTCCCATACACATCTGATCTACAGTTCCCCTGCAACGCTGGCATTCAATTCTCCGGGAGCAGAAGGATTTGGTGTCAAACGTGCAGGTCTGGCGGTTCCGGATTCTGTTATGTTGATCGTGTCTCCGGGATGCTGTGGCCGCAATACCTCGGTGCTTAGTTCGATGCGGGCCTATCAGGACCGTTTTTATTATCTGTTGATGGATGAGACGGATATTGTGACCGGAAGGCACCTGAAAAAGATCCCTAAGGCAGTAGCGGAAATATGCGAAGGACTTAAGAAAAAGCCGTCTGTTGTGATGATATGTATTACCTGTGTGGATGCGCTGCTTGGCACGGATATGGAGCGTGTCTGTCACAAGGCAGAGGAATATGCAGGGGTTCCGGTAAGGCCATGTTATATGTATGCACTGACCAGAGAGGGCAGAAAACCACCGATGGTGCATGTGCGGCAGTCCGTTTATTCGTTGCTGGAACCGAAAAAGAAAAAAGGAAACGTGGTGAATTTACTGGGATATTTTTCACCGCTTACGGATGACTGTGAGCTGTATGATCTGCTTCATGGGGCAGGAGTAAAAACAATCCATGAGATTTCCAGGTGCAAGGATTATGCACAGTATCAGACCATGTCGGAAGCAAATTTTAATTTGGTACTGCATCCGGAAGCGCGCTTTGCGGCAGAGGATTTTCATGACCGGCTGAAAATTCCATATATCGAGCTGCGCAGATTATATCAGATCGATAAAATTGCCAGTCAGTATCGTGCCTTTGCCGCTGCACTGGGTGTGGAATTTGAGGATGAAATACCGCGTAAGGCAGCAGAGGAGGCGGTAGAAAAATTCCGGAAAATACATCCGGATGCAGTATTTGCCGTCGGAGAATGGATGAACGGAGATCCGTTCGAACTGGCACTTGCATTGGTACACTATGGATTTCGTGTGTCGGAGATTTATGGAACATTATCCGGTGAAAACTTTGTCTATGTAAAACAACTGGCAAAAATCAGTCCGGATACGAAAGTTTTTTCCAATCTGGAACCGACCATGCTGTATTATGACAAAAGTCAGTCCGGCGTCAATATGACCATAGGAAAAGATGCCGGCTATTATCATAAAGAATGTTCCAATGTGCTCTGGAATGAAGAACGGCAGCCATACGGTTATGCCGGTGTGCGCAGACTGTTTGAGGCATTGGCGGAGGTATAACACAATGAGAGGACTGAGAAAATATCTGACACCATTTGCACCGGATCAGTCAGGTGCGGTGTCTGTATTATATGAATTTGGCGGTATTATCGTCATTTGCGATGCCGGTGGTTGTACCGGAAATATCTGTGGATTTGATGAGCCGCGGTGGTTTGAGAGCAAAAGCGCACTGTTTAGTGCAGGGCTTCGCGATATGGATGCAATTCTCGGCCGTGATGACAGGCTGGTGGCAAAGCTTGCAGATGCCGTGACAAAACTGGATGCAAAGTTTGCAGCAATTATCGGGACGCCGGTTCCGGCCGTTATCGGAACGGATTACCATGCCTTAAAGCGTATGACGGAGAAAAAAGTGGATCTGCCGATTCTGACTGTGGATACGGATGGAATGGAATTGTATGACAAGGGGGAAGAAAAAGCCTGGAAGGAACTGTTTTTGGTATTTGCAGGTGAAAAAGAAGACGTGATTTTGGGCAGAATCGGGATACTTGGCATGACACCACAGGATATCAGTGATCTGCGTGCAGCAGACCGTATCCGGGAGCATTTTGCGGCAGAAGGAAAAACTGCTGTCTGCTTTGGAATGGGAAATGGACTTGATGATGTAAAATCGGTTTCCAATGTGGAAAAAAATATCGTGGTATCGCCGGCCGCTTTAGAGGCAGCGAAATATCTGGAACGAACATATGGAACACCGTACGAGACAGGCTATCCGCTGGTGGATGAACTGGTTTACGATATGGATTATCATGGGAAAAAGGTACTTATTGTACAGCAGCAGGTGATCGGATCTGCAATCCGGGAAGAGATACAAAAAAAAGCAAAGGATGCACAGGTGACAGTTGCAAGCTGGTTTATGATAAAGCCAGAGCTTTGCAGTGACACAGATCTGCATCTGCGGGATGAAGAAGATTATATAAGGCTGGTGGAAAACATGGAATATGATGTGATTTACGCGGATCCATGTATGAAGCGTATGACACCGGAATTTGACGGAATCTTTGTGGATACGATACATTTTGCGGTGTCGGGGCATCTTGCAGAGATGAGATAACAGTTGCCGGTTGTCTTGTAAGATGTGACCCGCAATAAGGGAGTGTACGATTGGAGAAAAGTGTGTATAAGAATGAGATGACCTGGCGCATCCGGGTATACGGTATCGTTCAGGGTGTTGGTTTCCGGCCAACGGTAAGCCGCCATGCGACAAACCATGGAATTTACGGAACTGTTTGCAATAAAGGACCCTATGTGGAAATTTATGCACAGGGGACAAAAGAACAGATCGATGGATTTTTAAACAGTCTGAAAGAACATCCACCGAAGCGTGCGGCTGTTTTGAAGATAAATACAGAGGATATCACCGCAGATACAACAGAACAGTTTGAACATTTTGACATTATCGAAAGTGAAAAAACAAAAGGGGAAATCTTTATTTCCCCGGATATTGCAATCTGCGATGAGTGCAAGGCAGAAATGTTTGACCCGAAAGACAGACGGTATCTGCATCCGTTTATCAACTGCACCTGCTGTGGACCAAGGCTTACGATTCTGGATGCTCTGCCGTATGACAGGGAACGCACAAGTATGAAAGAGTTTCCGATGTGCCCGGACTGTGCAAAAGAATACACGGATGAGAAAACCAGGCGGTATGACGCGCAGCCGGTGTGCTGCAACCAATGTGGACCACAGGTGTATCTGATCGGCAGACCCGAGCGGGGACGTGCCGCAATTACATATACACGCCGGCTTATTCGTGAAGGCAAAATTGTAGCAATCAAGGGAATCGGAGGGTTTCATCTGTGCTGTGATGCTACAAATGAAGAAGTGGTCTGCCGTCTTAGAACATTAAAAAACCGCCCGGCCAAGCCCTTTGCAGTTATGGCAAAAGATGAATCGGTTGTAAAACGGGAATGTGTGGTGACGCCGGAGCAGGAGGCGATTCTTACCGGACATCAGAAACCGATTCTGTTACTGGACAGACGAAGCGATGGAGGGCTGGCATCTTCGGTGGCACCGAACAATCCAAAAGTTGGTGTGATGCTTCCATATGCACCGGTGCAGTTATTGATTTTTCAGTATGATGATGGTATCGAGATGCCGGATCTTCTGGTGATGACCAGTGGAAATACTTCCGGTGCACCGATCTGTCGTGAGGATGAGGAAGCTGTTGCCGAATTATCCCATTTGTGTGATGCGATGCTGTCACATAACCGCAAAATCAGGATACGGGCAGATGATACGGTGATGGATTTTTACAGAAATGAACCGTACATGATCCGGCGTTCCAGAGGCTATGCACCGCTGCCGTTTATGACAAAAGCAGACTGGAAAGGACAGGTGCTCGCGGTTGGCGGGGAATTGAAAAATACCTTTTGCATAGGTGTGGACAACAGGTTTTATCCGTCACCATATGTGGGAGATCTGGAGGACTTAAGAACGGTAAAGGCATTGCAGGAGACAATACACCGGTTTCAGACATTGCTGGAAGTAAAGCCACAGGCTGTGGTCTGTGATCTGCACCCAAAATACAATTCTACGGTTGTAGCGGAAGAACTTGGATATCCGGTGATAAGAGTGCAGCATCATTATGCACACATATTATCGTGTATGACAGAAAATGACTGTCATGATCCGGTCATCGGAGTCGCTTTTGACGGAACCGGATATGGAACGGATGGCACGATCTGGGGCGGAGAGATCCTGCTGGCGGATTATGGGAATTTTACAAGATTCGGAAGTATTACCCCGTTTTTACAGATGGGGGGCGATGCTTCTGCAAAAGAGGGCTGGCGTATTGCGGTCTCTATGATTTACGGATATACGAAAGATCGCAAAAGGGCATGGGAGATCATGGAAACACTGGGTCTTTGCAGCGAACAGGAAAGCAGGGTACAGTTCACCATGGCAGACCGGAAGATTAATGCGGTGGCTTCAACCAGTGCAGGACGGCTTTTTGATGCCGTCAGTGCGATACTCGGGATCAGGCGCAGGTCAGGATTTGAAGGGGAAGCATCGACGGCATTGCAGTTTGCAGCAGAGGCATACGAGCAGCAGAACCTCTCAAATATCTCACAGGAGCAAAAGGAAAATAAGGATATACTGCTGCATGAAACAAAAGAGCGTTTCGTTTTAAATACACAGATGTTGGTGCAGCAGATTACAGAAGCAAAAATGAGGGGCGAAGACACCGGGATGCTGGCATATCGGTTTCATCAGGTACTGGCAGAAATGATTACAGCTGCCTGTATCAAAGCAAAAGAAAGCAGTGGCAGGGATAAAGTTGCCTTAAGCGGTGGCGTATTCCAAAACCGGTTACTGCTGCGTCTGACAGAAGAACGACTGTTACAGGAAGGATTCGAAGTGCTGCGGCACCGTATGATTCCGCCGAATGACGGAGGAATTGCAATCGGACAGGCAGCATATGGGATGTATCAATTACAGAAATAGGAGGATAAAAAGATGTGTGTAGGTTTATCAGCTAAGGTAGTAAAAATCAGTAATGGCACGGCGGTCATTGATGCAGGTGGTGCCAAAAGAGAGGTTTCTTCCCAGCTTCTGGAAGATCTGGAGCCGGGAGATTATGTTATGGTGCATGCAGGTGTAGCAATTGCAAAAATCACCGATGAGGACGACAGTGAAACCGAGCAGCTCATGGAGGAATTTTTATAATGAAAACAGCCAGAGAGATCATTGAAAATTATGATGGCCCGGATGTGCGGATCATGGAAGTGTGCGGTACGCACACACATGAGATTTTCCGGCTGGGAATCCGTAAACTGCTGCCAAAACAGGTAGAATTGATTTCCGGACCGGGATGTCCGGTATGTGTAACACCGGTTAGTTTTATAGATGAAGCTATTTATCTGGCATTGGAAAAAGGAGTTACAATCTGTACATTTGGTGATCTGGTGCGAGTGCCGGGAACCAATATGAGCCTTGCGGGAGCCAGAGAACAGGGAGCGAAAATCCGTGTTGTGTATTCTCCGGCAGATGCCGAAAAATATGCCGGAGAACATCCGGATGAGCAGGTGACATTTCTGTCGGTCGGATTTGAGACAACGACACCGGCAGGATGTCTTTCCGTAAAGGCGGCAAGAGAAGATGGACTGGATAATTACTCTATATTGGTGGCAAACAAAACCATGCCTCAGGCGTATGAGGCATTAAAGGACAGTGCAGATGTATTTTTATATCCGGGACATGTCAATGCCATTACGGGAACACGTCTTTGCGAAGCTCTGACCGAAGAAGGGGTCAGCGGTGTTGTGGCAGGATTTACGGCAAAAGAACTGATGACAGCACTGGCGGTTGCGCTGGTAAAATTCCAGGAAGGAAAGCCATTTTTTGTAAACTGCTATCCGCGAGTGGTGACACAGGATGGAAGCAGGGAGGCACAGCTGCTTGTAGATGAGATGATGGAAGCTTGTGACTGCGAATGGAGAGGGCTGGGTGTTATTCCGAAATCCGGCATGAAATTAAGACAGGAGTGGCAGGAGTTCGATGCACGTCTCAAATATCAGATGCCGAAAATTGAAGGAAAACCAAATCCGGCCTGCCGCTGTGGCGATGTACTTCAGGGGAAATGCAAACCATCCGATTGTAAAGTATTCGGAAAAGGCTGTACACCGCAGCATCCGATCGGCGCCTGCATGGTGTCCGGTGAGGGAGCCTGCTCTGCATATTATCAGTATTCATAAGAAAGAAGGAAAAAACATCATGGAAAATAAAACAGTAACGATGGCACATGGTGCCGGTGGAAAGCAGACATCCGAATTGATTGATCAGGTGTTTAAGGCACATTTTGCAAACAATGATCTGACGGCAGATGATGCAGCGGTATTAGTTCCGCCGGCAGGAAGAATGGCAGTATCTACAGATGGGTTTATTGTATCTCCGGCATTTTTTCCGGGGGGAAATATCGGCAAACTGTCTATCTGCGGAACGGTAAATGATCTTGCCTGTATGGGTGCAAAACCGCTTTATCTTACCTGCGCTTTTGTAATTGAAGAGGGATTTCCAATGGACAAACTCGAAGAAATCGCAGCTGCCATGGAAAAAACAGCAAAAGAGGCCGGGGTACATATTGTATCGGGAGATACAAAGGTTGCCGGAAAAGGACAGGTGGATGGAATTTTTATCACCACGACCGGAATGGGGGAGATCGAAGAAGGAGTGACCGTCGGCGGAGAACTGGCAAAGCCCGGAGATGCAATCATCGTAACCGGTGATATCGGACGGCACGGATGTACGATCCTGTTAGAGCGGGAAGATTTTGGCATCGATGCGGATGTGACCAGTGACTGTGCACCTTTGTGGAAGACCGTAAAGGCAGTCATGGATACCACACACAACCTGCATGTGATACGTGATGCGACCAGAGGCGGCGTCGGAACAGTCCTGTATGAGATTGCAGGTCAGAGCAGCGTAGGCATCCGTTTAAATGCAGAGGCTGTTCCGGTACGGCCGGAAGTAAAAGGAGTCTGCGGGATGCTTGGACTTGAGCCTTTATATCTGGCATGCGAAGGAAGACTTGTCATCATGGCACCAAAGGAAGAGGCAGAGGGCATTGTAGAAACATTGAAAAAATGTCCATATTCCACAGATGCAGCTATTATTGGTGAAGTGATCGCAGAGGAATCGGGAAGAGTTATAATGGAGACGGAAATCGGCACACAGGCACTGCTTCCACAGCCGGGGGGAGAGCTTTTACCAAGAATCTGTTAACAGGAGGAGTCAGGGCATGGAAACCAGAGTGGCAGTTATTTCAATTATTGTAGAACAGGAGGATGCCATTGAAGAATTAAATATCCTTCTTCATGAAGCACGTCAGTACATTGTAGGCAGAATGGGCATACCATACCGCGCAAAAGGAATCAGCATCATAAGCATTGTCATTGATGCACCACAGGACACGATCAGTGCACTTTCCGGAAAAATCGGACATTTAAAAGGCGTATTCGCAAAGACTGCATATTCGAATGTCATTACTCCGGCAGAAGGGGGAACACAGGATTGATCAGGATAGCAGTATATGGAAAAGGCGGAATCGGAAAATCCACTACCGTTTCAAATGTAGCGGCTGCATTGGCAGAAATGGGGCTTAAGGTGATGCAGATCGGATGCGATCCGAAAGCAGATTCTACCATATTGCTCCGTCATGGAGAGGCTGTGCCGGCCGTGCTCGACTTATATAATGAGAAAAAGCAGGCGTTGCAGCTGGAGGATATGATACGCATTGGGTATAACGGTGTTATCTGTGTGGAGGCCGGTGGACCGACACCGGGACTTGGCTGTGCCGGCCGTGGTATCATCACGGCACTGGAAAAGTTAAAAGAGCTTGGCGCATATGATGTATACAAACCGGATGTGGTTTTATATGATGTACTCGGAGATGTGGTATGCGGTGGATTTTCCATGCCGATGCGGGGCGGTTATGCGGACAAAATATTTATTATTACCTCCGGGGAAAACATGGCAATTCATGCAGCTGCAAATATTGCCATGGCAGTGGAAAATTTTAAAAACCGTGGATATGCCGGGCTTGGCGGACTCATTTTAAATCGCAGGGATGTCCCGCGGGAAGAGGAAAAAGTGGCAGAACTGGCAGACGATTTTCACACAGCTGTTATTGGTACACTATCACACAGCGGGCAGGTGGCACTGGCAGAGGAGCAGAAAAAAACATTGATGGAGTGTTATCCAACAGGTGAAATGGCAGACGAATACCGTGCGCTTGCCATGCAGATGTATCGCATATGCGGTGGCATTCTGGAAGCGAAAAGCGATAAGGTAAGGTCCGGATATATACAGGAGGAAGCGTAATGTTACGTCGTGTGGGGGAAACCGTTGATTCGAAAGATGCTGTGGTAAAAATAAAAGATGCCTCATTTCCAACACCATTTGTTTCGGCACTGGAGTATAATTCGCCGGTGCATGGCAACTGGAATATTGTGCATACGGGAATGCAGGTTCCGGAATCTATCCAGATCTATGTCTGTGCGGATAACTGTATGCGTGGTGTTGTACTGACTGCGGCAGAAATGAATGCAGCAGACCGTTTTTCTTTTGTTCTTGTGGAGGAGCAGAATCTGCTAAGCGGCAATCTGGAGGATATTACCATCGAGGGTGTGACGGATGTGTTGAATAAACGGAAGGACCATCCTGAGGCGGTTCTGCTTTTTACCGTTTGTCTGCATCATTTTGTGGGAAGTAATCTGAACTATATTTACAGGGAACTAGAGCATCGTTTTCCTGACATCTGCTTTATCCGCTGTTATATGGACCCGATTATGCAAAAACATGGACTGACACCGGACCAGAAGCTGCGGAAAGCAATGTATGATCCTCTTTTGGGCTGTGAGCCGGACGCTAAAACAGTATCTGTCTTTGGCAGTGATTTTGTTCTGGATGAGAACAGTGATATTAAGCGTCTGTTAAAACGATATGATTATAAGGTGCTGGAACTGCCCGGATGTAAAACCTGGCAGGAACTGTTGGATATGAGCAGGGGATGCCTGTTTATCGACTGCTATCCGGCTGGAAAATACGGGATGGAGGCACAGGCAGGCCGCCTGGGACGAAAATCTCTGTATCTGCCCGGCAGTTTTGACTATGATGAGATCAGAAAGCAGTTAAAGCAGCTGACCGATGCACTCGGACTGCCGGAACTGACAGAAGATGAGCTGGCCCGCGAGCAGGAGTCCTGTGAGGAGGCTCTGGCAAAAGCAAAAAATCTGATCGGGGATATGCCGGTCACTCTGGATTATCTGTATCATCCAAGACCACTTGGACTGGCAAAACTGCTTCTGACACATGGCTTTTGTGTGAAAGCTGTTTATCTGGACAGTATCAGTCCGGAAGAAAAAGCAGATTTTTTCTGGCTGCAGGAGCATGCACCGGAACTTGAGCTGATCGCAACGATTCAGGTGAAGATGCGTGTACTGCCAAGAGGTGCAAGCGGGGAAGTGCTGGCAATCGGACAGAAAGCGGCCTATTTTGGCCGAAGCCGTCACTTTGTCAATCTGGTACAGGGAGAAGGTCTGTATGGATTTGACGGTATTCGAAGAACCGCAGAGCTGATGATGGATGCATATCTCAATGAAAAGGATACAGAAAAACTTGTTGTACAAAAAGGATGGGGGTGTGAGTGCTGTCTATGAGACAATCTTATCGAATGATACCGGTTTATACGGCCGATGTGTCAGGGGTCTGTTCTGCACTGTATGAACTTGGCGGAATGACAGTTATGCATGATCCTTCCGGATGCAACTCTACTTACAATACGCATGATGAAATCCGCTGGTACGATCAGGACAGTCTTATTTTTATCTCGGGACTTACAGAAATTGACGCGATCATGGGAAATGACAGAAAATTTATTGATGATATCGAGTATGCAGCCCGTGAACTGCATCCCAAATTTATCGCGCTGGCAGGTTCGCCTATTCCATTTATGAATGGTACGGATTTTCCTGCAATTGCGCGTGTGATTGAGACAGAAACCGGAATTCCGGCATTTTCCGTGCCGACGAACGGGATGAATGATTATGTGTATGGAGCGGGCATTGCACTCGAAGAAATCGCAAAGCGGTTTGTCAGAGAACCGGACAGGCAGGAGAATAGAGATCCCTCTTCGCGCACGGTAAATCTGTTAGGTGTGACACCACTTGATTTCGGACCACAGAAAAATGCAGAAACCTTAAAAGAGAATCTGCAGAAATACGGATGGCAGGTTATGTCTGTGTGGGCGATGGGCGATGATTTGAAAACGTTGCAAAGATCAGCGGAGGCAGACGTTAATCTGGTTGTTTCGGCAGTAGGACTCCGTGTGGCAAAGATACTCTGGGAGAAGTACAAAATACCATATGTGATCGGAACACCAAACGATTGGCTGGCAGAAGATATTTCAAATGCACTGGAGCGTGCAGCCACACGGCAGGCAGAGCCGGCGGTTGTATATTTGCAGAACCGCATGCAGCAGGAGGCAGATATTACGCTGGTCGGAGAACCTGTCACTATGGGATCATTAGCAGCAGGGATTGAAAAAAGATATGGTCGTGCCGCCCGCGTCCTGTGTCCGTTAAAGGAATGTGCGGATTTGCTCGGTGAAAAAGATAAAATGGTGCTTGGAGAGGAAGCGATGGAAGAGGCACTTAAAAGTGCAGGGATCATTGTGGCAGATCCTCTGTATCGTCCGATCTGTCCGGGGGACAGTATTTTTTATGAATTACCGCATGTGGCATTTTCGGGGAGAATATATTTTTGAGAATACTATTGTCAGGATGCAAATTGCAATCTGCGATGATGAAAAATCTATAGGCTTGATATTAGAAGAAAAATAAAGAAATTATTACCGGATGCAGTGATAGAAACATATTTATCGGGTGATGAACTGATTGCAAGTGGTTGTAAGCCGGATATGCTCTTTTTGGATATCCAGATGCCGGGAAAGAATGGGATGGAAACGGCAAGGATTCTGCGTCAGAAGGATGACGAAGTGGACGTTGCTGCATAAACCAGTTGACAGATTCCTTTCGGAAGTATAATATAAAGACAAATTTCATAGGATATAAAAAACAAAGGGCGATGTTGTTCAGACACTGCCCCTTTTTTTATTCGAAAACAGGAGGGATGAGGTTATGGAAAAGTTAAATGATGTGATTACAGCAATTGACGATTTTGTCTGGGGACCAGTCATGCTGATTCTGCTTGTGGGGACCGGAATTTTCCTTACGATCCGCACGCGGTTTCTGACATGGAGAAATCTCGGTTATGCACTCAAAAGTACGTTAAGCAAAGAGGCGCGGACGAAAAGCCGTGGCGAGGGCGATGTGTCTCCGTTTTCGGCACTGACCACAGCACTTGCCGCCACAATCGGAACGGGCAACATTGTGGGGGTTGCGACGGCGATGGTTTCCGGTGGCCCGGGAGCTTTGGTCTGGATGTGGATCTCTGCTGCATTTGGTCTGACGTCGAAGTTCAGTGAATGTATGCTGGCGATCAAATACCGTGAGATCAATGCCAAAGGGGAGATGAGCGGCGGCCCGATGTACACGATGAAAAAGGCACTGAAGAATAAAAGATTTGGAGCGGTTCTTGCGTGGTTATTTGCACTCTTTGCTGTGATTGCTTCGTTTGGAATCGGCAATATGACACAGGGAAATTCGATTTCCGGTGCATTACATACGACATTTCATGTGCCGACCCATCTGACCGGAATTGTGATTACGGTGCTTGCCCTGCTGATCATTGTCGGCGGTATCAAATCCATTTCAAAGGTTTCTTCGGTGGTCGTTCCGCTGATGGCGATTTTTTATGTGATCTGTGGCGTTATTGTCATTATCGGAAATATTTCGAATCTGCCGGCAGGCATTTTGATGATTTTTCAGATGGCATTTTCGGTAAAAGCGGTAGGCGGCGGTCTGTGCGGAACGATTGTCGCTTCCATGATGAATGCAATGCGTTATGGTGTGGCAAGAGGTGTATTTTCCAACGAAGCCGGTATGGGATCTGCGGCAATTACGGCAGCGGCTGCAACGACGGATAACCCGGTGCGTCAGGGATATATCAATATGACGGGAACCTTCTGGGATACGATTGTTGTCTGTACGATTACAGGACTTGCGATTGCCTCTTCCGGTGTCCTTGGCATGACCGATGCTGCCGGGAATATGCTGACCGGTTCGGATGTTACAATTGCGGCATTTGAGACGGTTCTGGGATCGGCCGGGGGCTGGCTTGTGACAATCGGGATTACATTGTTTGCGTTTTCTACAATACTCGGCTGGGAGTATCACGGGGAAAAAGCATTTGAATATCTGCTGGGAACGCACCGGTTTAATATGGTATACCGCCTTGTTTTTTCCTTTGTTGTGTATTTCGGATGTACACAGACACTGAATCTGGTATGGAGTTTCTCGGATATTGCCAATGCGCTGATGGCAATCCCGAATCTGATCTGTATGCTCCTGCTCAGTGGTGAAATTGCAAAGGATATTCGGGAGTTTCAGAAAAAAATTCATAAATATAATTAAAAAATGTAAGGTTATTCTTTGCTATCAGCCCGAAGCGTAGTATAATGTAGTTATCTGAATTTTATAGGCATGGAGGTTAGAAAATTATGCAGATGGAACAGCTACGCAAAGATATGATGGCAGCGATGAAAGCGCGCGACAAGGAACGGAAGGATGCAATTTCGTCTCTGGTTTCGGCAGTGAAGAAAAATGCCATTGATGCCGGATGCAGAGATGACATTCCGGAGGATATGGTCAATGCCACAATCATGAAGGAATTAAAGACCGTTCAGGAACAGATCGATTCCTGCCCGGCAGACCGTACCGATTTGCTGGAGGAGTACAGAAAACGTTATGACATTATGAAAGAATATGCACCGAAGATGCTTTCGAAAGAGGAAGTGACTGCGATTGTTAAGGAAAAGTTTGCAGATGTGATTGCAACGAAGAACAAGGGACAGATCATGAAGACGATTATGCCGGAGCTGAAAGGAAAGGCAGACGGAAAGGTGATCAATGAAGTTGTTACAGAGATGTGCAACGCATAAAGGAGAAGAAACATGAGATTGTATATGCCGACGAAGGTATTTTTTGGCAGCGGTTGTGTTTCGGAAAACGGTGCAGAGTTAAAAGCATTAGGAAGCAGAGCCATGATTGTGACGGGAAAACATTCCAGCCGCATCAATGGTTCGCTTGCAGCAGTTGAACAGGCATTGCAGGCAAATGGGCAGACCTATGTGATTTTTGATGAGATCGAAGAGAATCCTTCTGTGGAGACCGTGGCTGTGGCAGCGGGCATTGCAGTAAAAGAACAGGTGGATTTTTTTGTGGCTGTGGGAGGCGGTTCTCCGATGGATGCGTCCAAGGCGATTTCGCTTCTGGCAGCGAATCCATCGGCAATCGATCATGCAGAGGAGCGTCTTTATCATCCGGAGCCGATGCAGGGCTATCCGGTTGCAGCAGTCCCGACCACATCCGGTACGGGATCGGAAGTGACGCCTTATGCGATTCTGACACGGCACGACTTACATACCAAGCAGTCAATCGCACACAAATGGTTTGCGGATCTGGCATTTGTGGATGCCGGATATTTAAAGACTTCTTCTTATGAGAATATGGTCAGCACCTGTGTGGATGCGCTGGCACATCTGATTGAGTCATATCTGAATACTAATGCAAATGCATATAACCGGATATATTCAGCGGAAGGTCTTCGGATCTGGGGCAGTGCAAAGGAATACCTGCTTTCTTCCGGGATTAAGATTCCGGATGAAGGATACGAAACATTCATGCATGCATCGGTTGTGGCAGGTATGGCGATTGCACATACCGGTACCAGTATTCCGCACGGATTAAGTTATCCGGTCACATATGAGCTTGGCATTCCGCATGGAAAGGCAGTCGGATTTTTCCTGCCGGGATTTTTGCGTTTTTACAATAATCAGAAGCGGGTGGCAGAGGTGCTTGAGCTGCTTGGGTTTGAGAACCGGGCTGAATTTATCGCCTATCTGGACAAGCTGCTGGGCAAACCACAGATCCCGGAGGAACTGTGGGAGGAGGATGTGCAGAAACTGTTGCAGAATCCTGCCAAGTTAAAGAACTATCCGTTTGAGATGACGGAAGAAATTCTGAAAAAATATCTAAACAAATGAGAACCCGTTTGAGGAGGAAACTTATATGATACAAAAGTTGATTGAAAAGTTAAATAAGAAGAGATTAAAAGAACGAATTTCTTCTGCAATTGTGATGGTGGCCCTGATTGTTAGCATTTCCGGTGTTGTGGGAGCCGTATCCGGAATTGTGGTCAGCAACCGCTATAATTATGCATTGAAAAATTATGGTTTTTCACAGGGTGATATCGGCAAGATGATGATTACGTTTGCCGATACGAGAAGTTATCTGCGTGCTGCGATCGGATATCAGGATGAAAACCTTGTGAACAGCTGCGCAGAAAATTATGAGAAGAAGAAGGAATCCTGTCAGCAGTACACCAAAGAGGTAAAAAATACGGTTTCATCTGCGGATGAGGAGAAAATTTATAATAGTATCACAGAAAAACTGAACGATTATTTTGACACCTGTGATGCTGTACTGGAAAAAGGAAAGAATACACAGGATATTGATGCGCGCCATGAAGCACAGCAGATGGCACAGGATCAGGTGGCACCGATCTATGAGGAGATTTATCAGGATATGGTGAAACTGATGGATGCAAATACCGAGCATGGAGATAAGTTAGAGAAAATTCTTACAATGGTAGAATTGATCACACTTATTGCAATTATTGCGGTTATTGCACTTGCAATTTTTGCAGCCCGCCGGATCGGCAGAGTGCTTGCACAGAATATTGTTGATCCTTTGGATCAGCTGGGTGCCCGTTTTGATACATTTGCAAAGGGGGATCTCTCCAGCGAATTCCCGGAGATGACATCAGAGGATGAAATTTCCGAGATGGTAATTGTTGCGCGCGAGATGGCAAAGAATCTGGCCGCTGTTATTCAGGATGTCAACCACCGTATGGATCTGATGGCTCACAATGATTATACCGGTGTTTCCAAAATCCCGGAGAAATATATGGGTGAGTTTGCGGCAATGAATGATGCAATCCATGTCATGAACACCGATATGAATGAGACGATGCACCGGATTGAGGAGGCTGCTTCCCAGGTATCTGCAGGTTCTACCAATCTGGCAGAGGGATCACAGACACTGGCAGAGGGATCTACCGATCAGGCAGGTGCAGTGGAAGAACTTCTGGCATCCTTTGCCAATATCACAGAAGGGGTTGAGCACACACATGAGAGTGCACAGGCTTCTTACGAATTATCTGTAAAATATGCACAGGAAGCAGATAAGACACAGAAGGAAATGAATGCAGTTACCGAAGCAATGAAGAGAATCAGCGATATGTCCAAGCAGATTGAGACAATCATCGGACAGATCGAGGAGATCGCGGAGCAGACGAACCTGCTTGCCCTGAACGCATCCATTGAGGCTGCACGTGCAGGAGAAGCCGGCAAGGGCTTTGCCGTAGTTGCATCCCAGATCGGAAAACTTGCGGATGAGAGTGCACAGTCTGCAGTCAATACCCGTGAGCTGATTATGAACTCTATTCAGGAAATCGAAAACGGCAATCAGGCAGTTGATGTGACTTTCCAGACGATTATTTCTCTTGTAGAGGGAATCAATGAAGTGGCAAAGAAATCCCAGGAACTGGCACAGCTTTCCGAGACACAGGCAGAGCAGATCAAGCAGGCAGAGTCCGGTGTAAACCAGATTTCCGAGGTTGTACAGAGCAACGCGGCAATCGCAGAGGAATCTTCCGCAACCAGTCAGGAGCTTTCTGCAGAGTCTGATTCTCTGAATGATCTGGTGCAGCAGTTTAAGTTAAAATAGTGATACAAAATAAAGGCATAAGAGAGGAATAATCTGGAAAATGGATACGTCGATTTTTATCGGAACATGGTGGTCACTGGTGCCGCCTCTTCTGGCAATCATACTGGCACTTGTCACCAAGGAAGTATACAGTTCCCTGTTTATTGGAGTGGCGGTCGGAGCACTGTTATATACCGGATTTCATCCGTGGAATGCATTCAATGCCCTGTTTTCGATTATGAAAGACAGCATGAATCTGAATATTCTGATTTTTGATGTGCTGCTTGGCATGATTATTGTATTGATGTCAAAATCAGGAGGCTCAGCTGCTTATGGAAGATGGGCCGGCAGCAAGATCAGGTCAAAAAAGAGCGCAATGCTGGCAACCACAGGACTTGGAATGCTGATTTTTGTGGATGATTATTTCAATTGTCTGACCGTCGGATCTGTGATGCGTCCGGTAACTGACCGCTACAAAGTATCCCGCGCAAAACTGGCATATATCATTGATGCGACCGCTGCGCCGGTCTGCATCATTGCGCCGATTTCCAGCTGGGCGGCAGCCGTCAATTCGTATGTTCCGAAAGATGCCGGGATTACGGGATTTCAGCTGTTTCTGCGAACAATTCCGTACAATCTCTATGCGATTCTGACGATTGTCATGGTATTTTTTGTGATTATTGCAGGTTTTGATTTCGGACTCATGAAAAAACATGAGGAGAATGCTGCAAAAGGAGATCTGTTTACCAGCGGCGGGGAAGAGTTTGAAAAGGTTAAGGAAGAAGATATTTCTTCCAACGGAAAAGTGATTGATCTGCTTCTTCCGGTGATTGTTCTGATCGGTTCTGCAATTGGTGCCATGATCTATACCGGATTTCTGGGCGGTGCGACCGATGTGGTCAGTGCATTTGCAGGATGTGATGCGGAGACCAGCCTGATTTTTGCAACCATGGTCACGGTCTTTGTCATGCTGTTTTTGTATCTTCCGCGAAAGGTGGTTACGTTTAAAGGATTCATGGAGAGTTTTGTGGAAGGCTTTAAGCTGATGATCCCGGCGATCGGAATACTGATATTTGCCTGGACCTTAAAGGGAATGGGAGATGCTCTGCAGATTGGTACATTTGTGGAATCCATCGTTGGAACGAGTGCTTCTGCAAGCCTGTTCCTTCCGGCTGTTTTGTTTGTTGTTGCAGTGTTCCTTGCGTTTTCTACCGGAACAAGCTGGGGAACATTTGCGATTCTTGTTCCGATTGCAATCGCCATGTTTCCGGGGGCAGATCATCTGGAAATGATGATCATTGCGGTTTCCGCAGTGCTGGCAGGTGCCGTCTGCGGGGATCATATTTCACCGATTTCGGATACAACGGTTATGTCTTCGGCCGGCGCGCAGAGTAACCATATCAACCATGTGACAACGCAGATGCAGTATGCAGCGGTTGTTGCTGTGGTATGTATCATTGGCTATATCATTGCAGGACTGGTACAGATCTGGTGGGTAGCACTTGGCATCAGCCTCATGCTCCTGCTTGCTGTTCTTACCTTTATAAAAAAGAGGTCGGGGAGCAACCGCGAAAAGACAGCAGGTATATAAGAATCAGGACAGAAGCCCAAAAACAAAGAAAGGAGCAGGCGAGGAAACCTGCTCCTTCTTAGTTACTTAAAGGAAATTGAGTAACTGAGTAGTTAATTAGATAATTGTTTAATAAAATTGAACTACATACTCATTTGCGTACGTGCATGCTATATTTAAATAACACCATTCAATACTTACATTATACCGTGTTATTCGGATTTTGCAATACCTATTTTGAAATTTTTGGAATTAATCCTTTATTTTCGCTATTCCGGAAGCGGAAGGAAGTCCGGCTTTCTGCCGGTAAAGACCGTAAAGTACCGGAAGCCTGCATGCCGCAGAATCTGAGGAAGACGGTCAAACGCATATGCAACGTGCTCCGGCGCATGGGCATCGGCTCCGAGTGTCAGAATCTCTCCCCCGAGTTCGTGATAGCGTAAAAGAACAGCTTCGGTCGGGTTTGGATGTCCCAGCCCGTATTTGAATCCTGCCGTGTTGACTTCGATCCCTTTTCCCATGGAAATGAGTTTACGCAGAATCTCATCAATGATATCGGCATAGGCCTCATATGTATAGAAACGGTTGCGGTCCGGACCGTAGCGGACAACATAATCGAGATGACCGTATACATCGAAGTCGGAATAGGTGTTCAGGTTTTCCAGAATGGATTCGAAGTACTCGCGGTAAGCAGTTTTTTCGGAGCGTCCTTCATAGTATTTCGGGTAATAGGGATCGATTCCGTGAACAACGTGGGAGGAACCGATGACAAAATCAAACGGATGTCCGGTCACCGCTTTGCGGTTGATTTCCGTGATGTGGGGCTGCAGACCGACTTCGATTCCAAGACGAATGGAAAGACGGTCACGGCAGGTGTCCTGAAAACTGCGGACTTCTTTTATATAGGAATCAAAATCCAGAAGAAACAGATTGGGATCATCCGGGTAATCATAATCAAAATGATCGGTAAAACAGATGCCATCCAGGTTCTGCCGTACAGCGGCCTGGATCATGTCAGGCATCAATGCGTCACTGTCTCCGCTGTGATGCGTGTGCATATGTGTATCCCAAAGCATAAGAGCCTCCTTTTTTCTATGTGGTTGATTTTGGAAAAAGTCTTTTCGTAAGATTATACTATATTTCAGGGGAAATAGATACCTTTAGTGAAAAAATTAACAAAGACGGAGAAAAGACTTGAACTTTCGGAAATAATTGGGTAAAATAAAGGAAGCTTGGGACGCAAGTCCCATGAGACTATTTATTTACAATTCTAGGAGGAATTAAGAATGGCAGTAAGAGTAGCAATCAACGGATTCGGCCGTATCGGTCGTCTTGCTTTCAGACAGATGTTCGGAGCAGAAGGATACGAAGTAGTAGCAATCAACGACTTAACAAGCCCAAAGATGTTAGCACACTTATTAAAGTATGATAGTTCACAGGGTAAGTACGAGCATGCAGATGAAGTTTCTGCAAGCGATGATTCTATCACAGTATGTGGTAAGGAAATCAAGATCTACGCTTTCCCAGATGCAAACAATTGCCCATGGGGTGAGTTAAAGGTTGACGTTGTATTAGAGTGCTCTGGATTCTATACAAGCAAGGAGAAGGCTCAGGCTCATATCAATGCCGGAGCTCGTAAGGTAGTTATCTCTGCACCAGCAGGAAACGACCTTCCTACAATCGTTTACAATACAAACCACGAGACATTAAAGGCAACTGACACAATCATTTCTGCAGCTTCTTGTACAACAAACTGCTTAGCTCCAATGGCAGATGCTCTTAACAAGTTTGCTCCAATCCAGTCTGGTATCATGGTAACAATCCATGCTTACACTGGTGATCAGATGACTCTTGATGGACCACAGCGTAAGGGTGATTTAAGAAGATCCCGTGCAGCTGCAGTTAATATCGTTCCAAACAGCACAGGTGCTGCAAAGGCTATCGGTCTTGTAATCCCAGAGCTGAACGGAAAGTTAATCGGATCTGCACAGCGTGTACCAACCCCTACAGGATCTACTACAATTCTTACAGCAGTTGTTAAGAAGGCTGGCGTTACTAAGGAAGACATCAACGCAGCTATGAAGGCAGCAGCTAATGAGTCCTTCGGATACAATGAGGACGAGATCGTATCTTCTGATATCGTTGGTATGAGATTCGGTTCTTTATTCGATGCTACTCAGACAATGGTTAACCCAATCGGTGATGATCTGTATGAGGTTCAGGTTGTTTCTTGGTATGATAACGAGAACAGCTACACATCTCAGATGGTTCGTACAATCAAGTACTTCTCTGAGTTAGCATAATCTATCTTAGTTTATGTGAAAGGGTCCGGCCTGTAGGGCCGGACCTTTTTTCATTATGACAAATAAGAAGAAAAGGAAAGGATTCCGCTGTTTTATGCAGCTGCGGAGTATGAAACAACCGGCTGGAAAGTCATTTCCTTTTCTTCGGGTTTAAAATTGCCAAAAAGGCAGAACGGAGAATAAAAACATGGCATTAAATAAGAAAACAGTTGATGATATCAACGCAAAGGGCAAGAGAGTCCTTGTAAGATGTGACTTCAATGTACCACTGAAAGCTGGCGAGATCACAGATGATACCCGTATCAAAGCTGCTCTTCCTACAATTAAGAAGTTATTAAACGATGGTGGAAAGGTAATCCTTTGCTCCCATCTTGGAAAAGTAAAGAACGGACCAAACGAAGGAGAGTCCCTTGCACCGGTTGCCAAGAGACTTGAGGAGCTTCTCGGACAGAAAGTAAACTTCGTATCTGATTACAACGTAACAGGCGAGGCAGCTACAAAGGCTGTTGAGGAAATGAAAGAGGGAGAAGTTGTATTACTTCAGAATACCCGTTTTCGTGGCGCTGAGGAGACAAAGAACGGTGAGCAGTTCTCTAAGGAACTTGCCGATCTTGCAGACATCTATGTATGTGATGCATTCGGTTCGTCCCACAGAGCACACGCTTCTGTAGCCGGTGTTACAAAGTTCATCACTGCAAAGGGTGGACAGAATGTTGTTGGTTACCTGATGGAGAAGGAGATCGCCTTCTTAGGAAATGCTGTTGAGAATCCGGTACGTCCATTCGTAGCAATCCTCGGTGGTGCTAAGGTAGCAGACAAACTCAACGTTATCAACAACCTGCTTGAGAAGTGTGATACCCTTATCATCGGTGGTGGTATGGCTTACACATTCATCAAGGCTCAGGGATATGAGATCGGACTTTCTCTCTGCGATGATGAGAAGCTTGATTACTGTAAGGAAATGATGGCTAAGGCTGAGAAGATGGGCAAGAAGATCCTTCTTCCTGTAGATGCTGTTACCATCAAGGATTTCCCGGATCCAATCGACGGACCTGTAGAGACAGAAGTATGTGATATCACAGCTATGCCGGCAGACCGTGAGGGATGCGATATCGGACCTAAGTCCGCAGAGATGTTTGCAGATGCTGTTAAGACAGCTAAGACTGTTGTATGGAACGGACCGATGGGTGTATTCGAGAACCCGACACTTGCAGCTGGTACACTTGCAGTAGCTAAGGCTCTTGCAGAGACCGATGCAACAACAATCATCGGTGGTGGAGATTCCGCTGCAGCTGTTAACCAGATGGGTTATGCTGATAAGATGAGCCATATTTCTACCGGTGGTGGAGCTTCCCTTGAATTCTTAGAGGGTAAGGAACTTCCAGGCGTAGTAGCAGCAGACGATAAATAAAAGACAGTTAAATTATTTACAGATTAGGAGAAATAAAAATCATGGCAAGAAAGAAAATCGTAGCCGGCAACTGGAAAATGAACATGACTCCAAGCCAGGCTGTAAAGTTAGTAGAAGAGTTAAAGCCATTAGTAGTATCTGACAGCGTAGATGTTGTTTACTGTGTACCTGCAATCGATATCGTACCGGTTGTAGAGGCTGTGAAAGGAACCAACGTACAGGTTGGTGCCGAGAACATGTACTTCGAAGAGAAGGGTGCATACACAGGTGAGATCTCCGCAGAGATGCTGGTAGACGCTGGTGTTAAGTACGTTGTAATCGGACATTCCGAGAGACGTGACTACTTCAAAGAGGATGATGTTCTCTTAAATAAGAAGGTTAAGAAGGCAATCGAGGCAGGACTTACTCCAATCCTTTGCTGTGGAGAGACTTTAGAGCAGAGAGAGATGGGGGTAACACTTGACTGGATCAGACTTCAGATCAAATCTGATCTTGCAGGCGTTGCAGCAGCAGACGTTGCAAACATGGTAATCGCTTATGAGCCAATCTGGGCAATCGGAACAGGCAAGACTGCTACATCCGATCAGGCACAGGAAGTCTGTGGCGCAATCCGTGCATGTGTAGCTGAAATCTATGATCAGGCTACTGCTGATTCTGTTCGTATCCAGTACGGCGGATCTGTAAATGCAGGAAATGCAGCAGAGCTGTTCGCAAAGCCGGACATCGATGGTGGTCTGGTTGGCGGAGCATCCCTGAAAGCTGATTTCGGTAAGATTGTAAACTACTAGAATCTGATATTGTATGGTTATAGGGCTATTCATCTGAATTTCAGGTGAATAGCCTTTGAAATTTTACACATGAAGAAAAAATGTCTGGAATGTGTCGTTCTCTTGTTGTTTATTTTTGCTTTGACACATGGCATCATCCAAAATACACAGCCGCTGAAAGAGACTAAGGAAGTACAAACTGAATATGAGGAAAAAACCTCCCAGGTCACGGAGAAATCACAGGAAACCGAGCCGGAAGTACAGGATCTGGAAAACCAGATTTTAAGGACTGCCTCCGGAAAGTTTTTTCAGAAATATCCGGTGGATGAAGCCTTTATGGGATGGATTGAAACGAAGTATGGGAGCGGTGTGCTGCAGAGTCTGTATACACAGCTGGAAAACGGAAATCAGGACCCGGATCTGTGGTATCGGTTTACCGGAAACAGTATGCATGTTCTGTGGCTTATGTATTGCAGGCAGCAACAGTATATGTCGTATTCGTATGAGGATGTGATCTGGAAAGAAGCATCCGATCCGGCATGCATCCGTCTGGATTTTGTCGGGGATATCTGTCTGGATGAGAATTGGTGTACGGGGAAGACGGCAAAGAATCACATGGCGGATTATTTTTCCGATGAAGTAAAAAAGGAACTGATTTCGGCAGATTTTACGATGGCAAACAATGAGTTTGCTTATACAACACGGGGACAGCGGCAGGTTGGCAAAGCATACTGTTTTCGGGCAGATCCCAAAGATGCCGGATTCCTGCGCACACTGGGAATAGATATGGTCTCTGTGGCAAATAATCATGTGTTTGATTATGGTGAGCAGGGATTTTTAGATACGCTGGATGCATTGCATGCTGCGGGAATTCCGTACAGTGGTGGTGGCAGAAATCTGACAGAGGCAAGCGCTGTGCGTTATGTGGTCACAGGTGGACGAAAGATTGCGATTGTATCTGCAACGGAAATCGAAAGGTTTTATCATTTTACACAGAAAGCCCAGAAGGAGAAACCGGGAGTATTAAAGACCCAGCAGGAAGAGGTATGGAAGAAAGAACTGAAGCGTGCGAAGAAGAACAGTGATTATGTGATCGCGTATGTTCACTGGGGAACAGAAGGAAAGATCCATTATGGGCAGGATCAGACAGAGATTGCAGACCTTTGTGTAAAAGCTGGTGCAGACGCCGTGATTGGTGGACATCCGCACCGTCTGCAGGGCGTTGAGTTTATAAAAAATGTGCCGGTGGCATACAGCGTGGGAAATTTCTGGTTTTCTACCGGAAAACTTTACACAACGATTGCACAGATTCAGATTGATGGTTCCGGCAGTCTGAAATTGCGGATGATTCCGTGCATACAGGATTCGCTTACGACTTCGATTCTGACAGAAAAAAAACAGATCAAAGCATTTTATCATTATCTGGCAGATATCTCCAATCATGTGGGAATTGATGAGGACGGATTCTTTTATCCGTATAAAAATGTCGAAAAACCGGGAGTTTCTCCTTATGCCTATACGTCCGGAAGGCGTTATGGACAGTATTTTGATGATGTGGATCTGGATTTAAAATCGATAGATATCGTGGGAAATTTGCAGTGAACACTTGCAATCCCGTTCAAATTATGTAATATAATAAGTGTTTGTGTAACAATAATGAAGTACAATAGTATAGGATTGTTACAATGGAAAGAGAGGATGAATTATGAGCAAAAAACCTGTTGTTTTAATGGTTCTTGACGGTTATGGTCTGAATGACCGTACAGAGGGAAATGCCATTGCGCTGGCAAATACCCCGGTGATGGATAAATTAATGAAGGAATGTCCTTTTGTAAAAGGACAGGCTTCCGGTCTGGCAGTAGGACTTCCGGACGGACAGATGGGTAACTCTGAGGTTGGACATATGAATATCGGTGCCGGCCGCATTATTTACCAGGATCTGACCAGAATTACCAAGGCAATCGAAGACGGTGACTTTTTCGAGAATAAGGCACTGCTTGCAGCCATGGATAATTGTAAGAAAAATGATTCGGACCTGCATCTGTGGGGACTTCTTTCCGATGGTGGTGTGCACAGTCATATTACACATCTTTACGGACTGCTTGAGATGGCAAAGAAGCAGGGACTGAGCAAGGTATATGTTCATGCATTCTTAGACGGACGTGATACACCTCCTGCATCCGGAAAAGAATTTATCGAAGAACTGGAAAAGAAGATGAAAGAGATCGGTGTTGGAAAGATTGCTTCTTTATCCGGACGTTACTATGCAATGGATCGTGATAATAACTGGGATCGTGTACAGAAAGCCTATGATTCCCTGACAAAGGGGGAGGGCATTCAGGCAGAAGATGCCGTAAAGGCAATGGAAGATTCTTATGCAAAGGATGTAACAGACGAGTTCGTACTTCCTACCGTAATTACAGAGAATGGAAAACCGGTCTCTGTTGTAAAAGAGAATGATTCCGTGATCTTCTTTAACTTCCGTCCGGACCGTGCCCGTGAAATGACACGTGCATTCTGTGATGACAAGTTTACCGGATTTGACCGTCCGTTCATTAAGACAACATTTGTCTGCTTTAAGGACTATGATGAGACGATCCCGAACAAGCTGATCGCATTTGAAAAAGAGCATATTGTAAATACATTCGGTGAGTACCTGGCAAAGTGCGGAAAGACACAGCTTCGTCTGGCCGAGACAGAGAAGTATGCACATGTTACATTCTTCTTTAATGGCGGAGTGGAAGAGCCAAACGTTGATGAGGCACGTCTGCTGGTAAATTCCCCGAAGGATGTTGCAACATATGATCTGAAGCCGGAAATGAGTGCTCCGGAGGTTGGTATGGATCTTGTTGAGGCTATTAAGTCAGACAAGTATGATGTGATCGTTATCAACTTTGCAAACCCGGATATGGTCGGACATACAGGTGTGATTCCGGCAGCCATCAAGGCAGTCGAGCGTGTGGACGGACTGGTAGGAGATGCAGTCCAGGCGGTGAAGGATATGGATGGTGTTCTGTTTATCTGTGCAGATCATGGAAATGCAGAGAAAATGATTGACTACGAAACAGGTGAGCCACATACTGCCCATACAACCAATCCGGTACCGTTTATTCTCGTAAATGCGGATCCGAAGTATACACTGCGTGAGGGCGGATGCCTGGCAGATATTGCCCCGACCCTGCTTCAGATTATGGGATTAGAGCAGCCAAAAGAGATGACCGGAAAGAGTTTGTTAATCGAAAAATAAAAGAATAAGGAGAGCGAAAATGAAGGAATTTAAACCATTCAAAGAAGGAAAAGTAAGAGAAGTCTATGATAACGGAGACAGCCTGATCATTGTAGCTACTGACCGTATTTCCGCATTTGACAACATTTTAAAGAACAGGATTACGGACAAGGGCGCAATTCTGACCCAGATGTCAAAGTTCTGGTTTGATTTTACAAAGGATGTTGTTCCGAATCATATGATTTCTGTAGATGTCAGGGATATGCCGGAATTTTTCCAACAGGAGCGTTTTGACGGAAACAGCATGATGTGCAAGAAGCTTGAGATGCTCCCAATCGAGTGTATCGTTCGTGGCTATATCACAGGAAGCGGCTGGGCAAGCTACAAAGAAAACGGCACGGTGTGCGGCATTAAGCTTCCAGAAGGACTGGTAGAGTCTGATAAGCTTCCGGAGCCGATTTATACACCGAGTACCAAGGCAGATCTGGGCGATCATGATGAGAATATTTCCTTCGAGCAGTCTGTAGATGTGTTGGAGAAAATTTATCCTGGAAAAGGACTTGATTACGCAACACAGATCAAGGATTGCACCATCGCTCTCTACAAGAAATGTGCAGAGTATGCACTTTCCAAAGGAATTATCATTGCAGATACCAAGTTTGAGTTCGGTCTGGACGAGAACGGTAAAGTCGTTCTCGGTGATGAGATGCTTACACCGGACAGCTCCAGATTCTGGCCACTGGAAGGGTACAAGCCGGGACAGGGACAGCCTTCTTTCGACAAGCAGTATGTCAGAGACTGGCTCAAGGCAAATCCGGACAATGATTTCCTTCTTCCGGAAGAAGTTGTTACAAAGACCGTTGATAAGTACAAAGAAGCATATGAGCTTCTGACAGGTAAGCCTTTTACAAGATAGATATAGGAGATCACAATGATTCAGAATAACAGTTATGATGCGGATACACTTCATGAGGAGTGTGGCGTCTTCGGAATGTATGATTTTGACGGTGCAGATGTAGCATCGACAATATATTATGGACTGTTTGCCCTGCAGCACCGCGGCCAGGAGAGCTGCGGTATTGCAGTCAGCGATACCAGCGGTCCTAAGGGCAAGGTCCTTTCCTACAAGGGAATGGGACTTGTAAATGAAGTGTTCGCACCGGAAAATCTTGAGCAGATGAAGGGGGACATCGGAGTCGGACATGTACGTTACTCAACGGCCGGTTCTTCTACCCGCGAAAATGCCCAGCCACTCGTGTTAAATTATGTCAAAGGTACATTGGCACTTGCCCACAATGGCAATCTGATCAATGCACCGCAGCTTCGTAAGGAGCTGGAATATACGGGAGCAATTTTCCAGACCACCATTGATTCTGAGGTGATTGCCTACTATATTGCGAGGGAACGGTTGAATTCCCAGTCAGCAGAAGAAGCTGTGCGCCGTGCGTGCCAGCGTCTTAAGGGAGCTTACGCACTGGTTGTGACAAGTCCGCGTAAATTGATCGGGGCGCGTGACCCATACGGCTTTAAGCCGCTTTGTATCGGAAAGCGTGACAATTCTTATATTATCACATCGGAAACCTGTGCACTTGACACCATTGGTGCAACATTTGTGCGTGATGTGCTGCCGGGAGAAGTTGTGACCATTTCTCCGGAAAAAGGTATTGAGTCCGATATGACCATGGCACTTCCGAAAGAAAAGGAAGCACGCTGTATTTTTGAGTACATCTATTTTGCAAGACCGGACAGTCATATTGACGGGGTGAGTGTATATGCAAGCCGGATCAAGGCCGGAAAGTTTCTGGCACAGGATTCCCCGGTAGAGGCAGATCTGGTGACAGGTGTGCCGGAGTCCGGAAATGCTGCAGCACTTGGCTATTCTCTGGCATCCGGGATTCCGTATGGTACAGCCTTTGTCAAGAACAGCTATGTGGGACGTACGTTTATCAAGCCAAAGCAGAGCAGCAGGGAATCCAGCGTACAGGTGAAGCTGAATGTGCTGCGTGAGGCAGTGGCAGGGAAACGTGTCATTATGATCGATGATTCGATTGTAAGAGGTACGACATCGGATCGTATTGTGCGCATGTTAAGGGATGCAGGAGCAACCGAGGTGCATGTACGCATCAGTTCTCCGCCATTTTTATGGCCTTGTTATTTCGGAACCGATATTCCGGCGCGTGAGCAGTTGATTGCCTACAACCGTACGATTGAAGAGATCTGCCAGATTATCGGAGCAGATTCCCTTGGTTATCTCGGAATCGACCGTCTGAAAGAAATGGCGGAAGGACTTCCGATCTGTACCGGCTGTTTTACGGGCAAATACCCGATGGAACCGCCGAAACAGGACATTCGCGGAGAGTATTATGACAAAGAGATTGATCTTGAGCGCAAGATGAGCCGATAAGTTGTTACCAATGTATTCAAATAAAAGGAGAAGAACATGAGCACAGACAGATATACAAGCCCTCTTTCCGAGCGTTATGCCAGCAAGGAAATGCAGTACATTTTTTCCCAGGATATGAAGTTTTCCACATGGAGAAAACTCTGGATCGCACTGGCTGAGACAGAGATGGAACTCGGACTTTCCGAGAATGGAAAGCCGGTCATCACACAGGATATGATTGATGAGATGAAAGAACATGTCAATGATATTAATTATGATGTAGCAGTTGCACGTGAAAAACTGGTGCGTCATGATGTCATGAGTCATGTGTATGCTTATGGACAGCAGTGCCCGAAGGCAGCCGGTATCATTCATCTGGGGGCTACTTCCTGCTATGTCGGAGATAATACAGACATCATCATTATGAATGAGGCATTAAAGCTCGTACATAAAAAACTGGTCAGCGTGATTGCGGAGCTGTCCAATTTTGCAGAAAAATATAAGGATCAGCCGACCCTTGCATTTACGCATTTCCAGCCGGCACAGCCGACAACAGTCGGAAAGCGTGCAACACTCTGGACACAGGAGTTTCTGATGGATCTGGAGGATCTGGAGTATGTACAGAGTACGTTAAAACTGCTCGGATCGAAAGGAACGACCGGTACACAGGCAAGTTTCCTGGAACTTTTTGACGGGGATCAGGAGACGATCGATAAGATTGATCCGATGATCGCAGAGAAAATGGGATTTAAGTCCTGCTATCCGGTTTCCGGACAGACCTATTCCCGTAAAGTGGATACCCGTGTTTTAAATGTTTTAGCAGGGATTGCTGCCAGTGCGCATAAGATGTCTAACGATATCCGTCTTCTGCAGCATTTAAAAGAAGTAGAGGAGCCATTTGAAAAGAACCAGATCGGATCTTCTGCGATGGCATACAAGCGCAACCCGATGCGGAGTGAGCGTATCGCTTCCCTGTCCCGCTATGTGATGGTAGATGCATTAAATCCGGCCATTACTTCTGCAACACAGTGGTTTGAACGTACACTTGATGATTCTGCCAACAAGCGTCTGTCGGTTCCGGAAGGATTCCTTGCAATCGATGGTATCCTGGATCTGTGCTTAAATGTTGTAGATGGCCTGGTGGTATATCCGAAGGTAATTTACAAGCACTTTATGGCAGAGATTCCATTCATGGCAACCGAAAATATTATGATGGATGCCGTAAAAGAGGGTGGAAACCGTCAGGAACTGCACGAGAAAATCCGTCAGCTGTCCATGCAGGCAGGAAAGACCGTCAAGGAAGAGGGTAAGGATAACAATCTGGTAGATCTGATTGCAGCAGATCCGGCTTTTGGTCTGACAAAAGAACAGATCGAGGCAAACTTAAAACCAGAGCTGTATGTGGGTCGTGCACCGCGTCAGGTGGAAGTATTCCTGCGTGATGTGGTTCGTCCAGTGCTGGATGCACACAAAGAGGAACTCGGCGTTACTGCAGAAATTAACGTATAAATGAACCTATAAACAGACCGGTCGGTTATGCTAAGAGACCTCCCATAACATGGGAGGTCTTTCTTTTTCTTTGGATTTGAATAAATTTCTTTCTTTTTCACACAATAATGAAAAAAGGAGGACAATAGGAATGGGTCTGATGATCAAAATTATTGAAATTCATGGAAGGGAAATTCTGGATTCAAGAGGAAATCCTACGGTTGAGGTGGAAGTGACCGCGCAGACAGAGACAACGGGAAAGAAGACTACGGGCAGGGAATCTGTGCCATCCGGAGCCAGTACCGGAAGATTTGAGGCGATTGAGCTGCGGGATGGACAGGAACGTTATTTTGGGCTTGGAGTACAGCGCGTTGTGGATCACATCAACACAAAGATCCGCAAGGAACTGCTGGGAATGAATGTGCTGGAACAGGTACAGATTGACCGCAAACTTGTGGAACTGGATGGGACAGACAACAAAGGAAATCTGGGGGCCAATGCTTTACTTGGTGTTTCTTTAGCCTGTGCGCGCTGCGCAGCGGCAGCATTGGATATGCCGTTGTACCGTTATCTGGGAGGACCGAATGCAAAAAAATGGCCGATGCCGATGATGAATGTTATAAATGGCGGAGCTCACGCAAAGAATCATCTGGATTTTCAGGAATTTATGATTGTACCGGTCGGAGCCGAGTCGTTTCCGGATGCACTCCGGATGGGTGCGGAAATTTATCATTTTCTGAAAAAAATTTTGCAGAAAGAAGGCAAACTGACGGCAGTGGGGGATGAAGGCGGATTTGCACCGGATTTTTCCAATGCGGGAGAAGTGTTTGCATGTCTGCAGCGTGCCGTGGAGGAAGCCGGGTATAAGGTGGGCAGCGATGTTGCATTTGCCATGGATGCGGCAGCATCTGAGCTGTACAGTGAGGAAGACGGAATGTATCATTTTCCGGGAGAAGCGCAGACACATGCAGAGGTGGATGTCAATCTGCGGCGTCCGGACACGCAGGGCGGTGCTTATACATCTGACGCACATGTGAAAACGCAGGAAACCACCGAAAAAAAAGAAATCCTGCGCAGTGCACAGGAAATGATTTCGCTGTATGAAGAACTTACCACGGAATATCCGCTGATTTCTATTGAGGACGGTCTGGATGAAGACGACTGGGAAGGCTGGCAGGAATTGACAAAGCGCATGAAAGAACAGGTGATGCTGGTGGGAGATGATCTGTTTGTCACGAATGTGAAGCGAATCCGGTGCGGAATGGATCTTAAGGTGGCAAATGCTGTGCTGATTAAGGTCAATCAGATCGGAACGCTTACGGAAGCCATGGATGCGATTGAACTGGCACAGAAGAACGGCTATAAGGCAATTATTTCACATCGTTCCGGAGAAACGGAAGATTCTTTTATTGCAGATCTCGCGGTGGCAGTAAATGCCGGCTGGATCAAGACAGGCGCTCCGTGCAGAGGAGAGCGCACTGCCAAGTATAACCAGCTTCTGCGGATCAGTGAAACATTATAAGAGATTCAGATGTTTGGACATGATCTCCGGATTGACCGCTTCCGAGATGGCGGTGTGTTTGTCGATTCGTCCGTCTTTATAAAGCTGTAAGATGCTGCTGTCCATGGCGATCATATTTTCTGCGGCAGAAGTGTAGATAATACCGTTGATCTGGTGGACTTTTCCTTCGCGGATCAGATTGCGGATGGCAGGGGTGAGCACCATGATCTCAAACGCAGGGATCATTTCCCCGTTTACCGAAGGAAGAAGCTTCTGGCAGAATACGGTCAATGGTATTGGCCGCACCGATGGTGTGGAGTGAGGAAAAGATCATATGACCGGTTTCTGCGGCCGTGACAGCGGTATTTATGGTTTCATAATCACGCATTTCTCCAAGGAGTATGACATCCGGACTCTGGCGCAATGCAGCACGAAGTGCCGTCAGATAGCTTGCGGTATCGGTATTGATCTCCCGCTGGGAAACAATGCTTTCCATTTCGCCGGTCCGGGAACCGATTGCAATCCAGCTGGCGTACATCTGGGAAAAGATGCCGGACAGCAGCAGTGCTTTGTCGAATGATTCCCCGTGGCGGATATTCTCGTGACATTTGTCGATAAGTGCCTGCATATGCGGATTATTGACAAGTTCGCGTGCCAGGGTAAGACCGATATTACTGTCGAGTCCGCTGGAGAGAACCAGATACAGGCAGTTTGCAACGCGTCCGGAGGCAACCGTCATGGCAAGTTTCTGTCCGAGGAACAATACGCGCCCGAGATCGGTGTGATATAAAATCATACAGATGATAAGCAATACCAGAAAGGCAATGATAAATCCAAGCATATAATGATTGAGAATGGTACTGATGTGCAGAAGCGTCCGTGCGGTCCCGGTCAGCTCGCTTCCGAGTTCGGCATAAACTTTGGAAAAAACAGGTACGACTTTTGCATCAGAACCAGAATCACGGCGATCATCAGAAAGGTCATGACTGCAGCGTAATCAAAACAGATTCCTTTCTCAGCGGTGAAAACCTCATCGGTATCGGGAAGATATCCGCTTGTTACACTGGAAGCTTTGGAATAATCATAGGTAAAATGTGTAATGATATAATTATATACACTGCTGATGATGTCCAGATCGCTGGAAGCACCGTCTGCAAGTTCTTCGGCCTTGGCCACAGGGAGGGAATCGGCGGTGAAGTTCACGTACTTTGGGAACATCCACCAGTGAACAGACAGACACACAGTAATATAATCGGAATAAATCTGTACATTTGACAGGATTTCATGGTATACTCCTAATGATACAGTAAGTTCTATATTATCTGTGTTATATTATAAAGTGGAAATGAAAAGGAAAATTGTGAAATATAAAAAAATGTTGAAAAGACTTTTCTTTTATGATATAATTAGTTAGTCGTGAGTTTAGAATTAGGAGGTGGAAATCGTGACCGTTTTAAATACGATTTTAACTATTGTATTTATTATACTGAGTATTGTAATTACAGTGATTATCTTAATGCAGGAGGGGAAATCTGCAGGTCTTGGCGCGATCGCCGGAGCAGCAGATACTTACTGGGGCAAAAATAAGGGACGTTCCATGGAAGGAATGCTTGTAAAGCTTACAAGAATTTTTGTGATTCTGTTCCTTGTCATTGCAATGGTTCTGAATTTGGGAATCTGGTAGAAACCGGAAGCTGTCGATTACATCGGCAGCTTTTTTCATTATATAAGGAGAAGATCTGGGTATGGACGCAAAGTATGAACAGCGGAAAAAAATGATATATGACTTTATGTGTGATGATATGTATGTTCCGATGAAAATCAAGGAACTGGCGATCGTCCTCGGAGTGAAGAAGGATCAGCGCCCACAGCTGGAACAGATATTAAATGAACTGATGACAGAAGGGCGCATTGTCTGTTCAAAGAGAGGAAAGTTCAGCAAATCCGAAGAGAAAAAGATCACAGGCACGTTCCAGGCACATCCGAAAGGATTCGGATTTGTCAGCGTGGAGGGGGAAAAGGAAGATATCTTTATTCCGGAATCCGAGACCAATGGTGCGATGCATATGGATACGGTAGAGATTTCCGTATCACCTGCAGTGACCGGACGCCGCAGGGAGGGAAAGGTGCTGCATGTGCTTGAGAGGGGCATGAAGCAGGTGGTATGCACGTATCAGCTGAATAAAAATTTTGGATTTGCAGTGCCGGATAATCCAAAGTTCGGGTCGGATATTTTTATTCCGCTGGAGCGTTCGAAAGGAGCTGTAAACGGTCATAAAGTCGTTGTTGAAATCACACAGTACGGGAAAAAGGGAAAGAATCCGGAAGGAAAAGTGGTGGAGATTCTCGGGCATATCAATGATCCGGGGGTGGATATCCTTTCTATTGTGCGCGCTTACGGTCTTCCGGTGGAATTTGATCCGAAGGTCATGACGCAGGTAGAGCATGTGGCAAAGCCGGTATCGGAAGCGGATATGGCAGGACGCAAGGATCTGCGCGACTGGCAGATGGTGACCATCGATGGCGAAGATGCCAAGGATCTGGATGATGCGGTGTCACTTACCATGGAGCATGAAAATTATATTCTGGGTGTGCATATTGCGGATGTGTCCAATTATGTGCAGGAGCACAGTGCTCTTGACACGGAAGCGTTGAAGAGAGGAACTTCTGTATATCTGGTGGACCGGGTGATTCCGATGCTGCCGCATGCCCTGTCAAACGGAATCTGTTCCCTCAACCAGGGGGAAGAGAGGCTGGCACTCAGCTGCATCATGACGGTCAATCCTAAGGGCGAAATTATCGATCACACAATCACAGAGTCCGTTATCTGCGTGGACCGGCGTATGACGTATACCAATGTGAAAAAAATTCTGGCAGACCATGATCCGGAGGTGATGGCGGAATATGAGCCACTGGTTCCGATGTTTGAAAAGATGGCAGAACTGGCGGCAATTCTTCGCAAAAAGCGTATGAAACGTGGTTCCATTGACTTTGATTTTCCGGAAACAAAGGTAATATTGGATAAGAATGGAAATCCGGTAGATATCCGTCCGTATGACCGCAATGTGGCAACGAAACTGATCGAGGATTTTATGCTTGCTGCAAACGAGACGGTGGCAGCCGAATATTACTGGAGAGAACTTCCGTTTGTCTATCGTACGCATGAGCAGCCAGATTCGGAAAAAATACAGAAACTATCCACGTTTATCAATAATTTCGGGTACTCTCTCCACATAGGAAGTGATGAGGTGCATCCGAAAGAACTGCAGAAGCTGCTGGAAAAAATCGACGGAACTTCGGAGGAGCCGCTGATCAGCCGTCTGACCCTTCGCTCGATGAAGCAGGCACGCTATACGGTGGAAAATACCGGGCATTTTGGTCTGGCAGCGGATTGTTACTGCCATTTTACTTCACCGATCCGCCGGTATCCGGATCTGCAGATCCACCGGATTATCAAGGACAGTCTGCGGGGGCGTCTGGGCGAAAAGCGCATTGGCCACTATACGCAGATACTGCCGGAGGTTGCAAAGCATGCCAGTGAGATGGAACGGCGTGCAGATGAGGCCGAGCGGGAGACAATTAAGCTGAAAAAAGTGCAGTATATGGAAAATCATATCGGAGAAACCTTTGCCGGTGTTATTTCCGGAGTCGCAGAGTACGGATTTTTCGTGGAGTTGGAAAATACTGTGGAGGGTCTGGTACGTGTGACTTCCCTCACCGATGATTTTTATCAGTATTATGAAGAAACTTATGAACTGGTGGGAGAAGCAACGAACCGCAGGTTTAAACTGGGGCAGCAGGTGCGTGTGACGGTGGATAACTGTGACCGGATCATGCGGACGATTGATTTTACACTTGCAGATTCTGACGAAAATTGATGGAATTCTTAAAATTTTCAAAATAAAAGCAGCAGTTTATTGCATTTTGCAGGAAAATCATATACACTGAGTTTACAGAATAAAAAGGAGGGAGCCGGGATGGCGAAACAACCGAAGAAGTTAATAGCCAACAATAAAAAAGTCTATCACGATTATTTTCTCGAAGAGACTTTTGAAGCCGGTATCGCTCTTGCTGGAACCGAAGTAAAGTCCATGCGCATGGGCAAGTGCAGCATCAAGGAATCCTTTATCCATATTGAAAATGGGGAGGTGATCCTCTATGGTATGCATATCAGCCCATATGAAAAGGGAAATATTTTCAACAAAGATCCGCTCCGGCCACGCAAGCTTCTGATGCACAAGAAAGAGATTCAGAAGATGGTCGGTAAGATCGCGCAGAAAGGATACACGATTGTTCCAGTGGAAGTATACTTCAAAGGAAGTCTTGTAAAAGTGCAGGTTGCTCTGGCAAAAGGAAAGAAGCTTTACGATAAGCGTCAGGACATTGCCAAAAAAGACCAGCGGCGGGAAGCCGAACGGGATTTCAAAGTGCGGAATCTTGGATAGGTGTTTCGCAAAAAAGGCGGGAGGCAAGAGTTATATTTTTGCTCCCCGAGGAAAGAGGAGCGCAGTCAAGCTTTCGCTACGCAAAATCTTGATGCGAGGCAATATTTTTTGCTTCGCAAAAAACATTGCAAGGGCTAGTAATGGTTTCGACAGGGATCATGCAGCTGGAGAAGCGAGTCGTACGGGATACGTTAAATTCCACAATTAAAATTAAACGCTGAAGATAATTTAGCATACGCTGCCTAATGGCAGCAGTCTGACCTAGGGCACTCACACTTTAGGATCCAGGCTTCGACTCTGTGAGAAACGACGCAGGCTAAGCTTTGCACCTGTGGGCGTATCATGAAGCTACTAAAACCACAAGGATGTTTGTTTTCGTGTGGCGGAGGGAATGTCAAAGAATAAACTACACTCGTAGAAGGACAGGGAATTGGTTTTTGGACACGGGTTCGACTCCCGTCTAGTCCACTAAAAAAGGTGCTTAAATAAGCACCTTTTTATTTTAACAATTCCGTGATATTGATTACAAGATTATCATAAATACATACCTGTATATCATCATCAAAACGGTATTGATCTGACAATTCTTCTTTTTCCAGATCGAAAACATTCACAATTTTAGTAAGTGGATTCACAATCCAGTATTCCCGTACACCTGCAGATCGGTATTTGAATAATTTGATACCGTAGTCAATCCGCTTGGTGCCTGGAGATGCAACTTCGATGATCCAATCCGGGGCACCATTGCATCCTCTGTCATCCAATTTGGATGGATCACAAATGACGCTGATGTCCGGCTCCACATACGTTTTATCGTCCGCGTTTAAAAATACAGCGAATGGAGTTGGATAAACTTCACATGAACCATGATTATTTTGAATATAGTCGTGGATTTTAGCAGAAAAATTTATAACAATTTTCTGGTGAATCCGGTTTGGCGGTGCCAAATGAAATTATAGCACAATATTGTGAGTGTTATTTTAGTGGAAAAATTACGAAAAAAGTGATAGCATGATAGCATAGAAAATAACCAAAGATGAAGGAGAAGAAATGTTTCGACTGGTGGCAGATATTACAGAATTAAATATTGATCAGGTAAAACTTCCGAAGATTCCGGGACTGGGTATGCTGATGAAGTTTCCAAATAAACAAAAAATTTCCATGATTGTCAGTGTTTTGAATGCGCAGAAAGGTCAGTTCCTTCCAAAATGGCAGGAGGCAGTGAATCAGAAGTGGGGGCAGTTGCAACTTTTGGATTATCAGGTGGAACAGCCGGGGGACGGAAGCTGTCTGGCGCGCATCCGGATTGATGTGGGAAATGCGGATTACGATAAAGCGATTGATTCGGTCATTCCGCATGTGTTTCAGGAAAAGGATGCCCATACGGTGCTCGGTGGGGATTATGCCGGATCTGGAAACCTGCAGGAAGTGATGCAATTTATGCACAATGCACCGACGGCGGCAAAGAAGGAATTTTACATTGTAAAGACATTAAGCGTGGAAAAGGAAACAATTGCAAGAAACTTTGAAAACAGTGCGGCTTCCCAGGGAGCGGTACTTCGAATTGGAAGTCTGCGTTTTTTCCTGAAACAATCCTAAAAAGGCAAAGGAACAAAAGATGTTAGGAAATACAAAAGGTAAAATGATTAATCAGTATGTGCCGGATTATGTACTCTATGATCTTGAGACAACCGGTACTTCGAGTAAATATGACGAGGTTATTGAAATTTCGGCTGTCAAAGTAAAAAACGGCGTGGTTACAGAAGAGTTCAGTCAGCTTGTGAATCCGGGCAGACCGATTCCCAGCGCGGCAAGTGCAGTAAATCATATCACGGATGATATGGTGGCGTTTGCACCAATGTTTGATTCCGTATTGCAGCAATTTCTTGCTTTTATCGGAGATGATGTGCTGGCAGGACATAATATCAATCGTTTTGATATGAAATTTTTGTATCGTGATTGTGAACGGTATTTCGGTCAGACACTAACCAACGATTACATTGACACACTGAAACTGGCACGGCTCTGTCTGCCGGAACTTTCGCATCATCGTCTGGGGGATCTGGCACAGTATTACGGGATTTCCACGGCCGGGGCACACCGTGCATTAAACGACTGCCGCATGAACCAGCAGGTTTTTGAAAAGCTGGCAAAGGAGCTGGATGGGACTACCAGGCGCAGGATGGAAATAAAAAATTGTCCGGTGTGTGGGCAGCCGCTGAAAAAAAGGAACGGAAGGTTCGGAGAGTTTTGGGGATGTACGGGATTTCCAAAATGCAGATACACAGAAAATATATGATATATGACGGAAAAACTGTGAGGAGGAGTGTATGAAAACAAGGGAAGAGGCGCTGGCATATGCATTGTCTTTTCCGAAAACCTATCAGGAGGCGCCGTTTCATGATAATAACTGGCAGCTTGTGCGGGTAGAGGGAAGCAAAAAGGCTTTTTTGTGGACCTATGAGAGGGAAGGATACATTAATTTAAATGTGAAAGCGGATCCGCAGTGGCGTGATTTCTGGAGAAGTACCTATGCATCTGTCATTCCGGGATGGCATCAGAATAAAGATCATTGGAATACCATTATTCTGGATGGTACCGTTCCGGAGCAGGAAATCCAGCGTATGATTGCGGAAAGCTATGATCTGGTTACGGACAGTCCGACCAGACGGATTTATGAAGCGGTTAAAAAAATTCCGCGCGGAAAAGTGGCAACATATGGACAGGTTGCGGAGATGGCCGGAAATAAAAAGATGGCACGCGCCGTGGGAAATGCATTGCATAAAAATCCAGATCCGGAGAAGATTCCCTGTTATCGTGTGGTGAACGCAAAGGGAGAATTAGCTGGAGAATTTGCGTTTGGTGGAGAAGGTGCGCAGGCAAGGCTATTGCAGGCGGATGGAATTGCAGTTGTCGATGGACGTGTTGATTTAAAAATCTATGGTATATAAGTCGTTGTTTTGCTGCGTGTTCCGTTCCTCTTGCAAAAATCAAAAGCCTCAGACCATGCTGTGAATCACCAATTTAGAAAAAATTAAGAAAATTGTTAGCAGACATGCTTGACGAGTGCTAAAAACAATGCTATAACAAAACTGAAGCAAAGATATAAGTACGTCTTAGTGGAAAATGCTCTGACTGAGATGGAATGACAGGAAGTGCATTTTAGAAAGCAGTTCCTGTTTTTGTGATTGGTGAGGTGATAATTATGGCAGCAAAAAGAGATTTTTACGAAGTTTTGGGAATAGATAAAAATGCAGACGAAGCAACGATTAAAAAGGCATATCGAAAACTTGCCAAAAAATATCATCCGGATATGAATAAAGGAAATCCAAATGCGGAAAAGATTTTTCAGGAAGTAACGGAAGCTTACGAAGTGTTGGGAGATCCGAAGAAGCGGAAATTGTATGATGAGTACGGTCCGATTTCGCTGGAGGCAGGTTTTGATCCGGAGAAGATGAAACAGGCACAGTACGGGAATCCATTTGGAAATGGAGGATTTTATCAGTCGTATTCTTCCGGAGAACCGGGCAGCGGCTATCAGGAGTTCCATTTTGATGGTTCTTCCGATATGGATGATATTCTTGACAAATTGTTTGGAAAAAAAGGTGGATTCCACGGAACCGGAGGTTTTGGCGGAAGAAGCGGATTTGGAAGTAGTGGAGAATTTGGCAGTGGTTTTGGCGGAGTACATGAGGAAAGAGGGCAAAATATCGAGACGGAAGTACCGATCAGCTTTGAAGAAGCGGTATTTGGCTGTGATAAAAGGTTTACGCTTTCTTCCAGTGACGGAAGGAGCCAGAACTTTGAAGTGCATATTCCGGCAGGCATTGCAAACGGGCAGTCTGTGCGTCTGAAAGGGAAAGGACAGAAAGGGTACAATGGAAAGGATGGAGATCTGCTGATCAAAGTCAAAGTCGGAGAAAAATCTGGTTACGAGCGAAAAGGCCAGGATGTTTATACGACGGTGAAAATTCCGTATACAACAGCTGTGCTCGGAGGAGAGATAAAGATCCATACGTTGTATGGAGATGTTGTCTGTAAGATTAAACCGGGTACACAGTCTGGGGCAAAAATCCGATTGAAAGGAAAGGGCGTAGCAGCCATGAATAATCCGGCAGTTCACGGAGATGAATATGCCCAGGTGCAGATAGAGGTTCCGACACATTTGTCGCAGACTGCAAAAGAAAAATTACAGGAATATGCACGGGCATGCAGCTGAATGTGAGGTTACTGTTCGCAGGGTAACCTGTGAACAGTAACATGTGAGTGAATAGTAACGATGAAATAACAGAAGATCCCTTGACAAGAGGAACTTTCCATGCTTAAATAAATTTAGTTATATGACTGACGGATAAGTGGAAGAACCACGTGGAGTATAACAAGAGATATAAAGGTGACAGATCCAAAGATTGCACCGCAGATAGGGCGATACATCACAGATGTACCGCAGATAAGGCGATGCTTCAGAGAAGCACCGCAGGGGCCGACCGTCTGGGCACCGCACATTGCAGGGAAATACATGAAATATGTATTTGATTGAAATGTGGGTTCCCGGATGTGTCGGTTTTTATTTATTTTAGGCGTATTTGCGAAAGGAGAAACAAATGCAGAAGGTAGCACTCAGTAAAGAATTAGGCGCAACAACATATCCGGGACGTGGTATTGTGATCGGACGTTCTAAGGATGGAAAGAAGGCGGTAACTGCTTATTTTATTATGGGAAGAAGCGCAAACAGCCGTAATCGTGTATTTGTAGAGGATGGCGAAGGTATCCGTACACAGGCATTTGATCCGTCAAAGCTGGAAGATCCGAGCCTGATCATTTACGCACCGGTTCGAGTACTTGGCAACAAGACGATTGTGACAAACGGAGATCAGACCGATACGATTTATGAGCTGATGGATAAGCAGCAGACATTTGAGCAGGCGCTGCGCACCAGAGAATTTGAGCCGGACGCACCAAATTATACTCCACGTATTTCCGGTATCATGCACATTGATAAGGGTGAGTTCAATTATGCGATGTCTATCTTAAAGAGCAACAACGGAAATCCGGATGCATGCAACCGTTACACGTTTGCATACAGCAACCCGGTTGCCGGAGAGGGACATTTTATCCATACTTATATGGGAGACGGAAATCCACTGCCAAGTTTCGAGGGTGAACCAACCTGGGTTGATATTGATGGAGATATCGATACGTTTACGAAAATGGTATGGGAGAATTTAAATGAGGATAATAAAGTTTCCCTGTTTGTACGTTTTATTGACATTGAGACCGGAAACTATGAGTCAAGAATTGTAAACAAGAATAAATAAAAATAAATAAGAGCGGATTGTTGAAAAAGGAGAAAATCATGCAGGAATATGAATTAAAATACGGATGTAACCCAAATCAGAAACCGGCCAGAATCTATATGGCAGATGGCAAAGATCTGCCGATTAAGGTGCTCTGCGGAAGAGCCGGATATATCAATTTTCTGGATGCTTTTAATGGATGGCAGTTGGTAAAGGAATTAAAGAAGGCAACCGGACTTCCGGCAGCAACTTCTTTCAAACATGTTTCCCCGGCTGGTGCAGCGGTAGGACTTCCGCTGTCTGACGTGGAAAAGAAAATTTACTGGGTCGATGATATGGATATTGAGTTTACACCGCTTGCAAATGCTTATATCCGTGCCAGAGGTGCAGACCGTATGTCTTCATTCGGAGATTTTATTTCCCTGTCAGACATCTGTGATGCAGCAACAGCAAAGGTCATCAAGCGCGAGGTTTCCGATGGTGTGATTGCTCCGGGATATACGGAGGAAGCTTTGGAAATTTTAAAGCAGAAAAAGAAGGGCAATTACTGTGTAATCGAGATTGATCCGGCATACGAGCCGGCTCCGATCGAGCATAAGGATGTATTTGGTATCACATTCGAGCAGGGAAGAAATGAACTTCATATCGGAGATGATTTCTTTGACAACATCGTGACAGAAAACAAAGAACTGCCGGAGCAGGCAAAGATTGATCTGGCAATTTCCATGATCACTTTAAAGTATACACAGTCTAACTCTGTATGTTATGTCAAGGGCGGACAGGCAATCGGTATCGGAGCAGGACAGCAGTCCCGTATCCATTGTACCCGTCTGGCTGGTTCGAAGGCAGATAACTGGTGGCTGCGCCAGTCTCCACAGGTTTTAGGACTGCAGTTTGTTGACGGTATCAAGCGTGCGGACCGTGACAATGCCATTGATCTGTACATGGGTGAGGATTATATGGATGTCCTTGCAGATGGTGCATGGGAGAAGATTTTTAAGGTAAAACCGGCGGTATTTACCGCAGAAGAGAAGCGTGCATGGCTGGATAAAAATACCGATGTGGCATTGGGATCGGATGCATTCTTCCCATTTGGCGACAATATTGAGCGCGCACACAAAAGCGGCGTAAAGTATGTGGCAGAGCCGGGCGGATCGGTACGTGATGACAATGTGATCGAGACATGTAATAAATACGGTATGGTTATGAGCTTTACTGGAATCCGTTTATTCCACCACTAATTTCAAAGGGACAGGATACGGACATGCGGAATCTGTTCGTAGGATCATAAACTCTAAAATCCAAACACAAAAACAGCCATTTGGAAATATCCAAATGGCTGTTTTTGTGTTTGGATGATGAAAAATAAATGAATTTGCGCAAAATGTGGGTTCTATATGCATGAAAAATATACTAAAAAATACGAAAAATATTGAAAATTACACGAAACAACCGATTGCGCAAATGAAAAAGAATATGCTTGGAATTGTGAAAAGTGTGCAAAAAAGAAAGCGAAATATATCAAAATTGTACATTGACACTGTGGGACTCTCTTGTTATACTAGAATCATAGAACAACCGATTGCGCAAAAGCGCAGTCCAGAAATAAAATACATCTAGCGGAGGGAGAACGAGATGGACAAATTTATTGTAAACATCATCCATCGCCCGGAGATGGTTCCAGAGTATTCTGCAACCGTGACCGGACAGGGAAAGGAAGAGGATATCGGAGATAAGGCTTTACTTACAGAGTCTCTCAATATTTTCAAGACACAGCAGAGACTGGCACATGAGAATGGCCTGAAAGTTACCATTCAGATGACATATGCTTCTTTGTTTAACGATGAAGCGGTTGAGATCGCAAAACATGATCATGAAGTCTATGGAGACGAAATCGCACTTTCCCTTTTGGGACTGCCTTGCGAAGAGTTCCGTGAGAAATATAAGACAAAAGATTTCTGTATTTGGATGTTTTCCATGGAAGACAAGAAGGCAATCGTTAATGATGTGTTCGAGAAATTCCATGATCGTTTCGGCTTTTACCCGGAGTCAACCGGTTCCTACTATATGGACGCAGAACTGATCAATTATGTGAAGGAAGCTTACCCGTCTGTGAAGTGTGCGGTAGCTACCTGCTGGGAGGAAGGCCCGAAAGCATATCATACCTGTAACAACTCCTGGTATACACTTTTCGATGGCGGCCCATGGGCACCATGGATTCCATCCAAGCAGAATACACATGCGCCGGCAGCAAATCAGGCAGAGGACAGTGGAATCGTAGCTATCCCACACCTTTCCCGTGACCTGATTGCATGTTATGACGGAAACGGATCAAACTTCGGTACACATCCACAGAACGTGCTTCGCGGTATGATTTATGATACAAAGACCTGGGAGTATCCGTATCTGTATAACCTGATCGATCAGTATCGTGATCTGGAAAAATACAACAATGGATATGCTTACAACATGATGTTCGTCGGACCAGGCTGGATGAACAAGATGGGCCGCTGGGAGGCTCCATATGATCTGCTGTTAAAGTCATACAGTGACGGATGTAAGTATTACGGAGATTTGAAGAAAGAGGGCAAGCTGGTAGATATGACCATGTCCGAGTTCGCAGATCACTACAGAAAGAAGAAAGGCATTACCGACGAGAAACGTTATACAGAGCCGGAATGTGCCCTTTGGAGAGATATTTTATACGGATCTGACAAGCAGCTGTTCTGGTACTGCGATCCGTTTATGAGAGCCTGTGTTAATATGGATCAGGGTGGTGCGATTGTTGACCTTCGTCCATATGTTGCAAAATTAAACTGGCCGGTTGGTATCGGAACACCTCATGTACAGGATGCTTCTTATCCATTCCTGATTCAGGAGAAGTACCGTGCCGGATACTTTACACATTACGCAGGAGAAGGAACTGTCAGAAGTGCAAAGCTCTGCTACAAGGGTGAGGAAGTAGATCTGTGCCTCTGCCCGACACATGCACATTTCTCACAGGAAGGCAATACCAGAATCCTGACACTGGACCCGGTAACCATCGAGTTTAACGGACTGACAGTAAAATTACAGACAAAGGAATATTTTGAGGAAGGTTCTTCTAAGATCAAGATCGAAAGAAATATTCTCGAGATGAGTGATCCGGATGCAGAGGTTACCATTGATGAGTACATGGTAGCATGCTACGGAACCACAGAGTATCCGGAAGATATGACATCTGTCGTATTAAAATGCGAAGGTGCAGATGAAAAGACCATTCACTATGCATACAAGTGCCGCAGTGAAGTCCTGGCAGGAGCAACCGCAGTCAGCGCTGTAGTGCCTCCAATCGACACCAAAGTTTCCCTGACTGCTTCTTCTACAGACGCAGAAGGATACATTGAGGAAGGATATGCATTCTCACCAATGTTTAAACTTGGATATAAGAAGACTATTACAGACAAGGAGGTATTTGCAACATGGCTCAACTTGGAAAAGGCAAATTAAATTACAGATGTCCGTCCTGCTTTATGAGAGACCTCGACATCGATATGTTCTACAATAAAGATACAAAGATTTACAGTTGTATCCGCTGCCAGTACAGAGGTACGGAGGAAGACGTTTTAGCGAAAAATGAGATGGTTCGATTCCGTTATGGGGCAATGCATAAGAGATTCGACAAGTTTGATTTCGACTAAAAAGAACGTGCGGCAGCTGCCGCACGTTTTTAATATCAGGGTATAACTTTCAGGGAGTATAATATGCCTATGGGACGAAAACAAAAAGAAACCGTGGAACTGCGTTTTTATGAAATTCCACAGGGAGAACCGGTACTTGCTTTGTTGGGAGAGGAGTGGAACCGGGTATACGGACATGACAATTTTTATCTGCATTTCCATAACCTTATGGAGATTGGAATTTGCAGAAAAGGCGAAGGGGAGCTTATTATAAATGAACACACGTATACCTACCGGACAAATTCTGTCACTCTGATTCCTCCGAATATTCCACATACAACGATCAGTAATGGAATGGTTCGGAATTCCTGGGAATTTTTATATGTGGATGTCAACCATGTCATGGAGGAACTGTATGGCGACCGGATCGCACAAAAAAATGAGGCCATTGAACTAGTACGCAGATCGGCACATTTGCTGCATGGAAGCGAGTATCCGGAGATTGCAGAGATCGTCAATGCCATCATCCGGGAAGAAAAAAAGCAGAGTCCGTATTATCGTCAGGTGATCACAAGTTATCTGCATGCGCTGGTGTATGAGATGTTTCGTCTGAATGAACAGACACAGACGAGACTTGAGGCGGCAGGAAGCGGAACAATGAGGCAGATCGCAGATGCACTCACGTTTGTCAATGACCATTATCAGGAAGAGGTAAAAGTGTGCACCCTTGCGCAGGTCTGTGGGATGAGCGAGACATCTTTCCGGAAAGTGTTTGAAGAATATGTGCATATGCTGCCGATGGATTATGTGAATCTGGTGCGTGTACAATACGCGTGTGAACAGATGAAACATGGCAATGATTCAATGGATGAGGTTGCCAGAAAGGTAGGATTTTCCACAACTTCCACCTTTAACCGGAATTTTAAAAAATTTTTTAATACGTCGCCATACCAGTGGAAGATCAATCCACAGCGGTATGAGCGGAAATTACAGAACTTTCATATTAACGCATTAAAGGGATGGTAAACGTTTTCGAAGAAAAGGAGAAAAGATGAGCAGATTTATTAAAGGAATGGACCTTTCCACATTGCTTGAGTTAGAGCGCTGTGGGGCAAAATATTATGACCATGGAAAAGAGCGGGATATTTTAGACATCATAAGAGATTATGATGTGGACACAATCCGTCTGCGTCTGTGGAATGACCCGTATTCCGAAACCGGTGAACCGTACGGTGCCGGATGCAATGATCTGGCAGAGACAATTGCCATCGGAAAGAAAGTATCCGATGCGGGATTCGGCGTATTATTAAATTTTCATTACAGTGATTTCTGGGCAGATCCGGGAAAACAGATTAAGCCAAAGGCATGGAAAGATTTTGATGCGGACCAGCTGGAACAGGCAGTTTATGAGTTTACCGGGGATTCTCTGCGCAAAGTACTGGAAGCCGGTGTCAATGTGACAATGATCCAGGTGGGCAACGAAGTGACCAACGGACTGCTCTGGCCGGAGGGATTAAAGCCGAATTATGACAATATTGCAAGATTTATCAGTTCCGGTATCCGGGCATGCCGTGCCATAAAACCGGAGATCCCGCTGATGATTCATCTCGACAACGGTGGAAACAATGAGATGTACCGCGACTGGTTCGATCATTATATGGAGCGTGGGGAAGATTTTGATTATATCGGACTTTCCTATTACCCGTTCTGGCATGGCACCCTGCAGATGCTTGAAGACAACATGAACGATATGGCAGCCCGTTACGGGAAGGAACTGATCGTGGCAGAGGTTTCTATGGGATATACCATGGAAGATTACAAGCCGTATGAGAAACTAAAGGACAGTGAGCGAAAGGGATATGCGACAAAGCCGGAACTTGTGGCAAAGATCGAGTATCCGATGACGGTACAGGGACAGGCAGATTTTACGAAGGACTTCTTAAACCGCGTGGCACATGTGCGTGACAACAAAGGTCTGGGATTTTTCTGGTGGGAGCCTGCATGGATTCCGGTACACGGAAGCGGCTGGGCAACGCCGGCATCCTTAAAGTATATGAATGATCCGGGACCATGTGGCAATGAGTGGGCAAATCAGGCATTGTTTGACTACGATGGAAATGTCCTTCCGGCACTGGAAGTGATTCGTGATTTTAGAAAATAAGATATGTAAAAATGTTGCATGAAGGAAGGGGAATGTTGCAAGTTGCGCAAAGCATATTGCAAAGAATTCCCCTTTATGTATAATGGAATTATCAAGAAAACGAACCGTTGCACCAAGCAGCGGATGAACATGCAGAAAGGGAGAGAACAATGATTCAGAATGATGTATTAGCAAAGTTTAAAGAGATCTTTGGCGATGAGGGGGACATCAGAGTATATTTTGCACCGGGACGTGTGAATCTGATCGGTGAGCATACCGATTACAATGGCGGACACGTATTTCCATGTGCACTTACTATTGGAACATACATGGCAGCAAGAAAGAGAACCGACCGGAAACTGCGTTTTTATTCCATGAACTTCGATGAGCTGGGTGTGATCGAAAGTTCTCTGGATGCATTTACTCCGGACCCGGATGGATTGTGGACCAACTATCCGATGGGTGTTATGTGGGCATTTGAAGGACGTGGCATGAAACTGGAAACCGGTCTGGATATTGCATTATTCGGAAATATTCCAAACGGTTCCGGACTTTCTTCTTCCGCATCCTTAGAAGTGGTTACCGGATATATGTTAAAGGATCTGTATGGTTTTGATGTGACCAATCAGGATCTGGCTCTGATCGGACAGTATTCCGAGAACAATTACAATGGCTGCAACTGTGGAATTATGGATCAGTTTGCATCTGCCATGGGTAAAAAGGACAATGCAATTTTCCTTGATACTTCGGATCTTTCTTTTGAATATGCACCAATCGTACTTGACGGGGCAAAAATTGTCGTCACCAACAGTATGGTAAAACACAGCCTGGTTACTTCCGCATACAATGACCGCAGAAATGAGAGTGCACAGGCACTGAAGGATCTGCAGACCGTTGTGGATATCAAAACGCTTGGAGATCTGACGGATGAGCAGTTTGAGCAGTACAAGGGAGCCATTAAGGATGAAGTTGCCAGAAAGAGAGGCAAACATGCGGTTTACGAGAATCAGCGTACAATCGCAGCAGTCAGGGCTCTGAAGGAAAACGATATTGAAACATTCGGAAAACTTATGAATGCTTCCCATGTTTCCCTGCGTGACGATTATGAGACCTCCTGTCCGGAAGTGGATGTACTTGTGGATGAAGCATGGAAGATTCCTGGTGTGATCGGTTCCCGTATCACCGGAGGCGGATTCGGTGGATGCACGGTCAGTATCGTAAAGGATGCATCCGTGGACGAATTCAAGGAGAAGCTGACAAAGGCATATGAGGAAAAAGTCGGAAAGACACCGGAATTTTATGTGGTTTCCATCGGAGATGGCCCAAGCCGTCTGATTTAAGAACGTATTACATAGGGTAAATGTGTGCGGAACTGATTGGAACCGCATTTGCCGACAGGCTTTATAAAAAGGAGTACGAGATGATTCAGGAGAACATTTTAGAGTTAGTAAAATATGGTCTGAGCACCGGACTGGTAGATCCGGAGGACAAAGTATATACCATTAACCGCCTGCTGGAGCTTTTTCAGGTAGACGAAATCGAGGATGCGGTATTTGAAAAGGTGGAAAATCTTCCGGCATGGACACAGGAAGAGGCAGAAGGAAAACTTGAGGGAATCCTTGCAGAAATGATGGATTATGCATATGAGAATGGTCTCATGGCAGAAAACAGTATTGTATACAAAGATTTGTTTGATACAAAAATTATGGGATGTCTGGTACCGGAACCAAGCAGTGTCCGCAAGACGTTCCGTGATCTGTATGAGCATACCTCACCGCTTGCCGCAACGGATTATTTTTACAAATTAAGCTGTGACAGCAATTATATCAGAAGACAGCGTATTAAAAAAGACCGCAAGTGGACAACCGACACCGAGTTTGGAACACTGGATATCACCATCAATCTGTCCAAACCGGAGAAAGATCCAAAAGCCATTGCGGCAGCAAAAAATGCAAAGCAGAGCGCGTATCCGAAGTGCCAGCTCTGTAAGGAAAATGAGGGATATGCAGGACGTGTCAACCATCCGGCACGCCAGAACCACCGCATCATTCCACTGACGATTAACAACAGTGACTGGTTTTTCCAGTATTCTCCATATGTATATTACAATGAGCACTGCATCGTGTTCAATTCCAAGCATACGCCAATGAAAATCGAGCGTGCAACGTTTGGAAAACTTCTGGATTTTGTGACACAGTTTCCACATTATTTTGTAGGTTCCAATGCAGACCTGCCGATCGTTGGAGGTTCCATCTTAAGTCATGATCATTTCCAGGGTGGACATTATACATTTGCCATGGCAAAAGCACCGATTGAAAAAGAACTTCAGTTTGAGGGATTTTCCGATGTGAAAGCAGGAATCGTGAAATGGCCGATGTCTGTCATCCGTATCAGCGGACCGGACAAGGAGCGTCTGATTGAACTGGCAGACAAGATTCTCTTAACCTGGAGAGGCTATACCGATGAGGATGCATTCATCTATGCCGAGACAGACGGAGAGCCACACAATACGATCACACCGATTGCACGCAGACGTGGAGATGATTTTGAACTGGATCTGGTACTGCGCAACAACATCACGACCGAGGAGCATCCGCTGGGTGTCTATCATCCACATGCAAAACTGCATCATATCAAAAAAGAGAACATCGGTCTCATCGAGGTTATGGGACTTGCGGTACTGCCTGCCCGCCTGAAAGATGAGATGGTAGAGCTTGCCGATGCACTGGTAAATGGTACAGACTTACGTGCAACAGAAACACTTGCTTCCCATGCAGAATGGGCAGAAGGTTTCCTTCCGAAGTATGATAAGATCACAAAAGACAATGTGATGGATATTCTGCATGAGGAAATCGGTCTGGTGTTCAATGAAGTGCTGCAGGATGCCGGCGTGTATAAATGTACACCGGAGGGACGTAAGGCGTTCGAACGTTTTATTGCAGCTGTTTAATTGCGTTCTCTGGCAGATATAAGTTTTCTCAATGTGACGGAAGAAAGCGTATATTCTCTTTCTACAGAAAAATTTGCAAAGCAGCTCTGGCATTGATTTCAGGTTCTTTGTGTAAGGGTTTTCATTTTATGCAATTATCTTTATTCAGTGAGTGCCAGAGCAAGTTGCAAATTTGTTCTTCCGAAAGAAATATACGCCTTCTTCCTGTTGGTTGGAGAAAAGATAATTTGGAAAATGTGCTGGTATCTATACAAAGAAAATTTGCATAAAAGATACCGTTATGGTATCTATACACTTAAAATGTAACATTTAGATACCACAAAGTCTCTATGGAACAAAAATTGCTTCTTCAGGTACCATTTTTTCAAAAAATCGGTATCTGAAGAAGCAATTTTTCTCTTACAGGTGACATTCCTTTATTTCAGGCATTGAAAATAAGAAAATGTGTCACCCTAATCATTATTTTTTTATCAATAGATCCCATTTACAGAATTTGTGAAAATAGTTCTTTCACTTATCTTTTTTCCAATCAACAGGAAGAAGGGGGACATTTCTTTCGGAAGAACAAATTTGCAACTGCGCCGTAGTTCCATCACATAACGCTAATGGCATTAAAGTAAAATTTTTCAAAAAAGAACCTGAAATCAAAATCGGCGCTGCTTTGCAAATTTTTCTGGAGAAAGAGAATGTCCCCCTTCTTCCGTCGCATCAAGAAAACTTATATTTATACCTGTTATTTATTGGCAAGCCCCCGCATAAGTTTCTTCCGGCAATGAAAGAACGCCGGAAGCAGGAAACAATCCGCAAACAGCCATGCCAGCGGACTGGCAAAACATGCAGCCGTAAATCCGAAGACCGGCACAAAGATCAGACCGATCAATGCGCGGGCAATCATCTCAAATACACCGGCAAATACAGCAAAGCCGGAAAATCCCATTCCCTGGATAAGAAAACGAACAATATTGACCAGTGACAGAAGCATATAAAAGCAGGTGTTGGTGATCAGAAATTGTCTGGCCTGTGCGACAACCTGTGTGATATTGGCACTGTCCGAAGGATCTATAAACAGATAGATCAGTGGACGTGCAAGGAAAATGATGACAACAAGGATCGCTGCGGAGTAAACTGCGGCAAGAATGGTGGCGGATTTCATACCACTTGCCAGACGATCATATTTTCCGGCACCCACGTTTTGTCCACCGTAAGTTGCCATCGTAGAACCGAGTGCGTCAAATGGGCACACCATAAACATCGAAATACGGCTGCCGGCCGTCATGGCTGCCACGGCACCGGAACCTAAGGTGTTGACAGAAGTCTGCAGAATGACGCTTCCGATGGCGGTAATGGAATACTGCAGACCCATAGGAAGTCCCATAATCAGAAGATTTCTTACATAGGAAGCATCCAGTACCCAGTCGGAGCGCTTCAGGTGCAGAATGTCAAATTTCCGGATGATCACGAAAAGACACAGCACACCGGAAACCGCCTGCGATAAAACGGTAGCAAATGCGGCACCAAAAACTCCCCAGTGCAGACAGATGATAAAGAACAGATCCAGTCCGATATTTAAGACAGCCGCAACGATCAGAAAAATGACCGGCGTGATGGAATCCCCCAGAGAACGCAGGTAGGAGGAGAGTATATTATAAAGGATGGTGGCTGGTATGCCGGCAAAAATAACAACAATATAATTGTAGGACAGGTCGATAATATCGGAAGGTGTCTGCATCAGCACCAGAATCTGCCGACAGAAAATGACGGTCAGTGCCGTGAGAACACCGCCGATGAGAACCGACAGAATGGCAGAATTACCGACATATTTGCGCACGCCGTCATAGTCGCGCGCACCGAACCGCTGGGCAACCGGCAGACCGAAACCGTTGCAGATTCCCTGACAGAATCCTATGATCAGAAAATTGATACTTCCGGTTGCCCCAACTGCAGCAAGTGCCGTCACGCCGAGATAGCGGCCGACGATGATGGTGTCCATGAGACTGTAAAACTGTTGAAACAGCATACCGAACAGAAGCGGTACGGCGAAACCGAGAATCAGTTTCATAGGGGAACCGCTGGTCAATTCTTTTGTTGTACTTCTTGCCATAATGATTTACTCCTTTTATATTTTAAACAAAACTGCAAATGCTAGGATATTTTATCACGATTGTGTAAAACTACAAGAGGAAAAAATGCTGAAATTTCATTTTTTTTGCGTTTTTTTTGCCGCGTCAATTCTTTACATTTGAGGAAGAATGCGGTAGAGTGGTAAGTGACTGTAATATTGTACATATAAAGGAGATTAAAGTTGAAAAACTGGGAAAAAAATATACGTAAGGTTGTTCCCTATACACCGGGAGAGCAGCCAAAGAAATCACAGATCATCAAGTTAAATACCAATGAAAATCCATATCCGCCGGCACCGGGGGTAAAGGAAGCACTGGCACATTTTCATACGGATGATCTGCGGCTGTATCCGGATCCGGTTGTGACAGATCTGGTGGATGGGATTGCACAATTCTATCAGGTAGATCCTTCACAGGTCTTTGTCGGTGTCGGATCGGATGATGTGCTTGCAATGCTGTTTATGACCTTCTTTAATTCAAAGAAGCCGATTCTGTTTCCGGATATTACCTATTCCTTTTATGACGTGTGGGCAGAAATGCTTCGCATTCCGTATACACAGATTCCGCTGGATGATGCATTCCGCCTGAATCCGGCAGATTATAAATGGGAAAATGGTGGAATCGTATTCCCAAACCCGAATGCACCGACCGGGGAACTTCTTCCGGTATCTGCCATTGAGGAGATCGTTCAGGCAAATCCGGATGTGATTGTGATCGTGGATGAGGCATATATTGACTTTGGAGGAGAGAGTGCCCTGCCTTTGATTGATAAATACGATAATGTAATTGTGGTACAGACATTTTCCAAGTCACGTTCTCTGGCGGGGTCGAGGATTGGCTTTGCCATCAGTAATCCGACACTGATTAAATATTTAAATGATGTGAAGTATTCCTTCAATTCATACACGATGGATCGTATCACCATTGCTTTGGGAACGGCATCTATCCGTGACCGGGCATATTTTGAGCAGACGACAGAGAAAATCATAAAGACAAGAGAGTGGACCAAAGAGCAGCTTCGGGCACTCGGGTTCGTATTTGGTGATTCCAAAAGCAACTTTATTTTTGCCATGCATCCGGATGTTTCCGGTGTGGAACTGTTTGAAGCACTGAAGAAAAATGATATTTATGTGCGGCATTTTGGCAAGCCGGCACGGATCAACGAATATCTGCGTATCACAATCGGTACGGATGAGCAGATGCATAAACTGATCGATTTTCTGAAAAAATATTTAAATAAATAAAGCGAGGATTTTTTATGTTGACAAAATACTTGTGGGTATTTTTTGTTTCCATGGTACCACTGGTGGAACTGCGCGGTTCCATTATTATTTCGCAGGGACTGCAGCTGCCGGTACTTTCTTCTTATATTGTGGCAATTATCGGAAATATGCTGCCGGTGCCGGTGATTTATCTGTTTGCACGGAAAGTTCTGGTATGGGGAGCGGATAAACCGGTGATTGGAAAGTTTTTTTCCTGGTGTCTGGAGAAGGGAGAAAAGGGCGGAAAGAAATTACAGGAAAAAGCAGGCCGGGGGCTGTTTATCGCACTGCTCCTGTTTGTAGGAATTCCGCTTCCGGGAACCGGTGCATGGACAGGAACACTGGCGGCCAGTATTCTGGACATGGATTTTAAATCAACAATTATCGCCGTCATGCTCGGGGTTCTGCTTGCAGGAATTATTATGATGGTGCTCAGTGTGGCAGGATTCGGCATGTTTTTGAAATAACCAAGGAAGTAATTAATCAATGAAAGACAAGAAAAAAACCAAGACGATTCCGCGTCAGGTGCGCTGGGATAAGCTTGATAATACAGCACATCTTTTCCCGTCCATTGCGGGGGAGAGTATGACAAACGTGTACCGGATCAGTGTGACCTTAAAAGAAGAGGTTCAGGTGGAATTTCTGCAGCAGGCGCTGGACATGATTCTGCCGAAATTCGATGGGTTTAATCTTCGGATGCGCACAGGCGTATTCTGGTATTATTTTGAAGAGAACGGAAAAAAGGCGCCGAAAGTCACGGAAGAGGCGATGTTTCCATGCCGGTTTATCCGGCAGAACAAAAACCGCAATTATCTGTTCCGTGTGACCTATTATAAGTCAAGAATCAATCTGGAAGTGTTTCATGTACTGACCGATGGCATGGGAGGCATTAATTTCCTCCGGGAGCTGACGTATCAGTATCTGCGTCTGGTGCATCCGGAACTGGCGGAAAAAGAAGGAAACAAACTGAGCGGAGATACCTCTCTCAGCAGGGAGGACAGCTTTGTCCGCAATTACCGCAGCAGCAAGCCAAGCGGATTTAATAAAGAAAAAGCATATCTGATCAAAGAAGATAAACTTCCGGCCGGAGAATTTGGCGTCATGCATGGGCGGATGCCGGTCTCACAGCTGAAAAAGGTAGCACATGGCTATCATGCATCTTTGAATGAATATTTTGTTGCAGTCTTTGTATGGAGTGTGTATAAAGAACTGTTACACGGGATGCCGGGAGGAAAACCGATCCGAATCGCAGTGCCGGTCAATCTGCGGCCGTATTTTGATTCGGATACGACAAAAAACTTTTTTGTTATGGTATCTGCAGAATTCCGTCCACAGAAAGAGTCCTATACGTTTGAGGAAGTACTTGCATGCATACAAAGCAGCCTGCACTCCCAGATCAATAAGGAACATTTAGAGGATCTGTTTTCTTACAGTGTATCCAATCAGAGGAACCTGCTTATGCGTCCAGTGCCGTTATTTTTGAAAAATATTGCCATGCGTATCGTATATGAAAAATCCGCAGTGGCAAATACGACAACGATCACAAACATCGGTAATATCAAGATCAAAGATATTTACCAGCCCTATATAGAAGGTTTTTCGGCTTTTATAGCCATGTCAAAAGGGCAGTATCTGAAAGGAACGATCTGTTCTTACCAGGATACGCTGGTATTTACATTCAGTTCCATCTTTTCCGAGGCTCTGGTACAGAAGGCATTTTTCCGCAAGATTGCGGCGGATGGTGTGGATGTGGAGATTGAGACGAACGGAGTATATTATGAATAAATGCAAAAAATGTAATGTTGTCATATTGGACGATACGGACCGCTGTCCGCTCTGTAAACATGTGCTGGAGTCGGACGGGATACCGGGAGAGAGCCGGTATCCGGATGCCATTGCAACGGCGCGTAAATTCCGGTTTGTGGAGAATCTGGTACTGTTTATCTCCATTGTGGCGGAGTGTCTGCTGATTGCCATCAATTTTCAGGTGGACAGGGAAGTGGCATGGAGCCTTGTAATTGGTATCATTCTTTTATATGGAAATGTGGTGCTTCGCATGGCGATTCTGGGAAAATCCGGATATCTGGCCAAAACCGTCTGTCTGGTACTTCTTGCCATTGTAATGCTTCTTGGAATTGATTATCTGACCGGATACCGGCGCTGGTCGTTAGACTATGTGTTTCCGGGGGGAATCATTGCCATTGATCTGGCGTTGTTTATCCTGATTCTGGTAAACCGGAGAAACTGGCAGAGTTATATGATGTCGGAACTGCTGACGATATTGCTGAGCATTGTACCGGTGGTATTGCTGCAGATGAGAATCATTCATTTTCCATATCTGGCATGGGGGTCCCTCGGGGTATCGGTATTTTTATTCCTTGGAACACTGATTCTTGGTGATCGGCGTGCACGAACCGAACTGAAACGGAGATTTCATATATGATAGAAAGCGAAGCGAGTGTAAAAGGACGTGTGGTGGCAGAAATGCTGTCACATTTTACCAATGATTTGAAAATCGGAAAAAAAATAAAGAGCGGAGAGCTGCGCAAGCGGATGATAGAGCCGCCATGGATTCCACCGGCAATGTTTAACCTGACAGGAATCAATATGGATCATTTTACGATGAAACTTTTGTCGTTAAAGGAAAATCCAAACACGGATTACGTGATTCTGCAGTTACACGGCGGTGGTTATACGGGAGCTGTGCGCAATGCGTATTATGTGTTTGCAGGATTATATAACGAGCTGAGCCATGGATGCAATGTGCTTACTCCGGATTATCGTGTGGCCCCGGAGAATCCATATCCGGCAGCACTTGAAGATGCATTGGCATCATACCGCTGGCTGCTTTCCAAGGGATATTATGGAGAACAGATTATCCTTGCCGGAGATTCGGCAGGCGGTGGACTGGCGATGGCACTCTGTATGTATTTGCGGGATCATAATATGCCGGTACCGGGAGGAATCATAGCCATGTCTCCGTGGACGGATCTGACGGCCAGCGGGGAGTCTTATGAGACCAATTATGAGAAAGATCCACTGTTTGGAAATACGAAGGAGAGTCTGATTTACCAGAATGATTATCCGGGGGAACATGACCGGATGGACCCGTATATTTCTCCGCTGTTTGGGGATTTCCGGGGATTTCCGCCAATGCTCATACAGGTTGGATCGATTGAGATGCTTCTGAGTGATTCGGTTTCGGTAGCGGCAAAGGCAAGGGAGCAGGGGGTAAAAGTGCGCCTGTCTGTTTATGAAGGGATGTTTCATGTGTTCCAGATGGCATATCTGAATATTCCGGAATCAAAGAAGGCATGGGCAGAAGCCGGCAAATTCATTGATGTGCTGCGCACGGACAGCAGACTGTAAAAATTATTACAAAAATGGCGCGGAATTTTTTCACATATTGCATAAACGCCTAGATACGTCTACATTTCCATGGAGTAAGCCTCCACATGATGTAGAAATGTGGGTTGACAATAACACAAGATGTAGTGTAGTCTTGTATTTGTTAATGAAAATATACAAGATATAGGGAGTAATCTCTATATCTTATATTTTGTGTAAACAATCGTTTATAAAGATAGACTTTGAGAGGAAGATGGAACATGAAAATTATTAAGAGAAGCGGAGTCGAGGTATTTTTTGATTCGAATAAGATCGTTGCGGCTGTACAGAAAGCGAATGCATCGGTAATCGATTATGAAAAACTCAGCGATGAGCAGATTCAGGAGATTGCCGATAATGTGGAAGTGGCATGTGAAAACATGAAACGATCTGCCAGCGTGGAGGAAATCCAGGATATGGTAGAGAACCAGCTGATGAACCAGCATGCATTTACGGTTGCCCGTAATTATATTACATACCGTTATAAGAGAGCGCTTGTGCGTAAATCCAATTCTACGGATGAACAGATTCTGTCCCTCTTAGAGTGTAACAATGAGGAAGTAAAACAGGAAAATTCCAATAAAAATCCTACTGTAAACAGTGTACAGAGAGATTATATGGCGGGAGAAGTCAGCAAGGATATCACGAAGAGATTCCTGTTGCCGGAAGATATTGTGGAAGCACATGAAAAAGGACTGATTCATTTCCATGATGCAGATTATTTTGCGCAGCACATGCATAACTGCTGTCTGGTGAACTTAGAGGACATGCTGCAGAATGGTACTGTAATCAGTGAGACCGGAATTGACCGTCCGAGAAGTTTTTCCACGGCCTGCAATATAGCAACACAGGCGATTGCACAGATTGCAAGTTCGCAGTATGGAGGACAGAGTATTTCACTGTCCCATCTGGCACCGTTCGTACAGGTGAGCCGTGAAAAATTCCGGATACAGGTCCGGACAGAGTTTGAAAAGATCGGGCTGGATCTGGATGAGGAGAAAATCAATAAAGTAGCAGAGATGCGTGTAAGAGAAGAGATCAACCGTGGTGTGCAGATGATCCAGTATCAGGTGATCACACTTATGACCACAAACGGTCAGGCTCCGTTTATCACGGTGTTTATGTATCTCGACGAAGTGCCGGAGGGACAGACCAGAGATGACCTGGCAGCGATCATTGAGGAGATGCTGCATCAGAGAATCAAGGGAGTAAAGAACGAAAAAGGAGTATTTATTACCCCGGCTTTCCCGAAACTGATTTATGTACTCGAAGAAGATAATATCCATGAGGATTCCAAGTATTTTTATCTGACACGCCTGGCTGCACAGTGTACGGCAAAGCGCATGGTTCCGGATTATATTTCCGAAAAGAAGATGAAAGAACTGAAAGTGGACAAGAACGGGGAAGGACACTGCTATCCATGTATGGGATGCCGCAGTTTTCTTACTCCGTATATTGACCCGGAAACCGGAAAACCGAAATATTACGGACGTTTTAACCAGGGAGTTGTGACGATCAATCTGGTGGATGTGGCATGTTCTTCCGGAAAAGATGAGAAAAAATTCTGGAAGATTCTCGATGAACGTCTGGAATTGTGCTACCGGGCACTGATGTGCAGACATAAGAGACTTCTTGGCACACCGAGTGATGTGGCTCCGATTCTGTGGCAGAACGGAGCGCTTGCCCGTCTGAAAAAGGGAGAGACGATCGACAAACTTTTATTTGGCGGTTATTCCACCATCTCTTTGGGATATGCGGGATTGTGCGAGTGTACCCGTTATATGACAGGTGTTTCCCATACGGAGCCGGAGACCGGAACACCATTTGCACTGCGTGTCATGCAGCGTCTGAATGATGCCTGTGCAGAGTGGAAAGAAAAGGAAAATATGGATTTCAGTCTGTACGGTACGCCGCTGGAATCCACTACCTATAAATTTGCAAAGTGTCTGCAGAAGCGTTTTGGTATCATAGAGGGCGTAACAGATAAAAATTATATTACGAACAGTTATCATGTGCATGTGACGGAAAATATCAATGCTTTTGATAAACTGAAGTTTGAGTCACAGTTCCAGAAGCTGTCTCCGGGTGGTGCAATCAGCTATGTGGAAGTACCAAATATGCAGGATAATATTGATGCCGTGATTGCCGTCATGAAATACATTTACGATAATATTATGTACGCGGAGCTCAACACGAAGAGTGATTACTGTATGGAATGTGGCTATGACGGTGAGATCAAAATTGTTGAGGAAAAGGACAGCGGAAAACTCGTCTGGGAGTGTCCGAACTGCGGAAACCGTGATCAGGATAAGATGAGTGTTGCACGTCGTACGTGCGGGTATATCGGAACACAGTTCTGGAATCAGGGACGTACACAGGAAATCAAAGAAAGAGTATTACATTTATAAAACATGGAAGAAAACAAACGGAAACAATATGCCCATTTGTATGAACACCATGAGGTAGAAGATCCACAACCCCGGGAAGAGAAAGAAAAACCCATCGGGCCGAGTGGCAGAAACCGCCATCGGCCGATGGTGGAAAAGGTATGCAGACGCATCGCCTTTTCTTTCCTGGCCATGGCGGTTGTTCTGTTACTTGCATTGAATTATTTTCAGATCAAAGAGGCAAAAAAGGAAGCGGTTTTGGAATATATCCGCAAAGAAAAGCAGCAAATGAAAAATCGTGAGACAGAAAAGACGGACCAGCTTGCAATCTTAGACCAATATGATATATTATATAGTATGTATCCGGATCTGGTTGGATGGATCAAAGTTGACGGGACACCAATCGATTATCCGGTGATGCAGGATCATACAGGCGGGGAATATTATCTGAAACACAATTTTGAAGGAAAAGATGATAATAAGGGAAACCCGTTTGTTTCCGCAGATGCCAGCATTGATCCGATGGATCAGAATATTGTGATCTTTGGGCACAACGTAAGTGATGGAAGCCAGTTTGGAGATCTGGATGCCTATCTGGATAAGAAATTTTACAAAAAGCATCCGGTGATTACTTTTGATACGATTTATGAAACTGGACAATATCAGATTGTTGCGGTGGTAAAGACACATGTAAAGGAAAAAGACGAATCCGGATTCCGTTATTACTGGTTTCGGAATTATAAAAACCGGAAAGAGTTTCAGAATCTGCTGGATTTTGTGGAAGAGAACCGTGTGTATGATACAGGGGAGCATCTTATCTATGGAGATACCACAATCATGCTCTCTACCTGTGAATACACGGTAAACAATGGGAGACTCGTAGTCATAGCAAAAAGGATATAGGGCAGAAGATGAAAAAATTAGGGATGATGAAAACGATACTGATGATGGGATGTGCGCTGGCGTTGCTTTTTGCAGCCGTTCCGCAGCCGGTTATGGCGGCGAACAGCCAGATGAATCTGACGGTTGGAACAACCAATGATGCAAAAGCCGGAGATACGGTAACGGTGCGTCTGGTCGGAAGCAATAATCCGGGACTTTCGACATTTGCAGCAAGACTGGCATATGACGATTCTGATCTGGAATATGTAGGAACCACATGGGCAAATACGATTTCTTCGGATTCGGGAAATATTGAGCTGGTTTCCCCGGTTACGGAAAATAATCAGCAGGCACTTAATCTTTCGGCAATTTTAAATAAGACTTATTCCCAGAATGAAACCATTGCCACGGTTACCTTTAAGGCGAAAAATGCATATACAACGATGCCGGTTACCCTGACAGTGCGTGAAGTGACGGATGCAAGTTACAATCCGGTTACGGTTACAACGGTTGTGGATGCTTCTGCAGGACAGACACAGAGCCAGTCACAGTCCCAGAGCACTTCCCAGAGTCAGTCGGACAGTCAGGATGACACAGAGTATACAGATGATACAGACGATACGGACGATACCGATTCGTACGATGATACAGACGATACGCAGGATTCCCAGAGCAGCAGCGGGAATACACATAAAACTTCATCGAACAAAAAGAATAACAGTGGAAATACATCAAAAAACGGAAACCGGACAGATGCAACACCAAAGACAGGAGCGGTTGATCTGCGGATGGTATTTGGGGCAGCAGTAATTGTTTTTTTACTGGTAGCAGCAGGCTGCATCCGTTTCCTGAATAAAAAGAAAGAGTAAATTATGAATTATGCTGGAATTAAGTATTGTGACATCGCAAACGGTCTCGGCTGTCGGACGGTACTGTTTGTATCCGGATGCCGCAATGCATGTAAGGGCTGTTTTCAGCCACAGACATGGGATTTTACCTATGGAGAATGTTTCGATGAGCAGGTACAGCAAAAGGTGCTTGATTCACTGAAACCGGAGTATATAGAGGGAATGACCCTGTTGGGAGGAGAGCCGTTTGAGGAAGAAAATCAGGAGGCTCTTCTTCCTTTTATGAAAAAAGTAAAAAGTTTGTATCCGGATAAGAATGTCTGGGCATTTACCGGATATATATATGATAAAGACCTGATTTTGGGAGGCAGAAAACATACGAAAGATACGGATGACCTGCTTTCCCTGATCGATGTACTGGTGGATGGTCCATTTATTGAGGAACAGAAGGATATTACGCTCAAATTCCGGGGATCGGTCAATCAGCGCATTCTTGACTTGAAAAAAACCATGGAAAGTGGCAAAATAGTTAAGTTGATGGAATAGTTATGAAAACGAGGATGGATACATATGAAAAAGCATATTAATGCATTGTTGGGATTTGTCTGTTATACAATCGGTGTGATTGCAGCAGCATATTACGGGTTGTGGAAGATGCTTGTGCTGCCGCTTCATACTCTGGCAGTTTCTTTTCTGGCAGGGGACCTGAATGTCACACTGCTTGCGGTATGTGTTGTCAAAATACTTTTTTCAACAACGATGGCAGGATTGATCTGGTGCATTGGCTATATAGCCTATAATCACTTTAAAGGCACACAGGATCCGGACTGGGAAACTATGGAGAAAGAGTACATGGCAGAAAAAGAAGAGAAAGAGAGGCAGGCATCGTGATTTTACGGGTTCCGGAATATTATGAGAAATTTTCCTGCATTGCATCCCGCTGCAAGGACAGTTGCTGTGCAGGCTGGGAAATTGACATTGATGAGGATTCCTATGCATATTACAACAGTGTGGAAGGCAAATTTGGCAAAAGACTCAAAGAAAGTATGTATGAGGCCGATCCGGATGATGATGGCGGTGGATACCGTTTTAAGCTGAAAGGGAAGAAACGCTGTGCCATGCTCAATGATCATAATCTCTGTGATCTTTATACAGCACTTGGGGAAGAGGCTCTGTGTGAAGTGTGTACAGAATATCCGCGTTTTTCCCTGATTTACGGAGATGTGGAGCAGAAAGCACTGAGTCTTTCCTGCGAGGAAGTCGGACGGATTCTGTTTGAGCGGACAGAACCGGAAAAGCTGGTGGATATAGAGCTGCCCGGAAATTGCGATGACGGTGAGGACGATCCGGCATATGTTGCATTCATGGAATGGGTGCAGCAGGAGTCGGTGAATATTCTGCAGAATCGTACCCATAATATTCCGGAGCGCATGAGAGAGTTTCTGGCGTGGTGTGACCGTGTACAGACCGTGATCAATTATGCACAGGCAAAAGAGGATATGTCGGTACTGGCAGACTGGAGATACGAAGATGCCGGTCATGAACTTCGGGAGTGGGAGCAGAAAAATATTGAGGGAAAAGAGAAGCCGGTTCGTGCACTTTCTTATGAAGATTTCGAGGAACGTTTTGCGGTTTTTGCCGATATGGAAGAGCTGGATGAGGAATGGGTTCACACCAAGGAAGAATTCGAAAAGATGTATCACGAAGATACCTATGAGGCATTTCTGACAGAATATATGCGATCATCGGATTATTCGGAACTTGGCTATGAACATCTTCTGGTTTATTTTGTGTATCGTTATCTGATGAATGCGATATATGATTATGATATCTTATCCTATGCCAAAATGATTGTGATGGCAACCCTTGTGGTAAGAGATATGGATGCGGCACGTTTTCACAGAAACGGTGGCAAATTCACAATGTCTGACCGTATTGACGTAGCGCGTATTTTCTCAAAGGAAGTGGAACATTCCGAAGGAAATGCACAGGATCTGAAAGAAATGTGTATGATGGAAGAAATTGCGAAAGTGGATGCACTTTGCAGACAGATTTAAACGTTTATAACAGAAATAAAACAGGCATCTGGCGAACCCCGGATGCCTGTTTTGTATTATGCTTTATTTGTCTAACAGATCGGTATAGAAATCTGCGTAATCCTTGCGGTTGTCCTTGCAAAAATCAATGGCAGCAGATGGATGCTGGTTCAGACGTCCGGTCAGCAGATACGGAATATCATATCCCCATACGGCACCGGTTTCTTTGAGCGGCAGCATATAGTCTTCTAAGAACCGGAGTACCGGGAATACATTGTACTTCGGATTTTTCAGAAAACTCAGAAGCAGTTCCATGGCACAGTTTCCGGCACCCCGTCCCATGGACATCATGGTAGCATCTAAAAGACTGACACCGTGGGAGAGTGCTTCGATCGTGTTGGCAAAGGCAAGCTGCTGGTTATTGTGTGCATGCATACCGATGTATTTGCCGTATTTTTCTCCAAGTTCGGTGTATTTATCTGCAATCGCACGGATCTGTTCCGGGTAAAGAGCACCGTAACTATCCACGATATAAATGCCATCGGCGCTGCTTTGACCGACCATTTCAAGTGCCTGGTCAATATCGGATTCTTTGGCATTGGAGATTGCCATGATATTACAGGTTACCTCGTAGCCCTTTGCCTTGGCATCTTCAATCATTTCGATTGCAGCAGGCATCTGGTGCACGTAAGTTGCCACACGAACCATGTCAATTACACTGTCTTTTTTGTCAATGATATCTTTTTTGTAATCGCAGCGTCCGACATCTGCCATGACGGAAATCTTCATATCGGAGTTGTTGTCACCAACGATCTCACGGATGGATTCTTCATCACAGAACTTCCACTTGCCGAATTTATTTACGTCAAACAGCTCCTTGGAAGCTTTATAACCAAACTCCATATAGTCAACGCCGGCCTTTACATTGGTGCGGTAGAGTGCGTTGATAAAGTCATCGGAGAACATAAAGTTGTTTACGAGTCCTCCGTCACGAATGGTTGCGTCCAATACACGAATATCGGAACGTGCTGTCATTAAGTCTCCTTTTTGAGCCATTTTTGTTTCCTCCTTGTGGTTCTTTGAATCTTTTACACTTTAACGCTTTGACGCGTGTGAGTATATAATAACACAATTCGATAAAAATGCAAGCAAAAACTTTACTTTTTTCCTGTCTCCTAATATAATTAAATTGGGTGAAAGCCCGAAGGAGGATAAAATGATATACTTATTAGGAACATATGAACACGCACTGGTTGCTTTTATCGGTGTTTTATTTGCTTTTGCAGCGACCTGTATTGCAATTGCAAAATTAAACGGGTATCTGCCGAAGGACATGGGAAGACAGTATGCACATGATGGAGCTCTTTCCGCAGGAAAACCAAGAGGTGCGGGTATTATTTTTGTGTTGACTTTTGTTGTTTCCGCATTGTTGTTTGGCAAAATGAATAAGGAAATTATCATTTATCTGGTGCTGATCGTCATCGAAATGTTCACCGGATTCTTTGATGATGCCGCAGAAAAACCATGGGGAGAGTATTTAAAGGGAATTCTGGATCTGGCAGTGGCAGTCGTTGTAGCCATTTCCTATCTGCATTACAATTCCAGTGAGATCACCATTGCCATTACGGGAACGACCATCGTGATTCCACCGGTTGTATTTGCCATTCTGACCGTTATTCTGGTGTGGGTTTCCATCAATGTTACCAACTGTTCGGATGGTGTGGATGGATTGTCGGGAACACTGACCATTATCACGTTGATGAGTGTGTTTGTTCTTGACAATATTTTAAAAGTCAATGATTCTTTCAATTACTGTATTTTACTGTTTGCGGTATGTCTGCTGGGATATCTGTGGTATAACGCAACACCGAGCAAGCTTCTTATGGGAGATGCCGGATCACGTGCAATGGGTATTTTTATCGCCATTGCAGTATTGAAGATGCACAGCCCGTTTATGTACCTGCTGGTTGCTGCGGTACTTATCGCAGATGGTGGTCTTGGTCTGGTAAAGGTTTCACTGCTTCGGTTCTTAAAGATACATATTCTAAAGAATACCATCACACCGATCCACGACCATGTAAGAAAAAAGGGTGGGTGGTCCAATGCCCAGGTGGTATTTCGCTTTGCCATCATTCAGATTGTAATTTCACTTGCAGCAATTTATCTGGTTATGATTTAAGTTATAGTTATAATTGGAGGCTTTATGCGTTTTGTTTCCATTGAAGATGCCAGACCGGGAATGTGTCTTGCGTATGATTTATATGATTCCATGGGACGTACCATGGTGGGAAGCGGCTGTGAACTGACGGCTTCCTATATCAATAAACTAAACGAATACGGATTTAGCGGTGTCTATATCGAGGATGAACAGTCGAAAGATATCTACATCGAAGCAACAATACCGGAAAAACTGCGCCAGGAAGGGTTTAAATGTGTGCAGGAGAATGATATTGACCGTTGTGCCGAGATTGCACAACAGATTGTGGAGAATCTTTTGTCCAGGGAAAATGTGTGTCTGGATATGACGGATCTGCGCTCATACGATGATTACACATATGCACATTCGGTGAATGTTGCTGTGCTCTGCTGTGTGATCGGTATGGGGATGGGAATGAGTGAACGCGATCTGAATTATCTGGTTACAGCGGCTCTTTTGCATGATCTGGGAAAGCTTGCCATTCCAAAGGAAATACTAAACAAACCGGGCAGGCTGACACCGGATGAATACCAGCTGATGAAGACCCATTCGACCCGTTCGTACCAGCTGCTTTCGAAGCGCTGGAATATTTCGGCGCATATCAAGCAGACGGTACTTCTTCATCATGAAAATGTAGATGGAAGCGGATACCCACAGGGGCTGATGGGAGATGAACAGTCACTCTCCGTAAGAATTGTACATGTGGCGGATGTGTATGATGCGCTGACATCAAGACGTCCGTATAAGAAACCATATTCCCCTTATGAGGCGGTAGAGTATCTCATGGGAGCCTGTGGCATCATGTTTGACAAAAATGTTGTGGAAGTGTTTATGGAGCGGGTTCCGCTGTTTCCGAGAGGGACGGAGGTAAATCTGTCGGATGGACGTAAGGGCCTGATCTATGAAAACAAAGGACCGCATAATCTGCGACCGATTCTGAATATGCCGGATGGGACCAAACTGGATCTGATGGAAAATAAAAACTTAAATGTTACGATTCTTCCACCGGAATATCTTGATACGGTTTCTCCAGATTCGGAAGAGCCGGAAAGAAAGAAGATGGTTCAGGAAACTGCCAGAAAAAAAATCATGATCGTAGATGATATGAAGACCAATCTGGATGCCATGCGTGGAATTCTCGAGGATGAGTATACCGTCATTCTCTGTAAATGCGGAAAACAGGCATTGCATTATCTGGAACACAATGAGTTTCCGGATCTGATCATTATGGATGTTGATATGCCGGAAATGAACGGAATCGAGACTACCATGAGAGCAAACAAGCTCACAGGGGGAAGGATACCGGTTCTGTTTGTCACGGCCATGTGTGATGCGCATACGGTAATGACCTGTCGGAGACTGCATGCGGCAGGATATATTGTGCGGCCATATAAAGCCATTTATATCAAATCCGAAGTAGAGCGGATATTTAGTGGTTGGAGGTAAAACGGATATGGGACTGGTTTTCCATCTGATCTGTCTTTTTTTTACACTGTTTGTATTACAAAGTTATGTCAGCAGCGGGTTTCACGCAAGGGAACACCGGCTGCTGCCGTTGGTTTTAGGGCTGATTGCATTGAACAGTTTTTATCGCATTACCTATTATGTTACGGGAGAGGCAAAGACACTTCGTATACTGACAGATTTACTGGCCATTCACATGCTGTATCTTATGATTCATTATGTGGGTGATTTTATGAAATTCCAGCTGAAACTCAGGACGGAAGTGATTTTGTTCTGCAGTCTGGTGCTGTTTAATTCCATGTTGATTATACGTGCTGCGCAGCACGAGACGTATCAGGATGCGTTTCGGATTGCGCTGCTTTGTTATACGGGAATTCTTCTGGGGCTGGCTACTTATGTGAGAGTGAAAAGCGAGGTTTCTGTCTGGGAGGGACATGTAAATGATATGTTGTATCTTGGCATGGCACTTCCGGGAGTTGCAATGTTGTTTCGCGCAGTTACGCCGAAAGCGGAAGAATTTCTGGTGCCGGGAGCTTTTGAAATTTCCTGTCTGATTGTCTTTTATCTGATGATGACGGGAAGATTATCCAATGTGACGAACATTATCCGGGAAAACTTTTATAATATCAGTGATATCCCTACGTTTTTGTTTGACAACAGAATGCGTTACCGGGATGCCAATGCCAGTGCCAGACGATGGTTTCCGGAAATTGTGGGGGAACTGACGGACGATCCGCAGGAGTACCCTTTTTATACCAAAATGATGCGTTGGAGTAAAGACCCGGATCAGGATTATGTGGTTCAGTGGAAAGAAAGTTATCGCAGGTGTCAGTTGCATCCGGTCTGCAGTGAAAATGTGGTGAGAGGATATATTCTTACCCTGCTCGACATCACACAGCAAAAGAAGGAAACGGTTCTGATGGAGGATCTGAAAAAGAAAGCAGAAGAACAGTCATTTTTAAAAAGCCGTTTTCTGGCATCGGTCAGTCATGATCTGCGCAGTCCGCTGCATGCGATTATCGGAGGTTCGGATATTTTAAAAAGGCAGAATCTTCCGGATGAGAGCAAAAACATTCTTGAATATATCCGTGTCGCGGGAAATAATCTGCTTGAACAGGTGGATACCATCCTTGCATATTCGAAGCTGGAAGCAGGAATGTTGACGCTCAAAGACAAAACATACAATTTTTATGAGATGATCGAGGAACAGGCCCGTCTTTGTCTGCTGAATATCCGGGAAAAAGATATCGTATTTACCGTGAGGTTTCTGGACCGGTTTCCGGAGCAGGTAAGTGGGGACTATTTACGTGTGGCACAGATTTTTCAGAATATTTTATCGAATGCCTGCAAGTTTACGGAACAGGGAACGATCACGCTGTCGCTTCACTGTAAAATGGAAGAAGGACAGGTATGGTTTGACGGCTGTGTGGAAGATACCGGTGTGGGAATGACAAAGGAAAAACTTGCACAGGTATTTGCGGAATATGTCTCGTTTTCCGAGGATATGGGGGTAGAGGGCTTTGGCCTGGGTCTGTCAATTGTCAGACAGCTCGTAGAAATGATGCATGGCTGGGTAAGAGCAGAGAGTGATCCGGGAAAAGGGACACGCGTATCTTTTGGATTTTATCAGAAACAGGTTATGGCTGAGATATCAGAGCCGGGAAACATCGGACAGGAAATTTTAAAAGAACAGAGTGATCCGCAGGTTGAAGAAATACAGCCGAACTGGGTTTATCCGCGGGCACGTGTCCTTCTGGTGGATGATATGGAAGCAAACAGGGTGATTTTTCAGGAACTTGCGGCTCCATGGAAGTTTATACTGGATCTGGCGGTGTCAGGAGAAGAAGCTGTACAGATGGTAAAAGAACGGGAATACCAGATGATTATTCTGGATCAGATGATGCCGGGAATGTCCGGATTTGAGACGGCGGATCAGATACAAAGATACAGTCATGCACCGCTTGTTCTTATGACAGCGGATATTTCTGATGAAGTCAGAAGCCGTTCCATCCGGCATGGATTTACCGATTTTATGCCGAAACCGATCCGGCTGCAGCGGATGAGGCAGGTTTTAGAAACCGGAATTCCGGTAAGATACAGGGAACTTCCGAATCCGGTCGATGCGTCAAAGAAGGCGAAAGCTACAGGGCAGAGGAACGCTGCGGATATCCGTACGCTGGAATCTTATTGGAAAGAGGTGGAGAGTTTACTTCCGAAACTTCCGGAATATGTCCAGAGGGATCTGCATATGTTTCAGACAAAAGTTCATGGAATCAAAGGTATCAGCCGCCAGATTGGAAAAGAGGAGATTGCCCAGCAGGCAGAAATTATGGAGATGGCGGCAAAAACCGAAAACCGTGCCTTTATAAACCGGAATCTGCATATCTTCTTAGAGCAGCTGCAGGGGACTGTGAAAGAAGTAAAACAGGAGACAAAAGATTCACAGGAAAGCGGTCACATACTTCGGCAGGAAAAGTTTCCCATGATGGATGGAGAGCAGCGCCGGCTGTGCTGGAAAAGGTTAAAGTATGGATTTGATACCTATGATATTGCACAGATTGAGGAGAATATAAAGATACTTTCTGAACATGAATTACCGCCGGAAGAAAAAGAAAGGCTTCCCGTGGTAAGGGAAGCCTATGAAAATCTGGATTATGAAATCGGAAGCAAAGTCTGTATGTTTTAGACGCGGCGGCGCAATAACGCATAAAATTTTTCAATATGGAAAGGTTTTCCCTGAACCGCCTGGACTTTCAGGCGGTTTTCTTCATTGAAACCTACCAGAATGTTGTGATTGGCTTCTGCCAGGTAATCCATAATACCGTCAATATCGGATTTGGTATTTTTCGGACAGTTTACATACATATGTTTGTTTGCGGTAATATGCATGGTATAAGAGATGCTGAAATGATACCAGAGCATTTTGTGGAGCGTCGAATGTTTATAGATCCACAGAATCTCCTGAATAGGTACAATGGCATTTCCATATGGTGATGTCATGATAAAATAATGTTCGGTAATAAACATATCCTCCGTTGCCAGCTGTGGAAGTGTTGCAAGTTCTTCCTCGGCCTCGGCGAGAATCTGACCCGGATGTCCGAAGACGATCAGGTTCTGGCACGGTGGGGAAAGCACCGGGAACCGGATATAGACCATACAGATCAGAAGATACAGGACGGTATAAATCATGGAACCGAAATACGCGAAGAATAAAATGCGCGTCGTGGTTAAATGATAGTCAGGCTCACTGAAATAATACGAAGACAGCTGATTGCGGATACCGGTTTCGGTCCAGTTCAGGTCAGAGGAAAGCTGGGACAAAAGTGCCAGATAAGATTCTTTTCCTTTGACGATCCGGCCGGTGACGGTCAGACGGTCGATCGTAGGGAGTCCTTCCTCACATGTATGCGGGGTAAGGAGAATGATGCCGCAATTATTTTTCTGTGTGGTGTAATAATAATATCCGCGGGTCTGTCCATAGGTTTCACAGGTATATCCGCTGAATTTCAGATCCGTGAAGGTCATGCGCACATAACGGTGATGGTCCTTGTATGCATCCGCAATTTTGGTATTGTCGGAAAGCTGTGCAGGCCGCAGCATGGCACCCAGTGGAAATACGATCCAGAGAACTGCAAGCAAAACCAGATATATCATTGGAGAAAAAAGTCTTCTGCGATAGAAGGCCTGAATATTTTTGGAAATATAATGTTCGTAGTTGTCAGGCATGGAAAATCCTTTCTGTATTTCAACTTATGCATTCAGTATAAAGGTTTCGGGAAGAATAATCAACCTTGCTTTTGCCATAAAAACTTGCTAAACTATGATACAAAGCAGGAGGAAAAGAATGGACGCGTATACGAGTTTTGCGCAGGTTTACGACCTGTTTATGGATAATGTGCCCTATGATGAATGGTGTGCATATATTTGTGAGACATTAAAAAAACATGGAATTGCAGACGGACCGGTGCTGGATCTGGGATGCGGAACCGGAGAACTGACCCGGAGACTGGCAGCCTGTGGGTATGATATGACCGGTGTGGATGTTTCTGTGGATATGCTGCAGAAAGCCATGGAAAAGCAGACAGATCCGCCGATTCTTTATCTGCTGCAGGAGATGCAGACACTCGAACTGGATGGATGTGTGCGGGCAGTCTGCTGTACCTGTGACTGTGTCAATTATGTGCTTGAGCCACAGGAACTTTCCGATGCATTCCGGCGGGTTGCCGCCTGTCTGGAAAGCGGTGGAGTATTTATCTTTGATATGAATACCGCCTATAAATACGAACAGCTTCTTGGAGATCACACATTTGCGGAGAGCAGGCAGGAAGGAAGTTTTATCTGGGAAAATTATTATGACGAAGAGACCAGAATCAATGAATATGACCTGACACTGTTTATCCCGGAAGCGGGAGAGCTGTACCGCCGATATGCGGAAACACACTATCAGAGAAATTATAAGGTGGAACAGATAGTGGATTTTCTGCAGCAGGCGGGACTGGTCTGTGAAGGAATGTATGATGATTACACCGACGCCGGGGTCAAAGCCGACAGTGAGCGTATCACATTTGTTACAAGAAAAGAATAAAGGAGAAATGATACATGGCAGATTATATTGTTAGAGCAACCGCAGCAGGTGCCGCAATCCGGGCATTTGCAATTACATCGAGGGATCTGGTGGAGACCGCCAGACAGGATCACAATACGTCCCCGATCATGACGGCAGCCCTGGGACGTTTGTTGTCCGGCGGTGCGATGATGGGAACAATGTTAAAAGGAGAAAAGGATCTTCTGACCCTGCAGATTCAGTGCAGCGGTCCGGCCAGGGGACTTACCGTTACTGCGGATGCCAATGGACATGTCAAGGGATTTGTCAATAATCCGATTGTGGAACTTCCACCAAACAAAGACGGACATTTAAATGTAGGGGGCGCGCTGGATCTCGGTATTTTGAGCGTCATCAAAGATATGGGACTAAAAGAGCCATATGTGGGACAGTGTCAGCTGCAGACAGGAGAGATTGCAGAAGATTTAACCTATTATTTTGCAACTTCCGAGCAGATTCCGTCTGCGGTAGGATTGGGCGTGCTGATGAACAAAAACAACACGGTGCGTCAGGCCGGCGGATTTATTATTCAGCTTATGCCGTTTACGAGTGACGAGATCATTGAAAAACTGGAAAAGCGTATTGCAGAGATCGATTCTGTGACTATGATGCTGGAGCGAGGACTGACACCGGAAGGAATTCTCGAAGAAATTCTCGGAGATTTCGGCTTGGAAATCACCGACAAAATTCCGGCAGCATTTGTCTGTGACTGTTCCAAGGAGCGGGTATCCCGCGCACTTTCGACGCTCAGCAAAAAAGATCTCGATGACATCATCAATGATGGGGAGAGCATCGAGGTAAAGTGCCAGTTCTGTAATAAGGCATATGAATTTTCCGTAGAGGAATTAAAGGAGTTGAGAAAGTGAGACAGGGATTTGTAAAAGCAGCTGCAGTTACACCGAAAATTAAAGTGGCAGATACAAAATACAATGCAGAACTGATTCTGGATATGATGAAAGAAAGTACCCGGCAGGGAGCAAAGATTGTAGTTTTTCCGGAACTTTGTCTGACCGGCTATACCTGTCAGGATCTGTTTTTGCAGGAACGTCTGCTGCAGGGCGCAAAGGATGCGCTGATGAAATTAGTAAAAGAGAGTGCTTCACTGGACGCCATTTTTTTCGTGGGACTTCCCTTTGAAATCCTTGGAAAATTATACAATGTGGCGGCAGTGTTTTCCCATGGAGAAGTGCTTGGACTTGTACCGAAGAGTTATCTGCCGAATTACAATGAATTTTATGAGGCGAGACATTTCGTATCCGGAGCAGAGCTTGCGACAGAGGTGGTTCTGCCGGACGGAAGCAGTGTTCCTGCGGACCTGGATCTGCTTTTTGTCTGTGAGCAGATGCCGAAACTCAGAATTGGTGTGGAACTGTGTGAGGATCTGTGGACACCGAATCCGCCGAGTATCTCCCATGCACTGGCGGGGGCGTCTGTTCTGGTGAATTTGTCGGCTTCGAATGAACTGACCGGCAAAGACAGTTACCGTAGGGAACTGGTAAGTGGCCAGTCTGCACGTCTTCTTGCGGCATATATTTATGCGTCAGCGGGAGAGGGAGAGTCTACACAGGATCTGGTGTTCTCCGGGCACAACATCATTGCGGAAAACGGACAGATTCTTGCGGAATCCAAGCGTTTTGGACATGGCATCCTGTATTCGGAGATTGATGTGGAACGTCTCTGTGCACAGCGCCGCAGAATGACAACTTTTGTCACTGAGGATCAGACACATACCGAGATTCTGTTCTCTTTAAAAATAGAAGAAACAAAACTGACGCGGTTTATTGATCCGGCACCGTTTGTGCCAACAGACAGACAGAACAGGGAAAAGCGTTGTGATGAAATTCTGATGATTCAGGCAATGGGACTAAAAAAACGTCTGGAACATACCGGAGCCAATGCTGTGGTAGGTATTTCCGGAGGACTGGATTCGACGCTGGCACTGCTGGTGACCGTGCGTGCCTTTGATCTGTGCGGGCGGGATCATAAGGGAATTACGGCCGTCACCATGCCGGGATTCGGGACAACCGACCGCACATATGACAATGCTGTCAAACTGATTCAAAGCCTTGGGGCAGAATTTGTGGAAGTGGATATCTGTCAGTCGGTAAATGTGCATTTTTCGGATATCGGACAGGACCCTTCGGTGCATGATGTGACATATGAAAATTCCCAGGCGCGGGAACGCACGCAGATTCTGATGGACATTGCGAACAAAAAGAATGCGCTTGTGATCGGAACCGGAGATCTGTCGGAACTTGCACTGGGGTGGGCAACGTACAACGGAGATCATATGTCCATGTATGCCGTGAATGCTTCTGTGCCAAAGACGCTGGTCCGGCATCTGGTGCGTTATTATGCGGATACCTGTGAGGACAAGCAGCTTTCCGATACACTGTATGATGTATTGGATACACCTGTTTCTCCGGAGCTTTTGCCGCCGGAAGACGGAAAAATTTCACAGAAGACCGAGGATCTGGTAGGTCCGTATGAACTGCATGATTTCTTCCTGTATTACATGCTGCGTCAGGGATTTTCCCCTGCAAAAATTTATCGTCTGGCAAAAATTGCATTTGCGGGAACCTATGAAGATGCATTTATTTTAAAATGGCTGAAAACGTTCTGCCGCAGATTTTTTGCGCAGCAGTTTAAACGTTCCTGCCTTCCGGACGGCCCGAAAGTCGGATCTGTTGCTGTTTCTCCGAGAGGAGATCTGCGTATGCCGAGTGATGCGTGTGCAACATTGTGGATGGAGGAACTGAATACGATTTCTTAGAAAAATACATTTTTTATTCGAATCTTAACCGCCATTATGCTATAATGAAACATACGGATGCAAGAGATAAGGAGAAAGAAGATTCGGATGAAAAAAACATTGTATATCATAAGAGATATAGCCATTACCGTCGGGATTCAGCTGGTGTGTTTTATGGTCTGTTTGTGGATACAAAACAGTACTGTGGAAAATGCGCTGATCCCGGCAGTATCTATTTTTGGAGTCTTTCTGACTTCTGTGATCACACCGGGGTATCTGTATGGTGTGGCAGCTGCAATTCTCAGCGTTCTTGAAGTGAATTTTGCTTTCACATTTCCATTTTTTCACTTTAATTTTTCCATACCGGAGAATATGGCATCGGCAGTGATCATTATACTGATGGCTTTGATTACCTGTGGGTTTACCACCAAAATAAAGTATAATAAAATTCTCGAAGCAGAGAGAGAAAAAGAAAAAATTCGTGCAGACATATTCCGTGCGGTTTCCCATGATCTTCGGACTCCGCTTACCACGATCTATGGCTCCAGCTCGGCGCTGCTTGATCCGGATAATGATTTTACGAAGGAACAGCGGACAAAGATGCTGCAGGACATCCAGCAGGATGCACAGTGGCTTTTCCGGATGGTTGAGAACCTGCTTTCGATCACAAAACTTGACAGTGGAAAAGTAAAAATCATTAAGACACCTACGGTTTTGGATGAGCTGATTGATTCGGTGATTTTAAAGTTTCATAAAAGATATCCGGATCAGGAGGTTGAAATTGATATTCCAGATGAATTTGTGGTAATTCCCATGGATGCCATCCTGATCCAGCAGGTGTTGATCAATATTTTAGAAAACGCGGTGCAGCATGCAAAGGGAATGGTGCACCTGGGACTGAAGGTATTTCTTGTGGCGGACAAAGCCGTATTTGAAGTACAGGATGATGGATGTGGAATTCCGGAAGAAAAATTAAAATCCGTTTTTTACGGGAGTCATGAGGCGTATGAGGTATCTTCCGATTGCAAACGGAGCAATGCAGGAATAGGACTGGCAGTGTGCGCAACAATTATCAAAGCGCACGGTGGAAAGATCAAGGCAGAAAATAAGAAAAATGGAGGTGCACTTTTCCGGTTTTATCTGGATATGGAGGAGAAGGAACAGGCATGAACGGAAATAAATATAAGATTTTAATTATTGAGGATGATGAACATATTAACAATCTGGTGGCTACACTTCTGGAGGCAAACGGATATCAGACATTATCGGCATATTCCTGCGAAGACGGAATGATGATGTATGCTTCTCACAGACCGGATCTCGTTGTTTTAGATCTGGGACTTCCGGATCAGGACGGAATGACTTTTTTAAAGCGGTTACGGAAAGATTCCCTGACGCCGGTGATTGTGCTTTCTGCCAGGTCAGATGAAAAAGATAAAGTGGAGGCTTTGGATATGGGAGCCAATGATTATGTTACAAAACCATTTGGCTCCAATGAATTTCTTGCGCGGATACGTTCTACGCTCCGCATGACAACACATCGCATGCAAAACGGAATGTTTCCGGGTGGAAAATTTAAGGCCTCCGGTCTGACCATTGATTACGATGCAAGAAGAGTTTTCTTGCATAAAAAAGAAGTGAAGCTGACACAGACAGAGTACAATATCATTGCAGCATTGTCGGAACATGCGGGAAAGGTTATGACATACTCAGCCATTATCAAAGAGATCTGGGGGTATAACGATGAGGGCAGCATCAAAAAACTGCAGGTCAATATGGTAAATATCCGTAAGAAGCTGGGAGCCAGACCGGGAGAAAAAAATTATATTGTAAATGAACTGGGCGTAGGGTATCGTATGTGCGAGGCGGATGAGGAAACCTTATAGCTGTAATTTAGAGGAGATAATACAAAAAGAGGAAAAACGTTTTTTTCGTTTTTCCTCTTTGATTTTTTGCTTTGTTTATTTTATTATGTAAAATAAATTATAAGAGCTGAATACCATGTTCCTCGCAGGCTGCAATTGTTTCTTCCGGCCAGAGAGAACTCTGCACTTCGCCGATATGAGCTTTGCGAAGGAAGAACATACAGATACGGGACTGACCAATTCCTCCGCCGATGGTATAAGGAAGTGTTCCATCGATGATGGATTTCTGGAATGGCAGATCCTTGCGTTCCGGACAGCCGGCTTTGTCAAGCTGGGAAATCAGTGCAGTTTTGTCTACACGGATACCCATCGAAGATAATTCCAGTGCAATATCAAGAACCGGATAATAAACAAGAATATCTGCATTTAAAGCCCAGTCATCGTAATCCGGAGCACGTCCGTCGTGCGGTTCGCCGGACTCTAAGGTGTCACCGATCTGCATGATACATACAGCACCTTTTGCCTTGGTAATATAATACTCACGTTCCTTCGGTGTGTTGTCCGGGAACAGATCCTCCAGTTCCTGGGAGGTGATAAAGAAAATTTCCTTTGGAAGGATCAGATCAATGTAATCATACTGGATGGCCATATACTGTTCTGTTTTGCGAAGACACTTATATACGGTACGAACGGTCTCTTTTAAATAGTCCAGATTACGGTCTTCTTTATGAATGATTTTTTCCCAGTCCCACTGATCTACGAAAATAGAATGAATGTTGTCCGTACTTTCATCGCGGCGGATGGCATTCATATCAGTGTAGATGCCTTCTCCGACCTGAAATCCGTATTTTTTCAGGGCGTAACGTTTCCATTTTGCGAGAGAATGGACAACTTCTGCATTTTTATCGTCCTGCTCCTTAATACCGAAAGTAACCGGGCGTTCATAACCGTTTAAGTTATCATTAAGACCGGTTGCCGGGTCTACAAAAAGAGGAGCAGAAACACGTGTCAGATGCAGTCTCTGCGCCAGCAGTGCCTGAAAGAAATCTTTGACTGTCTTGATGGCAAGCTGTGTGTCATGAAGATTCAGTTCTGATTTGTATTGTTTTGGTAAAATAAGATTTTCCATGAGATCTCCTTTGTTATATTGTTACTCTGTGTTTCATTATAGCACATGAACTATGGAATTCAAGTCAAAAAGGTGTTAGAATTAGGATATGATTTTACAGAATGAAATGGAGAAAAGCAGATGAAAAAAGAAGATTTAACCGTTCCGGCAATTTTTGCGGAGGCGATAGGAATGATCCTTGGAATTGTCTATATCGGACTGCAGATCTATTATGGGATTGCCTATAAAGTTGCGCCATATAAATTTATCTGTAACATTGCAGGAGTTGTTCTGATCTATGTGGGACTCAGCCTGGTAAGCTGTCAGCCGGAAAAAATAAACCGGCTTCCGAAAGAGGTGTGTGTGGGAAAGGTGCGTAAATATTCCATCCGGATGATCCGGCTGGTAAAACTGGTGTTTATCATCGGTCTGATGGTTCCGTGTGTGGGAGATGTGATCGGGATCGAACTCAAGGACGCGTACAGTCTGCTGGTGATTGCCGCTATCCTTGTGATCACCGTGTTTTATGAGTACCGGATCATTCAGCTGCTTCGAAATGATCATCATGATCAGGGGCAGCCATAAGGCGCGCCGCTTTCTGATCGCGCCATTTCGTTCCCAGGCGGAATAAGGAAAAGCCCAAAACGAGAGAAACAATCGTAAAGAGAAAGATGATAATTCCCAGAAGATCCGTTTCTTTGAGATTGTTCAGTAGCGATCCGATGATGGTTCCCCAGAAGTTGAACAGGATGTGGAAGAACATTGAGAAATAGATGCTTCCTCCTTTTTCACAGATCCATCCCAGTACAAGACCGAGAACAAATGCATAAATTCCCTGAATCCAGTTCATGTGAAAGATTCCGAAGAGAACCGCCTGCATCAGGTTGGCAGCCCAGAACGGAAGTGCCCGTCGGACCAGACGTATGGTGACGCCGCGGAAAACCAGTTCTTCACAGACAGGACCGAGAATTACGGCATAGATAAACATGAACAGTCCGATGTCGGAGTCTAAGCCTGCGGTTTCCATGAGTTTTTCGTACTGGCTGAGCCAGTTCGGGAAAAGAAGAGATACCGCAGAAGTCAGATAACCGGAAAAGAACTGCATGCCGGGAATCAGAAGAATGATGGATAAAAACTGCAGAGGATGAAACGTGAGGGATGGTTTTGGAAGATAATTGCCCCCACAGGAGCGATAATACCATATTCCCATGAATACGATGCAGGTTACGGTATAAATCAGCATGATGCATGCATTAAACTCCGTATTGGTCAGAAGTGTTTCGATGGTATCGGCATCAAAGCCTGTGCTCTGGGAGGCCGGACACAGAAACAGAGCTGCGATTCCGAACATAAAAAAAGAAGCCAGTATCTGTGCAGCTGTTGTTGTTAAAATTGGCAGAAAGCCGGAAAAAAAATAACCGATCTTTTTCATATCATAGATTCTCCATTCGTTTTCGTGTTTGGTAAACTGTACTAAACATTATAGCATAACAATGGGGTAATGCAAGAAATCTGTTTACTTTAAAACTTTAATATGATAAAATACAGACATGATTTTTGGAAGGAAAGAGGGAGCATAATGAGCAAGAAACTTAAAACAGAGGCAGTAGATCATCTGTTTGATGCAATTTTATGTCTGCAGAACAGAGAGGAATGTTATACATTTTTTGAGGATGTGTGTACGGTCAATGAATTGCTTTCTTTATCACAGCGATTTGAAGTGGCGGGAATGCTGCGGGATCAGAAGACATACCTTGATATTGCGGAAAAGACGGGGGCGTCTACAGCGACGATCAGCCGTGTCAATCGTTCTTTGAACTATGGAAATGACGGATATGAGATGGTATTCAGCCGTCTGTCACAGAAACATCCGGAACAGGAATAGAAAAAAGGCACGGATGCGTATCTGCATCTGTGCCCGAAAATACAATCATCCGTTTGGATTAAACGGTGTCTTTTTTGGAGGATTCCTTTTTGGAATTCTCTTTTTTATTTGTTTTACTGTTTTGACTGTTGATATTGTCGATAACACTTTCGATAATCATCTTTTTGATGTATACGTCGTAGCTGAGCAGACAGATAAAACTGAAATTCTGCAGAAATTCCTGATCATTTTCCGGAAATTTCCGGAACGTCTCACGGGAGAGAGCATATTTTTTTCCGAGATCTTTTAATAATTTCTCGGACTCGGTGCTCTCTAAATTAAAAACCTCGTTATAGACATCTTCCATATTAAATCCGGCTTTGTTGCCAAAATAATGTTCCGTCAGGGGATTTAACAGGGACTGGATGTCGTTGATGCTGAGCAGATTCTTAAAATAGTAAATGAATAACAGGGTCAGCACATGCTCCTTGGAATATTTTTTCTTCTCCGGGGCAGGGAGCAGATTGTTTTTGGCATAATTGTTGATCATTGTTTTGGTCAGAATTTTATCATCTTCATAGCGTTTGCAGGCTTCTAACTGCTCGTCCATAAAGGTCGTGACCTGATCCATATATAAACCGATATTTGGAATGTCTTCCGTTTTGATGTAATCGATTGAAACCAGTTTCTTCTGCAGTGCAGCAAGAAATTCTTTTACTTCGTTGTCCATATTTTCACCTCATATCACATTATATAGTAATAAAAACTAGATGACAAGGCATTTTCATGCTTTTTTCAAAAAATAAAAGAATGTATGTTCTATTCGGACTATCTATGATATAATGAGACACACGAATAATGAATTATGGAAAGAGACGGAGAAACGATATGAGCTTATTAGATGCACTGAACGAACCACAGCGGCAGGCTGTGATGGCAACCGACGGACCGCTTCTGATTCTGGCAGGTGCCGGGTCCGGAAAAACCAGAGTACTGACACATCGTACGGCATATCTGATTGAGGAATGCGGGGTTAATCCCTACAATATCATGGCAATCACGTTTACCAATAAAGCGGCAGGGGAGATGCGGGAGCGTATTGACCAGATGGTGGGATATGGTTCGGAAAGTATCTGGGTGTGCACATTCCATTCCACCTGTGTGCGTATTTTGCGCAGATATATTGACAGGCTGGGGTTTGGGACCAATTTTACCATCTACGATTCCGATGATCAGAAGACTCTGATGAAGGATATCTGCAAACGTCTGGAAATCGATACGAAAATGTACAAAGAGAAAATGTTTCTTTCTGCTATTTCCTCCGCAAAAGATGAGCTGATCGATCCGATCGAATTTGAGACGCGCGCGGCAGGCGATTATGTGAAACGGAAACAGGCCCAGGTTTATCGGGAATATCAGCAGGCGTTAAAGCAGAATAATGCATTGGATTTTGATGATCTGATCATGAAAACCGTGGAACTGTTCAAACTGGACAAAGAGGTGCTTGCCTCGTATCAGGATCGTTTCCGCTATATTATGGTGGATGAGTATCAGGATACCAATACCGCACAGTTTGAACTGATCCGTCTGCTGGCTTTAAAATACCAGAATCTTTGTGTTGTAGGTGATGATGATCAGTCTATCTATAAGTTCCGGGGAGCGAATATCTACAATATTCTGAATTTTGAACATCATTTTCCGGATGCCACAGTGATCAAACTGGAGCAGAATTACCGGAGCACGCAAAATATTCTGGATGCAGCCAATGCTGTGATTGCCAACAATCAGGGGCGAAAGGAAAAGCGTCTGTGGACGGACAATGGAGCCGGGGACAAGATCACCTTTGAGCAGCTGGATACGGCGGCAGAGGAAGCGGATTTTGTGGCAAGGGATATTGCCCGGCGGGTACGCAAAGGAGAGTATCAGTATAAAGACTGTGCCATTCTCTATCGTACCAATGCACAGTCTCGTCTCTTTGAGGAACGTTTTATTACAGCAAATATTCCATATAAAATTTTTGGAGGCGTAAATTTCTACGCCCGTAAGGAAGTGAAGGATCTGCTGGCATATTTAAAGACCATCGACAATGGGCAGGATGATCTGGCGGTGCGGCGTATCATCAATATCCCAAAACGTGGAATTGGTGCGGCATCGATCAACAAAGTGGCATTGTATGCCCAGGAGCAGGAGATCAGTTTTTATGATGCGCTCTGTGTGGCAGAACAGGTACCGGGGCTGGGCAAAGCGGCAGCAAAGATCCGGCCGTTTGTGTTGTTTATCCAGTCTATGAAAGCAAAGGCAAAGCTGCTTTCCGTGGCAGATCTGCTGCAGGAAGTTATTGAAACGACCGGTTATGTCAGAGAACTCGAAGCAGAGGGAACGGATGAGGCAGAGGCAAGAATCGAAAATATTGACGAATTGATCAGCAAAGCTGTGGATTATGCGGAGGTGGAAGAAGCTCCGACCTTAAACGGCTTTCTGGAAAATGTCGCTCTGGTTGCGGATATTGACAGTTTTGACGAAAACAGTGACTATGTGGTACTTATGACTTTACATAGTGCGAAAGGACTTGAATTTCCGAATGTCTATCTGGCAGGACTTGAGGACGGACTGTTTCCGAGTTATATGTCTATTACGAGTGATAACTCCCAGGCCGAGATCGAGGAAGAACGGCGTCTGGCATATGTGGGAATTACCCGTGCAAAGAAAAATCTGACAATCACTTCCGCGCGTGTGCGCATGGTGCGGGGGCAGACACAGTATGGAAAAGTATCCCGTTTTGTCAGGGAAATTCCGCCGGAACTTCTTTCCGGAAAGATTTATGAGCCAAAGACAAAGGAAGAACCCATCGAACAGTCCACATTTCAGAAGGCGCGTAAGGCATTCCGGACGGTGCCGAGTTATGGTGGAAGCGGGTATGGAAAAGAAGTGGGAGAGGGATATGGATCGACCTTCCATTCCTCCAAAGCCACAAAACCGGTATATACAAAGGTGGAAAACCAGCGTGATTTTGGTTCCGCGGGTGGAGCATTGTCCTATCAGGTGGGAGATCGTGTCCGCCACATCAAATTTGGCGATGGAGAAGTCATGGCAATTGTTTCCGGGGGCAGGGACTATGAAGTGACCGTAGATTTCGACAAAGTCGGAACAAAGAAGATGTTTGCAAGCTTTGCAAAATTAAAAAAGATATGATAAATTTTTTATAAACGCAAATTTTTCATAGGAAAACAGGGAAAGATATGCTATAATGGATGTAATTAAAAATGCAGGAAGGAGAAGTGCCATCATGAGTAAAGTAGAAGATATTTTAGCATCTACCAAAGTGGGGGATGTTTTGGATGCAGCAAAGCTTAATAAGTTTTTGAAGAGACAGGAAGAAGAGGAGAAGAAACCTTCCAAATTCGTGATTGTATTCGCCGTGATTGGAATCGTTGTCGCAGTTGCAGCAGCAATCTATGGAATTTATCGTTTCTTTACACCGGATTATCTGGATGATTTTGAGGACGATTTTGAAGATGAGTTCGACAATGACTTCTTCGAGGATGAGGATGATGAGCCGGCTGCAGAGTCTAAGGATGCTTCCGCAGACAAGACAGAGGACTAATCATTGTCGGAAGCGTGAGAACTTTCAGGCAGTTTGAGCGGTGCGCAGAAAAAGAAAACCGAACGAAGAAAGAAGGGACTGCAGTTGTGTAGTCCCTTCTTTCTGTAAGAAAATAAGATTCAGAATAATGCATGAGGAGTAAAAGAATGAAAAAAGGGCAGATTGCAGAAGGAAACGTAACAACCGTAGAATTCCCGAACAAAGGGATTGTGATGACAGACGAGGGAGAACGCGTCATCGTCAAGAATACCATTCCGGGACAGCGTGTTTCCTTTGCAGTAAATAAGGTACGAAAAGGAAAAGCGGAAGGACGGCTTCTGGAAACCGTGAAGAAATCGCCACGGGAGACCGCAGATACCTGCCGGCATTTCGGACAGTGCGGAGGATGTACGTATCAGAGTCTGCCTTATGAAGAACAGTTAAAGATCAAGGAGACACAGGTACGCGGCATGATAGAGCAGGCGATCGGGGATGCCTGTGCTTATGAGTTTTTGCCAATCAGACACAGTCCGCGTGTGCTTGCTTACCGTAACAAAATGGAATTTTCATTTGGAGATGAATACAAGGACGGACCGCTGGCACTTGGAATGCACAAGCGCGGCAGTTTTTACGATATTGTAACGGTAGAGGACTGCCGGATCGTGGATGGCGATTTCCGTGCGATTCTCATGGCAACGCTCGCTTATTTCAGGGAGCAGGAAATCTTCTTCTATCACAGACTGCGTCATACCGGGTATCTGCGCCATCTTCTTGTGCGAAAGGCAGTAAAGACCGGAGAGATTTTAGTTGATCTGATCACTACGACGCAGGATTGGAGAAATGTACAGGAGCAGGAGCCGGACGAGCGTGCAAAGATAGAGGCTGCATTGCTGGAAAAGCAGGGCAGATGTCCACATGCCGGAACGGTAAACGAAGAAAAAGAAAAGCAGCTTTTAGCCGGATGGAAAGATGTACTTCTGGCACTTTCCCTGGAAGGAACCTTAAAAGGAGTACTCCACACAAAAAATGACAGCGTGGCGGATGTCGTAAAAAACGAAGGAACGGAAGTACTTTTCGGACAGGATTATTTTTATGAGGAGCTGTTGGGACTGCGTTTTCAGATTTCACCGTTTTCTTTTTTCCAGACAAACTCTCTCGGAGCAGAAGTGCTTTATTCCACAGCCCGCGAATTTATCCTCGGGGATAATCCGGACATGCTGGCAGACAAGACCGTTTATGATCTGTACAGCGGTACCGGTACGATCGCACAGATGCTCGCTCCGGTCTGCAAAAAAGTTGTGGGCGTGGAGATCATCGAGGAAGCGGTAGAGGCGGCAAAAGAGAATGCGGCACTCAATCATCTGGACAACTGTGAATTTTTGGCGGGTGATGTCTTAAAGGTGCTCGATACGATTGAGGAACGGCCGGATTATATTGTGCTTGATCCGCCAAGGGATGGTATTCATCCGAAGGCGCTGGAAAAGATTATCAATTATGGTGTGGATCATATGATTTATATTTCGTGTAAGCCGACGAGTCTGGCGCGGGATCTGGAGGTGCTGCTGGCGCGGGGGTATGTCGTGGATAAGGTGCAGTGCGTGGATATGTTTCCGAATACCGTGCATGTGGAGACTGTAGTGTTGCTCACAAGAGTGAACTAATAGAAATCCTTGAATTTACGCACTTTTTCGAGCATTTCACGTTTGATAAGACAGATTATTCTGAGCGTGGAAAGCATATGAAAAAGTATATTCGAGTAGTTGTAGCTGTTGAACTCGTGACAGTAGGTGCAAAAATAGAGCCTACGTCGTGACAGTAGTGCACTACTTGAATATGTCTGAAATAAACAAAATAAGAATCGTCGGAAGACGCTTAACTTACAGCATTTCCTGTAGGTTAGGCGTCTTTTTTTGTTTTATTCCAAATCTAAGAAAGGAGGAACGCCAGTGGATTTTAATTATTTTTATGGCAGAGGGGCAGATCAATTTGCTTTTTATCAGATTCCTAAGATTTTGATTACGGATGAAAAATTTGCAGGAATAACGATGGAATCTAAAATTCTCTACTCCTTAATGCTGGACAGAGCATCTCTTTCAGCAAAAAATGGATGGCTTGATGAAGATGGCAAAGTGTTTATTTATTACAAATTGGATCGGATTATGGCAGATATGCACTGTGCTAATCAGAAAGCAACGAAGATGCTAAAAGAGCTGGAAGATAAAGCCGGTTTAATAGAAAGACAAAAGCAAGGTCAGGGTAAGCCAACAAAAATCTATGTAAAGGACTTTGCTACCGGATTGCATGACTATGGGTCTGACAGAAGAATAATTCAGACTAATGAAAATCATGATTCTGAGACTAATGAAAATCATGAATCTAGAAATGTGATAATCACAGGTCCGGACTCATGGAAATCATGCACTAATAATACTAATTATAACAACACTGATTTTATTAATACCAATCTAATCAATCTATCGGCGGAATCAGCATTTCCGAAGATAAAGGTGGTACAGGCACAGGAAAAGGAAGATTCGATGAGATTACGAGAACAATATGAGGATTATCTTAGAGAAAAGCTGGAAATAGACATATTGTCTCAAAGGAATCCTTATGAAGTCAGAAGGATTAATGAAATTCTTGAAATCATGATCGATGTGCTTAACAGCAAGGCAAAGACAATCCGGATATCCGGAGAGGATAAACCAACAGAGGTGGTAAAAGCACAGTTTATGAAATTGGATTCAAGCCATATGGAATACATCCTGGATTGTTTCAAGCATCAAGCATCAGATATCCATAACATCAAGCAGTACTTACTTACCACTATCTACAACGCACCACTAACAATAGATCACTATTATACAGCCAAGGTCAGTTATGACATGGCAAATTGGAAGGAGACAGTATGAAAAAAGAAGCAACAATTATTGCTGTAGTTAACCAGAAAGGCGGCAAAGACAACCACAGTGGAAAACTTAGGAATAGGACTTTCAAAACAAGGGAAGAAGGTACTTCTAATAGATGCAGATCCCCAAGCGTCTCTTACGATTAGCCTGGGGTATCCACAACCTGATGATTTGGAACCTACACTCTCAGATCTTCTGAATGGAACAATAAGTGAAAATCCAGTGGCGCTGGATGAGGTGTTGATCCATCAGCAGGAAGGTATTGATTTAATCCCTTCAAATATTTCTCTTGTGGGGTTAGAAGTATCACTTGTGAATACCATGAACAGAGAGCGTATTCTTAAGCAGTTTCTAGAGACACTGAGAGAAGATTATGATTACATTCTTTTGGATTGTGTGCCGAGTCTTGGGATGCTTACTGTAAATGCTCTTGCAGCCTCTGATGCAACATTAGTTCCTGTTCAGGCAAACTATTTATCAGCAAAAGGCTTAGAACAATTACTTGCAACGATAAACCAGGTAAAGCGTCAAATTAATCCAAAGTTATGTATTGAAGGAATCCTAATTACCATGGTAGAAGCTAGAACGAATTATGCCAAGGATATCAGCAATTTAATTCGTGATATCTACTGCAACAAGATAAATGTGTTTGAGACAGAGATTCCAAGATCAGTTAGAACTGCTGAGACGAGTGCAGAAGGGAAGAGCATTTTTGCTTATGATCCTTCAGGTAAAGTCGCTGAAGCTTATTCATCATTAACACAGGAGGTGCTTAGCTATGACCAGAAGAGGAACTAATATTAGCTTAAAGAGCTATGAAGATATTTTTACAACTGAAGAAAAGAGACAAGAGACCGGCGAGCAGGTTGTTATGATTCCGGTCAATCAGATTCATGAGTTTAAAAATCACCCATTCAAGGTGCTTGATGACGAGGATATGAGAAAAACTGTTGATAGTATTAGAGAATATGGAGTACTCGTACCTGTAATAATTCGTCCTGATGGTAATGGAGAATACGAGATGATTTCTGGACACAGAAGAAGGTATGCTTCCATCATGGCGGGGAAAAAAGAAGTCCCTGCAATTATTCGTGAAATGGACGATGATACAGCGACCATTTTGATGGTTGATTCTAATCTACAGAGGGAACATATTTTGCCAAGTGAAAGGGCAAAGGCTTATAAAATGAAGATGGAGGCACTAAAGCATCAGGGAAAACGAACCGATCTTACTTCGTGTCAAGTTGGCACGAGGTTACGCGCAGATGAAGAGCTGGCAAAGCAAACCGGTGAAAGTGCTAGAACGGTGCAGAGGTTTGTAAGGCTAAACAATCTTATTCCAGAGCTTCTTGATCTTTTAGATGAAAAGAAAATAGCTTTTAATCCTGCAGTAGAGATTTCCTATATGAAGCAGGAAGAACAGAAAGAGTTTTATGAGGCAATGGAAATAGCACAGACTACTCCGTCATTATCACAAGCACAGAGATTGAAGAAATCAAGTCAGGAAGGGAAGTGTACTGCAGAACTCATAGAAAGAATAATGGACGAGGAAAAGAAAAATCCTCTAAACCGCGTGGTGTTTGACAGTAGCATTCTTCAAAAATATTTCCCTCAGAAAACAACAGCTAGAGAGATGGAAATGCAGATTCTACAGCTATTGGAGCAATGGGCAGGTAACAGAGCATAAATAATAATTGTCATGATTCCAGGTTCATGATTTTCATGAGTCTGGAAATATTATTGAATATTTATGTCAGAAATACTGACATGGAGGTGCATTATGGATAACACTATAGCTGATAGATTAAAAGAAGCAAGAAATAAGGCAGGTATGCATCAAGAGGATGCTGCACGTTCTATGGAAATGTCGCGACCAACTCTTAGTGCGATTGAGTCTGGCAAGAGAGTAGTATCTGCAGAAGAAATTCGAGAGTTTTCTGCATTATATGATGTGTCCAGTAATTGGCTGCTCTATGGTGATAATTCTGAGGAAGAAGCCAGAATGAAGCGATTAGGTAAGTATTATCAACTTTATTCTAAGCTGAATGCTACAGAACAAAATGAGGTAATTAAGTTTATAGAACAGATATTGGATAAATAGTGGGATTTATGATGGCAATAAGTGCATTTAGAGTTTTCATCCGTATAATAGAAAATACTTCTCTTACCGGTACAGGCTGTTTTGACAGTCCTTATAGCTATGGTTCATTTTGCAAGTGGTGTGCTTGGTCTGGTTTGTGGAATAATTGGAGGCCTCTTTGTGCTATTATCCTTTACCTTTTTGTTTGCATCACCGATTGACCGGAAGATGTTTTTGGAGGCATTGATATTTGGCTCTATAATAGGTGCTTTTCCACATATAATTTGCTATGCTGGAGACACTGTCCTAATAGCAATAAAAGAATTTTTAGATATGATTTGAGTCAAAGGTACAAATAATACACCCAAAGGGCACTAAGAATACACTTGCCATGCATTTTCACAAGAAAATTCCTATGATATTATTACAATGGATTTAATGAAGTGAAGCAAAAAACTTCCTTTGAGATCCTTTTCTGCAGAAAATAAATAGGCAAAGTAAAGAGCGTCAGCTCGTGATTGTAAAGTCGCGAAGCCGGACGCTTTTTTTATTGCCAATTTCGGTAAGCGCGCGCCGGTGTTTCTATTGATAATGCAAAAAGAAAAGGAGAAAACTGAATATGGATTATGAACGTTTCAAAGAAGATTTCCAGGATGCTTTAAAGGACGTACTTGCTGGCAGAGGAGCTGATGTTGAAGTCGAGTCTCGTAGAGTAGAAAAGATGAACGACAGCTACGATGCTATTACGGTAAAGCCGGTAGACAGTGCGATTGGCGTAAACATCAGCATTGAGAAGGCGTATTCCGAGTATGAGAAAGGTACGGATATCGCTGAGATTGCGGATCACTTTGCAGATGCCGTTGAGAATGGGCTTCGTGAATCGCCTCAGTTCGATCTGGATTCCATTTCTGATTATGAGCAGATGAAGAGCAAGCTTTCTATGGAGGTTGTTTCTGCTGAGAGAAATGCAGATTTTCTTCAGAATGTTCCTCATGAGAAGATGGAGGATATGGCGGTTGTATATCGCATTATCCTTGATCAGACGGATTCAGGTAATGGGACTATTCTTATTACCAATCAGATGCTTGATCAGTACGGCATTACCAAGGAACAGCTTCGTGCAGACACTTTAGGAAATGCACCTGAAATCAGACCTTCTGAAATCAGAGGCATGTCTGAAGTGATGAGTGAGCTTGCACCTGGTATGCTTCCTGAGGTAGCGCCGGAGGATGAGCAGATGTTTGTAGCTTCTGTTCCTGATAAGATTCATGGCGCAGGAGTTATCGCATATCCGAATTTCATGGAGGATGCAGCTGAAAAGATGGGCGGTGACTTCTTCGTTCTTCCAAGCAGTATCCATGAGGTGTTGCTTGTAAAGGACAATGGCCAGATGACAGCCAAAGAGCTGGAAAACATGGTCAAAGAGGTCAATGCTACTCAGGTAGAACCTGCAGATCAGCTTACAGATCACGTTTATCATTACGACAGTCAGAATCATATTTTTGAGTTGGCTGATAAGTATGAGGAACGTCAGCGTGAGGCTGAACACGAGGCTGTTGATAAAGATTCCGTCCTTGGAGATCTAAAAGAAAAGAAACAGGAGATTGCAAAGAAAGATCCGGCTAAGGATGCAGTTACAAAGGCTGCTATAAAGAAGCATGAGACTTCTTTGTAATATCCACTGAATAATGATAGGGCTTCGAGGCTTAACTGCTTCGGGGCCTTTTCTTATGAAGAAAGGAGATATCCAAGATGAATAAAGGATATAAGAAAGTTCAGAAGAACTTTAGTAAAGATGGCATCTCAAGAGTTCCTCACAGCGTATCACCAAAAATCGGACCGGTAACACCATGTAATTGTCAGACCTCTTGTCCTTATGGGAATGGCAGAACATTCTGCTGGCCATGCTATCAGAATATTGTGGCAGATCATAGAGAGAAGAGAGCTGCCGCAGGGAATTCGTAAATGAGGTGAGGTATGGACTTTGGCTATTTTCATGAAGAAGAGTCTGAGCAGTTCGCTTTTTACATGATTCCGCAGATTCTCTTCAAAGATGAAAAGTTCGCTAAGCTTTCAACGGATGCCAAGGTTCTGTATGGATTATTTCTGAATCGGGTATCCCTCTCCAAGAAAAATCATTGGATTGATGAGCAGGGGCGTGTGTATGTTTACTACACATTGGAGAATATCCAAGAAGATCTACACTGTGCCAGCCAAAAGGCAATGAAGCTTCTGAAGGAGCTTGAAAGTTATGGACTTATTGAGCGAGTAAAGCAGGGACTTTGCAAACCGGACAGGATTTATGTGAAGAACTTTATCCTGTATCAGAAATCACCAGTCAGGACTCATGGAAATCACCACCTAATAATATTGAGAATAATAATACTGAGTGTAGTAATACTAATCCTTTCCTTTCCGAGGATGGGAAGGGAACGGATACGAGAGCAGAATATCGTGATTATTTTATAAGGACTCTAAATTTGGATATTTTGAAAGAACGCAATCCTTATGATGACGGTCAGATTGATGAAATTCTGGAGATTCTTTTAGATGTAGTCTGCTCCAATAGGAAGCAGATTCGTATTGCCGGTGATGACAAACCTGCGCAGGTGGTAAAGAGCCAGCTGATGAAGCTGGATTCTAGTCATATTGAGTTCGTGTTGGATTGCATGAAGCAGAACACTACTCAAATCAGAAATGTAAAACAGTACATTCTTGCGGCGCTATATAATGCGCCACTTACAATCAATAACTATTATCAGTCGCTGGTTCAGCATGACATGGCGACAGGAAAAATATAAGGAGGAATTTATCATGGAACAGATTACTATTGATATTCAGCTTGATCCCATAAAGGACGGAATTAAGGTACCAGAGCAGGATGTTTCCAGGCCTGATGCGCATGCAGTGATTCTTGGAACCAACGGCAAGATGAGACAGATTTCTATGAAGGAGGCGGAGAATATCCTTGATCAAATGACAAATAGCGGAGCCGGAACTAATCTTGGCAAGTCAGACTATATTGCATTCTACAATAAGGACAAACTTTTTAAGGCTGATGGAGAAGATTACCTTGTAGGAAGTGTTCTGATTTTCCAGAGATCGGGCAATGTATTAAAGGCCATTCCTGATGATGAAATTGGTGATCTTTTAGAGGTTGCCATGAGGGCTGCAAAACCAAGGCTTATTCACATCGAGATGAATTTGCTCAATAACTTCAAACGTCTGGGAGTACAGGCAAGTACACTTAACGGAGCAGAACATTTGGAGTTGATACATCAACAGTTCCATATGGGAGATGATGAAAAGTTCTTCTTTGATTGGAAATGGCTTGTGTGAAGTGGGCTTTCCATAAAAGACTTTGTGGCTCCGGCAGGCATCAACTTCAAAAACGGAAGGCTGTTCCAGATGGGAAATCTCTATGGCGCTATGAGTTTCTTAAGTATCACAGCTTCGGATATCTCAGACAGGATGCTTGCTGATTTTCTTGGCATGGAATCCAGCCAGATTGTGACCATGCATTTGCAGTCCGTTGATCAGACGGAAGCTATCAAGACTGTTAAGCATACCATCACAGAACTTGATCGAAGCAAGATAGAGGAGCAGAAAAAGGCAGTAAGAGCTGGTTACGATATGGATATAATCCCTTCAGATCTGGCTACTTACGGCAAGGATGCAAAAGCGCTTTTGAAGGAATTGCAGAGCCAGAATGAGAGAATGTTCCTGTTGACCTTCTTGGTACTTAATACCGGAAAGACGGAGCAGGAGCTTGAAAATAATGTCTTCCAGGCTAATTCCATTGCTCAGAAGCATAACTGTAATTTGATAAGACTCAATTTCCAGCAGGAGCAAGGACTTATTAAATGTTGGTCGTGTCATGACTCCAAGGCAGTTTTATTTTTAAAGCAGCATGACATCCGAAGCTATGATGTGCTGGAGAAAAAATGCAAACTGCTGTAACTTCTTTTAACGAATTATCAGCATCCATCAAGGAGAAGGAAAAGCGATTAGCTGAGATTCAGGTTCTAAAGACTCACATCATAAACTACGTTAAGACTAAAGACGTATATGCGGATTATCGTAAATGCGGATATAGTAAGAAGTTCTTGGAAGAGCATAGGCAGGAAATTCTACTTCATAATGCTGCGAAGAATGCCTTTGATGAGCTTCATGTAAAGAAGATTCCGAAGGTAAAAGAACTGAATGCTGAATATGCGGAAATCCTTGCAGAAAAGAAAAAGCTATATGGTGAATATCGCCAGACTAAGAAAGATATGCAGGAGATCCAAAGAGCAAAATACGATATCGACCAGTTCTTAAAAGACGATGAAGAGAAGAAGAAGGAACGTACCAGAAAACGAGGAATCACTCTATAAATCTATTGGGGAATTTGTAAGTTTCGTACTTGCAGGTTCCCCGTCTTTTTTCATTTCTGAAAAGATTTCCAACTGAGGATATTAGCGATTCGTAAGAATTGCGTAGCCAGCCTAAAAGGCTGTTCAAGGGGATTGGGGATGTGCCTCCAACGAGCGAAAAGTAGCTTTCTGTACAAGAAAGCACTGCTCGCCACTTTGCGAAGACGCGCCCTAACACCATCTTCGATGGTGCCGCGTGAGCGGAATAAAATAATTGAAAAATTTGATGGAGGTGATGGATAAAAAATGTATAGAAACACCAAAGTCTCGTATTGAGTGAAATAGCTCTATATGGTAAAATATCCTCGTGACTTTATACAATTTTGTGGTGCGTGGACAGTTCTATTTGTCAGAATTTGATAACAATGTACCAGAAGACAATGAGGTAGAACCACATGAAAGTTAGCTACAATAAATTATGGAAACTGTTGATTGACATGAATCTGAATAAGACTAAGCTTCGAGAGATGGCACAGATGAGTCCAAATACTATGGCCAAGCTTGGAAAAAATGAAACAATTTCCATGGATATCATTTTGAGAATATGCGAAGTCTTGAAATGTGATGTAGGTGACATCATGGAGACTATAGCAGATGAAGAGGATAGCAACACATGATAAATGGAATTGATTCACCATATAAGGGAAGTGGAGGACTTACAAGGGAACAGTTTCTCTTTCACGAGACCAGAGTGGTGGCAAGGTTAATGACTGATGAAAATCTGAGCGACCAGGAGATTATTGATAGAGTGGTCTCGGAGAATCTCTTCCAATTTCCAACAGAGCGTATGATCAGGAATCTTGCAGGAGTCTGTGTAAAGAGACTTCATTGCCTTGATGATATGACACTTATTGGAGTTATTGCGCATAGTCCGGTTGAGGTTGCCAAGCAGGCTTGTCTTTATGCCATGATGAAGCAATATCGTCTGGTGTGGGATTATATGATAACTGTCATCGGCAAGAAGTTTGAGGAACAGGATTTATCTTATGGCAAGATGGATCTGAATGTTTTCTTTATGAGACTACAGGAACAGGATGATGAGGTGGCATCGTGGGCTGATTCAACGGTGCAGAAGCTCAAACAGGTGCTTAATAAAATCTTGATAGAGAATGAATATATAGATGGACCGAGAGCACAAAAGCTCAATCCTGTACTTATCAGTTCAGAACTGGAAGAATGACCAAAGACTTGGCATTGCCGACATTGATTGCTTTGTGCTCAATCGCTCTTAAGAGACCGGCACAGAGTTCTCTTGTAGTGCTTGGAGATATCAGTATTAGTGGTACTTTGATGAAAGTAGATAATCTTGCAAGCACTCTTCAGGTATGTGCTGATTGTGGAGCAAAGAAGGTTCTGATTCCTGCTGTTTCCATGGTGGATTATGGAACAATTCCGGCAGATTTGATGACAGCATTCCAGATTATTCCGTACAGTAGTGCAGAAGATGCGGTATTTAAAGCGTTAGGGGTGGAATAAGTTTGCAAAATGAATTTAAGGCATTATTGAAAAAGGATATTTATGCAATATTAGATGGAGACACGAAATTAAAGGTAAAGGAAGAAGATGATGCGTATGAAACAATAATGCCGTATCTAACCGGACAGCAATTAGTGGATTTGTGTAAAACGTTTGGCTTATATCAACAATATGGGGCAAGCAGATGGACATATGTTGATGAATTGCTAAAGTACGGAATTCAAAATGACAGATGTGATGAAATATTAGCTTATATTTTTGATAAGGAACGTTTTACTTCGTTGACAAGGTTATCTTCTCCGGAAGAGGTAAATGAAGCGTATAAAACAATTGTTAATGCTGCTATTGATAGAATTAACAGCATCCTTTACCTTGGTAGAACTGAACTTCAATGCGTAAATGGAAATTTTTATGTTACTGAGATAGGTAAAACGGTTAGTGTTTCTTCAACAAATATAAAATTAATAAACGTCCCTTACGTACGAAGTTTAAGAGAGCGATGTGAAGAGGACTTTCTTGCCTCAAATTATGATAGCGTTATCACAAAATCAAGGACATTGATGGAAGAAGTGCTAATCTACGTATTAGAGGAGAATAAAGTTGTCCCTTCGGATAAAGGTGACTTGAATGTACTTTATAATCAGGTGAAAACATTATATGGAATGCAGCAGTCACCTAAATATGATAAACGAATTAATAGTATGCTTGGCGGACTCGAAAAAATTGTTTCAGCAGTCTGTGAGATGAGAAATAATGATAGTGATGCTCACGGTGCGGGGAGTAGACGAATCAATATCAGAGATTATGAAGCTCGGCTTACAATGAATTCTGCAATTACGTTCTGCGAGTATTATTTAGATATTGATAAACATCATAGGGGGAGCAGAGTCTGATTATGCAAGAAAAGTATCCAGTCATAACGTTATGCGGTAGCACGCGTTTTAAAGACGAATTTATGAATGCACAGAAGAGACTTACATTGGAGGGCAACATTGTTATAAGTGTTGGCCTCTTTGGTCATTCTGGGGATCAGGAAGTGTGGGAGAACATGGATGAAGGAACTCTCACCAAAACTAAGGAAATGCTTGATGATATGCATAAACGCAAGATAGATATGGCTGACAGCATATATGTTATTAACGTTGGCGGATATATCGGAGACAGCACAAGATCAGAGATAGAGTATGCAAAGAAGCATGGCAAGGAAGTTCAGTATTTGGAATCCGTGGAATAGGGGGGCTTATGGGATTGTTCTTTAGCAACAGTAATAATGCAGGGGATTACGATTTCGACAGTCTTCGCAGAGATCTTGTTGACGAGTTTGGAGCTCAGAGCGCAGCTTTTTCAGGAGGCTTTGGCTTTCTTGAAATGTGCGATGCTGAGGATGCTTCTAATGAGCAGCTTTTAGAGATGGCGCGAAGAGAAGGCTTTAATCTCAATAAGTATAGAAAATAATAGAAGAGAGATTATTATATGTTTTTTGGTAAGAAGAAAAACGAAGTGGCAGTAGTTCAATTAAATGAACTGACTAATATGGATGAAATAAATGAGCTTTCACTTGTTGAAGTTAAAGATGAAAAAGTTATCAACAGGATTGTCAGCGCAGTTCCTGGTGCGGCTCAGATGGTAGGTAACGCTGTTGTTGCTGCAGAAGCGACAGGAGTAGCTCAGGCAGGAGTTTTTCAAGCAATACTTCCCAGTGGCGCACAGCTTGTAAATTCACAGGCTACTGAAGGAGCAGTCCGTGGCTTCTTCCAACAAGGCGGGAAAATCGCAGGACAGGCTGAGTTCATGGCAGTAGATGGAGCTATGGATAAAATCGCAGCTATGAATATTGCTAATGTGGCTATGGGAGCTGCATCCCTTGTTGTTGGGCAGTACTATATGAACCAGATAAATGCCGAACTTGGGGCTATAAGCGACAGTATTTCAAAACTAGAAAAGTTTTATAAGAATGAATATAAGAGCAGAGTGATAACACTGGTTTCACAGGTGAAGCAGACTTCGGATTTCAAGACAGAAATTTTGGAAGATTCAACATTACGAGCAGAAGCAATCAGCAAGCTGCAGACGATGGAAACAACATGCATGGATTTGCTGAATCAGGCGAATGTAGAGATAAGTGAGATTAGTTCAGGAAAATATGAGACATTTGAAAAGTATTCACAGGCAACATCGCATATTTCAGAATGGCAGAAGTACCAAACGATGCTTGTTAATGTCCTTTTTACTATTGCGGATTTGAATTATACGTTTCATCTTGGTGCAATGTCTCCAGAGTACTGCTATCGTACATATGATGATTGTTTTAGCTCAACTGAAAAAACTATTGAGAAGACAAAACAGTGGCACTTGGCTCATGAGAAGACGCTTGGAATAGATGTTGATCAAGCTGTTTTTGAAAGAAAAGGAATTGATGCTATTCTGCACAAGCCACTGACTTTGATAAATGAGGATTTCCAGTACAAAAGTATGAAGAAAAAGGAAGTAGAAACAATTCGTATTCAAAAAGGTACTGAGGTTTACAATAGGCGTGAAGAAAACAAAAATCTTTATATGGAAGATGCCAAGATCATCTTTAAGGATGGGAAGGTTTTTTATTTGCCGGCATAGAAGCAGTAAAACTCAACCTCAAGTTTAGTTTTTGCAACCTCAAGTCGTTAGTTTATTCATGTAGGAGGGCTTATCATGAGTATATCAACAGATTTAAAGGACGATGAGTTATCAATTGGTAAGCTTATCCGAAAGAAAAGGAAGGAAAAGGGCTACACACAACAAACGCTCGCTGATGAATTAAATGTTTCACCACAGGCGGTATCCAAGTGGGAGCGAGATAAATGTGATCCCGACAAGCAGCAGTGGCTTAAATTGTCAAAATTGCTTGATATTCCGAAGGAACGTTTTGCTGGATTATACGAAGTATCAGAGGAAGGACAAGATGAAATCCCTCCCGGAGTGATAGCTGCGTTGAAAACCTTTTCTGACGCTTTAGGTGTGATGAAATCTAACATGTGGGGAGGTAAAAACAATGACAGAGACAGTGATGATAGAACTGATTCATAGTTTAAGAGATATCTTACTGAAGACTATCGAATGTGTTTTTACAAACGAATAATATGTTATGTGACTGAGGCGAAGCTGTTGAAGCTCTGCTTTAGTCATATTAGGGGAGGCGTTATAAATGAAACAATATCCGGATGTGTATTATACATTAAATGAACTGGCAGATTTATCTGGCTATGATAGGAAGGGGTTCAAAGATCGATTAATTCGAGTGTGCGAGATGTATAGCATTCCTATAGAGGAATTTAAAATATATCCAGATGAAAAAGATAGTGGATATCTCTTTACACCTAATGTTGCAGAGTTTGTTTTGATTCTGGTGAAAAATATTGATAAACATCCTCTGTATGCAAGAAACGCTAAGGTTGAGAATATCACGGCAACGAGTGTAGCTGATTTTTTTAGTGGTATTCTGGAAGATGTAGATAATAGTGTTTCAGAGCAGGTAAAAAAAATACTATATTGCAGGGATTCTCATCATGCAGCTCAACGTACATCAGATTGGGCAGAACGTTTATCAAAACATCTGACAAGGTTTATTGTAAACATAGCCACATTGAGAACAGAAGATGTCGGAGAGGCATTGCGGTATTTTACGAAGCGACTTGATCAGATGAACCATGCACTTTTTATGAGCAACAGTTTTAAGAGGGATGTAATTCATGCAAATGAGGAAGAATTTTATGGTGAGACTATTCCCTCAGAGAAACAAAAAATACTTGATGCATTAAATGATCCGAATGTTGGTCTGGATATTTCAATTGCAGCTTTGATAAAACTTGGTATTACTGATAGTAAAGAAATTCGTAAGGAAGGATATCTATCAACTAAAAATAGAATCAGGACAATACAGGCTTTACAAAAGATGATGGGGTATCGAGAACAATATATAGACGACATCCTTGATAAGTTGGAGACATGTAATAGCACTGAAGAAGAGCGTGAAATATATAGAGAGTATTTTTTGTCTAGTGATGGCGTCGATTTGAGTTATCCACAAAGAAAGGCGGTGGCAGAATATTGTAAGAAGCATGATGATTCTTGGAAATCACTTGATAACCAAGGAATACCACCTAAGGATTTAGATACAATGCACAAGGACGAGTTGTTACAACGTTATGCTGAAATCAGGAATCAATTAATTGAGGTTGAAAGAAAACAGGATGAATTACATTCCCAGATGAGAGAAATAGAGATTGCACTTAGTGATGAAGGTTACTCAGAATACTGTGCTTCGATCGATAAAAAATATCAAGGGTTAGAAGACGTGACGAATCATTTTATAGGGCAAGCGTTAAATGAATTTTTAAAGAGAGATGAATGATATCAAGGCTTGAACAAGTTTTTATTTTTTTGTGCAGCTGCTGAGAACACCTTTCCTTAAGACTACAATGGGTTTATCAAATATAGTTTCTGGTTTAATCTTTCGGAAAGGAGAGAATTTGTATGAGAAAAAAAGAAGGCTTTGAGAAAGCGGCTATAAAAAAATATGCTGCACGAGAAAAGACAATACTTCAGCTAGCATGTGACTATGGAGTGCCTTATGAAAAAATGCGGCGCATAATTGTTAAGGCTGGCTATTCACATGGTCTAAAAGTGCGATGATGTGCTAGGATTATCAACTGGCCACTCGATAAAATGGGTGGTCGGTTGATGGACGTCTTATTTTTTTTACAAAATTACACTTGATAGGTTGACTATGTTCATTGCTAATGATATCCTTTACATGTTGGTAATGAACATAAACAACCTATCACATATATGGAGTGAAGAATGAAATATCAATTAAGTGATATTGCGAAAACAATTACGACCGGTCAGATAATGAACCGTGTTACCTTAGGTAAGGACGAAGAGGACAATTCATCCTGTTTTAATATGCAGGAACTTGTGCCAGGGGCAATCTCTGGAGGTGTTGTCCATTTGGATAATACATTACAAGTTCGACTGAAAAAGAGGCCATTGGATAACAAGATGACAAAGATAAATGATGTCGTAATAAAATTGTCGTCTCCGTATGATTGCGCACTTGTGACTGAAGCAGAAGAAGGCTTACTGGTACCTAGTTATTGCGCAATTATATCAGGAATTGATGAAGGACTTATAAATATAAAATATCTTGTGGGCTATTTAAATTCTGAATTCGCAAGGGAAAAAATGCTTATTGGTGTGAGCACTTCTGCTGGATCCATGGTAAAGCAAAGATCATTATCAGATTTAGAAATAGTTGTGCCTGATATAAAAAAACAAGCAGTTATAGGAGAAGCATATTGGCAGTCGTGTCAAAAGAAGTGTGTTCTTGAAAAAATGGTTTTAAACCAGCAGGGAATAAGTGACAGCATCATTGAAGAAGTATTGAGACAGGAGACGAGCTATGACAAGCAATAATTATGTTATTCCAGAACCTGCACCAGGTACAACAAGAATATTAGATGAGGATATGCAGGAATATCAAATTGGATCTGTGATGGCTAGTTTTATTAGAAATGTCATAGTCCATTCTGCAGTACAAGTGTCAAACTTCGAAGCAGCCATTACATTGGGAGTATTTGCTGTCTTCATGCGTGCTCTAGATGAAAACCGTGAGTTTAGTAGGTTGCCTGATAAGTTGAGCTTTAAGTCATTAAAGGATTTAGGCACAGGAGAATATCCATATGATGAACTGAGAGGATATCTTAATGATTTAGAACAGAGAACACATTTTGCTGGTGACGGCTTAGATATTAATCTGTACGAGGAACTTGAAAAAAATGGCTTAACAAGTGAACACGATTATTTGAGGACTGTTTTTGAGTTCGTATCGTATATTAGCATATATGGAGCAGGAGATAGTGCATTGGTATTCGTTTCATGTGCTGTTGGATTACTGAATAGGTTTGCAATAACAGGTACTGGACTTAGAAGTATGACTGCGTTACCAATACCATTAATGCAATTAATAAAATGCATCTCAGATTTAAAGGGTGGAGAATCTTGCTATGGTGCAACAGGCGAAAGTACAGTTCTTCTGCCTTATATTATGTCAGGATGTGATGGTGCGATGTGTATCTCACAGGTAAATGATCATTATAAGGCGGTGAAAAAAATGATTCAACTCATGTCCGCTAATAATACCGACATTATCAACACGGTATCACTGACACCATGTATACCTCACGCGAAATATAAGATTCTTAATAATTATGATAAGGCTTATACTTTTGCGCCGGTACATAAAATTATGCTACCAAATGTGGATTTGTTTCCTAATACACAGGAAACTGCTAATAACATACAATGGTGGCCAGACATCAAGAATGACGGACATTGGCTTTTTACGAGACATGCTTTGGCTTCACTTAATGATAAAGGGATGTGCTATTCTTTGATTCCATTAAATCTGTTATTAAGGTTAGGAGAAGCAGAAGAGACACGTAAAGCTATTTTAGAAGAGAATCTATTGGATGCGGTTATTGAGTTGCCAAGAGAACTGTTTTCTGGTGAACATTATCCACAAACAACTACAGGTGGATATACCCGCTATGCAATAGTTGTACTTAAAAAAGGCAGAACGAACAAAGAAGTTTTCATGCTGAATCTTGCCAGTAAAGCGTCTAAGGATTTTTTGAACTCAGAACCCAAGTATGAGAATTGCGATTTTAATGATATAGATGAAGTGTCAAATATATTTAAGGAACGTAAAACTATAGATGGCATTTCGGGCACGGTATCAGTGGAAACTATATTTGAAAGCGGATTGTGCTTCAATCCGAGCGCATATATTAGAGATGATGTTTTAGTAAATACGAGAAGCTATAAGGAATTACTGTCTGAACAGAAGCAGCTCGAGGAAGAATTCAAGGAGATAGACCGAGCGTATAAAGATGCAATATATAACTTTGTTAAGTGTCTATAAAAGAGGAGGAAATCAAGGGGAAGGTATGAAAGAAACGAAGTATTCAATTAAAAATGATGATGGCGACAGAATATGTGATTGCCTTCATCGTGAAGACGGCAATATTATTCTGGAAGCAAAGAATGGTTCTATATCTTGGACTGATTTTCAGTTAAAGGTGATGAACCCTAAGTTGGCGATGAAAAATCGAGGAAAGAATTATAAGAAATAAACGAGAGAAAAATACTTGTAGCGAATCCTGCAGCGCAGCCACTACATACAGACGGAGAGATCCACCGGAGTATGACAATCCTTGTGATTTAGTGTAGGAATAGGCAAAGCCCAGCCCTTAATTGTGTTGATAAGCCAGAGATGACCACTGTATTTTTGAAAAAACAAAATAGTTGTTTATCCTAAACGAGCGAACCTTGCGGCTTGGAAACCGCAGTGAGATAAGCCGGAACAGGTGATGGAAAAGGCAGAGTTAGTCTGCTTTGAACTGTCAGTTGTTCCGGTTTTTTTATTACGTGTAAATTGTTTGCAGAAAGCACAGTAGTGGTATTCATAATGAAAAAAGTTAATAAGAATAATGGAATCATTGATACTGCTACTGTTGGTGGCAGGATAAAAAAATTAAGAATAGATGCAGGGCTTACTCAGGAAGAGCTGGGGTATGCAATCAAAATGGAAGGAAAAAGTGTTATCTATGGTTATGAGTCAAACAGAAGAAGACCTGACTGGGATGTGCTGATTGACCTTGCAAAGATTTTGAACACGACTCCAGAATATATAATGACAGGTGCATCACCTAAGGGAGAAGATCCTTATATTTCCGCTGTAGTAGCTTTGATGAAAACTATGAAGACGGATAAGGAGAAGGAGATAGCACTGGAACATGTAAAGTTGGTTATGAAGATGTATGAATAAGTTGTATCAGGCTGCTGGGATAATATCCAGTGGCCTTTTTTTATCCCTAAGTGTGCGAAACGCACACCTGATGATAGCGGGACGCAGACGAAACTGCATGTACAAAGCATTACCATTATATATGAAAAGAAGTTACGAAGCAGCGCGCAGCTTTAGTGACATCAATCGGACTTTTAAGGAGGATCAGATGGAAACTAAGGCAAATATTATTAGAAAATATGCAGATGCAACACCTGAAACTAAGGTAGATATTATCTGCAAGTATTATCCTCAGATAGATGGAATCATCAATGCACGTATAGCAGCTATGAAATACATCATTTGGGAAGAGAAAGAAAAGAATAGAAGAGTTGATTATGGCGAATTGGGTGTAAGAGTTCAATCCGGAAATGGTTATAGTGATCCAACCGGAAACGAAGCTTCTTTTCGTGCAAATCTGGAAAGTGCAATCAGAAAGTGCGATTTTTCGGGAGATATTCTAGAGGGAATTGATAACTCTGAGAAGATTATTGAAGAAGCTTATATTCTTAAGGATATGAAGGAAATACAGCATCTATATGAACTACAGGTTGATTGCCTTGTAAGTGAGGAACGCAATTTATTTCAAAAGTATTTGAACCAGGAAATGAATCTCACAGATATAGCTTCAAGTTGTGGGATTGAGTATCACTCAGCAGTAAAGAAGATTACTAAGATTCGCAAATCTGTTAAGCAGGAAATAACTGAGATTTTAGAAGTGACTTCGTGTCATGTTGGCACAAAGTAAGGAGGGGCGATTATGGATAAAAAAGATAAACTCCTCCGTTACTCCATACAAGTTAGTTATTTAGGAATATTACTTCGTGAGGGGCTTTTAACAGATGAAGAGTATGAAAAATGTATGAGTTCTCTCAAAAGCGATTACGGAATAGTATCTGACATACTTGTAGATTAGTAGGCTATTGGTAGAATGCAGGATAGGAGGTTCAGAACATGGAAAATGAAGTAAGTATTATACGTGCGAAGACTTCTCTGGAAGATCGCAGAATGCGAGGCAAAGAAATTGTTCGTAAAAGGGGAGCAGCTTATTGTCGTGTAAGTACCGATGGGGAAGAACAGCTTAACAGCTTTAGTTCTCAGGTAAAGTATTACACAGAGCTGATTGAAAAAGAACCGGATTGGATGATGGCCGGAGTATATGCAGATGAAGCTATTACGGGAACTCAAGTTTCTAAGCGTGAAGGTTTTCAAAAAATGATAAAGGAATGTCTGGACGGGGAGGTTGATATGGTTATTACCAAATCAATCTCCCGATTTGCTAGAAATACCTTAGATACCTTGAAGTATGTGAGAACTCTGAAAGAGAAAAATATTGCAGTCTTTTTTGAGGATGAAAAGATTAATACATTATCTATGGATGGTGAGTTGCTGCTTGTGGTTTTAAGTTCAGTGGCTCAGCAGGAAGTAGAGAATATTTCAAATAATGTAAAAAAAGGCCTGGCAATGAAGATGTCCAGAGGAGAAATCGTTGGATTTGTTGGTGCTCTTGGTTATGACTACGATCCTGCAACCAAAACCATGACGGTTAATAAGGAAGAGGCAAAGATTGTTCAATATATTTTTAATAGATATGTCTCTGGGGTAGGCACATCTACTATTGCTCGTGAACTTGAAGAAATGGGAGTTCCCAATCCCTCTGGGTCAAAAAACTGGCATCAGGCAACTGTTGCAGGAATTATTCGCAATGAAAAATATGTTGGGGATTTGTTGCAAGGTAAGACGTTTACAGTAGATCCTATATCACACAGAAGACTGGATAACTTAGGAGAGTCTGATAAGTACCTGCTGAAAGACCATCATGAAGCCATTGTTAGTAGAGAAGTATTTGATAAAGCTCAGGAGATTCTTGCTAAAAGAGGTAAATGTCGTTCAAATGCCAGGTTAAGAAAAGATGAGTATAGGACTCTTTATACCAACAAGTATGCATTCAGCTGTAAGTGTAGATGCGGCTATTGTGGCGCAACTTTGACCAGAAGGACGTGGCATGGAGGAAAATATAGAAAAACAATATGGCTTTGTGTCAGGGCTTCAAAGACTGGTAAAAAGAATTGTCCTAATTGTAAAGCAATTCCTGAAGAGGCTCTGATGAGCGCTTTTGTTGAATCATATAATATTATGACTCGTGATCATAAAGATGTACTGGATGAGTTTTTATCAAGGGTTGAGTCTACTCTTAGTGATAGTGATGTTAGTAAGCGCATCGAGAAGGAAAAAGATAAACTCAAAGATATTAGTTACAAGCTCAATAATCTGCTGGATATGCATCTTGAAGGAAAAATCGATTTTGAAACCTTTGAGAAGAAGAGAGATACCCTGCAGAATCAGCTCAGTGAAAAGAAGATTGAGATTGAAGCTTTAGAAGACATAGGAAATTCTAAACTTGATTTAGAGGATCGTATTGCATTCATGCGTGAAAAATTGGAGACAGAGACTACCATAAAAGAATTTGATCGTCAAGTATTTGAAAGTATAGTGGATTATGTCATCGTGGGAGGTTATAACGAAGAAGGAAATGCTGATCCTTCGATGATAACGTTTGTTTATCGGACCGGATTCAAGGATCGTAAAGATGCTAATCACTTTAAACCCGAAAGACTTAATGCAGCCAAGAAGAAAACCGGTTCTGACAGTCATGCCAAAGAGGTTTGCCAGAGTGATACATCTTCTAATAGTTCTTTAAGTCATTCTGGTTTGCAGTCACTTATACCAGACGACTCCAACATTTTGCAGTCAAATACATCACCCGATGCATGTGGAGACGGTTGTTCTTTTGTCCCAACTGAAACAAAAGCCGGATGATTACATTAATGTCACAATTGAACTTGATGATGTGGATATAACATCTGCAGAGACTAAGGCAACATATGATGAGATAAAGAAGTATGTGTTTGAACATAATGCCGGCATGAAGGTTTCCAATCTGTATATTTCACAGGTAAAGAGAAAATGTGGAATTGAGGTTGGAAAGAATTATAATTTACCTAAAAATGAAGATAGTAGGCAACCACAGTGCCCGGAGGATAAGGAGAGAGCAATTGTGGAGGCATTGGAGCATTTTAAGATGATTCAGCAGGAATAAAAGGAGTTTGATAAACTTGAATTTGTGGAGAATACTGACTTATGAAAATACATATTATTGGTTGCAGTGGTTCTGGAAAAACCTATTTAGCAAATGCACTTTCAAAAAAGTATAATATTTCCCATTTCGACTTAGATGATATTCAATGGGATAATAACGCCAAAGAATATGGCAAAAAGAGAACGCTTGATGAACGAAAAGCGTTATTACAAGAAATATTATATAATAATGATGAGTGGATAATTGAGGGGGTATATTATGCCTGGGTACAGCAAAGTTTTGATGAAGCTGATAAAATATATGTTTTAGATATGCCTGGTTATTTATATAAAAGTAGAATTATTATGCGCTCTATAAAAAGAAAATTGGGAATACAAAAAGGAAAAAGAGAAACTTTGAAATCGGTCTATAACCTTTTGAAATGGACTGAAACTTTTCAGAATAAAAATCTGAAAGAAATAAGAAGTATTTTAGATAGATATGATGATAAAGTTATATGGCTATCAAGAAAAAAAGATGTAGAGAAAATAATAAAGGCGGTATGATAACTTCCAGATTTGTATGTATGGTAAATCTAAATTGTATTTTAGCAATATTTCCTGAGTGGGGGCAGAAAGTGCCCCCGGAATTCAAAAATGGTTCCATTTTGCGCCCCCGTTTTTTGAAATCTGGAATCTAAACAAGATTACAATGAAATCAGAACATAAAAAGTGGGGGCAAAAAGCGCCACCAAAATGATAAAATGGGGGCAAAAAGCGCCCCCACATATAATAAACAAAGGGTTCAAGGGAAAAATCCCTTGCTAGAACGGCATTTGGATGGAGACATCTCTAATGCGTATCTAGCCGTCGCTGGGGACTGATATATAAGAAGGAATATTGTTTAAGCAGGAAAAGACATAGAAGACTCTGGCTATATCGCAGGATATGTGCCTTGAAAGAATTGATTTGTGATAGATAGAAATATTTGAAAACTACCATTCAGTAAAATCTATTCCATTTTAGTAAGTCTTGAGATAAAATATGTTCTGTGAATTATTCACAAGATAATATTTTAAGGAGGCTTGGCAATGAACAAGGATTTTGAACGCTGCTGTAGCTTTCTTGCAGACATGATTATTAAATATGCACCAGAGATAAAAGAAGAAGTAGAGGTGTGTATGATGATCAAGGATTCAATTGATGACGAGAAAGTAAGCAGGCAGAAACAATTTGACCGGTTCTGTTATTACTTAGGTGGGATAAAACAGCTTCTGGACAAAAAGGCTGCATAGGCAGCTGGCATCCTGTAAATAATATGCTACGGGATGTATACATATATTACGGGACTTCATTCATAAGAGTGGAGTCTTTTTGTTTTATTCTTTCATCTTGGAAAAAGTTTTGGTTGAACAGAGGTTGGAATGATGATAAAATTTAGTTGGGACAATAGCGAACGCATGCGTTCACATTTCATAACTAAGAAGTAATGGATTGGAGAGGTGCTTATGGCAGATAAAATTGGAACCGATGAATATGGGGAAATACTTATATATCAGACTGATGATGGGCAGACAAATATAGAAGTTAAAATAGAAGATGATACAGTGTGGCTGACACAACAGCAGCTTACTGAATTATATCAATGCAGTAAATCAAATATAAGTGAACATATAAAGCATATATTCGAAGAAGGGGAGCTGGATAAGGATTCAGTTGTTCGGAAATTCCGAACAACTGCAGATGATGGAAAAACATATAATGTTACTTATTACAATTTAGATATGATTATCTCTCTTGGATACCGTATTAAATCAGTGATTGCAACAAGATTCAGGCAGTGGGCGACACAGAGATTAAAAGAATACATGAGTATCAGCTTCCATGCAGGTAGAAGGCTACAGCCTTGATGCACAGAAGGACAAGCTTAATTATTTTTATATAATGTTGGGAGAAGAAGATGGATGTCATTGAATTTTGGAGATATGTTCTTGAGCAGGATGCTGACAGGCTTCGGGAGTTTTTTTGTGAGGACGCGTATGTGAATTGGCATTGCACCAACGAACATTTCAATGTGAATGAATACATACGGGCAAACTGTGAATACCCGGGTGAGTGGACAGGAGAGCTGGAGAGAACGGAGAAAGCCGGAGACATGATTATCACGGCAGCTCATGTGTATCCGAAGGACAAAAGCTGGTCACTTCACGTCACATCATTTTTTAAGCTTGAGGATTCAAAAATAAAATCCATTGATGAGTATTGGGCGGAAGATGGGGAAGCTCCGGAATGGAGAAAAAGTTTGAAAGTGAAACTTTCAAACAACTTATTGGTGGCAGTACTGTAAGCTATGCTTGCAGTATGCAGGGGTATAAATATGAATATTGGGAAGCCGATACTTTGATAATGTGCGATACTAATTCTTTCAGGAGGGCTTTATGAGTATAAGAAAAGCCGAGTCGGGTGATTTATCAAGGATTGCCGAGATTTATGTGTTTAACAACAGAATCAACTATTTTCCTATATTTAAGGATGAGAAATATTCATTCGGCGAGATGCAGGTGGTTCCGCTGATAGACAATTATTTTGGAAAAGAGGAAATTTTAGGAAATATTTATGTCTATGACGATGGAGTTGTAAAGGCTTTTATACAGATAAATAACACTGAAATCTGTAAGCTGTATGTGGACACATGCTTTCAAGGTCAGCGGATAGGTCATAAGATGATACAATATGCGGTAGGAGAATTGGGAGCTAACCATCTGTGGGCGTTGGAGAAAAATACGAGGGCGATTTCGTTTTACAATAAGAATGGATTTAATTTGACAGGTCGTAGAGAATTTGAGGATGGGACAGTGGAGTATATTGTTGAGCTGCGACGGTGATTTAAAGCCGGAATGAATGTAATTAATTGGGGGGAGTAAGGGGATATTTTTATTGACGTATTGTTTTATATATGATAATATGAACTTGGGGGATACCTTTTTGTGATGATAGAATATCTTAACAAAAAGGAGGCAGTTTTGTACACAGATTTTAGTAATTCGGTAAGAACAGCGGATGTGAAAGCGCAGTATGATGCAGGGGCTAAGCGTCTTATAGGGCAGAAGGATATATTGGCATATATACTGGTTAATACGGTAGATGTGTTCAAGGGCATGAGCCCTAAGGAGGCAGTGAATTATATTGAGGGGACACCGTATATAAGTACGGTACCGGTGGAACCCGGCGTAACCAATACTTCTCTTACTAAGAATGGGAAACGTATTGTAGGTATCAATACGGAAAGTGCTGAAGTGAATGAGGGGATGGTAAGATATGACATTGTATTTTATGCCAAAGTACCACTAACATCCACTACTGATTCGGAGCGGAAGCATTTACAGATTATTATAAATGTGGAAGCGCAAAAGGATGAACCCGCCGGGTATGGGATTTTAAACAGGGCGGTTTTCTATGTAAGTCGTCTTATATCTTCGCAGAAGGAGCGGGATTTTGTAAATTCGGAATATGATGATATTAAGCAGGTGTACTCTATATGGATATGTATGAATATGAAGGAGAACAGTATCAGTCATATTCATCTTACAAAGGAAGATTTAGTAGGTTCATGTAAATGGAAGGGGAGATTAGACCTGTTTAATATAATTATGATAGGTCTTGCCGGAACACTTCCGGAGCACAATGAGATGTATGAGCTTCATCATTTGCTGGGAACATTATTATCGTCGGAACTTACGGCAGATGAGAAGCTGAGCATAATGGAACATGAATATGATATTTCCGTGGAGGAGAAGTTTAGAAGGGATGTGAATATCATGTGTAATCTGAGTGAGGGAATCGAAGAAAAGGGTATGGCAAAAGGCATTGCAAAAGGCATTGCTAAAGGTGAGGCACTAAAATATACCCCATAGAATGGACACGATAAGAAGAAGGGTTCCTTAAAAATGGACACAAGAAGAAGGGATAAAATCCTGGTTAGTGGACAATAAAAGAAGGGATTTCTTCTGGTAGATGATGTATAATAAAAGTATCTATCGGAGGAAATATGAAAGAATACACACCGAAACAAATTAAGGAACTCAAAGCTAACCCGTACACACTTAATGTGACAAAGAACAAGCTTTATTTTACAGCTAAATTTAAAGAAGATTTTTGGATCAGCTATCAGGCTGGTAACGCTCCAAGAAAAATTCTTCTGGATTTTGGATATAATCTAGAGTACTTTGGACAAAAACAGATAGATGACATTGTGCAAAGAATAAAGCGTCAGGCTCTATCGGGCAATGGCTTTACCGAGGGCGAAAACAGACAAAAAAGAATTCCTATAAAAGCAACAAATGAAGAGGATTTGTCGTCACCGCAATCCATAGAACGTATGCAGAACGAGCTTTTGTATCTAAGACAAGAAGTAGAGTTTTTAAAAAAAATTATTATTGCGGACAATTCGAGGAAGAGAGATTAGTCATGGAGACTTCAGAAAGCAAATTTGAAATCATCCATGAGACGATAAATAAAGCAAATAATACATTGTCAGTTAAGATGCTCTGTGAAATAGCAGGAGTATCAAGATCCGGTTATTACAACTGGGTACATTCAGCGGATAAAAGAGCAGAAAAAGAAGCACAGGATAGAGCCGATTTTGAATTGGTATTAGCTGCATATAGCTTCAGAGGTTATGACAAAGGGGCTCAAGGAATCTATATGAGATTGTTGCATATGAATCCACCAGTTGTTATGAATGTCAAGAAAATAAGACGATTGATGAAGAAATATGGTCTTATGTGTAACATAAGAAAAGCAAATCCTTACAGAAGAATGGCAAAAGCAATAAAAACTAATAACGTTGCCGATAATCTTGTGAAACGGGAGTTTGAAAAATATGGTCCGAGAAGGATATTGCTTACGGATATAACCTATGTTCCATTTGATGGTCGATTCTGCTATCTATCAACAATTATAGATGCCTTTACAAAACAAATTTTATCGTATGTGTTAAGCGAATCTTTAGAAGTGGATTTTGTTTTGGAAACAGTCAACCTAATGATAGAAAAGCATGGAGTTTCCCTTACAACTAAAACAATCTTACATAGTGATCAAGGGTGCCATTATACGAGTTGCAGTTTTATACAACTTGTCAAAGATAAAGGTTTAAGACAGTCTATGTCCAGAAGAGGAAATTGTTGGGACAATGCACCTCAGGAAAGTTTCTTTGGACGTATGAAGGATCATATAGGAGACAGGCTAAAAGAATGTGGAACATATAGCGAGGTTCGTGCTATTATTGATGATTGGATGGATTATTATAACAATGATAGATATCAGTGGGAATTAGCGAAGCTTTCTCCCAATGAATACTATAAATATATAACAACAGGCATATATCCGATTAAGGGAAAAATCCCTTCTACGGATATGTATGATGAAGAAGGTAATAAAACAAACTGATATAGCCATCTACTGGCTAGAAAGAACAAATCCCTTCTTCTTAATTTGTCCTTGACAAAGGGTACACTTTAGCACAGATTATTATAAATATGCACAATAACGGTCTTACAGCCGCACAGATATCGAAGCTCACCGACAAGAACGAGGAATATGTAAAAGAGATTATAGCTTGCGAAGAAAAATAAATTTGTGCTTGCAATGCGCATGACTTTGTGGTAAACTTTTGTCAACTTAGAGGAAAAGACACAAGGAGATATCCGGGCAGTAAGGGTATAACCTCCGTATAGCTGTCTTTTTTTTTGAGAAAATTTAGGAAATAATGCATTTTTATACAGACAATACATCAAATATACATTATTACTGAATTTTTATGCAGAGAAATCTGCATGCTTAGAAACAGCTTAAAGTACAGATGGAAAGGATTAATGGTGGTATAATGAAAGCTTTTCTGATTCTTGAGGACGGAAATGTATTTGAGGGAACCAGTATCGGTTCTGCGAGAGAAGTCATCAGCGAGATAGTTTTTAATACCTCAATGACCGGATATTTGGAGGTGCTGACTGACCCTTCTTATGCCGGACAGGCGGTAGTAATGACATATCCTTTGATTGGTAATTATGGAATATGTCATGCAGATATGGAGTCCGGGAGACCATGGCCGGACGGATTTATTGTCAGGGAGTTATCGAGAATCCCTAGTAATTTCAGAAGTGAAGATACCATCCAGAATTTCCTTGAAGTTAATGATATCCCCGGTATTTCAGGTATTGATACCAGAGCTCTTACTAAAATCCTCCGTGAAAAGGGTACCATGAACGGCATGATAACCACAAATGAAAATTATAAGCTTGATGAGATTATTCCTAAGATTAAGGAATACCGCACGGGAAATGTTGTCGACAAGGTAACCTGTGCCGAGAAGTATGTGCTTGACGGAGATGGTTATAAGGTTGCACTTATGGATTTTGGTGCTAAGAGAAATATTGCAAGAAGCCTTAATAAGAGAGGCTGTAAGGTTACGGTATATCCTGCGAGAACCACGGCACAAGAGATACTTGCCGACAATCCTGACGGAATCATGCTTTCAAACGGTCCCGGAGACCCGAAGGACTGCGGAACGATAATCGATGAAGTCCGTAAGCTCTATGAGTCCGGAGTTCCTATTTTTGCAATCTGTCTCGGACATCAGCTCATGGCACTTGCGACAGGAGCGGATACACATAAGATGAAGTACGGACACAGAGGGGCAAATCATCCGGTTAAGGATTTAAAGACTGGAAAGGTATACATTTCCAGCCAGAACCACGGATATGTTGTCGATGAAAAGACGATTTCCGCTGACCTTGCGGTTCCGAGCTTCTGCAATGTAAATGATGGTACGAACGAAGGACTTTCATATATTAAGAAGAATGTGTATACAGTCCAGTTCCATCCGGAGGCATGTGCAGGTCCTCTTGATACAGGATTTCTTTTTGACAGATTTATAGAGATGATGGGAGGTGCAAGATAATGCCTAAAAATATGGATATTAAAAAAGTATTGGTTATCGGTTCGGGTCCTATTGTAATCGGACAGGCTGCTGAGTTTGACTATGCGGGAACACAGGCATGCCGTTCTCTCAAGGAGGAGGGCATTGAGGTAGTACTTGTAAACTCAAACCCGGCTACGATTATGACAGATAAGGATATCGCTGATGAGGTGTATATCGAGCCTCTCACAATAAAGTCTCTTGAACAGATTATCATAAAGGAGAAGCCGGACAGCATTCTTCCTACACTCGGAGGTCAGGCTGGTCTTAACCTTGCGATGGAGATTGCAGAGACAGGCTTCCTTGAGGAGCACAATGTAAAGCTCATCGGTACAACAGCACTCACAATCAAGAAGGCTGAGGACAGACTTGAATTCAAGACTACCATGGAGAAGATTGGTGAGCCTTGCGCGCCTTCACTTGTTGTTGAGAATGTTGAGGATGGTATTGAATTTACGAATAAAATCGGTTATCCGGTTGTCCTTCGTCCTGCTTACACACTCGGAGGAAGCGGCGGCGGTATCGCCAAGAATGAGGAGGAGTTAGTCGAGATTCTCTCTAACGGTCTCCGCCTTTCAAGAGTAGGTCAGGTGCTCGTAGAGAGATGTATCGCAGGCTGGAAGGAAATCGAGTACGAGGTTATGCGTGATGGCGCCGGCAACTGCATCACGGTATGTAACATGGAGAACTTAGACCCTGTCGGAGTACACACCGGAGACAGTATCGTTGTCGCACCTAGCCAGACACTTTCGGATAAAGAGTACCAGATGCTCCGTTCATCTGCGCTCAACATTATAAATGAGCTTCAGATTACAGGCGGATGTAATGTTCAGTTCGCACTTCATCCTACAAGCTTTGAGTACTGTGTAATCGAGGTTAATCCAAGAGTAAGCCGTTCATCCGCACTTGCATCCAAGGCAACAGGTTATCCTATTGCCAAGGTTGCTGCCAAGATTGCACTCGGCTATACACTTGATGAGATTAAGAACGCAATTACGGGAAAGACTTACGCAAGCTTCGAGCCTGCGCTTGACTACTGCGTAGTTAAGATTCCGAGACTTCCTTTTGATAAATTTATCCACGCCTCAAGAAAGCTCACCACACAGATGAAGGCTACCGGTGAGGTTATGAGCATCTGCACTAACTTTGAGGGTGCACTTATGAAGGCTATCCGTTCACTTGAGCAGCATGTGGACTGCCTTATGAATGAGGATTATTCCGGATATTCAGACGAAGAGATCATCGAGATGTTAAACAGAGTAGATGACAGAAGAATCTACGTTATTGCGGAGGCGATAAGAAGAGGAGTTACCTACGAGACAATCCATGATATCACCAAGATTGATGTATGGTTTATAGATAAGCTTGCAATTCTTGTTGAGATGGAGAATGCCCTTAAGACACAGCCGCTTACCAAGGAGCTTCTTTTAGAGGCTAAGAGAATAGAGTTCCCTGACAATGTAATCGCAAAGCTTACCGGAAGGACCGCAAAAGATATCAAGGCACTCAGAAATGAGTATGGCATCCATGCGGCATTCAAGATGGTTGATACCTGTGCTGCAGAGTTCGAGGCGACGACACCTTACTATTATTCATGCTTTAAGAGTGAGAATGAGGTCATAAAGACACATCCTGATAAGAAGGTTCTTGTACTTGGTTCAGGTCCTATCAGAATCGGTCAGGGTATCGAGTTTGATTACTGCTCGGTTCACAGTACATGGGCATTCAAGCAGGAAGGCTATGAGACAATCATTGTAAATAACAACCCTGAGACTGTAAGTACGGACTTCGATATTGCGGACAAGCTTTACTTTGAGCCGCTCACACCGGAGGATGTTGAGAATATCGTTGAGCTGGAGAAGCCGGACGGAGCTGTAGTCCAGTTCGGTGGACAGACGGCGATTAAGCTCACCAAGAGCCTTATGGAAATGGGAGTTCCTATTCTCGGAACAAGTGCAGAGGACGTTGACGCTGCCGAGGACAGAGAGCTTTTTGACGAGATTCTCGAAAAGTGTGCTATTCCAAGACCGAAGGGACACACAGTATTTACCGTTGATGAGGCATTAAATGCTGCTCATGAGCTTGGTTATCCTGTACTTGTAAGACCTTCCTATGTACTTGGCGGACAGGGAATGCAGATTGCGGTATCGGATGATGATGTGGTTGAATTTATGAACATCATCAACAGACAGGTTCAGGAACATCCTGTACTTGTAGATAAGTATATTGTCGGAAAGGAAATAGAGGTCGATGCCGTATGTGATGGCGAGGACATCCTTATTCCGGGTATAATGGAGCATATCGAGAGAGCGGGTATCCACTCAGGAGACTCTATTTCGGTATATCCTGCACAGAGCCTTAACGACAAGGTTATCGCAACGCTTGAAGATTACACAGGCAAGCTTGCAAGAGCCCTTCATGTAAAGGGACTTATCAATATCCAGTTTATCGTAAGCCATGATGATGTGTATGTAATCGAGGTAAACCCTCGTTCATCAAGAACTGTTCCGTATATCAGCAAGGTTACGGGAATTCCTATTGTTAAGCTCGCAACCCGCGTAATAACAGGTCACACAATAAAGAGCATGGGTTACACACCGGGACTTCAGGCTAAGGCAGATTACATCGCAATTAAGATGCCTGTATTCTCATTTGAAAAAATCAGAGGCGCTGACATAAGCCTCGGACCTGAGATGAAGTCAACAGGTGAGTGTCTTGGTATTGCTAAGCAGTTCAATGAGGCTCTTTACAAGGCATTCCAGGGTGCCGGGGTTAATCTTCCGAAGCACAAACAGATTATCATTACCGTCAAGGATGAGGATAAGCCGGATGTTGTTGACATAGCACAGCGTTTTGAGAAGCTCGGCTACAAGATATATGCAACTCTCGGAACAGCCAAGTATCTGAACGAGAGAGGTGTAAATGCAATCAAGGTCAACAAGCTTGAGCAGGAGGCACCGACACTTCTCGACCTCATTCTCGAGCACAAGATCGACCTTGTAATAGACAGCCCGTCTAACGGTATTGAGCACAGCGGTGACGGTTTCTTAATCCGTCGTCATGCAATCGAGACAGGTGTCAATGTTCTCACATCACTTGATACAGCTCATGCGCTCATCACAAGCCTTGAGGTTCAGGATAAGCAGCACATGACTCCTATAGATATTGCGACTATCGGAAACAGATAAGCAATAACTGGTAACTGCTGGTTTGAAAATATAATTCTGGTTTCCTATTACAGGGTATAAAAATAAGAAGATATCATGGTCAAAAGTTCCAAAAGCCGTTCGTGCTTATACGATTAGAGTTTTGAACTTGGAACCCGCAAAGCATGAGGAAGTAGCGGTTTCCGAATATTAAAAGGACAATATCATTCAGATTAAATTATCTTTTTTGAATGATATTGTCCTTTTTTGTTGTCTGTTTGACTATGCCTGCATTTAGGTGTTATTTTAAGCTTTATTTATCCGTGATAAGGCTGTGGAGCTCCTGAAGCGACCTTACCTCAGACGAACCGTTCTTTTTAACATAGGCTATTCCTTCAGCGGTTGCCTTTGCCGCAGCCATGGTTGTCATGTAAGGTATTCTTGCCTTGATGGCAGCCTTTCTTAAGTAGCTGTCATCGTGTACGCTTTCCTTGCCGACAGGGGAGTTGATTATCAAATCAATCTCGCCGTTGGTTATGGCATCGAGTATGTTAGGACGACCCTCGTAGAGCTTTTTAATCTTTGTGACAGGTAAACCGGCCTCGGCGATAAGGTCATAGGTTCCGCCTGTTGCGAGAACCTTGAAGCCATCGTTTACAAAGCTTCCTGCGACATCGACAACCTCCTCCTTATCCTTGCGGTTAACAGAGATGAGGACTGTTCCCTCAAGCGGAAGCTTGGAGGATACACCTTCCTCTGCCTTGTAGAAGGCTTCACCATAGTGGGATGAAAGACCGAGCACCTCACCTGTAGAGCGCATCTCAGGTCCGAGTATCGGGTCAACCTCCGGGAACATATTGAATGGGAAGGCAGCTTCCTTCACACCATAGTATGGAATGTGTCTTTCCTTCATTGCCGGAATCGGAGATGGTCTTCCGGTAAGCTCGCTTGTGATGATATCCGTTGCAATAGGAACCATTCTTATATCGCAGACCTTTGAGACAAGAGGTACTGTACGGGAAGCTCTTGGGTTAGCCTCAAGCACATATACCTTTCCTTTTTCAATGGCATACTGCATATTCATAAGACCCTTTACATGCATTTCCTCGGCAATTCTGCGTGTGTATTCCTTGATAAGACGTACATTTTCCTCTGAAATGTGTACAGATGGAATGATGCAGGCTGAGTCTCCTGAGTGTACGCCGGCAAGCTCAATGTGCTCCATTACTGCAGGAACGAAGGCATGTGTGCCATCGCTTATGGCATCGGACTCACACTCGAGGGCATTATTGAGGAAACGGTCAATGAGGATAGGGCGGTCAGGTGTTACACCGACAGCAGCCTTCATATAGTCGCTCATGCTCTCGTCATCATATACCACTTCCATTCCGCGTCCGCCAAGAACGTATGAAGGACGAACCATGACAGGGTAGCCTATTTCATTGGCGATGCTGATGGCTTCATCCACGGTTGTCGCCATGCCTGATTCAGGCATAGGAATTTCAAGCTTATCCATCATGGCGCGGAATTGGTCTCTGTCCTCTGCAAGGTCGATTACGGCAGGTGAGGTTCCGAGAATTTTCACACCGTTTTTCTCAAGCGAAGCCGCAAGATTGAGAGGTGTCTGACCACCGAACTGTGCGATGACACCGAGAGGCTTCTCCTTGTTATATATGCTTAATACATCTTCAAGTGTAAGCGGCTCAAAGTAGAGCTTGTCCGAGGTATCATAATCAGTCGATACAGTCTCAGGATTACAGTTTACAATAATTGTCTCAAATCCCAGTTTTTTGAGTGCGAGTGAGGCATGAACACAGCAGTAGTCAAATTCGATACCCTGACCTATTCTGTTAGGACCGCCGCCGAGAATCATGATTTTCCTGTTATTTGAAACAGGGTTCTTATCCTCGCCGTTGTAGGTCGAGTAGTAGTAGGCGTTGTTCTCGGTTCCTGATACATGCACACCTTCCCAGGCTTCATTAACGCCAAGGCTTGTACGTCTGCTGCGCACATCATCCTCGGAGACATCAAGAAGCAGGCTAAGATATTTGTCTGAGAAGCCATCCTTTTTTGCCTTGGTGAGAAGCTCATCCGATGGAAGTGAGCCCTTGAACTTGAGAAGCTCCTCCTCCTCGTCAACCAATTCCTTCATCTGTGATATGAAATAATGCTTAACCTTGGTAAGCTCATATATCTCATCCACCGTTGCACCTTTTCTGAGGGCCTCATACATGATAAAGTGACGCTCGCTCGAAGGTGTAACCAGCTTTTTTAATAACTCTTCCTTGGAGAGCGTGTCAAAATTCTTGACATGTCCAAGACCGTATCTGCCGTTTTCAAGGCTGCGGATTGCCTTCTGGAAGGCTTCCTTATAGTTCTTGCCGATGCTCATGACCTCGCCGACAGCTCTCATCTGTGTTCCGAGCTTATCTTCCACACCCTTGAATTTTTCAAATGCCCAGCGTGCGAACTTGATAACCACATAGTCGCCGTCCGGGACATACTTGTCAAGAGTTCCGTATTTTCCGCAAGGGATGTCACGCAGGGTAAGGCCTGCCGCCAACATGGCTGAGACAAGCGCAATAGGGAAACCGGTTGCCTTGGAAGCAAGTGCTGAAGAACGTGATGTACGTGGGTTAATTTCGATGACTATTATTCTGTCTGTTACAGGGTCATGTGCGAACTGTACATTGGTTCCGCCGATAACCTGAACCTTGTCAACAATCTTGTAGGCCTGCTCCTGCAGTCTCTTCTGGCAGTCTTCGGATATTGTGAGCATAGGGGCGCAGCAGAAGGAGTCGCCTGTATGCACACCGAGCGGATCAATGTTCTCAATAAAGCATACTGTAATCATATTGCCTTCGCTGTCGCGTACAACCTCAAGCTCAAGCTCCTCCCAGCCGAGAATGGACTCTTCCACAAGAACCTGGCCGACTATACTTGCCTGAAGACCTCTTGCACATACGGTCTGAAGCTCTTCCCTGTTGTATACAAGTCCGCCGCCTGCACCGCCCATTGTATACGCCGGACGAAGAACAACCGGGTATCCGAGCCTGTCTGCTATGGCGAGTGCTTCATCAACAGAGTAGGCAACCTCGCTTCGTGCCATCTCAATGCCGAGGGAATTCATTGTCTTTTTGAACTCAATGCGGTCCTCACCGCGTTCGATGGCATCCACCTGTACACCGATAACCTTGACATTATATTTGTCAAGCACCCCTGCCTTGTATAATTCTGAGCAGAGATTAAGACCTGACTGACCGCCGAGATTCGGAAGCAGCGCGTCCGGGCGTTCCTTGGCGATAATCTGTTCAAGACGTTCAACATTAAGAGGCTCAATGTAGGTGACATCTGCAGTCTCAGGGTCGGTCATGATTGTTGCAGGGTTAGAGTTTACAAGAACAATCTTATAACCTAGCTTTCTGAGTGCTTTACACGCCTGTGTTCCTGAGTAATCGAACTCACAGGCCTGACCTATTACAATAGGTCCTGAACCAATAATAAGTACCTTATCAATATCCTTAAGCTTTGGCATGATATTTCCTCCCTAAATTTAATAATTACATTATAAGATAAAGCAGCAAAGTAATAAAGCTTAATTTTTAAAAAAAATAATTTTAATTGCTTACAGCTGGGGGAGGAAGCGTATATTTTTGCCATATCTGCTAAAATGTCTGCCTAGGGCATGCCAAATATAATGCTGTGGGTAGAGAAAATCACAGGAGAAGCGCCTAAGTGTGCTGAAAAGTCTGCCCAAAGTATGTTAAATACGATGATATGGGCAGAGAAACAGAAAAAAAGCAACTGAACATACCGAAAAGTCTGCCCAAAGCATGCCAAATATCAAAATAACATTTCTGTAATGGTAATACCAATTTCCATGTGGTATAATAAGCGAAAACAAAAATAAGAGTAACTATTCAGAACCACATTCCGTCTCTATGAGGCTTTTCTATTGCCTATGTGGTCACACTGCCATATAAAACAGTTTATCTGCCTGAATAAGCAATCGCAGAACGCAGTTTTGCATGGTTATGAATAGTTAGAAATGAAAATAAAAAGGTGAAAAGAAAAAGGTGAAGATAATGGGCGATTATAATAAGTTCGACAGTATAATATTTGACGTGGATGGTACTCTGTGGGATGTGAGGGATGCAGTAGCTCATGCGTGGCGCGATGTCATCACGGAGCTTACTGACTGGGAGATTAATTTTGACGGTAAGAGCCTTGGAGCTATGTTCGGAAAGACGATGGATACGATATTTTTCCATTTTTATCCGAACAGCACGAAAGAAGAATACGAGAAGATAACAGGGGTAATCTACAAGAGACAGAAAGAATATCTTATAAGATATGCACCGGCATTGTATGAGGGTGTTGAAAAGACTCTTGAAAAGCTGTCACATAGATATAAGCTGTTTATAGTGACCAACGCACAGAGAGGTTATATAGATACGGTTTTTGCGGTGCACGATGTTCAGAAATATTTTACCGACTGGATGTGCTTCGGTGATACGAATGCGTCGAAGGATGTGACAATAAGAAAAATTATTGAGAGAAATAATCTTAAAAATGCGGTCTATGTAGGTGACACGCAGGGCGATGCAGATTCTTGTGAGAAGGCAGGAATACCTATCGTGTATGCCGCCTATGGACTTGGAAGGGTTGAGAAGCCTTGGAGAAGCATAGACAAGTTTAGTGAGCTTGAGGATATTTTTCTTAGAGATAAAGCCTGCAATGAGGCACAGGAAAGTATATCAGAATGTAAGCTGTCTGAAGAAGATGGTGACAGGGAAGGCTGCATGCAAGCAGATGTATCAAAGGACGTTACATTAAAGTCTGATGACATGTCGGAGAAAAGTATCGCTGCCGGGAAAATCAATACTGTAATCTTTGACCTTGACGGAACACTGCTCTACACCATAGAGGACCTTGCAGCAAGCACCAACCACGCTTTACAACAGTACGGAATGCCGGAAAGAACGCTTGAGGAGGTGACGGCATTCGTGGGAAATGGTGTCGCTAAGCTCATAGAGCGCGCGGTTGTGCCGGGAACGGACAAGGAGCTTTTCGACAAGGTATTTGCGGAGTTTAAAAAGCATTATGCAGTCCATAATCTTGACCACACAAGACCATATCCGGGAATTGTTGATATGCTCACCGGACTTAAGGAGCATGGATATAAGGTCGCAGTTGTGTCGAACAAGCTTCAGAGTGCGACACAGAGCCTGTGCGAGCATTTCTTCGGTGAGCTGGTTCCACTTGCGGTCGGCGATAATCCTAGCATGGCAAAGAAGCCAGAGGCAGATATGGTGAATGAAGCACTGTGCCGGCTTAACAGAAGCCGCGCAAATGCAGTTTATGTCGGGGATTCAGAGGTCGATATTGAGACCGCGAAGAATTCCGGAATGAAGCTTATTATGGTTGAATGGGGCTTCAGGAAGCGCGCGGACATGGAAAAGCTGGGAGCCGTATGTTTTATCGATAAGCCGGAGAAGATATTTGACATTCTGAAAGCTGCACCAGAATATCCCCGGCGTGCTGAGGCGGATAACAGAATTCTGCAATTGTTAAGGGATGAAAAATATATACAGCGCAAAGGATAATGTGACGGTTGAAGACATTATTGAATTTCACGCAGAATTTGAATATATTCATCCTTTTCAGGATGACCATGTTATAATAAGGACAAAGTTAGAGAAACCCAGTAAAATCAAGGGGTTAGCACTAATTTAGTCCTTATTTTTTTATACCTAAAATCGGTATATGATAAGGCAGCGCTGACAAATCAAACCGAAATCCAAACATTCACAAGGACAGGATAAGAGTTCGCTGGAAGTGAAGCTCGCAAGCTTAAAGCAGGATGAAATAAGACTTGATAAGATGTTTGAACAGACAAAATACCCGGCAGAGATAGAAGCCCTTGCCGTACAGCTTGCAGATGCTTTCATTGAAAGACTTGGACTTGTTGGTATTGACCAGTCTGTTAAGGAACTTACAGATTCTATCCGGTCTGAGCCTGTTAAGAGAGGTGCCAGATAATGGCAGATAAGATTCATTGCGTCAAAAAGACGCTGAGACTTACACCAGCTGAAAGCAGACTTCTGTCTGAAAAAGCAGAGGCTTTTCATATGAATGAGGCAGAATATTTAAGGCTTTTAATCAGCCAGACGCCAAACGATTACCCGGAAATCAGACAAGAGCTTAAACAGCTGATAAATGAGGTAAATCATATCGGTGTGAATATCAACCAGATTGTGCATCATCACAATTATGAGTTGTATTCAAAAGAGGACAGACAGCAGCTTATCGCATATATGAAAAAACTCAACAATACAGTTAAAGAGGTGGTGGTGCGGCTTGGCAATCAGTAAGATTCTTCATATGAAGGATTGCGGAAGCAGTTTTCACGGAAAGCATTTGAAGTCTGCACTTGAATATATTACTGTTCCGGAAAAGACACAGAATGGCAGGCTTGTATCAGCCATAAACTGCCAGGTGGATAATGCCTTTGAGCAGATGAAGGAAACAAAGAAAAAGTTCAACAAAACAGATAAACGGCAGTGCAACAAGTTGTACTTCAAAACTTGGACATTATGGTGTGTATACAACAACCATATCAGAAATGGAGAGTTTTTATGGTTCTTCTTCAATACAAGCGTATATTCCATAGTAATTCAAGGAGAATGCTATTATGAAAAGAAAAATTGGTATTGCTATTATGTTTGGATTAATTTGTATTAATATTTTAAGTGGTTGTGGACCATCGTCAAATGAAAAACAAACTGATTTTGAAGAATTAGAGGTAGATTATGTTATTAACGATGATGGAACATATACTTACAAAGACTTAAATTATAGTTATAAAATAGAGGTTTCAGGTATTGAAGGTGAAAAGCAGGTTACGTATGTTGTTTTAACAAATGATAAATCAATTAGTTTTGATGATGTAACCTATAGCTTGAAAAAATCGGAAATTAGCATTGATGAACCTCAATTTATAATACTCGGTTGGTATTAAGAGATCGAGCATAGACATAATGAATATTGTTAATGGGTGTGTTTTCTGGAGATGTTTTGATAGATTGCACACCCGTTCGTAAGCCCCTAATATAAGGGTATATGTTCCCTTGGTCATATATTTGCCATAATAGTAGTAATCACATATGCCAGCATTTTACTCTATGATCCGGCGCTAGGATTTAGCAGTAGACCAGTATTTTACTACAATTATGGAGGTTACACTTATGCAGACCGTAAAACGAACTGCTGATGAGCAATACCGACTCATCATGGAATGCCGCAACAGCGGGCTAAGCGACAGGGTATCAGCTTATGAATTATGAGCCGGGAAGTGTGTTTAAGCTTAATGGCAAAGAATATGTGTTAAGCGAGAACCATACATTGGATATTCCATACGGAGAAGATTTGTGGTGTTTGGAATCTACGTCAAATTATAGATATGGAGAAAAGATTGATTAATTTCTGAGAGTTTATCTATTTGTGTTGTAGCTATCAAGAAAAAGGGATATTTACATCGTGTTATAGTACATGGTGTAGGTATCCTTTTTGCATATCTTCTATATTTGCTACATAAAAAAGTGCAAATGCGCAAAAAATAGTAATGGCTATTGGAGTAAAAATAATTTAGTGGTAAAATAACATTACCCAAAATAGTGCAATGCACAAAAACAAGGAGCCATATTATGGAGATTAAGAGAGATTCATACCTTGAACAGTTAAAGATAAGAAAAGATAACGGAATGATTAAGATTATCACGGGAATCAGGAGATGCGGCAAATCATTCCTGTTATTTGTGTTGTTTAAGAAATATTTATTGGAAAATGGTGTAGATAATGACCACATCATTGAAATTGCTTTAGATGGCATTGAAAATGAGGAACTGAGAGATCCAAAGAAGTGTTATCAGCATATTAAAGAGCGGGTGGAAGATGACCGGAAGTATTATCTGCTCTTGGACGAAGTACAGTTTATGCCACGATTTGAAGAAGTGCTGAATAGTTTGCTTCGTATCAGTAACATTGATGTGTATGTAACCGGCAGTAATTCGAAATTTTTATCTAGTGATATTGTAACTGAATTTAGAGGCAGAGGAGATGAAATCAGAATTTATCCGTTGTCTTTTGCAGAGTTCTATGCGGCTTATGATGGAGATTATTATGATGCTTGGGAAGAATATATGATATACGGTGGTTTACCACAAGTGGCACAATTTTCTGTAGAACGCCAGAAGGCTGAGTATCTTAAAAATATTTTTACCAATGTTTATATCAAGGATGTGGTAGAGCGAAACAGAATTCAAAATGTTGATGAGATTGGAACTTTGGTGGACATTCTTGCTTCTGCCATAGGAGCACCTACCAATCCAACAAAAATATCAAATACTTTCAAAAGTGAGAGAGGTATCAATTACAGCAATAAAACTATATCCAATCATATTGATTATTTGGCAGAGGCATTTTTGATTTCTAAAGCGGACCGGTATGATATTAAGGGGAGAAAATATGTAGGAGCCAATCTGAAATACTATTTTTCGGATATAGGACTTAGAAATGCCAGACTAAACTTCAGACAGCAGGAGCCGACTCATATTATGGAGAACATTGTTTATAATGAGTTGCTTGTGCGTGGCTACAATGTAGATGTTGGTATTGTGGATGTATTTGCAAAGAATAGTGACGGAAAGAGAGTTCATAAGCAGCTAGAGGTTGATTTTGTAGTAAACCAGGGCAGTCAGAGATATTACATTCAGGCGGCTTATGATATGACTTCTGAGGAAAAGCAAACACAGGAACTTAATTCACTACGAAATATTCCGGATTCATTTAAGAAGATTGTTATAGTAAATGGAACAAAAAAGCCTTGGAGAAATGAGGAAGGCTTTGTGATCATGGGCATGAAATATTTTCTGCTCAATGAGGATAGTTTGGAGTTTTAGTATGGAAGGAGATAATATATTCCGATATAGAAATATGGATATAAAGTTAGAAGGCAGAGAAATGGCAACGTGATAGAAGATATACGCATGAAGAGGTTTTTAATAATCTTAAAAGGATGCCAAAATAGCACTTGAAAAAATCATGATAAAGTATGGCTTAAAATAGTAATATACTTAGAGTGAATCAGAGTCAGTCGAAAGGCTGGCTCTGATTTTTACCCTCTTTTTGAAGTCGCAAAGATAATTAAGCAGTTGAGAAGCTTCTTAGATAAGTGTCTTGTGAATATCTGTATATCCCATAAAGCTTACATGATAATTATATTTGCACACGAAAGATCATTGCTAAGATCATACACGGTTCCGGATTTGATACCAACAACAGTTGGACGTAGTATGTAATGTGCATTGTTTTTTACAACCCTGGCACGTTCACCGTTGCTTAGTTCAACGATAGAATCAACAGGATATAATATTATACTTTCAAGGAAGCTTTTCATAGCAGTAATGTCAAGTTCCTCTGTCATAGACATGATCATTTCAACTGCATCACGTTGTGAAAATGCAGACTTATATGGTCTTTCTGTTACGAGTGCATCATATATGTCGGTGACGGTAAGGATTTTGGCATAGCTGGTTATTTTATCACTTGGAAAACCAAGCGGATATCCGTGGCTGTTCATTTTCTCATGGTGCTGAAGTACAGCAAGGCTTATTTCGTTGCTGAACTCATTTTTATCATTTATCATATGATATCCAAATACAGGATGCTGCTTCATAACAGCGAATTCATCATCTGTAAGTTTACCAGGTTTGTTAAGAATCTCTAGAGGTATTTTGGTTTTACCTATGTCATGAAGAAGTCCGGCAACTCCTATTTCATATATCTGCTTCTGTGATAAGCCCTGTTGTTTTGCAAGTATCATAGACATAGTAGCAACGTCAACGCTATGCTTAAAGGTATATTCGTCACTTGTTTTAAGTGCGTTAATATCTATGGCAATGGCATCATTATCGTTAATGGCTGTCATAAGGTTAGAAGCTATATTGTTAGTGGTATCTGCCAGCTGGTCTGATCCAGCATTGGCATATATATATTGTATTCCCTCAGCAACACGCGTTTTAACACTATTGGAAAGCTCAACCTTGGAGCGGTCATCAGTACGAAGACGTTCAATCTGCTTTCTGGCCTGTGGCGATATACTTTTTTCTATATCATCATCAGATTCTTCACCTGTCTGGATATATACCATCATAATCCCCATCCTAAGGAGCGATTCAATGACGTAATTATCAAGAATGGATCCTTTTTGAACAAGGTTTCGTCCAGCACGGTCTACTACTGACTGGTCGATTTTCATTCCCTCTTTTAGTTGTCTTGTTCTTACTAAACGTCTTGTAATCATATAATAAGTTCTCCATGCTGGTTCAATTGTTACAGCTTCTATAATGTATTCATAAATAAAGTTTTTCTACATCATTTGAATAATAATTTTCCTAGTTAAGATATTATATACCAATTATAAGTAAAATTCTATATATTTTCATTAAAGCAGCTTTACAAAAATAAGTACAAAAATTGAAACAATTACCAGCTTTTCATATTTTAGCCACAAAATAACCATTGATTCTATTAATGATATAAAAGTGTAAGGTTGATACTAACAGTAATATTGGAAATATGCTTACTATTGAATTTGATTATTGCCTGATATTTCACAGTTATATATTTTTATTTTTTAGAGCCTGGTATGTTTTTACATTTTTACAGCTTTGACACTTCTGAAATATTATATTATACTATTCTGAATGGAGGAAATAGTGTGATATGAAGAAGTCAAATGCTTCGGCGTTAATGCCGATACTTGTTTTTTTAATATTATATCTGGGGTTTGGAATTGTATTTGAGTATGTTATGAAAATCCCTATGGGCTTTTATAATATTCCTATTATAGCAGCATTTCTTGTGGCAATTCTTGTAGCCTGTATGCAGAATAAAGGTGTAGCTTTTGATAAGAAGCTTGAGATAATGGCATCTGGTTTGGCTGATAAGAATATAATAACAATGATTCTTATATTTCTTACAGCAGGTGTATTCGTAGGAGTGGCAGGAAGAAGCAGTGCAGAGAGTGTGGCATATTTTATGCTTGATATAATACCAGCCAGATTCGCAGTTGCAGTACTTTTTATAGTTGCCTGTTTTGTATCGACTGCTATGGGAACCTCGGTTGGAACTATAACACTTATTGTTCCTATTGCAGTAGCTGTATCAGAGGCTTCAGGTTTTTCTGTACAGCTATGTATGGCATCTGTTATGGGTGGAGCTATGTTTGGAGATAACCTTTCGTTTATTTCTGATACGACGATTGCTGCATGTAATGGACAGGGATGTGCTATGAAGGATAAGTTCAGGGAGAATTTCTGGATTGCATTCCCAGCAGCAGTTGTGACACTGATTGTTATTCTGTTACCGTCATTTGGAACGGATATATCCGGAAGTGTGACACATGATTATAATCTTATCCAGATTATTCCATACGTGCTTGTGCTTATTGGAGGCATAGCAGGAGTTAATGTGTTTAGTGTTCTTCTTATTGGAATAGTATCAGGAATAATTATTGTTCTATCAACTGGTAATATAGGAGCTTATGAACTTATTGGAAACATAGGCTCAGGTTTATCAGGAATGTTTGAAACAAGCATGGTTGCTATACTTGTTTCTGCTCTATGTGCACTCATAAGGGAATATGGAGGCTTCACAGCCCTGCTTAATGGAATCAAGAAAACCTTTAAGGGAAAAAAAGGTGGCCAGTTAGGAGTAGGTATTCTTGTAGGAGCTATGGATATAGCAACTGCAAACAATACTGTTGCCATAGTCATGGCGAATCCGATAGCTAAGGAAATGTCAGAGGAATATGGAATATCTAACAGGAAAACGGCTTCGCTGTTAGATACATTTTCATGTGTGTTCCAAGGCATAATACCGTATGGTGCGCAGATGCTGGTTGCAATATCGGCGGCTAACGAGCTTGGATATTCGATATCAGCGTTTCAGATAATACCTGTTTTATTTTATCCATTTATGCTTCTTATAAGCTCACTGCTCTGGATATGTGTAATACCAGCGGATAAATAACAGGGATTAATATAATTAAGAATGTGAAAATGTGAACATACCTTAAAAAACTGCCCATACTAAGCTGGCAGGACCTAGGGTGTTATATACGACAACAGGGATAAGGAACGATATGAATTCAATAAGTAATGATATGGTAAAAAGAAAAAATATTATTCTGATAGGAATGCCAGGCAGCGGCAAGAGTACATTAGGAGTAGTGCTTGCAAAGAAAATGGGCTATTCTTTTATAGATTCAGATATAGTCATACAGGATACCTATGGCTGTACACTTGAGGAACTGATAGATGAGCATGGTGATGCAGGCTTTATAAAGATTGAAAATGATGTAAACTGTTCTATATCACCAGAGCATACGATTATAGCTACTGGTGGAAGTGCTGTTTATGGAAAAGAGGCAATGGAGCATTTTAAGGAAATAGGAACAGTTATATATCTTAAGGTGTCTGAAAAGGAGCTTGAGTCAAGACTTGGAAGCCTTAAAGAGCGTGGAGTTGTATCGAACGGTAAAACAACTATTGAGGAAATATTTGAGGACAGGAAAAGACTGTATGAAAAATATGCTGACATTGTTATTACACAGGAGGGTATGGATATAAGAACGATAGTTGAGGATATGTATTCAAGAATTAAATTTATGAGTTGAGTTTATGAATAAATTTATTCAATTAAATATTGATTTATTGTTGAAAAATCTCGCTTTTTGTATTAATATATTTATAGTTTGTTTTGTATGATTTTTAGCATTTACATTATAATGTATTAATTACAAGGAGAGAGATTTTTTAAAATGGAAGAGATTAAGGCTGTAAATAAGTACAAGTACATAGAGGAAACGGAAAGATATAAAAGAATGAACAGATTTTATATAGCAGCGACATCTGTTTTGGGATGTATATTTATATTGTATCTGTGGTTAAAGCTGTTTTGTAATGCCATATCACCTGTAACAGTATATGGTAATACAGTTCTTATTGTTATATTTGCAATAGCCAATACTATCGTGTATGTAAAGGATAAGAAAACAAGAAAGTTAAAGGTTATGGTTACATGGGGGATATGTATAGAATATCTGCTCGTTGGTGTTCAGACAAGTGCAACCTTTATAAGCTATGCAATTATAATAATATTTATATTACAGATTCCTTATTACGAGAAGAAGTCTTTGAATAGAACTGCAATATGCACATTGATTTTATATATTATAGTTATGGGTGTACAGGCATCAAAGGGAATATATGGCAATGATGTTAATGCAGTATGTGGAATATTTATTGTTATTCTTACAGGTCTTGTAATACTTCAGGTGGGGAAGCTATGCATACTGTTTAATGATGACGCAGTTGGCTCAGCAAGAGAAGAGCACGATAAGGTAAAGAAGGTTCTTGATGATATGCTTGAGGTATCACAGACTGTTAACAGGGAAACTGATGAAAGCAGAAATATTATGAATCAGCTTGTAAGTACAACAGAGAATGTAACAAGCAATATGAAGGAAATTACTGCTGCTACGAATATGACTGCTACAAGCATAGAAGAACAGAATACTATGACAACATCTATACAGCAGGCTATTGAGCACACAGGCGAAGTATCTAATGCGATGGTTGATATTGCAATGGATTCTAATGATAGTATTAAAAAGAATATAGAAATTATGACAGAGCTTAAGACACAGTCTGCGCAGATAAAGGATACTAATAAGTCGGTTACTGACTCAATGTCAAAGCTTCAGGAGAAAACTAAAGAGGTTGAGAACATAGCAGATATGATTCTTAATATATCAAGCCAGACCAATCTGCTGGCACTTAACGCTTCAATAGAGAGTGCAAGAGCAGGAGAGGCAGGAAGAGGCTTTGCAGTTGTGGCTGAGCAGATAAGACAGCTCGCAGAGCAGACAAAGGGCTTTACAGAGGATATAACAAAGATAATATATGAGCTTAATGCAAATGCAGAGGATGTGGTGGAATCTGTCAGGATTTCTGTCAATGCGGCCGATACGCAGAGCGATAATATTAATTCAGCTTCACAGACATTTGAACAGCTTAATAGTAATATGTCAGCATTAGTAGAGCATGTGGAGGAGGTTAACAAGCAGATAACAGGTCTTTCAGCTTCCAATAACAGAATTGTTGAGAATATATCACAGCTCTCTGCAGTGACACAGGAGGTTACAGTTAATGCAGAACAGGTGCATAATATGAGCGAACAGAATCTTGAATATGCTGAGCAGGTAAAACAGGCGGTTGAACATATAAGAAGCACATCTGAAAAGATGAATATGGCATAAAGATTTATAAATAATATAGAGAATGTTTATAAATAATTCTGACTTTGTTAAAATAATTAAGAAAATAGTTGTAAATAATATAAAATTGTTATAAAATTAACATAGCATATAATCAGTAATATGATCGGAGGCGTGTTAATATGTTATTTCAACTTTATGGCGATGGCACTATCTATAAGCTTATAGGATGGGTGCTTGTATTCGCAGGGCTTGTTATATGTAACGAGCTTGCAAGACGTTCAAAGTTTGGTGGATTATTATTCTTTGTATTTATTCCTATTGCTTTGACAGTTTATTTCGTGGCTATCCAGATAGGAGCTGCAAATGGTGCTTCATGGGCACTTAATAACCAGACATACAAGTATATGAATGGATGGTTCCATTATGCCAAGCTTTATGCTGCAACAGCAGGCTGTATTGGCTTTATGATGCTTAAGTATAAGTGGAGCATAGGTAAAACAGAGTGGTTTAAGGTATTCCCATTCTTAATTGTTGCTATTAATATTCTTATTGCTGTATGTAGTGATTTTGAATCTGCAATCAAAGGCGGAATGAATGGTGGCTGGTGGTTCTCAAACGAAGGTGTATGGCTTTACGGTGGCTGGTGGAACTGGCTTAACGGTATTGCAGGTCTTATCAACATCTTCTGTATGACTGGCTGGTGGGGTATCTATTCTTCTAAGAAGAAGGATGATATGTTATGGCCTGATATGACTATATGGTTTATAGTTGCATATGATATATGGAACTTTACATATACATACAACAACCTGCCTACTCATACATGGTACTGTGGTGTTGCATTACTTCTTGCACCAACATTTGCCAATGCTTTATGGAACAAGGGTGGATGGATCCAGAACCGTGCTAACACACTTGCAACATGGTGTATGTTTGCACAGGTATTCCCACTTTTCCAGGTAGATGGAATATTCTCTACACTTCCTGTGCTTTATAAGTATACAGGAGCATCAACAGGCATGGAGCTTTCAAAGCTTACATTAGAGCAGATGAATGCAGCAGGTGCATATCCGGTAGCACAGGGTGTTATGTCTATACTTGCAGTTGTGGCCAATGTTATCTGTATCGCAGTTATTATAAAGAGAGCGGTTGAGCAGAAGAAGAATCCTTACAAGAATGAGATATTTGCAGGAACCAGAGATTATGACCAGGCTATGGACAGAGCCTGATGGCGTGTATTAAACAGAATTAAAAGAGTTATATATTTAGGTTAACTTATGATAAATTAATTGATTATATGAGACAGAAGAAACTGTTGACTGTTTTCTATTATATATTTAGTATATATACATGGAAATAGTTCGACAGTTTCTTTATTTTTATGGTATACTAATAAGAGAAATAAGTGGAACGCGAAGTAATTGCGTGATCTGTAGCTATTAGCTGATGCAGTTTTATAAAGGAGATGATATTATGGTTAAGAAGATTAAAGGAATTAAGATTGAACTGATAATTATTTCTATTGTATTATTTGCTCTTGGATTTTTTCTTGTTATATATCCAGAGCTTTCGCAGCTTATTATATGTAAGGCTGTTGGAATAGCTTTATGTGTATGGGGTGTGTTAAGACTCATAACATATTTTAGTATGGCTAAAGAGGAAATATTTGGTTCGTTTGGATTAGTACAGGGTATTTCATTGTTAGCATTCGGATTATTCTTTGTTATGAAACCAGAGGTTATAGCTATGTTTTTTGGAACAATCCTTGCAATAGTTATTATTATTGATGGAATACTTAAGCTTCAGTATGGAATAGAGTTTTACCATATGAAAGCTGATAAATGGTGGATAGAGGCTGTTGTAGCAGCATTTATGGTAGTTATGGGTGTGATTGCATTATTTAATCCATTTGATTCATCAGTAGCACTTATGATATTCATAGGAATAGTACTTATGGTAGAAGGTGTATCAGATCTGATTTCTATTATAAGAATATCAGCTTTTGTAAAGAAGTTAAAGGATATGTAAAGAGCAATGTACTGATATAAGGTTAAACCGTATATCAAAGTCGGGGGCTTTTGACCACGACATCATACAATAAGAATACAGTCAGATAAAGTGCCAAAGCTAAGCACGAACAATAGTAAGGGAGAATAAACATGTCAGAAAAGGTAATATATGCCGCAATACTTGGGGCAGGAACAGTAGGAATGGGAACTTATAAGCTGTGTCAGGCAATGGAGGATGAGATAAAGCATAAAACAGGTGCCAGACTTGTTATTAAGAAGATTCTTGTAAGAAATATCGGTAAGAAAAGAGATGGTATTCCAGAAGAGCTTCTTACGGATGACTGGACAGATATCATAACGGATGACCAGATAAGCATTATAGTAGAACTTATGGGTGGTATCCATCCGGCAAAGGATTATGTGCTTGATGCACTTAAGGCTGGAAAGCAGGTTGTTACAGCTAATAAGGATCTTATAGCTGAATATGGTGAAGAGGTTGGCAATGCAGCCAATGAAGCTGGTGCAGACCTTCAGTTTGAGGCTGCAGTAGCTGGTGCTATTCCTATTATCAGACCATTGAAGCAGAGCATGGCGGGCAATCATATTACTGAGATTATGGGTATTGTCAACGGCACTACGAACTACATCCTTACTAAGATGACAGAAAGCGGTATGGATTATGCGGAGGCACTTGCCAAGGCAACAGAGTTAGGATATGCAGAAGCAGATCCAACAGCAGATGTTGAAGGATATGATGCCGGCAGAAAGATAGCTATTATGGCATCAATAGCATTTAATTCAAGAGTAACATTTGCAGATGTATACACAGAAGGTATCACGAAGATATCAGCAGATGATATAAAGTATGCTAAAGAATTCGGATATGTTATTAAACTTCTTGGAGTTGCAAAGAATACAGATGATGGAATAGAAGTTAAGGTACATCCTATGCTTATACCATCTAATCATCCACTTGCCACAGTTAACGATGCATTTAATGCGGTTTTTGTGCATGGACTTGCCATGGATGACGCGATGTTTATGGGACGCGGTGCAGGACAGATGCCAACAGCAAGTGCGGTTGTTGGTGATATTATAGATGTATGCAGGAATATAGTACATGATTCATGTGGAAAGATAGGCTGCTGCTGTTATAAGCATCTTAATGTCAAGAATATAGCTGATACAAGCAGCAAGTTCTTCTTAAGATTAGAGATAGCAGACAGATCAGGTGTGCTTGCCAATATAGCAAGTGTGCTTGGTAATAGTGGAGTAAGTATAGCCCAGGTTGTCCAGAAGAAAAGCAAGGATGGCGTGGCAGAGCTTGTCATTATCACAGATGAAGTAAAAGAAAAGCACTTTAATGATGCTATGGCTGTATTTAAGGGACTGTCAGCTGTTAAGAATATTGCTGGAGTTATAAGAGTATACTAATCTGGAAAGGTGAATAAAATAATATGGCATCGAAATATTATGCGGTCAGAAAAGGGCGTAAGCCAGGGATATACAGGACATGGGATGACTGTAAGAGCCAGGTGTTTAAGTGTGAGGGAGCAGAGTATAAAAGCTTTGCCACAGAGGCAGAAGCATATGCTTATATGGGTGCTGTCAAAGATATAGCACAAGAGGGCGAGAGTTATGCATATGTTGATGGTTCGTTTAACGCAGCCACGGGTGTGTATGGATTTGGTGGTTTTCTTATGTATAAGGATAACAAGTATATTCTAAGTGGTTCTGGTGATGATAAAGAGATGGCATCTATGAGAAATGTGGCAGGTGAGATACTTGGAAGCATGGCAGCAGTACAGAAAGCTATAGAACTTGGTATAGAAAGCATAGATGTTTATTTTGATTATATGGGCATAAGAGCGTGGGCGCTTGGTGAATGGAAAAGAAACAAGAAGGGAACCATAGCATATTATGACTATATGCAGTCTGTTAAAAACAAAATAACAGTTAATTTTGTTAAGGTTAAAGGACATTCAGGTGTGGAAGGTAATGAAGAAGCAGACAGACTGGCTAAAAAGGCTGTTGGTATTCTTTAAAGCAGATTTTATTATGTAAGAATAAAGTAAATATCATGTAAGGTTGTGTGAAATTATCAGATAATGATTGACATACACTTTTAATATATGATACAATCCGTTCGTGTGAGTCAGTAAATATATAATCATTATATATGATTTCATACAAATATGACCACTTATACATTTGATGTATACAATATATACATATTACGTCTGGTATAAGTTAAGCCTAACGGACAGGCGGGTCGGTTGCCGGTGTGGTAAACCCACATTATTGTTATTGATTGGGCGGTAAGCCCTGTTTATAAGTTGATTACTTTATAATCTGTGCCAAGCACATCATCTTGTGAAACGGTCAATAAAGAGTGACGCATATTTGTATGTCATAGATACTAAGTATGAGTATAATTATCTATGTATATATTCGCTGATTTCCTTAAATAATTGGTATTAATTCCAGATTTATGTATAGTTTATGTACATTACATAAAGGGGGTTAAACCAGATTAGAATTATGATCAGACTATAGAGATGGTTGTGTAAAATGCACGACTGTCTCTTTTTTGTTTTGCTGCTTAATGCGGATATTAAGCTTAATTTCTTTAAGTATATAGCAGTAGTTCACAGATTATAAAGAAAATATAATTATCCAGGGATAATGTATTCTGGACCTGGAAGCTATTATTATATATGGGAATGGAGATAAAAGAATGTTAGATGACCAGACAAGAGCTCCGATATACGAGGCATTGGAAAGATTAAGAAGACAGAGAGTTGTTCCGTTTGATGTTCCGGGACACAAGAGAGGAAGAGGAAATCCAGAGCTTGTTAATCTGCTGGGAGAAAAGTGCGTAGGAATAGATGTTAATTCCATGAAACCACTTGATAATCTGTGCCATCCTGTGTCTGTTATACGGGATGCAGAAGAACTGGCAGCTAAAGCCTTTGGTGCAGAGAATGCTTTTCTTATGGTAGGTGGTACGACATCAGCAGTCCAGGCGATGATACTTTCCAACTGTAAAAGGGGAGATAAGATAATACTTCCAAGAAACGTACATAAGAGTGCTATCAATGCGCTGGTGCTGTGTGGCGCGGTTCCTGTATATGTTAACCCTGAGGTTAATTCTGAACTTGGAATATCGTTAGGGATGAATCTAGATTCTGTGAAGAAAGCAATAGAGGATAACCCTGATGCAGTAGCTGTATTAGTAAATAATCCTACATATTATGGTATATGTTCAGATATATGCTCGATAGTAAGCTTTGCACATGAACATGGCATGAAGGTGCTTGCAGATGAAGCACACGGCACACATCTTTACTTCCAGCCAGATCTTCCGGTATCAGCTATGAAGGCTGGCGCTGATATGGCAGCGGTCTCTATGCATAAGTCAGGTGGTTCACTTACACAAAGTTCGATACTTCTTACAAATAAAGGAGTAAATGCAGACTATGTAAGGCAGATAATCAATCTAACACAGACAACAAGTGGATCATATCTTTTGCTTGCAAGTCTTGATATATCAAGAAGAAATCTGGCACTAAGAGGCAGGGAGTCGTTTACCAAGGTTATGGAAATGGCTGAATATGCAAGAAAAGAGATTAATGACATAGGCGGCTACTATGCATATGGTAAGGAGCTGGTTAATGGTACAAGTGTATATGATTATGATGTAACTAAGCTGTCTGTGCACACACTTGGTCTTGGACTTGCAGGAATAGAGGTATATGATCTTCTGCGTGATGAGTATGATATACAGATAGAGTTTGGCGATGTGAGTAACATACTTGCTTATATATCTATCGGAGACAGACTGCAGGATATAGAAAGACTTGTAGGAGCACTTGCAGATATAGCAAGAATCTATAAAAAAGATAAAACTGGTATGCTGAGTGGGGAATTCATAAGTCCGATTGTGGAGAAGTCCCCTCAGGAAGCCTTTTATGCTGATAAGGAATCACTTCCTATTAAGGATACAAAGGGAAGAATATCAGGCGAATTCGTCATGTGTTATCCACCAGGAATACCTATACTTGCACCAGGTGAAATGATAACAGAGGAGATTATAGAGTATATATTATATGTTAAAGAAAAAGGATGCTCTATGCAGGGTACAGAGGATCCTATGGTGAATAATCTCATGGTGCTTAAGAATACATTTTAATTATGGTATCCAAGGGATGTTTAAGACGTTATAGTAATACATTCCTACCCTAACAGCTTATTTATTAGCATAACAAGAAAATAGTGCGCTGAAAAGCAGCGTAAGAATGGAGGCTTATTATGGAAATGTGGTTTTCAGAGCTGCACACAACCAATGTCAAGCTGTCAATGAGGATAGAGAGGCAGCTGTGTTCAGTAGAAAGTGACTGCCAGAGAATAGATGTACTTGTATCAGATGAGTTTGGAAAGTTTTTAGCACTTGACGGAGAGATTCTGTTTTCTGAAAAGGATGAGTTTATATATGATGAGATGGTTACACATGTACCTATGGCTGTTCATCCAGCTGTTAAGAATGTTCTTATAATCGGTGGTGCAGATGGTGGCGTTGCAAAAGAACTTATTAACTATAAGACTATAGAAAGAATAGACGTAGTTGAGCCTGATGAAACTCTGGCGGAGGTATGCCGGGAGTATTTTCCGGAGCTTGCATGTGGCCTGGATGATGAAAGAGTTAATGTATATATACAGGATGGTCTGCGTTTCTTAAGAAGCAAGACAGATGAATACGATCTTATAATCAATGATGCCACAGACCCTTTCGGATATACTGAAGGACTGTTTACAAAAGAGTTTTATGGAAGCTGCTATAAGGCGCTTAAAGAAGATGGAATCATGGTATACCAGCATGGAAGTCCGTTTTATTCAGAGGACAAAGAAGAGTGTGTGAAAATGCATAGAAAGGCATATCAGGCGTTTCCAGTAAGCCGTGTATACCAGGCACATATACCGACATGTTCATCAGGTTACTGGCTCTTTGGCTTTGCATCAAAGAAATATCATCCGTTAGTTGATTTTAAGCCGGATGAATGGAAGAAATTAGGAATAAAGACAAGATATTATACAACTAATTTACATAGAGGAGCCTTTATGCTTCCTAAATATGTTGAGGATATGCTTGAGGAAGAGGAACGTTAATTACATCATTAAATAAATAATTAAACAGGTGTTAAAGGTAAACCTGGATAGAATATCAGGAGGATAAGGATTATGAGCAGATTATTAATAATAGGATGTGGCGGTGTAGCTGGTGTGGCTATACATAAGTGTTGTCAGAACAGTGACGTATTTACAGAAATATGTATAGCAAGCAGAACTAAAAGTAAATGTGATGCACTTAAGGAAAAGCTTTCAGGTAAAACAAGTACTGTTATAACAACAGCACAGGTTGATGCAGATAACGTGGATGAGCTTGTGTCTCTTATAGAGAACTATAAGCCTGAAGCAGTTCTCAATCTTGCACTTCCATATCAGGATCTTACTATTATGGATGCATGTCTGAAAACTGGTGTGAATTATATAGATACAGCGAATTATGAGGCAGAGGATACAGAGGATAAAGAGTGGAGAGCTATATATGAAAAAAGATGTAAGGAAGAAGGTTTCTCAGCTTATTTTGATTATTCATGGCAGTGGAATTACAGGAAAAAGTTTGAAGATGCAGGCATAATGGCACTTCTTGGAACAGGCTTTGACCCAGGTGTTACAAGTGTATTCAGTGCATATGCACTTAAGCATTACTTTGATGAAATAGAAACTATAGATATACTAGACTGCAATGGTGGCGATCATGGATATCCATTTGCAACTAACTTTAATCCAGAGATAAACTTAAGAGAAGTATCAGCACCGGGCTCATATTGGGAAGATGGACACTGGGTAGAGGTGCCAGCTATGTCTATTAAGAGGGAATATGATTTTCCAGAGGTTGGTATGAAGGATATGTATCTTCTTCACCACGAAGAGATAGAATCTCTTGCTAAGAACATACCAGGTGTTAAAAGAATAAGATTCTTTATGACATTTGGGCAAAGCTATCTTACACATATGAAATGCCTTGAAAATGTAGGTATGTTAAGAACTGATCCAGTAAAGGTAGGAAATGTTGAAGTTGTACCTATACAGCTTTTAAAGGAACTGCTTCCAGATCCTGCAAGTCTTGGTGAGAGAACAGTTGGAAAGACTAATATTGGATGTATATTTACAGGTAAAAAGGATGGAAAGGAAAAGAAAATATACATATATAATGTATGTGACCATCAGGAATGTTATAAAGAAGTAGAATCACAGGCTATATCATATACAACAGGTGTTCCTGCTATGATAGGTGCTATGATGGTTGTAACTGGAAAGTGGAATAAGCCTGGAGTGTATAATGTTGAGGAGTTTGATCCAGATCCATATATGGAAGCTCTTAACAAGTGGGGACTTCCATGGGTTGTTGAGGAGAACCCGGTATTAGTTAAGTAGTTTAAAATACGAGAAGCTTAAAAGATAAGAAACTTAAAATATAAGCAGCTTATAATGTGAGCAGCTTAAAAATGAGTAGATAAAAATATGAATTCCAGGAGAAATGAATTGGATACAGTAGTATTTAAAGATATAAAAACACCATCATATGTTATAGATGAAAACAAACTTATTCACAATCTAAAGATTCTTAAGGGAGTGGAAAAAGAAACTGGTTGTCATATACTTCTTGCACAGAAAGCGTTTTCAGCTTATGCCATGTATCCGCTTATAGGTCAGTATATAAGCGGGACAACGGCAAGCGGATTGTACGAAGCAAGGCTTGGAAAAGAAGAGATGAATAAAGAGAATCATGTTTTTGCACCAGCATATAAGCAGGAGGACATGGATGAACTTGTTAAGATATGCGACCATATTATATTTAACTCAGTAAACCAGCTTAGAAAGTATAAGAAACAGTGTCTAAAAGCAGGAGTAAGTATAGGATTAAGAATCAACCCGGAAGTATCAACGCAGGGTGAGCATGCTATATATGATCCATGTTCAGAAGGTTCAAGGCTTGGAGTTACACTTAAGGCACTTAACAAAGGCATAGATGAGGATGAGCAGCTTCTTGAAGGTGTTGATGGATTGCATTTTCATACGCTGTGTGAACAGAATTCAGATGATCTTAAGACAACACTTGATGCAGTAGAAGAAAAATTCGGGAAATATATGCATAACTGCAGGTGGATTAATATGGGTGGAGGACATCATATAACAAGAGAAGATTATGATGTCAGGCTGCTTATTGACTGTGTGAGACATGTGCAGGATACATATCATGTAAAAGTGTATCTTGAGCCAGGAGAGGCAGTTGCACTCAACGCAGGATATCTTGTAACAGAGGTGCTTGATAAGGTGGATAATGGCATAGAAACTCTTATTTTAGATGCCTCAGCAGCATGTCATATGCCTGATGTGCTTGAGATGCCATACACACCGCCTTTATATGGAGCACAGATAGTGGCAGATATATTAAAGACACAAGAGGCACATAAGGATGCACATTTTGTATACAGACTTTCTTCATATACATGCCTTGCGGGTGATATTATAGGTGATTATGAGTTCGACCATGAGATAAATGTGGGCGACAGACTTATATTTATGGATATGGCTATATATTCAATGGTGAAAATTAATACATTTAATGGAATGCCGCTTCCATCTATATCTGTGCTAAAAGATGGAAAACTAAGTCTGATTAAAAGCTTTGGATATGAAGACTTTAAGTGCAGGCTTTAATATAGCAGATATGGCATACATGCCAGCTGTGGGTTATATAAGATTATAAGGAATAAAACAGATGAGTATTATAAATTCAACTCCGTCACATGATGGATTTTACATGCCGGCTGAATATGAAAAGCATGATGGCACTATTATGATATGGCCGGTAAGACCAGGTTCATGGCCTGGTGAGGCAGCAGCGGCAAAAAAAGTGTTTAAGGAAATAGCCGGGCATATCGCCCAGTCTGAGAATATGTATATGCTTACAGACAGTGAGCATATGACAGAAGCAGAGCAGATGTTAGACGATAAAGTCAGGGTTGTTAACATAGAGACAGATGATGCGTGGGCAAGAGATATGTGCCCGACATTCGTAAAGAATGCATCAGGAGATATACGTGGAATAAGCTGGAAGTTCAACGCATGGGGTGGAGAATATGATGGCTTGTATATGGACTGGGAAAAGGATGATATGGCAGCAGGTCTGTTTTGCGACATGATGGGGATAGACTATTATGATGCAGCTCCTTTTGTGCTTGAAGGTGGTTCTATACATAGCGACGGTGAGGGCACTGTTATAGTGACTGAAAGCTGTCTTTTAAGTAAGGGCAGAAACCCACAGCTTAGTAAAGCTATGATAGAGGATAAGCTTAAGGAATATCTTGGGGCAAAGAAGGTTATATGGCTGCCATATGGAATATATAATGATGAAACCAATGAGCATGTTGATAATGTATGTGCGTTTACATCGCCTGCTAATGTCGTGCTTGCATGGACAGATGATGTGAATGATCCACAGTATGATATGTCATCAGCCGACCTTAAAGTGCTTGAAGCTGAAACAGATGCACTTGGAAGAAAGATAAAGGTGCATAAGTTATATATACCAGATGAGCCTGTGTGCATAAAAGAAGAGGATCTTAAGGGTTATGTGTTTGCAGAAGGTGAAGATAACAGGGAGCTTGGAGAAAGATTAGCAGCAAGCTATGCGAATTTCTATATATCTAATGCGAAAGTACTTGTTCCACAGTTTGGTGATAAGAAGGATAAGGCTGCGATAGAACTGTTATCAAAGCTTATACCTGACAGAAAAGTAACCGGTATATATGCCAGGGACATAATAGTTGGAGGCGGCAATATACATTGCATAACGCAGCAGATTCCAGCAGGCATAAAGAAAAACATATAAAATGTGCATAAAGAAGAATAAAAAACCATGTAGAAATGGAGATTGATAATATGAGCAGAATAACTGGAGTTGCTGCTATACAGATGAAGTGTGGCAGAGATGTTTTGGAAAATATAAAAACAGCCGACAGACTTGTAAGGGATGCAGTTAAAAAGGGCGCAGATATAATACTTCTTCCAGAGCTTTTTGAGAGGCAGTACTTTTGTCAGGAAAGAAGATATGAATACTATGAATATGCAAAAAGTGTGGACGAGGATGCAGCTGTAGTGCATTTTACAGAGGTTGCCAGAGAATTAGGTGTAGTTATAATAGTCAGCTTTTATGAAAAAGATGTAAACCAGCTGTATAATACAGCTGCCGTTATAGATGCTGATGGAACAAGGCTTGGTATATATAGAAAGACACATATTCCTGATGATCATTACTATCAGGAAAAATTCTACTTTGTTCCAGGCAATACAGGCTTTAAGGTGTTTAACACAAGATTCGGCTGCATAGGTGTTGGTATATGCTGGGATCAATGGTTTCCAGAGACAGCAAGGGCTATGGCAGTAGAAGGTGCAGAGGTGCTTTTTTATCCAACCGCTATAGGAAGTGAGCCGATACTTGACTGTGACAGCATGATGCATTGGAGAAGGTGTATGCAGGGACATGCAGCATGCAATCTTGTTCCTGTTGTTGCAGCTAACAGGATTGGTGTTGAGACTGTTAAGCCATGTGAAGAGAACGGTGGACAATCAAGTTCACTTAAATTCTATGGTTCTTCCTTTATCACTGACAACACAGGTGATATAATATATCAGGCAGGCAGGGATGAAGAAGAAGTTATCGTCCATAAGTTCGATCTTGATAAGCTGGCATATGACAGACTTTCATGGGGATTATTCAGGGACAGAAGACCAGAAGTCTATAATAAAGCTATAAGTAAAGAACTTATTCAGCCATAGATATATAGAAACGAGGATGATTATGAAAAAACTGGTTATTGGCATGCTTGCACATGTAGATGCTGGGAAAACTACACTTTCTGAAAGTATATTATACACTTCTGGAGCCATAAGGAAGCTTGGAAGAGTAGATAATAAAGATGCATTTCTTGATAATAATGACTACGAGCGTCAGAGAGGAATAACTATATTTTCAAAGCAGGCATGCTTTAGTTATAAGGACCTTGATGTTACATTGCTTGACACCCCTGGCCACGTTGACTTTTCGGCAGAGATGGAACGTACGTTATGGGTGCTTGATTATGCGGTGCTTGTTATCAATGGAATGGATGGGGTACAGGGACATACAGACACATTGTGGGGATTGTTAAAAAGACTGCATGTGCCTGTTTTTATATTTGTTAACAAGATGGACCAGCAGGGAACCGATAAATATAGACTTCTTGAACAGCTTAAGAATAAGCTGTCATCAGGCTGCATAGATTTTACCGGATATATGAAGGGCGTTAAACCTGACTATGAGGATATAGCAACATGTAGTGAAGGGGCGCTTGAAGAATATCTTAAATATTCAGAGGTATCAGATGAAAGCATAAGCAGGATGTTAGATGAAAGAGAGATATTTCCTGTTATATTTGGTTCGGCATTAAGGCTTGATGGAGTTGATGAGCTGCTTGGTGTGATGGACAGATTCTGCAGCAGCAGGGAATATGGTGAGGATTTTTCAGCCAGAGTTTATAAGATATCAAGAGATGAAAGAGGAGAAAGACTTACACATATTAAAGTAACAGGTGGCTGTATAAAGAGCAAGGATATTATAAATGATGAGAAGGTCAATCAGATAAGAGTATATAATGCAGATAAATATACAGCTGTTCAGGAAGCTGTAGCAGGAAGCATATGCGCACTTACAGGACTGTCAGACACGTACGCAGGACAGGCTATAGGAGATGAGAAGGAAGATAATTCGCCAGTTCTTACTCCGGTGCTTAACTATAAGATAAACCTTCCAGCAGGCGTTGATCCTATGCAGATGCTTCCAAAGCTCAGGGCTATAGAGGAAGAAGAGCCACAGCTGCATATAGAATGGGATGAGAATTTTAAAGAAATACATGTACAGGTTATGGGACCTGTTATGATAGAAGTGCTTCAGAATATAATTAAGGAAAGGTTTGGCATAGATGTAACTTTTGGAGAGGGCAGTATTGTGTATAAAGAAACAATTGCCAACAAAGTTGAAGGAATCGGACATTTTGAACCTTTAAGACATTATGCTGAGGTACATCTAATACTTGAACCTGGTGAGCCTGGAAGTGGTATGAGGTATGAGCTTGACTGCAGTGAGGATGTGCTGGCAAAGAACTGGCAAAGACTTATATATACACATTTGTGTGAAAAAACACATAAGGGTGTACTGACAGGCTCGGCACTTACAGATGTTAAGATAACAGTTGCTGCCGGACGGGCGCATAACAAGCATACAGAAGGTGGAGATTTCAGGCAGGCGACATACAGGGCGGTAAGACAGGGACTTATGCAGGCTGAATCCGTTCTTCTTGAACCGTTTTATGAATTCGAGCTGAAGCTTGACAGACAATATATAGGCAGGGCTATGACAGATTTAGAGCGTATGGGAGCAGTATTTACGATTAACGATACTGGAGAAGAAGTGCTTGTAACAGGCTGTGGTCCTGTGTCAAGCCTTGCGAATTATCAGGCAGAGCTTACAGCATACACAAGGGGAACTGGGAGCATAAATCTTAGGATGTCAGGTTACAGACCATGCCATAACACGGAAGAAGTTATAGAAAAAATAGGCTATGATGTTACAAGAGATATAAGGAATACACCGGATTCTGTGTTCTGCGCACATGGATCAGGTTTTACAGTCAGCTGGGATGAGGTATCAGAATATGCACATGTTGATAGTGTTCTTAATCCACCAAAAACGTCAGATATAAATGAACCTATGACATCAAAGCAGGCGGCAAGGACTGTATCAGAGGAGTGGATAGGAACTGATGAGGTTGACAGGATACTGGCAGAAACTTACTTTTCTAACAGCAGAGGTGATAATGAAAGAAGGAAGCTGTCAAAAAGAAAATCATCAGATCAGCTTGGACAATATGTTGCGTTAAAGCAGTCTGACAGACAAAGAGCAGCAAAGGCTATGGGAGTAAGCTATCTTTTAGTAGATGGTTATAACATAATCCATGCATGGAAGGAACTTGATGAGCTGGCTAAGATCAACATGGACAGCGCAAGAGACAGGCTGCTTGATATTATGTGTAACTATCAGGGAATGAAAAAGTGTGAACTGATAGTTGTGTTTGATGCGTACAGACTTGCAGGACATGCACAGGAGTATATTGATTACCATAATATACATGTAGTATATACTAAAGAAGCAGAAACAGCAGATCATTACATAGAAAAGTTTGCACATGAGAATGGAAGAAAGTATAATGTGACTGTTGCAACATCCGATGGACTTGAACAGGTTATCATAAGAGGTGCCGGATGTCTTCTTTATTCTGCAAGGGAATTCGAGGAAGAAGTTAAAGCCATGGAAGAACATATAAGAAATGAATATCTAAATAAAAGCTATTAATAATTAATGTGAGTGTCTGAGCTAAATTCTGCCACTCACTTGTTTATGAAAGAAGAGGTTTGATTGTTATGAGTACATTATGGGTTATAGGTGATTCAACACTTAGTAGTTTCAAAGACAGGTATTATTATCCAAGATATGGATATGGAACAATGCTTGATAAGTATCTTAATGATAATGTGAGGGTTGTTAATATAGCTCTTTCTGGAAGAAGTTCTAAAAGCTATACGACAGAGCCACAGTATAAAGAACTGCTTGATGGCATGAAAAAAGGTGATTTTCTTATCATAGGATTTGGACATAATGATGAGAAAACAGAGGAGTCACGCTTTACTGATGCGAATGGAGATTATAAGACAGAAGGCTCATTTGCACATTCCCTCTACGAAAATTATATCAAGAAGGCAGATGAGGCAGGCTGTAAGGTGATTCTTTGTACACCTATAGTAAGGAGAACTCCTACAGGAGAATGGGATGATACTCTGTTACATATAACGCAGGATGTAGGGGAGTTTAAAGGCGGCGATTATCCAGAAGCTGTAAGAAAGCTTGGAAGTACACTTGACATACCAGTTATAGATATGACTGAAAAGACTCACAAGATGTATGACAGGCTCGGTGTTGATAATACAATATATCTTCATGCATGGCCATCCAATAACAGGCTTAGTGTAGATAACACACATACCAATATATGGGGTGCAAGAGTTAATGCTTATATGGTTATGTCAGCTATTAAAGAGTCAGATATAGCAGGACTATCTGAAAATGTAGTGAATTTATCTGAAAATCCTTTGGAATATAAAGAAAAGTATCTTGTATCAAATGCTGACTATAAGCCTGTAATATTTAGTGATAAGCTTGAAGAGAGCAGGCTTTTTGAAGATTATGGTGAATATAAGGGTACTGTTTTTGGTGATGTTTTAAATGATGTAAGCAAGGAGAATTTTACACTTGAAGCAGATAAAGATGGCAACATGCATATAGCTGTCAGAAACAATTTTGGTAAGATATCAGTTGTTACAGATGGAATAGCTATGTATTACAGACAGGTAGATGTTAATAAGAATTTCACATTAAGAGCGAAGGTAAGAGTTAATAAGATATTTTTAAACGACCAGGTATCGTTTGGACTTATGGTAAGGGATGACTGTTATATTGATAAGTGCATGCCTGACATTTTAGGCGATTATGTGGCAGCAGCACCTCTGTGTGTTACAAGAAAAGAGAATACGGTAGGAACTTATGCAAGAAAAAGTGGTGTGCTTGTATATGGACCAGTAACAGGTACCGCGATAGAAGAAGGAAAAGAATATAATCTTATACTTGCTTCATCACAGGATGGATATATGGCAAAGTTTGCGGATGGACCTGAAGTAACAGGAGGGTATGATTTTAAGCTTACTGCTATTGATCCTAAGCATGTATATGTTGGTATGTTTGCATCAAGAAACGTTGATGTGACATTTTCAGATATACATTTTGAAATCTGAGCAGTAACCAATATATAAAAAATAAGTAAATTATTATATAACAATGTGATTTTTATGAATTATATGTTATACTAAGCCTACAGATAGAAGTATTCAGACAATAACAGGATGGATACGTAAGCGTGTACAAAATATGAATCTGGAGGGAGTTGAAGCATATGAAACTTACTTTTTTAGGTGCTGATCACGAAGTTACAGGAAGCTGTCATTACCTATGTGTTGGTGATAAAAATATACTGATAGATTGCGGAATGGAACAGGGAAACGATGTATATGAGAACCAGGAGCTGCCCATACCGGCATCCGATGTAGATTATGTTCTTCTTACACATGCACATATAGACCATTCGGGGCTTATACCACTTTTGTATGTTAATGGCTTTAGAGGCAGTATATATTGCACTGAGGCAACTGTACAGTTGTGTGATATTATGTTAAGAGATAGTGCACATATCCAGATGTTTGAAGCTGAATGGCGCAACAGAAAGGCGAAGCGTTCAAACGGAACACTTAAGGAGTTCATACCTTTATATGATGCGAAGGCAGTATATGAGGTTATGAAACAGTTTGTCGGAGTAAAGTACGATGAGATCATAAATATAGATGATAATGTAAGTGTGAGGTTTAAAGATGTAGGGCATCTGCTTGGTTCAGCAAGCATAGAGGTGTGGGCAAAGGAAAAAAATAAAGAGTCAGAAGTGTCTAAGAAGATAGTATTCTCTGGTGACATAGGTAATATTAACAAGCCTATAACAAAAGATCCTGTTATGGTTGATACAGCAGATTATGTTGTTATGGAATCTACCTATGGTAACAGAAGCCATAATGGTACACCAGATTATGTTAAGGAACTCGTTAGCGTGTTTAAAAGGACATTTGACAGAGGTGGCAACGTTGTTATACCATCATTTGCAGTTGGTAGAACGCAGGAGCTTTTATATCATATAAGAAAGATAAAAGCGGAGCATCTTATCGACAGGGATTTTGATGTGTATGTTGATAGTCCTCTTGCAATAGAGGCTACAGAAATCTTTAGCAGGAATGTTGAACAGTGCTTTGATGATGAGGCTATAGAGCTTGTAAGAGAGGGCATTAATCCGCTGTCTTTTCCAGGGCTTAAATATGCTGTATCAAGTGAAGAATCCAAGATGATTAATTTTGACCCAAAACCTAAGGTTATTATATCGGCATCAGGCATGTGTGAGGCTGGACGTATCAGACACCACCTTAAGCATAATCTCTGGAGGGCTGAATGTACTGTGCTTTTTGTTGGATATCAGGCAAATGGTACAACTGGACGAATAATAATTGATGGAATAGATGAGATAAAGCTCTTTGGTGAGCCTATACAGGTTAAGGCTGAGATTGCACAGCTGCCAGGTTCAAGTGGCCATGCAGATAAAGATGGACTTATAAGATGGATAAGTGCTTTTAAGAATAAGCCACAGAAAGTGTTTGTTGTGCACGGAGAGGACAGTGTATGTGAAGAATTCACAGAATGTCTTAAGAAGGAGCATGGCTTTGATGCATATGCGCCATATACAGGCGGCGCTTTTGATCTTGTAACAGGCTGCATGATTACAGAGGGTAACAAAGAAAGAAAGAGCAGAAGAACTACCGTTAATAAACGCAACAGAAGTATATATGACAGGCTTGTTGCAGCTGGCAGACGTCTTATGACTGTTATTATGCATAATGAGGGTGGAGCTAACAAGGATCTTGCCAAATTTACAGATCAGATTAATTCACTTTGCGATAAATGGGACAGATGATTTAATGAGCTTAAATGTACGGATTTACATGTGCAGGTTTGATAAAGAGTGAGATATAAGAATGGAGGAATATCATGAAAAATATGCTTTTTGTATTTAACCCGAATTCGGGGAAAGCACAGCTTAAGAATTCGCTTATGAAGATTATTCAGATATTCTCCAATGCAGATTACGAGGTTACTGTGTATCCTACGAAAGCAGCATTAGATGGATATGAAAAGATTAAAGCAGCTAAAGGACTGTATGACATTATAGTATGCAGCGGAGGAGATGGCACATTAAACGAAGTCGTATCTGCAGTCATAACATATGGAGATGAAAAAGTACCTATTGGGTACATTCCAAGTGGTTCAACGAATGATTTTGCTAAGAGTCTTGGCATACCTTCAGATAAGATAAGGGCTGCATACAATGTTGTAAGTGGAGAAAGCTTTTCTTGTGATATCGGAATTATAAATGACAGACGGTATTTTAACTATGTGGCAGCATTTGGTGCATTTACAGATGTTGCGTACGAAACACCGCAGGATCTTAAGAATATGTTCGGACATCAGGCATATGTGATAGAGGGGGCAAAGAGGCTTTTAAACCTCAAGGCATATAAGATGAAAGTAACTTCAAGCAGGCTTGATATAGAGGATAACTTTATATATGGCATGGTGAGCAATTCAAGTTCAGTTGGAGGTATGAAAGGACTTATAGGTGATGATGTTGATTTCCAGGATGGGGTGTTTGAGGTTACTCTTATAAGAGAAATAAGAAACGCACTTGATTTCCAGCAGCTGATAAATGCTTTTATGACACAGAGGCTTGAAAGCTGTGATATGATTTATTCATTTAAGACTAACAATATAACATTTGAATCACCGGATAATATAAAATGGACACTAGATGGTGAATTTGGAGGAGAACACAATAAGGTTAATCTCAAAGTGTGTCCTAAAGCGGTAGATTTTATAATTAATAAAGAAAAGCCTAAAGCCAAAATGGATTAATAAAATAAACATCAAAGCTGGCATGGTTAATTAAGTAAAGAATTGCATCAAAAAAACATATGAATTACTTTAAATAATAAAGTGATAAAACCTATCAACATAGTTGAGCAGGCTTTATCACTTTATTTTTTTATAACTTTAAATATATCCGGGAAAATGATGTTAAAAATTAGAAACAATTCAGAAACAATTTATCATCACAAAGAAAAAATAGATATTAACAAGAAGAATAAATGCTAAAAACACAAGTGGAATTGTATTAAATACACAGCTTTTAGAGAAAAAATACAATGATATAAAGATGAATAATCTGACAATAAGATATATATTACAATAAAATTAAATAATCTGACAATTCAAAATAAAAACACATTTACAACGATGAAAAATAGGAGTATATTATGAGCAGAAAAAAATCCACTGCAAAATAACCTGCTGGAAATTCGTTGGCAGATTGAAATATATCAGGGATTTGATAACAGATTATACATGAAAGGATGATAGGACTATGGAAAATCAGAAAAAGCAGCCTGGACTTTATAACCCACAATTCGAACACGATAACTGTGGTATCGGTGCAGTTGTAAGCATCAAAGGAATAAAGACTCATCAGACAGTATCTGATGCTCTTAGTATCGTAGAGAATCTCGAACACAGAGCAGGTAAGGATGCGGAAGGTAAGACTGGTGATGGTGTAGGTATTCTCCTTCAGATATCTCATAAGTTTTTTGAAAAAGCAGTTAAGCCACTTGGTATTAAGATTGGCAATGAAAGAGAGTATGGTATAGGTATGTTCTTCTTTCCACAGGATGAACTTGCAAGAAACCGTGCTAAAAAGATGTTTGAGATAATAGTTGAAAAGGAAGGACTTGAGTTTCTTGGCTGGAGAGAGGTTCCAACTTTTCCTAATGTCCTTGGTAAAAAAGCAGTTGACTGTATGCCATATATTATGCAGGGCTTTGTAAAGAAGCCTAAGGATGTGAATAAAGGCATAGAGTTTGATAGAAAGCTGTATGTTGCAAGAAGAGTATTTGAGCAGACAGCAGAAGATACATATGTCTGTTCACTTTCAAGCAGGACAATAGTATACAAGGGAATGTTCCTTGTAGGACAGTTAAGAACATTTTTTAAGGATCTTACAGATGAGAGCTATGAATCAGCTATAGCACTTGTACACTCAAGATTCTCTACTAACACAAACCCTAGCTGGGAACGTGCCCATCCAAACAGATTTATCGTTCACAACGGTGAGATTAATACAATCAAGGGAAATGCCGACAGAATGCTTTCAAGAGAAGAAACAATGGTTTCTCCATATCTTGAAGATGAGATGTCTAAGATCACACCAGTTGTTAACACCAATGGTTCGGATTCAGCTATGCTTGATAACACACTTGAATTCTTTGTTATGAATGGTATGCCTCTTCCGCTGGCTGTTATGATTACAATCCCAGAGCCATGGAGTAATAATAAAGCTATGGAGCAGGAGAAGAAGGATTTCTATCAGTATTATTCAACTATGATGGAGCCTTGGGATGGACCAGCATCTATTCTTTTCTCTGATGGAGATATCATGGGTGCAGTTCTTGATAGAAATGGTCTTCGTCCTTCAAGATATTATATTACAAAGGATGGATATCTTATTCTTTCATCAGAAGTAGGTGCACTTCCTATTGATGAAAGCAGAATAGAAGTAAAAGACAGGCTTCATCCAGGTAAGATGCTTCTTGTGGATACCGTTAAGGGTGAGCTTATAGATGATAATAAGCTTAAGGAAAAATATGCTACTAAGCAGCCATATGGTGAGTGGCTTGATAACAATCTTATAAAGCTTGAAGATCTTAAGATACCAAACAAAAAGGTGCCAGCACATACTAAGGAAGAAAGAGCAAGATTACAGAAAGCATTTGGTTATACATACGAAGATTTCAGAACATCTATTCTTCCTATGGCACTTAACGGAAGTGAATCTATCGGTGCTATGGGTATAGATACACCACTTGCTGTACTTTCTAACAGACACCAGCCTCTGTTTAACTATTTTAAACAGCTGTTTGCACAGGTTACGAATCCACCTATAGATTCCATAAGAGAGAAGATCGTAACATCTACAACTGTATACCTTGGTAAAGATGGTAACATACTTGAAGAACAGCCTGAAAACTGTAAGAACTTAAAGATTAACAATCCTATTCTTACTAACACAGATCTTTTAAAGATAAAGAATATGAAGGTTGAAGGTTTTAAGGTTGAAACTATTCCTATTACATACTATAAGAATACATCACTCGAAAAGGCTATCGACCATCTTTTTGTAGAGGTAGACAGAGCACATAGAGAGGGTACTAACATTGTTATCCTGTCTGATAGAGGTGTTGATGAAAATCATGTAGCTATACCATCACTTCTTGCTGTAGGTGCAGTACAGCACTATCTTGTACAGACTAAGAAAAGAACAAGTATGGCTGTTATACTTGAAAGTGGTGAGCCAAGGGATGTACATCATTTTGCTACATTGTTAGGATATGGTGCATCAGCTATCAATCCATATCTTGCACAGGAAAGCATACAGGAGCTTATTGATCTTAATATGCTTGATAAAGATTACTATGCAGCAGTTGATGATTATAATAATGCTATCATAAGTGGTATCGTAAAGATAGCAGCTAAGATGGGTATATCAACTATACAGTCATATCAGGGTTCTAAGATATTTGAGGCGATAGGTATTGATTCAGCTGTTATTAATAAGTACTTCACAGGTACTGTATCAAGAGTTGAGGGTATAAGCCTTAAAGATATACAGGATGATGTTGAAACACTTCATTCAAAGGCCTTTGATCCTCTTGGGTTATCAACAGACACAACTCTTGATAGTGAGGGTGCCCATAAAATGAGAAGTGGAAAGGAAGAACATCTTTATAATCCACAGACAATTCATCTTTTACAGCTTGCAACACGTACAGGTGATTATAATACATTTAAGGAATATACAGCTCTTGTCAATAAAGAAGAGGGCGTTAAGAACCTAAGAGGACTTATGGATATCAAGTTCCCTAAGAAGGGAGTAAATATAGATCAGGTAGAAAGCGTTGATTCTATTGTTAAGAGATTCAAGACTGGTGCTATGTCTTATGGTTCTATCTCTAAGGAAGCACATGAAACTATGGCTATTGCAATGAATATGCTTCATGGTAAGTCAAACTCAGGTGAAGGTGGTGAGGATGAAGACAGACTCACTGTTGGAGCTGATGGACTTAACAGATGTTCGGCTATCAAGCAGGTTGCATCAGGAAGATTCGGTGTTACAAGCAGATATCTTGTAAGTGCAAAGGAGATCCAGATTAAGATGGCACAGGGTGCTAAGCCTGGTGAAGGTGGACATCTTCCAGGAAAGAAGGTATATCCTTGGATAGCAAAGACACGTCTTTCAACACCGGGTGTATCACTTATATCACCTCCACCTCATCACGACATTTATTCTATCGAGGATCTGGCAGAACTGATATATGACCTTAAGAATGCTAACAAGGATGCAAGAATATCAGTTAAGCTTGTATCAGAAGCTGGCGTTGGTACTATTGCTTCTGGTGTAGCAAAGGCTGGTGCACAGGTTATTCTTATATCAGGCTATGATGGTGGTACAGGTGCAGCGCCAAGAAGCTCTATACATAATGCAGGACTTCCTTGGGAGTTAGGACTTGCTGAAGCACATCAGACACTTACGATGAATGGACTTCGTAACAAGGTTATAATCGAAACAGATGGTAAGCTGATGAGTGGACGTGACGTTGCCATAGCAGCCATGCTTGGTGCTGAGGAATTCGGATTTGCAACAGCACCACTTGTAACTATGGGCTGTGTTATGATGAGAGTATGTAATCTTGATACATGCCCTGTTGGTATTGCAACACAGAATCCAGAGCTTAGAAAGAGGTTCGCAGGAAAGCCAGAATACGTAGTTAACTTTATGAGATTCATCGCAGAAGAGCTTCGTGAGTATATGGCTAAGCTTGGAGTAAAGACGGTAGATGAACTTGTGGGAAGAACAGATTTCCTTGAAGCAAAAACTGACGTTTATGGAAGTGGAAGAGCATCAAAGGTTGATCTTTCTAATATCCTTAATAATCCTTATATTAAGGAAGCAGCTTCTATCAGGTATGATAAGAAGAATGTGTTTGATTTTGAGCTTGGTAAGACAGTAGATGAAAGAATACTTATAAAGAAGTTTTCAGATGCTATGGATAAGAAGCAGAAGAGAAGTGTTGAAGTAGATGTTAAGAATACAGACAGGGCACTTGGTACTCTTCTTGGTGCTGAGATAACAAGAAGATTCGGTGAAAGCCTTGCAGATGATACATATACAGTTAAGTGTACGGGCGCTGGTGGACAGAGCTTTGGAGCATTTATTCCTAAGGGACTTACACTTGAACTTGTAGGTGACAGCAATGACTACTTTGGTAAAGGCCTTTCTGGTGGTAAGCTTATCGTGTATCCACCAACCGGAGTATCTTATAAGGAAGATGAGAATATTATCATAGGTAATGTAGCACTTTATGGTGCAACAAGTGGTAAGGCATATATCAATGGTATTGCAGGTGAGAGATTCTGCGTACGTAACTCAGGTGCAACAGCAGTTGTTGAGGGAACAGGTGACCATGGCTGTGAATATATGACAGGTGGAAGAGTGGTTGTTCTTGGAAGAACTGGTAAGAACTTTGCTGCTGGTATGAGTGGCGGTGTTGCATATGTTTTAGATGAGGATACAACACTTTACAAGAGGGTTAATAAGCAGCTTGTATCACTTGAACCAGTTACTAACAAGTATGATGTACTTGAACTTAAGCAGATGATCACTGACCATGTAGCTTTCACTAACTCAAAGAAGGGTAAAGAGGTTCTGGATAACTTTGGTGAATATCTTCCTAAGTTCAAGAAGATTATGCCACATGATTATAAGAAGATGCTCAATATGATTGTTCAGATGGAAGAGAAGGGTCTTAGCAGTGAACAGGCTCAGATTGAAGCATTTTACGCAGCAACTAAGTAAGATGGAAATGTACAAAAACAGATATGTATTGGCAGCTTATAAGTCTGCTGGTACATATTTGTGAAAATGTGTATTTGAAAGGAGATAATCATGGGAAAACCAACCGGATTTTTAGAATATGAACGTGTAGAAGCTAAGGCAGTTGCACCAAAGGAAAGAATAAAGAATTTTAATGAGTTTCATACACCACTTTCAGAAACAGAGCAGAGATGCCAGAGCGCACGCTGCATGGACTGTGGTGTGCCATTCTGTCAGTCGGGCATGACTATAAAGGGTATGACAAGTGGTTGTCCTCTTAATAACCTTATACCGGAATGGAATGATCTTGTATACACAGGTAACTGGGAACAGGCATATAACAGGCTGCATAAGACAAGTAATTTTCCAGAGTTTACAAGCCGCGTATGTCCAGCTCTTTGCGAAAAAGCATGTACATGCGGACTTAACGGAGATGCTGTATGTACTAAGGAAAATGAGATGGCTATCATAGAACATGCTTATGCTAACGGAATTGCAGGTCCTAAGCCACCAAAGGCAAGAACTGGAAAGAGAATAGCTGTCATAGGTTCAGGTCCTTCAGGACTTGCTGTAGCTGACCAGCTTAACCAGAGGGGCCATCTTGTGACTGTATATGAAAGAGCTGATAGAATAGGTGGACTTTTAAGATATGGAATACCTAATATGAAGCTTGAAAAGCATATTATAGACAGAAAGCTTAATGTTATGAAGGATGAGGGTGTTGAGTTTGTAACGGAAGCTAACATCGGACAGAATATTAAGGCTAAGAAGATAATGGATGATTATGATGCAGTTGTACTTGCGGTAGGTGCCTCTAATCCAAGAGATATCAATGCTCCTGGAAGAGATGCTGATGGAATATATTTTGCAGTTGATTTTCTTACAGCAACAACTAAGAGTCTTCTTGATTCAGATCTTACAGATGGTAAGTATATAAGCGCAAAGGATAAAAATGTTATCGTAATCGGTGGTGGTGATACAGGTAACGACTGCGTTGGTACAGCTATAAGACATGGCTGTAAGTCAGTGACACAGCTTGAAATGATGCCAAAGGCACCAGATGTAAGAACTGAAACTAATCCATGGCCACAATGGCCTTTAGTCTGCAAGACAGATTATGGCCAGGAGGAAGCAATAGCAGTATTCGGACATGACCCAAGAATATATACAACTACTGTAAAGGAATTCAAGAAGGATAAGAAGGGCAAGCTTTGCAAGGTTGTTACTATCCAGCTTGAATCAAAGGTAGATGAGGCAACAGGAAGAAGAATGATGGTTCCCGTTGAAGGAACAGAAAAAGAGCTTCCTTGTGAGCTTGTTCTTATAGCAGCAGGTTTCCTTGGAACACAGAAGTATCTTACAGATGCATTCGGCGTAGAGGTAAACCAGAGAACTAACATCAAGACAGATGATGGAAGATTCGCAACTAATGTTACTGGAGTGTTCGCTGCCGGCGACTGTCACACAGGCCAGTCACTTGTTGTAAAGGCTATACGTCAGGGCAGGGACTGTGCAAGAGAAGTGGATAAGTATCTGATGGGATATACTAATCTGTAATAAGTGTGATCAGTTTGATTAACAAGAGATATAACTAGATAATAAAAGGTGTTGCAGCACTATTTTGTGCGACAACACCTTTTTGTTTTAATCAAAAGTTCTGTTGCTATATAAAAGTTTTTTTCGTATACTTAACATAGTTTAACTTAAGATATGCAGCCGCATAACATGATTAAATAATTACTGTACATGCGCTAAAAACGTAAGGAAAATGAGAATGTTGTAGAAAGGTCAGGAAAATATATGAAAAGCAAAGTGAATGGTATATTCAGAAAAGTATGTAATATCCTTGAATGGATAATATCAGCAATACTTGTAGTAGTTGTAGTAGTTATGTGTGTGAGGTTTTTGCTTGAACTTGGTGGGATGTTTGATAGTACCCCTCTTGATTTCTTCGAGAAATTTGTGGCAGATATTATGACACTGGCAGTTGGTGTGGAGCTTATCAAGATGTTATCACAGCATACACCGGCAACTGTCGTGGAGGTGCTTATGTTTGCAATAGCAAGAGAGATGGTGACACACCATGATTCAGCACTTAACACAGCGATAGGAGTGCTGTCGATATGTGCACTTTTTGCGACAAGAAAGTTTTTCTTCTGCAAAAATGATTATGATGAGAATGATGGAGAACATTAAAACAATCTGACACATCAGGTGGAGGGCAGCATATATCGAAATATTAAAATAAATATAAATTATAAAAAATATATTGGCAAATCAGCGCCGGATGTGATACAATCCATTAGTATGTACTTTGTACGATAGAAAAAGAGACTTCATATATATTTTAAGGAGGATTTATAAACAATGAGTTTTAAGGTTGAAAACATGGAAGAGAAGAATATGGTTAAGCTCGTAATCGAGGCTACTGCTGAAGAATTCGAAGCAGGTCTTAATACAGCTTTTAATAAGAATAAGAATAAAATCAGCGTTCCTGGCTTCAGAAAAGGTAAGGCTCCAAGAAAGATGGTAGAAAAGCTTTACGGTGCAGAGATTTTCTATGAAGATGCAGCTAATGCCATCATTCCTGATGCTTATGCTAAGGCAGCAGATGAAAGTGAATTAGAAATCGTTTCACAGCCTAAGATCGATGTAGTTCAGATTGAAGCTGGCAAGCCATTTATCTTTGAAGCAACAGTTGCTGTTAAGCCAGAGGTTGAACTTGGACAGTACAAGGGTGTTGAGGTAGCTAAGTGTGATACAGATGTTACTGATGCAGATGTTGAAGAAGAGTTAAAGAAGGCTCAGGATAAGAATTCAAGAATCGTTACTGTAGAAGACAGAGCTGTTAAAGATGGCGATATGACAACAATTGATTTTGAAGGCTTTGTAGATGGTGAAGCATTTGAAGGTGGAAAGGGTGAAGATTATCCACTTACAATCGGTTCTCATTCATTTATTGATAACTTTGAAGAACAGATTATCGGTATGAATATCGGTGATGAGAAGGAAATCAATGTAACATTCCCAGAAGAATACCATGCTGAGGAATTAAAGGGTAAGCCAGCTATGTTCAAGGTTAAGGTTAAGGAAATCAAGGAAAAGGTTCTTCCAGAGCTTGATGATGATTTCGCTCAGGACGTTTCTGATTTTGATACACTTGCTGAATATAAGGAAGATCTTAAGAAGAACATAACAGTGCGCAAGGAAAATGAAGCTAAGGCTAAGAAGGAAGATGAAGCAATCGCTAAGATTATTGAAACTTCGAAGATGGACATTCCAGAAGCTATGATTAATACACAGGTTAACAGAATGTTAGAAGACTTCGCACAGAGATTACAGTCACAGGGCTTATCAGTTGAGCAGTACTTCCAGTACACAGGTGTTACAGCTGAAAAGATTATTGAAGATATGAAGCCACAGGCTGTTAAGAATATCCAGTCAAGACTTGTTCTTGAAGCAATCGTAAAGGCTGAGAATATCGAAGTTTCTGATGAAGAATTCGAAGCAGAGCTTAACAAGATGGCTGAACAGTACAAGATGGAAATCGAAAAGATTAAAGAGTTCATGGGTGAATATGAATCTAAGCAGATCAGAGAAGATATTGCTATCCAGAAGGCTGTTGATGTTATTGTAAATTCAGTAGTTGAGAAGTAATAGATATTATATAAGACAGGGAGGCAATAATATGAGTTTTGTACCTTATGTCATAGAACAGAATAGTCGTGGAGAGAGATCATATGATATCTATTCACGTCTTCTTAAAGACAGGATTATATTTTTAGGTGAAGAGGTAACAGATGTTTCTGCTAACCTTGTTGTAGCACAGATGTTATTCCTTGAGGCAGAAGATCCAGGCAAGGATATACATTTTTATATCAACAGCCCAGGTGGTTCAGTATCAGCTGGTTTCGCGATATATGATACTATGCAGTATATTAAGTGTGATGTTTCAACAATATGTATAGGTATGGCAGCCAGCATGGGAGCATTTCTTCTTTCTGGCGGTACTAAGGGTAAGAGACTTGCACTTCCTAATGCTGAGATTATGATTCATCAGCCTTCAGGCGGAGCCAGAGGTCAGGAAACAGAAATCAGAATAGTTGCAGAGAATATCTTAAAGACAAGAAACAAGTTAAATGAAATACTCGCAGCTAACACGGGTAAATCAGTAGAAGAAATCTCTCGGGATACAGAACGTGATAACTATATGACAGCTAAAGAGGCTGTAGCATATGGTCTTATTGACAGCGTGGTTGAAAAGAGATAGTTACTTAAAGGGGACTGTTGCTTTTCGCACAGTCCCTTGTTGTTTATGAATATATAAGCTGAAAGAGCATTACGGATATTCAGAGCGAAGCAATATATTATTATGTATTATTTGTTAATATGTAGCAGACCGGAGGAATTATGGCAGGCAAGATTAAAGATGGAGAGTTAAGATGCTCGTTTTGTGGTAAGACACAGGATAAGGTTAAAAAACTTATCCAGGGACAGAATGGAGTATTTATATGTGATGAATGTATAGGAATATGTTCAGATATACTTGATGAGGAGTTTGAGGCGGAAGATGAGCAGGCAGTAGATGGACTTGATATCAATCTTTTAAAGCCTAAGGAAATCAAAGAGTTTCTTGATGATTATGTTATAGGACAGGATGAAGCTAAGAAGGTTTTATCAGTAGCTGTATATAATCATTATAAAAGAATATTATCGGCACAGGATGTTGATGTTGAACTTCAGAAGAGTAACATACTTATGTTAGGACCTACAGGTTCTGGCAAGACATTTCTTGCACAGAATCTTGCAAGACTTCTGAATGTGCCATTTGCAATAGCTGATGCAACAACTCTTACAGAAGCTGGATATGTAGGTGAGGATGTTGAAAATATACTTCTTAAGCTTATTCAGGCAGCTGATTATGATATAGAAAAAGCACAATATGGAATTATATATATTGATGAGATAGATAAGATAACTAAGAAGTCAGAAAATGTTTCCATAACTAGAGATGTTTCAGGTGAAGGCGTACAGCAGGCACTTCTTAAGATACTTGAAGGAACGGTTGCATCAGTTCCACCTCAGGGTGGCAGAAAGCATCCACAGCAGGAGCTTATTCCTATAGATACAACTAATATACTGTTTATATGTGGTGGAGCTTTTGATGGACTTGAAAAGATTATCGAATCAAGAATGGATCAGAGTACAATCGGATTTAATTCGCAGATAAAGGAAAAGACTGCTACAGAGGACGTTGGAGAAATGTTCCATAAGGCACTTCCACAGGATCTTATTAAGTTCGGACTTATACCTGAATTCGTAGGACGTGTTCCGGTTGTTGTAGCATTAGATTCACTTGATGAGGAAGCACTTGTACGTATTCTTCGTGAACCTAAGAATGCTATACTTAAGCAGTATAAGGCACTTTTAAGCCTTGATGAGGTTGAACTTGAGTTTGAAGATGATGCAGTTAAGGAAATAGCCCATAAGAGCTTTGAAAGAAAGACAGGAGCAAGAGGACTTCGTTCTATACTTGAGTCTGTCATGAATGAGGTTATGTATGAGGTTCCATCTGATGAAACTATTGCAAGATGTATTATAACAAAGGATGCTGTTCTTGGAACAGGAAAGCCGGTTATTGAATACAGAACGCAGAAAGTAGGAAATAATAACGAGGGAAGTATCGCTATGAATAGTGCATCAGGCACACAAGGCGATGAAGTTAAGAAAGCACAATAATTATGAATATGATTACATTACCAGTAATTGCGTTAAGAAGTATGACCGTGTTGCCTGACATGGTCATACATTTTGATATAAGCAGAAAAAAATCAATACAGGCGGTAGAGGAGGCACTTGCTTTAGATGAGAAGGTACTTCTTCTTACACAAAAAGATACACAGATAGAAAATCCTGCGCCTGGGGATATATATAAAACAGGAACAGTTGCAGTTATAAAGCAGGTTATTAAGCTGCCTAACAAGCTTGTGCGTATTCAGGTGGAAGGTCTTAACAAAGCACATGCAGTTGAAATAACTGATTCTGGTAACTGCTTAATGGCAGCTGCAGATATAGAAGAGATGTTTATAAACCAGCCGGATGAGGTTACAAACAGGGCTATTATTCTTGGCATGAGAGAGCTTATAAAGCAGTATGGTGCAGCGAATTCAAGAAGCAGCAAAGAGATGCTTAAGTACTGGCTTGAGCTTGATGATGCAAGAGAGCTGCTTCTTAAAATATGCGCGGATTTTCCTATGGATTATACAGACAGGCAGGCTCTTCTTGAGATGGATGATATAATAGAAATCTATGAATATATAGCGGGAATGTTCATAGAACTGACTAATGCATATAAGATAAAAGAAGAGCTCGCTATAAAGGTTAAAGAAAAAGTAGATAAAAACCAGAAAGAGTATATTATACGTGAACAGCTTAATGTGCTTAACCAGGAGCTTGGTGAAGATCAATATTCTGAGTCGGAAGAGCTTGATAAGCAGATAGAAGAGCTTGATGCCGGTGATGACATAAAAGCAAAGCTCCATAAAGAAGTAAAAAGGTTAAAGAGCCTTTCTAAAGGTTCATCAGAGGTTAATGTTGAGAGAACATACATAGAGAATTGTCTTGCACTTCCATGGAATAAGAAATCACAGGATAACAATGACATTATTAATGCAAGAGCTGTTCTGGATGCAGACCACTATGGGATGAAGGATGTTAAGGACAGGATTATAGAATATCTTGCAGTCAGAAATATAACATCGGTATCAGATGCACCTATACTATGTCTTGTTGGACCTCCGGGAACAGGTAAGACGTCAATAGCGCGTTCTGTTGCTGCGGCACTTAATAAAAAATATATCAGAGTATGTCTTGGCGGCGTAAGAGATGAAGCTGAAATAAGAGGACATAGAAAAACATATGTAGGTGCTATGCCAGGAAGAATCATAGAAGGACTTAAGCAGGCGAAAACCTCTAATCCACTTATGCTTCTTGATGAGATAGATAAAATAAGCAACGATTACAGGTCGGATACAGCATCTGCACTTCTTGAGGTGCTTGATGGTGAACAGAATCAACATTTTGTTGACCATTATATAGAACTTCCAGTTGATCTTTCAGATGTATTATTTATAGCAACTGCCAATGACCTTTCAACAGTAAGCAGACCATTGCTTGACAGAATGGAAATAATAGAGGTTCAAGGATATACATTGAATGAAAAAATGCATATTGCAAAGGAACATCTTGTGAAAAAGCAGATAGCTAAAAACGGACTTATGACATCTATGCTTAAAATATCGGACGGCGCGTTAAAACGTATTATATATGCATATACAAAGGAAGCGGGAGTCCGTGAACTGGAAAGACAGATAGCAAAGATATGCCGAAAGGCTGTAACCAGGCTTTATGAGGAAGGTGTGTATACACCAGATGGAAGCAGAAATACAGAAGTAAAGAAATGCATAAGGGTTACAGATAAGAATCTTTTTGAATATCTTGGAAAAGAAAAGTACAGACCGGATAAGGCTAATAAGCATCCTGAGGTGGGTGTTGTCAGAGGACTGGCATGGACAAGTGTTGGTGGCGAAACTCTTGAGATAGAGGTTAATGTCATGGCGGGCAGTTCAGAGCTTAAGCTTACAGGAAATATGGGAGATGTTATGAAGGAATCAGCTATGATTGCTTATTCTCTTGTCAGGTCACTTACTATGAATGGTAAGTATAAGGTTGACAGCGAATTCTATGATAAGCATAATATTCATCTTCATATACCTGAAGGTGCAGTTCCAAAAGATGGACCATCTGCAGGTATTACAATGACAACTGCAATGCTTTCAGCTGTTACACAAATACCAGTTAGGGCAGATGTTGCTATGACTGGTGAGGTGACACTGCGTGGCAGGGTGCTTCCGATAGGAGGACTTAAGGAGAAGCTTTTAGCTGCAAGGATGGCAGGCATGAAGGTTGTGCTTGTGCCAGAGGAAAACAGGTCAGATGTGGAAGAGCTTGACGAAGAGATAACACAGGGCGTTGCTATAAAGTATGTAGAAAATATTAAACAGGTGTTAAAGGAAGCACTTGTTTTGCAGGAAAACTGATATATTTTACATAGATTAAGCACTTATCTTAAAAGAAAGAGAGGAGAAAAAGCAGATGGTTATAAAAAAGGTTAATCTTGATATAGTTATTGGAGTTACCAGTGCTATACCGGATACACAATATCCAGAGGTCGCATTTGCAGGCAAGTCAAATGTTGGCAAGTCGTCGCTTATTAATTCACTTATGAATAGAAAATCATATGCAAGAACATCTTCACAGCCAGGTAAGACACAGACAATTAATTTTTATAATATTAATGACTGCATGTATCTTGTGGATCTTCCCGGATATGGATATGCGAATGCAAGTCCGGCTGTTAAGGCTAAATGGGGAAAGATGATAGAAAAATACTTAAGAAAATCAGCTAACCTTAAGCAGGTATTTCTGCTTGTTGATATAAGACATGATCCATCAGAAAATGATAAGATGATGTATGACTGGATAGTTGATAATGGATTCAGACCGGTTATTATAGCAACGAAGCTTGATAAACTTAAAAGAAGCCAGGTTGCCAAGCATGTAAAAGCAGTAAGAATGGGGCTTGGATTAAGAGAAGATGATATTCTTATACCATTTTCTTCAGAAACAAAACAGGGTCTTGATGAATTATGGGAAACGGTTGAGTCATATGTTATGCCTGAAAATGTATAAGCATAGATATCATATGAAATATATTACCCGAAATGTCGGATTATGTTGTTTTTAGTAAGGAAAAGTAGTATAGTTGTTGATGTTGTCGGGCTTTATTATAAAAGGATTAGGACTTGATGGGAGGATATACATATGTTAACAGTTTCAATTTTACTTGATTCAGTAGAGAAAGTTCAGAGGTTTGTTAGTAAGATAAGCAGATATTCATGCAGCTTTGATGTCGAAAGCGGCAATAGCTTTGTGGATGGAAAATCTCTTGTAGGATTGTTTAGTCTTGATATCAGCAGACCGCTTCAGCTTACTATTAATGGTGGAGAAAGCGAAATTGAGGATGTTTTAAGGGATATCAATGAATTTATGCAATATTAATATTGCTGTTCTAAGATAGTTTCCTACAGTGTGTGAACGTTATGAAAAGAATATCAATAATACTATTAGCTGTTGTTATGACATTTTCACTTTATGCATGTGGAAGCAGTAAAAGTGGCAATGCATCAGATGGACAGCAGAATGACCAGGAGAACCAGCTTACAGGAAAGCACCATGCTGTTATATCAGTTAAGGGTTATGGTGATATAAAGATTGAACTTGATGCAGATGTGGCACCTGTAACTGTTACTAATTTCGTGAAGCTTGCAAAAGATGGTTTTTATGATGGACTTACATTTCATAGAATAATAAGCGGCTTTATGATACAGGGCGGAGATCCTAAAGGAGATGGAACAGGCGGTTCTGATACAAAGATAAAAGGTGAGTTTGCAGATAATGGTGTGACAAATAATCTGTCACATACAAGGGGTGCTATATCTATGGCACGTTCAAGCAGTAACAACAGTGCAAGTTCACAGTTTTTTATAGTTCATAAGGATAGTACATATCTTGATGGAAAGTATGCTTGCTTTGGTTATGTGACAGAAGGCATGGATGTGGTTGATAAGATATGTAAAGAAGTCAAGCCGGTAGATGATAACGGAAAAGTTAATAAGAATGAACAGCCGGTTATAGAGAAGATAACTGTTATTGATTAGCGGTAGCAGCGGTTGTTGTAAAATGTTTAAAACAGGCAGATATATGTTTTATATATATATCTGCTTTATTTTTGCAGAGAATAAAAAACTGGCGTGACAAAGATGTAACGCCAGTTCATAAATATGATGCGGAAAATGGGACTTGAACCCACACGTGGTAACCCACACAAGAATCTGAATCTTGCTCGTCTGCCATTCCGACATTTCCGCTAACTTGTTAAAAAAGAAGCTTATAAATAAGCTTCTTTAATATAGTGCAGTCGGCGGGACTTGAACCCGCACCCAAGCAATATGGACTAGATCCTTAGTCTAGCGCGTATGCCAATTCCGCCACGACTGCTTATTTAGTTGTTGCTGTTTCCCAGCGACTTGTTTATATTATCATGTGATATATTATTTGTCAACAGAAAAAACAAAAAAATTAAAATTTTTATGAGAAACAAAAAATAAAAATATGATTAAAAAATATGATTAAAAATATGATAAAAAAATTGGCTAAAAATATGATTATAAGACTTTACATTTGATGGGATGAATAGTATTATATAAAAGGTATGCTACTATGGCTCAGTCGGTAGAGCAACTGATTCGTAATCAGTAGGTCGCCGGTTCGATTCCGGCTAGTAGCTTGCAACGTTAGCTTTGCCAGTTTTAATGGCATATCTGGATATCAGATGAGATATCCAGATATTTTTATGTTCTTTTTTGAGTGCATATGTACATAAGATTAGAGGCACAAACAACCTTAAGGCGCATGTTTTAGGGGTAAGATAGAAGTTATACTTCATAATTCCGGCATAAAAATAGGAAGCTGGGTATTCTTGACAAGTAAACTTAGCGTACGTATAATCAATCAAGATACAGTTAATTTAATAAAGAAAATTGTATTTTGAAGTTATGAGTAAGAATTTAAAAATAGGAGAAGAAATGGAAACTAATATTAGACAGGATAATAATGAAGAAGTAGAAATTGATATAATGCAGATATTAATGATGCTGTTATCAAAAATATGGATATTAATAGTATCTGGTATCGCAGTAGCAATTATAGCATTTTCTATTACAGAGCTTGTAATCACACCGTTGTATCAGTCATCAATAAAGTTATACATAATCAACAGACAGAATGGCTCAACAACAACACTTAGTGATATTCAGTCATCTACACAGCTTGTTCAGGATTACAAGGTACTTGTAACAAGTCTTCCGGTAGTAGAGCAGGTTATAAGAAATCTTGACCTTGATATGGAAGCAGATGACCTTGTATCCAAGATTAAATGTGAAATAGAGTCAGATTCCAGAGTACTTCAGGTGACAGTTACAGATCCTGACCCTGAAAGAGCAAAGGAAATCGTAGATGCAGTTGCAGATATATCTGCCAAGCAGATAAAATCGGTAATGCAGATAGAGGGAGTTAATGTTATAGAATATGGTAGAGTTGCAACATCTCCATCAAGCCCTAATGTAAAGAAAAATACAGTGCTTGGTGCAGCTGTCGGAGTTGTACTCGCTATAGCCGTACTTGTAGTTAAGTTTTTACTTGATGATACTATTAAGTCATCTGAGGATGTTGAGAGATATCTTGGAATAACTAACCTTTCACTTATTCCACTTACAGAAGAGGAATATAATGGACATTCTAGCAGTAAGAAGAAAAAGAAGAGAAAGTAATTATAGAAAGGTTGGAGGGAATTATAATGCAGAAGATCAATTTAGAGAATACCCAGCAGGATAATTATCAGGTAAGAGAAAGCTATAGAAACTTACGTACTAATATATTCCTTAGTGGAAAAGATACTAAAGTAGTTATGTTTACAAGCTGTGGACCTAATGAAGGAAAATCTACAGTTACTATGAATCTTGCTTCATCTATAGCAGATGGTGGGAAAAGAGTTTTGTTTATTGACTGCGATTTAAGAAAATCAGTTCTTGTCGGACGTTATAAGGTTAAAAAGGGGATTAAGGGATTAACACATTTCTTATCAGGACAGAGTAGTCTTGAAGAAGTTATATATTCAACAAATGTTGAGAATCTGGATGTTATACTTGCTGGTCCTGTACCACCTAATCCAGCAGAACTTCTTGATAGTCCGTTATATAAGGAAACAGTCAGGGAAATGCGTGAAAAATATGATTATGTAATCATAGATACACCACCACTTGGTTCGGTTATAGATGCAGCTATCGTAGCTACAGTAAGTGATGGAGCTGTGCTTGTAATAGCAGCTAATCAGGTCAGCTATAAGTTTGCACAGAATGTCATGGATCAGTTAAGAAAAACAAAGGTAAAAATCATAGGAAGTGTTCTTAATAAGGTTGATTTATCAGAAAATGGATACTATGGTAAATACTACGGTAAATACTACGGAAGCTACTATGGAAACTATCATAGTGATGAATCACCAGATAAGTCATTCGAAAAAGCTAAGGCAGAAACAGCAAAAAAGAATACAGCATCAAAATCAGTAACAACTGCTTCAGCTAAGAATACAATAAAACCTGCTGCGGGAAGTGTTGGTTCAGTGGCTTCAAGAAAGAATGCACATTCACAGAATCAGGTCATGGCAGCTAAGAATAAAGCAGCTTCAGCTAATAAAGCTGGTAGTGTAAATGGTGTTCCTCTTAAGAAGAGAAACGGCAGAACAGAAGAATATGAAGGAGATTTCCTTCTGGATATGGACTTTGATGATGATAACAAATAGTTGTTTGGCATAACAGTTTATCAGAATATTGGGGAAATACATTAAGAAAATAAACAGTAGAGGATGTGACAATGTTGAACAATTCAAACAGTACAAGAGATAGTGTGCAGAATATAATATTGTTTTTTGTGGATGTTATAGGTGTGCTTATAGCATATTATGCTTCTGGTATAATATGGCTGATGGTATACAGACATATGAATGTTAATTCTACAGTTGTTCAGTTAAGTACTAATCTGGACACAATTATAGTTGCGGCACTTATAAGTATGCTGTTTGTTAACGAAAAAGGTGACTGCTTAAAAAGAGGCAGATTCGAAGAACTTAGGACTGTTATATGTAAAGTTGCAGTTTTTGCAGCTATGGCAGCTGTCTATGAACTTGTGACAAGAAGAAGCCAGATACCAAGAGGTGTATATATATGTACTGTATTTATCAGCCTTGTTTTTATATATACAGGGCGTGAACTTATAAAAAGGTATCTAAAGAGTCTTGGCAAGAACGAAGAAAAGGCGGCAAGAGTGATTGCAATCACTATGAAGGACAGAGCAGCACATCTTGTTCATAATCTTGACAGGGAAGAAGACTGGGTGAGAACGCTCAGTGGTTTCATCGTGATGGATGAGGACATGGTTTCACAGGAGATAGATGGTGTGAAGGTAGTGGCTAATGCCCATACCATGATGACTTACATAAAGAATGAAATCGTTGATGAAGTGTATATTGATGTCAATGAAAATATAAGAAAACACCTTAAGCCATTAGTCATGAATCTTGAAGATATGGGTATAACTGTTCATATCAGAATAGAGGTTCTTGATGGCTTTGATGGATATTCAACATCTCTTGGTACTATAGGAAATATCCCTGTAGTGACATTTGCAAACCGTGAGTTTGATTATAAAGAGCTTGCAGTAAAAAGACTTATGGATATAGTAGGTTCTCTAGTTGGTATGCTTATTATGTTTGTGGCAATGATATTTGTTGTTCCAGCTATTAAGCTTGAGTCTAAGGGACCGGTGTTCTTTAAGCAAAAGAGAGTAGGGAAAAATGGACGTTATTTCTATATATATAAGTTCCGTTCAATGTATCAGGATGCTGAGGAAAGAAAGAAGGAGCTTATGTCGCAGAATGAAATGAGCGGCCTTATGTTTAAGATGAAAGATGACCCACGTATAACAAAGGTTGGTAAGTTCATAAGAAAAACAAGCATAGATGAGCTTCCACAGTTTATTAATGTGTTCTTAGGTGATATGAGCCTTGTTGGGACAAGACCACCAACGGTTAACGAGTTTATGCAATACGAAGGACATCATAAGAGAAGACTTTCCATGAAGCCGGGTATTACAGGAATGTGGCAGGCTTATGGAAGAAAAACAGTTACCGATTTCGAGGATATTGTAAAGATGGATCTTGAATATATAGATAACTGGAGTATAGGACTTGATATAAAAATATTATTTAAAACAATCGCCTCAGTAGTCACAACAGGTGGACAGTAACTTATAAGGATACTGGGTGAAAATGCAAGCTGTTACAGAGAGTAACAGCTTTTTTTAGATTCGAACGCTGTAGGTATGTTCCCAATTGCATTATTGTTGCTTCGTTATTGTAGTATTATTGTTTGGTTAATGCATATTGTTGCCTTAATATTGCCTTGTTATCGTATTATTATTGTATCATTATTGTATTATTATTAAATAAAGGTTTGCTAATTACTGTCAATATAGAGTATAATATATTAAAGACCATATGTTATGTGATACTTGAATGTAAAAATGTAAAAACATTATAAGCATTATATGATTATGGCATTTACATTTTTTGTTAATGGAGGATAATGTTATGTCTTATATGGACGAGTACAAGCGTTGGGTAGAAAACGTTAAGGATGAAGAACTTTCAGAAGCATTAAAAAAAATGGACGAGACACAGGCAGAGGATGCTTTCTATCGTGATCTTGCGTTTGGTACAGGTGGTTTAAGAGGGACTATAGGTGCTGGTACTAACAGAATGAATATATATACTGTAGCTAAGGCATCACAGGGACTTTCAGATTATCTTGTTAAATCATTTACTGAACCATCAGTAGCTATAGGTTATGATTCACGTATTAAATCAGATGTATTTGCAAAGACAGCAGCATCAGTATTTGCAGCTAACGGAATTAAGGTTAATTTATGGCCTAGACTTAACCCTGTTCCAACAGTATCATTTGCAACAAGATATCTCCATGCATCAGCAGGTGTTATGGTAACAGCATCACATAACCCATCTAAGTATAATGGTTATAAGGTATATGGTGCTGATGGATGCCAGATTACAACAGAAGCAGCAGCAGCAGTTCTTGCTGAAATAGAAAAGCTTGATATATTTGCTGATGTTAAGAAGATGGATTTTGATGAGGCTGTTAAGGAAGGAAAGATTGAATACATATCAGATGATGTTCTTACTGCATTTATAGAAAAGGTTAAGAGCCAGTCAGTATTGTTTGGTGAAGAGGTTAATAAGAATGTATCTATTGTATACAGTCCTCTGAATGGTACAGGCTATATTCCAGTCACAAGAACTCTTGAAGAGATGGGATATACGAACATAACTATAGTAGAAGAACAAAGACTTCCAGATGGAAACTTTCCAACATGCCCATATCCAAACCCAGAGATAAAAGAGGCTATGTCACTCGGTATGGATTATGCAAAGCGTAACAATGCAGATCTTCTTTTAGCTACTGACCCTGACTGTGACCGTGTTGGTATAGCTGTTAAGGACAAGAACGGAGATTATCAGTTGTTAACAGGTAACCAGACAGGAATGCTGCTTTTTGATTACATCTGTTCACAGAGAACAAAGCATAACAGAATGCCAGCTGATCCAGTTATGGTTAAAACTATTGTTTCTATGGATATGGCAGAGCAGATTGCAAAGAATTATGGCGTAAAGGTTATTAATGTTCTTACAGGCTTTAAGTTTATAGGAGAGCAGATTGGATTCCTTGAAAAGCAGGGTAAGGAAGATTCATATATCTTTGGTTTTGAGGAATCATATGGATATCTTTCAGGAAGCTATGTAAGAGATAAGGATGCTGTTAATGGTGCATTCCTTATATGTGAAATGTTCAGCTACTATGCTACTCAGGGTATTTCTTTACTTGATAAGCTTAATGAGCTTTTTGATAAGTATGGATATTGCCTGAATACACTTCATTCTTATGAGTTTGATGGTTCAGCTGGATTTGAAAAGATGCAGCAGATTATGGAAACATTCCATGAAGAAGTAGGCGAGGGTAAGAAGATAGAGAGCTTTGCGGGTAAGAAGATTAATACAGTTCTTGACTACAGCAAGGGCCTTGATGGACTTCCAAAGTCAGATGTTCTTAAGTATCTTCTTGATGGCAACTGCTCAGTAGTAGTAAGACCAAGTGGTACAGAACCTAAGCTTAAGACATATATAAGTGTAAGCGCAAAGAGTAGGGAAGATGCAGAAGTTATAGAAAAGAAGATTGCAGATGAACTTGGTGGATTCTTTGCATAATATTGTTGTTTAATTGAATATTAGTTGGTGACGAACGGACGACAAATATAAGC